>Ga0210390_10000225_pt1 | contig 62195 bp, 59 predicted proteins | sample IncBWH11OmetaG_FD_161050 | JGI IMG/M metagenome (GOLD analysis project Ga0210390, IMG submission 161050) | Forest soil microbial communities from Barre Woods Harvard Forest LTER site, Petersham, Massachusetts, United States - Inc-BW-H-11-O ...
AAATCGTAGCTAGCGAGTTCTTGAATTCGTGCGCGATGCCGGCGGACATCTCGCCCAGCGCCGCGAGATTTTCCTTCCAGCGGATTTGTTTCTGCAGCGCGGTCAATTCGGTGAGGTCGCTCATCAGGCACAGCGCACCGCTGACTTTCAATGCCTGCGGCTGCGGCGGCGCGGCGTCGGCGGAAGCTTTTGTGGAAGCGCGTACGGTGCGATAGATGGGCGAAATGGTCACCCCGAGATTCCGCACGGCGCCGTCCGAGGACATGTGCTCGATTTCGCCGCGTTGAAACGTTTTGCCGTCGCGGATGCAGGCAGTCAGCATCCTGGTGAGATCGGAATCAGCGCCGAGGATTTCCTTGTACGATCGATAGCGCAGCGGCTTGATGCCGAGCGCTTCTTCGGCCGCTGGGTTCGTCGAGCTGATCGCACCCATCGCGTTCACTAGCAGCAGGCCGGTTGGCATGTTGCGCGTGACTTCTTCGGTGAGCCGCTCGGATTCTTGCGCGCGTTCCTGCGCCAGCAAATGCAGCCGCGCCAGTTCCTTTTCCTGCGCGCGCAGCTTTTCGATTACGCCCTGCATCGAAGCGGCCATGAACGCCGAGGGATTTTCCGTGTCGGAGATGGGATTTGACCAGTCTTGCTTCTTGCCGCGCGATTCGTCTCGTAAGTACTTGCGCAGCATATAAATCAGCACCAGAGCGCCCGCACATAAAAACGCGACGAGCCCAGCCGCGAAGCCGAAGTTGTAAGGCAGCACGGATATCCGATGATGCGCGATGGGGGCTATCACGGCCAACATAAAAGGGTTCTGTTTCGTCATTATCGCACCATCAGCAGCGACGAATACCAATTCACGACCGGCGTTCCGAAGAACACAACGAGTAACGCGCCGGCTCCGAGAAATGTTCCGAACGGCAATTCGTAATCCGCGTCCTTGCGCCGTGCCAGAATTACGGCGACACCTAGCACGCTGCCGAGCACAGAGCCTGCCAGGATTGTCAGCAACGTCCGCTTAGCGCCTAAGAACGATCCCACCATCAGCATCATTTTCACATCGCCCAGGCCCATGCCTTCGCGTCCACGCAGACGGAAGTAGGCTTCCGACACCAGCCAAAGTAATCCGCCGCCGACCGCCGCGCCCAATGCCGCGTCCACGAAAGAAAGCACTGGCGCCGGAGGAGGGAATTCGAACAGGTGATTCGCGATCCAGAGGGCCGTGCCATCGGTGGGCTTCACAAAAAAGCTCAGGGCAAGCCCTAATCCGAGCCCGGTGAAATTCACGACGTCCGGCAAAATGCGTTCGCGCAAATCCGTGAACACCAGCACAATCATGATGGCCGAAAACAAAGCCCATTTCGTCGCCTCGACTGTAAGCCCGAAAACCAGCAAGCAAGCAAGAAACAGCAGGCCGGTCAGCAACTCGACCAGCGGATACATCGGCGAGATTTTCGTCTTGCAGCCGCGGCATTTTCCGCCCAGCAGTATGTAGCTGATTACCGGAATGTTGTCGTAAGGACGGATTTCCTGCCTGCACTTGGGACAAGCGGATGCCGGCAGCACGATGGACTTCCCGCTAGGTATTCGCAGGATGCAGACGTTCAGGAAACTGCCAATGATCAATCCGAACAGGAACGCAAAGACCGCGATCAGCGTTTCAGGGGCCACCTCTCGATTTTGCCCGAACGTCGTGCGCCCCTCAAGCCGACCCTCGGCCGTCGTGCCCGAGTGGCTAATGCACCCAAGCTGCGAAGCTTGGCACAACCGCGAATGAGAGCGCAGCCTCTCGGACGGATTCCCAAAAACTAAATATACAAAGTACTTTGCATGATAAAGTAATGTCCAGGAGGTTCACTCATATGCGTTCTGCTCGTCCATCCGCACATTAGAATCGGAGTCCTGGTGCCGGTACTTCTCAACCATAGCGGTCGCTGAGGATCATCTGCCTTGGAGCCACCCGACTCGACTCTCCGGCGAGGAGAAACATTGCATAGGCAAATCGATTCAGCAGTTCCAATTAGGTGAAAGCTCGAGCGGGCGTCGTTTATTGCAGCGAGGTCTTGCCTATTCGCGCTCTGCGGACGATCCTCACTTTGTTTCAGCCTTGTCTCTGTTTGTGAAGGAAGAACAACGTCATAGCTCACGCCTTCTGCGATTCATGCAGCGGGAAGGAATCCCCGCTTCTCGCAAGCATTGGGTGGATACCTTCTTCCGGCATCTTCGCGTGCTGGCGGGATTGGAACTGTCCTTGCGGGTCCTGGTTTCGGCAGAGATCATCGCTGTTCCGTATTATCGCGCTCTTCGCGCCGCGACCAGCTCATTCCTCTTGCAGGCGATCTGTAGCGAAATCCTTGGTGACGAAGCCGCCCACCTGCGCTATCAAGCGTCCATGCTTGCACGCCTCGGCGCTCAACGGGCGCATTGGGTTGACCGTATAATCTCGCGCGTCCATCGACTTTTCTTGCTGGCGACCTGCTATGTCGTATGGGTCGAGCATGGTCAGGTCTTCCGGGCTGCCGGATACTCGCGTCAGGGGTTCTTGACCGAGGCGTTCTGGGAATTCAACTGGCTCGACCGTGCTGTTTGTCGGCGGCTGTTCGGCGCAGATATCGGCGGCCTGCAAGATGAGAGGAGGCAGGATTCCCGGCCTCGACTCACGGCAGCTACGGGCATTCCAGACTGAGCCGCACCTTGAATCGTGAGTCGTCATTTGAACGCCACAGGTGCGTTACGGTATATTCGATAGTTTACATACCATGTCCTGGCTCGAGCAGAAGGTGCGCGCTTATGAAGAGATGCGCTTTGCGCAGGAGCAGAATCGTAGGATTTTGCCTTTTGGGTGGGGCCTCGAGCATATCGGTGGTCGCGTCGACGAACCCGATCCACGCGGTTGGCTCGAGCACTTTGCGGCGAATGCCGTAGGCGATAGCGACGCTTGGTTCGCCACCGAGGCCGCAAGCGATTATTCGCTCGATCGGGACAATGTCGTCACCTTCACCAGCGCCATCGAATCGCCCTGGCCCGAAAATAATCGCGTGCACGCCCAATTATTCCAGGCGCGCCGCAGCGGTCCAGCAGTGGTAGTGCTCGCGCAATGGAACTCGCGTTGGGAGGAGCAGCAAAACGTCTGCCGCTGGCTGAATCGCTTGGGAATCACCGCGGTGAAGCTGAGCCTGCCCTATCACGACCGGCGCGCCATTCCCGGCCATCCACGCGCCGACCACCTCGTCGGCCCGAATATCGGGCTGACGCTGCAAGCAAATCGCCAAGCTGTGCTGGACGTCAAGCGCACTCTGCGCTGGCTTGAACGCGAGGGCTACGACCGGCTGGGCATTCTCGGCACCAGCGTCGGTTCATGCCTCGCGTTTCTTACCATGGCTCACGAACCGGCCCTGCGCGCCGGCGCATTTTTGCACGTTTCCACTTACTTCGGCGACGTGCTGGCGGCCGGACTCACCACCTCAAACGTTTGGCAAACCCTGCGCGAACAGCTTTCTCTCGATGAAGTGCGCCGCTACTTCTCACCCATCAGCCCGTATCCCTACATCAATCGTCTGCACGGAACGCGCAAGAAAATCCTGGCCATCAGCGGCCGCTACGATCCAACATTCCCGCACGAGCTCACGAACGATTTTCTCACTGCGATTCGCTCGGACGGCGTCACCTTCGAGGACCTGTTGCTGCCCTGTGGACACTATTCGCTCGGCGTCGCGCCTTTCAGCTACGCCGCAGGGTACCGCTTCGGCACATTTCTCTTCCAGGCGCTGGCCTAAGTTAACTGATGCGGACCACGACGGAGACAGCAAGTAAGTCCTAACCGCCCCACGCAACATATTCGGTCGCCGATTCGGAGCTGCCGCCATCAGAAACAAAGCATCGAGCGAGCCCCGATGGCGATTTGACCTACCGTTGAGAAGAAGATCCCAAATCAGCGCAGGATTTCGCTGAACGCGCCCTCGGCGATCCGGCGCTCGACGGCTCGAATGTCCGGCGCAAGCGACCGGTCCGCATCCACCATCTTCGACTGCGCGCGCACGATTTCGTACCCTTTTTGCGCTTCCTTGCCGGTGCGCAAGGGCGCGAGCAGGTCCAATCCTTGGCACGCCGAGAGCAGCTCGATGGCGAGCACGTTACGCAAGTTTGTCAGCATCGGTTGAATTCTCCGCGCGCCGCCCATCCCCATCGAAACGTAATCTTCCTGATTTGCCGACGTCGGAATCGAATCCACCGAATGCGGCGTCGCTTGTGTCTTCATTTCGCTGGCCAGCGCTGCAGCCGCGACCTGCAGAATCATGAACCCGGAATTGAGGCCCGCCTCGCGAATCAAAAACGCCGGCAGCAAGCTGGTCTGTGGATTGGTCATCTGCTCGACGCGGCGCTCGGAAATTCCCGCAAGGGTAGCGAGCGCCACGGCCAACTGATCAGCCGTCATCGCGAGCGGCTGCCCATGAAAATTGCCGCCGCTGATCACTTCGCCTGAATCCGCAAAGACCAGAGGATTGTCGGTCGCGCTGTTCAGTTCCACCGACAACGTCGCGCGCACTTGATCCAGCGTGTCGCGGACCGCGCCGTGCACCTGAGGGGTGCAGCGCAGGCTGTACGCGTCCTGCACGCGCTTATCCTTTTCTGCGGATCGGTGCGATTCGCGGATGGTGCTGCCGTGATTCAGGCGCCGCAGGTTTCGCGCGGTGATAGCGTGGCCAGCATACGGACGCACGGCCGCGATTTTTTCATCGAATGCAGCCGGGCTGCCGCGCAAAGCATCCAGTGAGAGCGCCGCCGCCACATCCGCCGTATCGACCGCCATCTCAGCGTTGCGCAGACCCAACGCTAGCAGAGCTAGCATGGCTTGCGTCCCATTCAGCAATGCGAGGCCCTCTTTTGCCTCCAGCGCGAGGGGAGCGATTCCCGCGCCGCGCATCGCATCGCCACCAAAAATCGCGCGTCCCTGAAAAATTGCCTCGCCTTCGCCGATCGCCACTTGCGCCAGGTGCGCGAGCGGAGCGAGGTCCCCCGACGCGCCCACCGATCCTTGCGAAGGAATCACTGGATGCACCCCGGCATTGAGCATCGCGCATAAAGTTTCCGCAACGACCGGACGCACACCGGAAAATCCCTTGGCGATGGCATTAGCCCGCAAGACAAGCATCGCCCGCGTTTCCTGCTCGGTCAGGGCTGCGCCCAACCCGCACGCATGGCTCCGCACCAGGTTCACTTGCAACTCGCCGATTTGCTCGCGGGAAATGCGGACGGAGGCCAATTTTCCGAAGCCGGTATTGACGCCGTACACCGCGGCGCCGGATTCGATCAGCCGCTCAATCACGGCGCGCGATGCGAGCATGCGCGCACGCGCTGCCGGAGAGAGCTCAACTTCCGCACCCTCAAACACAACGCGATACAAAAGCTCGAAATCGAGGTGTTCGCCGTCTATTGGGGTCGCGCTCATGAATTTTGCGGCTCGTGGGCGGTCACGTGGGCAGCGGCCGTGGCGGCAGGGAAGTACTTGCGATATTTTTCGGGCAACGACTTCGGCCGCCCCCAGCGGTCGCAGATCACGTGCATCGTGTCGCCCGTCGCCAGCAGCTCGCCAGAACCTTGATGCGTAATCTCGTAGCCGAATTTCACGGTGCGCCGCTGCGAGCTGAGCACTCTGGTCCGAATCACCAGCACGTCATCGAATCGCGCCGGACGTTTGTAACGGCAATGCGCGTCCGCCACCACGATGTAGCTATCGTCCTCGAGTTCCATTTGCTTGTATTCAAATCCGAGCTGGCGGCACAGCTCCACGCGCCCGACTTCAAACCACGCGAAATAATTTCCGTGGTAAACCACGCCCATCTGATCGGTCTCGGCGTAACGCACACGAATTGTCGTTTCTGCGTAATCCATAGGCTTGAAAGTGTATCAAAGAACCGAAAACGTATCGGGCTGTTACATCGATAGAGGAATCGATTCGTGAGCCGGCGAGTCCAGCGATCTCAGCTTCCTGTCCATTTCGGACTCCGTTTTTCGAGGAACGAGGCGAGGCCCTCGCGAAAGTCTTCGGTCCCGCGTATTGCCGCGTTCTCCTGTGTGGCCAGCTCGATTTCCTGGGCAATTTCGTCCTCGTCATAGCGAAGCAGCAGACGTTTGGTTCTCCGCAGGCTCGTGGGGCTATTGGCCAGGAGTACGTCCACGAATTTATACGTGCGCGCCATCAAGTCGGCAGCTGGCACAATTTCGGTCACCAATCCAAGACGATAGGCTTCTGCGGCGTCGAAAATGCAACCTCGAAGAAGAATCTCGCGGGCGTGCTTTTCGCCGATCTGCCGGCGCAGCAACACGGAAACCAGCGCGGGGATGAATCCAACGCGAACCTCGGTGTAGCCGAACTTGGCATCCGGCACTGCGAGAGTGATATCGGAAAAAGTCGCGATGCCGCAGCCTCCCGCGATCGCTGCGCCGTTCACCGCTGCGATCACAGGCTTTGGAAAACTATAAATTCGATGAAACAAACGAGCCATTTCGCGCGAATCGCCCAGATTCTCGGCAGCGGTTTGCGTCGAAATGGCTTGCAGAGTTTCCAGATCCATGCCGGAGCAGAACGCCTTGCCCGCGCCAGTTAGAATCAGCACGCGAAGCGCGGGGTCTGCTTCCACCTCGCCCAGCGCCGCAAGCAGCTCCTTGACCATTTCGCTGGAGATGGCGTTGCGCTTCTCGGGCCGATTGAAGGTGATGGTAGCGACCGCACCATCCACCTCGTATTTCAGCGTCGCGTAACTGGGTTGCCGCGCTTTGTGCGCTTTGTCAGTCATGGAAATTTTCTCTGCAAATGAATTTCTCTCGGAGCACCAGACGTGTTTGCGCGAGCAGTGTGCCGGGGCCTAACTAGGCTTTGCCGCCTCCGCAATGTGTGAGTACTTCTCGCGCAACTCTTCCGTCATCGCGCACGCGACCGCAAGAGATTTCGTGTCGATTCCCGTGGAAACTCCGCGCGACGCCAGCGTGGTGAGCACTGCTTCCGTCGGGATGTTGCCGACGAGCTCATCACCTGCGAAGGGACATCCACCCATTCCCGTCAGCGCACCGTCAAATCGCCGGCAGCCCGCCTCATAGGCCGCCAGAATCTTTTCCGCCGCGCGCTCCGGACGGCTATGCAGGTGCACTCCAATATCAACGCCCGCCACACACGACTTCACAGCCTGGTATAGGTGTGCGACTTCTTCTGGCGACGCAGTCCCCACCGTATCCGCAAGTGAAACGGTGCGTATGCCTAGATCTTTCAGCCACACGAGCGTCTCTTCGACGAGTTCTGGCCCCCACGGCTCGTCATAGGGGTTACCAAACGCCATCGAGATATAGACCACGAGCTTCTTGCCTGCGGCCTTGGTGTCGCGCTGCAGCTTTTCCACCAGCTCACGCGACTCTGCGCGGGACATGTTCGCGTTCGCGCGCCGAAAGTATGCCGAAATAGAATACGGGTAGCCAACGGTCGTCACGCCGGGTATGGCAAGCGCGCGCTCCAGGCCGTACGTATTCACCACGATTCCAATTATCTCGGGCGCGTCTCCCGAAGGAGTCTTCATTTCACTCAGACGCTCCATGACCGCCTCGCTATCCGCCATCTGCGGCACATGCTTCGGCGAAACGAAACTGACTGCGTCAATGTGGCGGAATCCCAGCGAAATCAGCCGGCCCAGATACTGCACTTTCTCTTCGGTGGGAATGATCTGGCGCAAACCCTGCCAGGCGTCCCGCGGACATTCGACTATGGTGACTTCGTCGCTCATAAGTTTTTAGAACCAAGGGCTCCGATATATATGGATGGCGTACCACTGCAAAAAGATTGCGGCCAGCACGGAAATTGTCATCAAGCCGATCGCGATCCGCGAAATCTGTCCTTCGCTCACTTTCAGAACGACGAGCGCCGCCGCCACCACAATCCCGATACTTCCGACGTACTGCGACACTTGAAACATAAACCATAGCGCCGAGCTGCCCGTCCCCCCACTCTGCGCGATCGCCGAAGAGGTGAACACCGCGAACAGCGACGGCAGGCATAACAGCACCGTCGCGCCGAGCAATCCAAAGCCGCCCTTCCTTGGACTATTCGTCATTGTGTGCGGTCAGGAGTTCACAGCTGAAGCTCTAGAGTCAACTTTGATTTTGAGATCTCAACTCTCTTCACGTCTGAAGCACTCCCGTCTTGAACTCCGCAATCTCTGGATTCAGAGACGCGGCGTCCAGTGCTTCGATCAACGCTTCTCGCGTATGTGCAGGATCAATAATCGCATCCACCCAGAGCCGCGCTGCAGCATAACGCGGATCGGTCTGATGCTCGTACGTTTTGCGGATGGATTCGTGCAGCTCCTTTTTCTCTGCGTCGCTCAGTTTTTTGCCTTCGCGTTCCAGCTGCTTGATCTTGATTTCCACCAGCGTGCCTGCCGCCGAATCGCCGCTCATCACCGCATAGCGCGCAGTGGGCCAGGCGAAGACGAAGCGCGGATCGTAGGCCTTGCCGCACATGGCGTAATGTCCCGCGCCGAAACTTCCGCCGCAAATGACCGCAATCTTCGGCACGACGCTGTTGGCCACTGCATTCACCATCTTCGCGCCCGCGCGAATGATTCCACTCCATTCCGCTTCCTTGCCCACCATGAATCCGTTCACATCATGCAGAAAAATCAGCGGGACCAAGTTTTGATTGCAGTCGAGGATAAATCGCGCCGCTTTGTCCGCAGACTCGGTGTAAATCACGCCGCCAAATTCGATGCGCTTCTCGGCGGTGCCGGGAGCCAGTGTGTTGACGTTCTTCTTCTGATTCGCGACGATTCCGACGGCCCAGCCGCCGATCCGCGCGTAGCCGCACAACAGCGTCTGTCCATATTCCGCGCGATATTCCTCGAATTGGCTGCCATCCACAATCCGCGCGATGATCTCGCGCATATCGTACTGCTTCCCCGGATTTGCTGAGAATATCCCATAAATATCTTCCGCTGGATACGCGGGAGGCGCCGGAGTTTTATGATCGAAGGGCGCGTTGGCCCCGTGCCCCATCTTATCCACCAGCGCGCGCAAACGCTTGATGCAGGCAGCATCATCCGGTTCGCGAAAATCAATTGTGCCGCTGATCTGCGCGTGCATCTGCGCGCCGCCCAATTCTTCGGCGGAAGTCTTCTGTCCGATCGCGGCCTGCACCAACGCAGGACCAGCGAGAAACAGCCCACTGCCTTCTGTCATCAGGATTTTGTCGCACATCACCGGCAGGTACGCGCCGCCCGCCACGCACATGCCCATGATCGCCGTAATCTGCGGAATTCCCATTGCGCTCATCACCGCGTTGTTGCGAAACACACGGCCGAAATCATCGGTGTCCGGGAAAACATCTTCTTGCAGCGGCAGGAACACGCCGGCGGAATCCACCAAATAGATCGTGGGAATATGATTCTCGATAGCGATATTCTGCGCGCGAATCACTTTTTTGGCGGTCATGGGGAAGAACGCGCCCGCCTTCACGGTGGCGTCGTTCGCGATGATCATCACCTGCCGTCCGGACACGCGCGCAAGCCCGGTAATCGTTCCGGCGGCCGGGGCGCCACCCCACTCTTCATACATTTCGTACGCCGCGTAGAGCCCCAGTTCGAAGAACTCGGTTTTCGGATCAATCAGCTTAGAGATGCGCTCGCGCGCGGTCATTCGGCCTTTCGTGTGCTGCGATTCGATGGCTTTTGTGCCGCCGCCTTGAGATATGCGCTGTTCTTCGTTCTTGATTTCGGTCAAGCGATCCACCATCTGCCGCGCATTTTTTTCGAAATCGGCCGACTTCTTATCCACACGCGTTTCGATCTTCGTTCCACTCACCCAGCGTTCTCCTGGCACAGAATCGTTCGCCTGACGGTCTTCTCAGAGGGCTTAGTAGGCCCGCAACCGAAGAATTCTATCATCGCTGGTATGTTTTGACTTCCGCGCTGCGTGCGTTAGAATCGTCGCCGGCCACGGTATCACGTTATTGCCGCTGGCCAAATTCTCCTCTGGAGGCGCCTGTGCGCTGCTGTTCCCACGCGAAGGACAGGTCTGCCTCCGGCTCGCCGCATTAATTAGGCATTCCGGCAGGTCGCTAATCCGTTCGAAATTATCATTGCGGGTGCAGGGTCGTTATAGTCCGCGTCCGCCGAACCGCGTGCGAGAGCATGCAGAGGAGATCCAGCAATGCGATTCATTGATGTTGATTTGGCGCGTCGCATCGAAATGGCCGAAGCGAACGCAGGACGTGAATGCGCCGAAGCGTTTCATAGCCTCCATCCCGATTTTCCGGTAGCCGTTCAGGAAATTGCCGGAGGCACCGCGGTTTTTGCCGGGATCGGTTCACCGATCACTCAAGCGATTGGTGTGGGCCTCCATGGAGAGTTAACCGACGACGAACTGGATAGCCTCGGCGAATTCTTTAAAGCACGCAATACACCCTCTGCAGTCGAGCTTTGCCCGTTCGTCGAAATGTCTCTCTACGAGAAATTCGCGGCGCGCGGATACAAACTGCTGGAGGTCTCGAACGTATTGCTTCTCGATGACCTCGCGCAGAGTCTCGAGGCACCCACTGGAAGGCCACCCGGCGTTACCGTTCGCGCCGCATCTCCCCACGAATCGAAGCTCTGGACCCAAACTGTGGTCCAGGGATTCGCCGAGCATTTCCCGCTGACGCAATCCATGCTCGACGTGATGGAAGGCTTTTGTCATCGAAGCGGCCCGTGTTGTTGCTTTCTGGCTTTGGTGGATGGTGAACCCGCGGGAGGAGGCGTGGTTTCCGCGTACAAAGGAGTGGGCGGACTCTTCGGCGCCAGCACGCTGCCAGCATTTCGCCGCCGCGGCGTGCAAACGGCCTTACTGAACGCTCGCCTCGTATGGGCGCGCGATCACGGCTGCGATCTGGTGGCGAGCATCGCACAGCCCGGAAGCGCTTCGCACCGCAATATCGAACGCTTCGGCTTCCGCGTCGCATATACACGCACGAAATTGGTGCGGCCACTGTAGAGCACATTCAAGATCATCGGTTGTTATCCGCAAAGGTCTGGTGTATTACGCATCTAGGAACTTCAAAAACAAATGACATCTCCGTCTTTTCCCGGGTCGGGAGCATTGCCGATCCAGCCGCGCCCTCGGACCTGGTTCGAGCGATGGCTTGTGACGATACTCATTGTCGCTGCCGTCTTCATCATCGTGGCATTCATCGGCGCGGTGTTTACGGTATCGAGTATGCGTTCAGGGCTTCCTACCCATATCAACAGGCCGTGCAGCGGGCGACAGATTCACCAGCGGTCGCGGAGAAGATCGGAGTACCGCTGGATATCGGTTGGCTCGTTTTGGGCAATATCAACTCTAGGGGACGAGAGGGAAGCACAAACATGAGCATTCCAATCTCCGGGCCATACGCCGTGGGACACATCATCGTGGTGGCCAACAAGCACGCGAATCAATGGAAGTTCGAGACTCTTGAAGTGGAAGTAGACGGTCAAGACGAGCGCATTCCGTTGCTCGAGTCGGCGCCCGTGAAGTCTCCAGACGCGAACGGCAATCCAACCTGAGGCGTAAGTCGGCGAGTGAGTCCCACAGACTACGGGATCGCCGCGCCCGATGCCTGTAGCCTACGCGCCAGTCGGAATGCCTCAGCGATGAGTTCTGGGCCGGAGGACAGGCCTGTGATCAATCCGCACGCAAATGCCTCCTGGGCGTTGATCTTGGCGCCCGTGACGAGCATTTCCATGGTCCGGCCGCGCCCAATGAGCCGCGGCAGCCGCTGCGTTCCGCCCCAACCCGTGATGATTCCCAGCGCGCCGCCAGGATGCGCAAAAACCGCATCGTCGGTGGCGATTCGCGCGTGGCACGCAAGCGCTAAATCCAGCCCTCCACCGAGACAAAATCCGCGAATGGCCGCAACTAATGACTTTCGGCTGCGCGCAACTGTCGCCATTACCTCTTGCCCGCGCCGCGAAAACTCGAATCCCTGCGTGCCGTGAAGCTGAACGACTTCCACGATATCTGCGCCGACTGCAAACGCACGTTCGCTCCCGCTGACGACTGCCCCGGCAAGTTCGGGCGCTTCCGCGAGTCGCCTCATCTCGCCCGCCAGCGCATTCATTACCGCGGGTTCCAGGCGAGGATATCCGTCATCGCCTTCCAATGTGAGAAGGAGTATGTCATCGCGCGTGGTCGCAACCAGGCGAGTGCTCACTGCCGCGTCAGGCTCCGTGCGGAGCGGTTGGAACGCGCTGGCGGATGAAATCAACGATGGATTGAGTGGTGGTGCCGGGAAGAAAAACTTCCGCGATCCCGCCCTTCTTCAGCGCGGGAATGTCAGCCTCGGGAATGATGCCGCCGATAAGCACGGTTACGTCATTCATCCCTTTTCCGCGCAGAAGTTCCATCAATCGCGGACAAAGAGTATTGTGCGCGCCAGAAAGAATCGATAGCCCGATCACGTCAACGTCTTCCTGCGCCGCGGCCGACGCGATCATTTCCGGCGTTTGCCGCAAGCCGGTGTAAATCACTTCCATGCCCGCGTCGCGCAGCGCCCGCGCGATGATTTTCGCACCGCGGTCGTGGCCGTCCAAGCCGGGCTTGGCAATCAAAACTCTAATCTTCTTGTCAGGCATATGCTCGCAAGAATACTCAAATCGCCCTGAAAACGATAGAGACAGTCTTTTTCGTATTGTCGGAAGCTATTTCAAATCCAGCAGGAAATCCTCCACCAAGGCGTTGAACTTGTCGGCATCGTCCACAAACAGGGCGTGCCCGTCGCCCTCGAATACTTCCAGCTTCGAGCCTTTAATTTTCGACTGCATGTCCACAATCGTGTTCATGTAAGAGCTCTTTTCCACGCAAATCACGGTGGGCTTGTCAATCTTCGGCAACACCGGGCGGTAATCCGACACAAAATAGCCAACCAGGAGCGCTACTGCCGTATTCGTAGGTACGCGCAGCGATGCCTGGATCAGTTTTTGCAGGTAATCTTCCGGCTGCGGCTTGTGGAAGTTTATTTTTCGTATGAATCCGTCCGCCGCGTTCTGCCTGTCCTCCAGGATTCCTTTCAACATTCCAAAATCCTGGTCGGCGTCGCCCATCCCGCGGCCGCCGGCATCATTATCCACGAGCACGAGTCCGGCAAAATCTCCAGTTCCGAACTGGTCCACATAGGCCATCGTTTCCACTACTGCCATGGACCACGACACGATCACCACCGGCGCAAGATGCAACTGATCCACCACGGCCTTAATGTCTCGTGCACGAGCCGCTGGATACAGCCCATCGCTGGTTTGTGAGGAGTCCCCCTGCGACCGGGGATCCATCGCCACGACGCGATAATCGCGCGAAAAATAATCAATCTGCCTCTGCCAGATCCATGCTGGCATCGTCCAACCCGGGACGAACAGGATGGAAGGGAACTTGTGTCCCGCGGAAACTCCAATCTCGCCTTTCTCAATCACCGCGCCTGCCGGCATCGGATTGCCGACCTGCGCGCTAGGTGTAGTAGCCAATCGCCCCGTCTCAAGGTAATGGATCTTCACCCCATCCGAAGTAGTGACGAAGCCACCTTTGACCGACGGCTTTTTGTCCTTCGCATGCGCCACTCCGGCACCAAACGCCAAACCAAACGCGATTGCCGCGATAATGCGCGGTCGAGCTGTGCCGGTCGAGGTGGCTCTTGTCGCGGGCTTCATATCTCCGTGCACTCCGGATTTCCTCTATGCTTTATGGGTTAAATCTTTAAAACCAGCCAACTCCCAACCGGAAACGGCGAATGCCATCCTTAAGCACCGCAACATTAAAGTTAATCAACAATCCAACCTTGCACCCGGAGAGTCGAAGGTACGTAAGGACAACAGCTTCATGTATAGGCGCGAAACTCTCCGTTGCCTTCAACTCGACAGCCACGCGTCGGTCGACCACGAGATCCATTCGATAGCCGCATTCAAGCTCCACCTCTTTGTAGACGGCGGGCGTCGGCTTTTGACGCTCCAACCGAATCCCCTGCAATGTCAACTCTCGCGCCAGGCGCTCTTCGTCGGCGGACTCCAGAAGCCCGGACCGAGGAGCTTATGAACTTCTATGGCTGCACCAATGATTGCTCCGCTGATCGCATGGTCGCCCACGGTGGGCTAGGGGCCACAACTTTACCACAGAGGACACAGAGGGCGTGCAGAGGGCACAAAGACGACTCGCAACAATTCCGATATCGCGAGCGGCGTAAGAAAACGCTCGCTACGTAATCGCGACTTCTTCGTAGATGCCGAAGACTTCGCGCATCGCATCGCAAATTTCGCCTAGGGTGGCGTACGCCTTCACCGCATCGTAAATATGCGGCATCAGATTTGCCGTCCCCGCTGCCGCTTTGCGCAAAGCGTCCAGCCGCCGTTCGACTTCCTCGTCCGAACGTTCCGCGCGCAACTTCCGTAGCCGAACCGCCTGGCGTTCCGCGACCGTCTCATCAATCTGCAGGATCTCGATGCCTTTTTCTTCGGCCACGTAGTCGTTCACGCCGACGATGATCTTTTCCTTACGGTCCACCGCCATCTGATACATGTATGCGGCCTCCGCAATCTCGCGCTGCGGGTAAGCGCGTTCGATCGCGGCCACCATGCCGCCCAGCGCGTCGATTTTCTCGATGTAGTCCCACGCGCCGCGCTCGACTTCATTCGTCAAAGTCTCGACAAAATACGATCCGCCCAGCGGATCCGCCGTATTGGTCACGCCGCTCTCATGCGCGATGATTTGCTGCGTGCGCAGCGCCAGAGTAGCCGCAAATTCGGTCGGCAACGCCCACGCTTCGTCCAGCGAATTAGTGTGCAACGACTGAGTGCCGCCCATCACCGCAGCGAGCGCCTGCAGAGCCGTGCGCACCACGTTGTTATAAGGCTGCTGCGCGGTCAGGGAACATCCCGCGGTCTGCGTGTGGAAACGCAAAGCCCATGAACGGGGGTTCTTCGCGCCAAAACGCTCCGTCATCGTCTTGTGCCAGATTCGCCGCGCCGCGCGGTATTTCGCGATCTCCTCGAAGAAATCGTTGTGCGCGTTAAAGAAAAACGATAGCCGTGGCGCGAAGTCGTCCACATCCATGCCGCGCCGCACGCCCCATTCGACATACTCGATTCCATCGCGCAAAGTGAACGCGAGTTCCTGAATCGCCGTCGAACCCGCTTCGCGAATGTGATAGCCGCTGATCGAAATCGGATTGAACCTCGGAGTGTTTTTCGCGCCGAACTCGAGCGTATCCACCACCAGCCGCATCGAAGGCTCCGGCGGGTAGATGTATTCTTTCTGCGCGATGTATTCCTTCAGAATGTCGTTTTGCAGTGTGCCGGATATTTTCTTCCAGTCCGCGCCCTGCTTTTCCGCGACGGCCAGGTACATGGCCCAGATCACCGCGGCCGGCGAATTGATGGTCATCGAAGTCGTCACATCAGCCAGCGGGATTTTGTCAAAAAGCACTTCCATATCCGCGAGCGAACTGATCGCGACTCCGCACTTCCCAACTTCGCCCTCCGACAAGGGATGATCCGCGTCGTAACCCATCAAGGTTGGCAGATCGAACGCGACCGAAAGTCCCGTCTGCCCCTGCGAGAGCAAATAACGAAAACGCGCGTTGGTGTCCTCGGCGGTTCCGAAACCGGCAAATTGCCGCATCGTCCACAATTTTCCGCGGTACATCGTCGAGTGAATGCCGCGCGTGTAAGGAGGCGTTCCGGGATAACCCAAATCCGTCTCCGGGTTCCAATCCGGCAAATCGGCGGGAGTGTATAAGCGCCGGATCGGATAGCTTGAGACCGTGGTGAATTCAGCGGCGCGCTCGGGCGATTTCTGCAACGTAGGCTGCAACGTTTTCTCTTCCCACGCGCGTTCGCCTGGTGAAACCTGGCGCTCCGGCTCTAGTGTCGCCGTCGTTTGCGATCTACTCAACTTCGCTTTGTCGTTCGATTTCTCGGCCATGGGAGGGGCTCCTTACAGACACGCGCGAGGCGCCAGCAAAGCACAACGGCGACGCTAACAACATTTTAGGGCAATGAAACGGCAGCGGCAACAAGCAGAAAGTCGCGGCAGGTTGCTCCCAAGCAATTATAAATTCCCGCGCGCAGTCCAGCAAAGGTGCTAACCAGAAGGCACAATCAATTTGGAGTGCGGCGGTTTGCCGCCGCCTTGCGATTCCGTTGGAGCCCAGACGCCGGTGAAGAAAGAGCGCCTGGCATAGCTGCGGCACCGGTAGCGGTCTAAAGGCCGCCGCTACAGAGGCAATCGATCTACTTCGCGCCCATACCGACGTCCCCCACGGGAGTGCCGGGTATCAATGGATCACGGCCTGTCGTGCCGCGAAGCGCGTCTGCCACGGTGATGTGATTCACTTCCAGCGTGCGTCCCATGGCCTGGTTGAAATTGACCAGCGCTTCCGTCAGATTCGCTTGCGCGCGCAAAGCGGTGCCTTGTGCCGCCGTCAAATCGCGTGACCGCAAAACCACCTGGTAGCTCGTCGAAGAGCCTAGTTGATATTTCTTCTGCTCGGCGTCGAGCGTTTGTTGTGCGAGCGTGCGCGCCTTGTCGGCCGCCGCTACTTGCGCGCGATCCTGCTGCAGTGCGATCAACGCGTTGCGCACGTTGAGTACGATGGTGTTCTCGGTCTGCCGGTACTGCACGCGCTCCTGGCGCTCGTCGAGTTGCGCTCGTGCGCTGTCCGCTTGCGCTGAGCGGTTGCGAATAGGCAGGGTTAAGTTCACCCCCACCGCATAGGTCGGGAAGTCGTTGTGAAAGACGTTGCCGAGAGAATTGCCCAACCCGCCCGGCACAATCGTTGTTGCGGTGACCGGAAAAGCGGCAAACGCCTGGGTCCCATTCACCAAAAGAATATTTCCGTTGGCGTCCACCAGGGGGGATGCTGTGTCGGCTGCGAATCCACCGGTCGCGTTCGATTTGATCCTGTTGCCGTTCAGCCCCTGCGCCTGGTACTGCACGTAGGCATTGAGCGAAGGCAGCAAGCCGTTCGCAGTCGCCTTCACTTCAATACCTGCGTTCTTCAGGTTCAAGTCCGCCTGATAAAGCTCGGGACGCTTCTTCCAGGCTTCCTGCACGGCGTCCTGCAACGGGATGTTCTCCACCAAATCGGGCGTCGAGATGCCGGTAGTTGGAATGATTTCGATGCCGGCCACATCTTTCGCCAACAAATTCTTGGTGATATCGTTCAGCAGCACGGTTTCCTGCTGCAATCGCGTCGTTTGAGCCACGATCAAATTCTGCTGATCCGTCGCCAGTTGCGATTCCGCCGTCAGCACATCGAGCGGCGCCATAGTGCCGATCTCCAGCTGCTTTTTATTGTCCTCGTAAAGTTTCTGTGAAACTCCGACTGCGGCTTCCTGCACCTTCACATTCTCGCGGTCGTAAACCAGTTCCCAATAATCATTGGAAGTTTGCGTCACGGTTGCAATCACTTGTTGCGCGAATTGCGAATTCGCCACCTTAATCGAATTTCTCGCTTCGATGATGTAGCGCGTGTTGGGCAGCAGGCCGAACCCATTCAGCAGCGGTTGGGACAGCGTCGCCGTCATAATCGGATTGAGTGCCGGATTGAAAACCACGTCGGATAGGTTCGTGGATGATCGGGTGGTATCGAACGTTACAGAAAAGCTTGTGCCGGTGTGAAAACCCTGCGTATAGCCAAGATTCACGAAGCCCGAATTCTGCTGGACCAAGGGAATTGCGGTTGTGCCCGCGCCGGAAGTAAACGGATTGTTGATGGGAACATTGGCGTGCGACCACCCGAAGTTCGCGGTGGCGATCGGATCGAATGACACCGACGGCGACGATCCCAGCACCACTTGCTGCGTGCTGCTGCTCTGCGGAATTCCACCCGCCTTTGCTTTCAGCAACTGTGTTTGGGCGATCCAGGGGATGAACCGCGTCACGTTGATGTTCAAATTGTTTTCGAGCGCCAGCGAAATTGCGTCGTCCAGGCTCAGCATCAGCTTGCCGTCCTGAATCAGCTGATCAATTCGCGACGAGTTCGTCAGCATCGGCTCCGGGACATTCTGCGGCGTATAGGGATCCCAGACGGCTGGCAAGGCGCGCTTGGGTCTTGAATAGTCGGGCCCTTCGACATCCCGCAAATCGCGCGCTGGCTCCGTCGCGGGCGCTCCGGTTTGCGCTTGAGGCTGACTCGGCGGCTGAGTCGCCCCCGGGGCTTGCCCTTGCTGTTGCTGCTGCGCCTGGTTCTGATCCTGCCCCTGTTGCGCTTCAGCGTACGCCGGCGAAATCACCAGCGAAGCAGCCGTCAGCAGCACCACCGCGACATGTAGCCTTCCAATCATCGTGTTTTCCTCTCCCAAAAAGTGAAGCCTCAAGTTCCGCAGCCGTGTACCTTACTCAAACGCACGAACAAGCCTGTTTGTTTCAATTTATGTATCCGGGTGCAACGCAGCGGCCATGCCTATCCGCTTGAAATTAGACGATTAAACGGGAAAACGGCAGCGTCAGCCGTTCATTTTCGAACAGTGCTGTGCGTAGCCGAACATGCTCGGCGCGAAGTTTAGCATCGCGACCTGTCGCTGACAATTGCAGCCGTAACGAAGAGGTTTGGTATCGGCGGTTGTGTCTCGCGAATTCCGGACGCAGCCGGCATGGTTCGCTTTCTCCGCGAACTCACTCTGCCTTTCTCTCCCGTTGCTGAGAGTGCTGAGAGCCCTCCCGTTGACACTCCCAGCAGCAACGAACTAACATGCCCGCGGGACCAAATGCCCAGCGCTCTCAGTCCGCGTTCCTCTGTGTCATCTCCGAGCGAACGGTTAGCGGTTCGGTCGCTCCTGGTTTTGCTGCTGCTTGGTTTTGTCGCCCTGCCAATATTTGGTCAAGCCGCGATTCAGATTCCGGCCAAGCCCACAGGCTACGTCAACGATTTCGCCAATGTTCTGAGCCAAAATGCACGCAACCAGCTCACCGCGCTCTGCACCGAAATTGATCAGAAAGCCAAAGCTCAAATTTTTGTCGTGGCGGTACCGTCGCTGAACGGCCAGCCGATCGAGGACTTTTCGCTCAACCTGGCGACCAAATGGGGAGTCGGCCCAAAACAAACGTCCAGCGGCGTGCTCATATTGCTCGCTGTGCAGGACCGCCAGTATCGTTTCGAAGTCGGCTACGGGCTTGAGCCAATTCTCCCGGATGGGAAGGTAGGCGGCTTCGGCCGCGAAGCAGTTCCGTACCTGCGTGCCGGGAATTATGACGCGGCCTTGATGGTCATGACCCGGCGAGTCGCCGACGTCATCGCCCAGGATCGTGGGATCAAGCTCAGCGCGGGGCCACTACCACCCGCTCGGACCGATCGTTCGACCGGGACACCATCTGGCGGAATACTGACCCTTCTGTTACTTGGGTTCTTCATTTTTTTCTTGTTCAAGATGATGAGTGGCGGGTCCGGACGCGGTGGCGGCAGCGGTTGGTGGATTGGTCCGATGATCGGCAGCGGAATGGGCCGTGGCGGCTGGGGTGGCGGTGGATTCGGTGGCGGTGGCTTTGGTGGCGGCGGAGGCGGTTTTGGAGGCGGGGGCGGAGGATCGTTCGGCGGCGGTGGCGCCAGCGGCAGTTGGTAATGGGCGGCGCTGGTAGGGGCGGGTCTCAGAGCCCGCCCGATGTGGACACGGATACGGCAAAGGTCGTGCAATGGAAGCCAAATTAACTGAGCTCGTTTCCCGGCTGAAGGCCGCCGCGAAAGAGAACCTGAAGGCCGTCGTGCTATACGGCTCAGCCGTCACTGGCGAATTTCGCGCAGGACACTCGGACCTCAACGTTCTCTGCATCGTCGAGCACGCTGCTTCAGCCGACCTTGAACATCTGCACGCTCCGGCCGACTGGTGGGTGCGCCAGGGCAATCATCCGCCGCTGATTTTCACGCTCGACGAGCTCCATCGTTCCGCGGACGTGTTTGCCATCGAACTCCTCGATATCCAGCGCCACCACCGCGTGCTCTTTGGCGAAGACTTCCTCACAAATTTTGACGTTCCGTTGCGCCTGCATCGCTTGCAGGTCGAACGCGAACTGCGCACCGATTGGCTGCGCCTACGTCAGGTGGTGCTCGCCGCGCCGTTGAGCTACAAAGCGCACCTGGGCATCATGTCGCAATCGCTTTCGGCCTTTTGTAATCTTTTCCGTCACGCGTTGATCGCGCTGGGCCAGCCGATGCCGGGAACGAAACGTGAAGCCGTAGCCGCCGTAGCTACCCTAACTGGCGCCGATCCGTCCGCTTTTCACGCGATGCTCGATCTAAGAGAAGGGAAGCGAAAACCAAGCAGCGTGGACGTCGAAGCCTCGCTGCACGCCTACCTCGAATTCGTCGAGGTAGTAACCGATGAAGTGGATCGCCGGCTCGACGCGCTGTGATCGAAGGTTCCGGTCTCGCTCTGGCAAAAAGGACTTTTGCAGTATGATGGCGCCACAAAAGATCCGAACCGGAGGTTTTCCATGAAAGCAGTAGTTGCATTAATCGCGATCATCGTTCTCATAGTGGCCGTGATCGGCGGCGCGTACGTCAGCAGCCGCAACCACATGGTCACGCTCGATGAGCAGGTGAAATCCAACTGGGCGCAAGTGGATGTCGTGCTCCAGCGCCGCGCCGACCTGATTCCGAACTTGGTCAACACCGTGAAGGGCTTCGCCGCGCACGAAGAAACCGTCTACGCCGATATCGCGAACGCCCGCGCCGCCCTGCTGAGCGCCAAGACGCCCTCCGATAAGATCGCCGCCAACGGCCAACTCGATGGCGCTCTCGGACGTTTGCTCGCGATCAGCGAAAACTATCCGCAACTCAAATCGAACGAAAACTTCCTGCGTCTGCAGGACGAACTCGCCGGCACGGAAAACCGCATCGCCGTTGAACGCAAGCGGTACAACGACTCCATCCAGGCGTACAACACTTACATCCGCCAGTTTCCGAATAGCATGTTCGCGGGTTGGGCCGGCTTCCAGCCGAATAACGCGTACTTCCAGGCGTCCGCGACCTCGCGCGAAGTTCCCAAGGTTGAATTTCCGGCGGCTAAGCCGTGAGGATTGTCGTTGGCAGGCACGCGGAGCCATAACTAGCACATGGGATCGGCTCCTTCCGACTGACGCACAACTTATGGGGAGTGCGGCCGCTTGCCGCCGCTTTTTTCAGCGAGGCTTGCCTCGCGCGGAAGAGTGCGATTCAGCTCTGGAGACATTTCATGTGGAGCGGAACTTTTCAGCGCGGCGCAACTATTCATTCTTGTTCCGGGGAGAATGGGCGTCTGCTTGCCGGTTTGGCGAATGTGAAGTACCGGGCCGCTTGCGTTCGCTTGAATCCACCCAATCTTCGGGAGGAAATCCGATCCGCCAAAAAAGCGGCGACGCTTCCGTGAATTCCAGGCCTACTTCCGTCTTGCTGCCTTTGTTCTCGCTGATGAAAGCCACCTTGCATTCCACTTCTTCAGCGGTCTTCGGATTCACGATCGAAACGTGCTGGCCTCGTGCGACCGGAGCCGCCAGCGATATCAGGCATCCGTGCGCGTTCACCGTCGTGGTTTTGGTTTCCTCTTGAAATGGTTTGCCTGCGCTGGTGCCACGCACCAGCACCGCCATCAGAATGTGAACGCGTTGTGTGCGCCGCAGCTTGCCATAACCCGGAGTCGTCGGGCCGGGTGCTGAATCTCTGCCGTTCGTCATCGATTTCTCCCGTTCATCGTGACGTCCATTTTATGCCAGGCTTGGGAACGTGTCCCCTACGCAATTCGTCATATTGAAACAATCGGCCTGCAAAAGCGAAGCCTTTACGCTCGCTGCGTCCATTCGGTCACGTCTTGGTTAACCCGCCTTACTTCCTAGCCATTATTACAATACGATGAATCCTGCGCGCCCGCCTTGACCCTCCTCCCATCCCGCGCTAGGCTAACTGTAGCAGGGGTTGAATTCTTGTCCTGGAGACATCGCTTCCGCGAGACTTGATGAAACAAACCGTCCGGCTGGCTGGTGGTATTAACGAACTGTTCGGCACCCTCGACGAAAACCTTAAGCTTTTTGAGTCCGCCCTTCACGTCACCACGCATCTGCGTGACCACGATCTGGAAATTGAAGGCTCGGCGCCACAAGTGGAACGTGCTGCCCAAATCCTCGGCGAATATAACCAGCGCATCCGCGATGGCCGCCTTCCGGATAGCCAGGAAGTGAAATCGCTGCTGCGTATCGCGACCGGCGAGCCCGCGCCCGCGCACCGTGGCGCCTTTTCTCCCGCGCATACTCGTTCCTTCGGAAAAAAGACAATCGTTCCCAAGAGCGCGAACCAGAAGCGCTACATCGAAGCGCTCGAAGCTTATGACATGGTCTTTGCCATCGGCCCGGGTGGAACCGGCAAGACGTACCTCGCCGTGGCCATGGCCGTCACTGCGCTGCTATCGAAGCAAGTGAACCGCATCATTCTGGCTCGTCCCGCAGTCGAAGCGGGTGAGCGCCTGGGCTTTCTTCCCGGCACGCTGCAGGAAAAAGTCGATCCCTATATGCGCCCGCTGTACGACGCGCTGCACGACCTTCTCGAAGCCGATAAACTCGAAAGCTTTCTCGAGAAAGGCATCATCGAAGTTGCGCCGCTGGCTTTCATGCGCGGCCGTACGCTCAATGATTCCTTCGTCATTCTGGACGAAGCGCAGAACACCACCAGCGAACAGATGAAAATGTTCCTGACGCGGCTGGGATTCAATTCGAAAGCCGTCATTACCGGCGACGTCACGCAGATTGACTTGCCCGAATCGCGCCGCTCCGGCCTGATCGAAGCCATCGAAATCGTCGGCAAAATCGAAGGCATTTCGCTGGTCTATTTCGACGAGCGCGACGTGGTGCGTCACAATCTGGTCCAGCGCATCATTAAAGCCTATGACGAACACGCCGCCACGCATCCCAGCCAGAATGGCCGCGGCCCTGTCGCGGGACATTCCGCTCTGAAAAATCCGCGGGATTAGCCGGCTCGCATGATTCTCAATCAACAGCGGAGCATTCGTGTTTCCATTGCAGCTTTGAATACGTTCCTCTCCGCTGCCCAGAAACGTCTGCATCTTTCGCCCGATTCGCTCACCGTCGCGCTCGTCACCGACGCGCAGATGACGCGCTGGAACCACGCGTACCGTGGCAAAAATCGTCCGACCGATGTATTGTCCTTTCCACACGATGGACCCCGTCGCTATACCGCAATTCGCAACGGCCAGCCGCTGCGGCACGCTTCGCGCACCGCCAAACGCAAGCGCGCAGCCTCTTCTCCGTCCTCGGCTTCCTACCTTGGCGATATCGCGATCGCGCCCGCTGTTGCCCGCCGCAACGCGCTCCGTTTCGGCCGCACCTTCGACCAAGAAATGCGCATCCTCATCCTCCACGGGGTTCTGCACCTGATGGGCTACGACCACGAATCCGACAGCGGTCAAATGGAACGGCGCGAAAACCGACTGCGCCGCGAACTAGGATTGGCCTAGCCATGCCCATTTTTCTCTACAGCGTCGGCGTACTGGCTCTGACGGCCGGTCTCGTCGTATTTTCCTATTTCGACCGTGGATTCCGCGAACTTGGCCGCGTGCACACCGGGCGCATTCACGATCACCTCCAGACGTTCGAAGCGGACGTCGAGCCGCGTTTCCACATGGATCGGCGGAGGGCTGCGCTCGCCTTCAGCCTGCTGGCGCGCTTCTGGCTCGTTCTGGTAGCGGCAATCACCGCTCGCGGCGTGCTCTTTTTCGTCCCCGGCACTTGGGAAGCGGCCGTCGAGATGATTTTCTTTCTGGGCGCCGAAGTTGTCGTCGCCATGCAGTTTTTCCCAGCGCTCCTGCTCGCCCGCGCTCCCGGAAATTGGGTACTGCCCTTCGTCCCGCTGGTCCGCGTGCTCCTTTTCATCATCTGGCCGGTGCAGGCCGTTCTGGAACTTCTGATCTCGGTTCTCCACTTGTCGGAGGAAGCCGAGGTGCACACGCCTGCTGACGAGCAACAGCAAGCCATCGAAGCGTTCGTGGACGCTGCCACCGAAGAGGGAATCATCGAGCAGGACGAAGCGCGCCTGATCGAATCCGTAGTCGAATTTGGCGACAAGCGCGTGCGCGATGTGATGACTCCGCGTCCCGACGTCATTGCTATTCGCGCGTCAGCCTCGCTTGAAGAACTCGGTGAATTGGTGGTTGATACGAAGTTTTCGCGCCTGCCTGTCTACGAGAAGTCGCTCGATGACATCGTCGGCATCGTCATGGCGCGCGACATGCTCGAAGTCCCCGATCGCGACGCCGCGCATCGTACCGTGCGCGAGTTGATGCGTCCCGCGTTGTTCGTGCCTGAAACAAAGTTCGGCTCCGAATTATTAAAGGAAATGCAGCGTAAAAATCAGCAGATGGCCATCGTGATTGATGAATATGGATTGATGGCAGGCGTCGTCACGGTGGAAGATCTGGTGGAAGAAATCGTGGGCGAAATCGGCGAAGAGGACCGCACACCCGCTCCCGATGTAGTCCGCGAGGCCAGCGGCGCGCTCATAATGCGCGGTAGCGTTCAACTCGATAAGGTCAACGAACTCTTCGGCGTCCAACTCGACGCCAGCATGCAACATTCCGCCGCCACCACCATCGCCGGCCTGCTGAATAGCGTCGCCGGCCACGTTCCTCGAACCGGCGAAACCGTTGACGCCGACGGTCTGCGCTTCGAGGTTCTCGAAGCTAACCAGCGCAAAGTTCTCCGCGTCCGCGCCAGACCCGTGCCGTCGGCAGCCGCCTCATCCGCTCGCACTGTCTAATACGCCGATTCCGTGTCCATAAACGGCTCGGGCTCGCCTGCGGCGAGCCCGAACGAGCCTTCTCAGATGCGATGGTTAGCGAAGCCCGGAGACTATCCGTGCGCCGCCATCTTTGCGAAAAATGCGGTGGCGCGCTTGTCGATTTCCTCGGGCGTCAAATCTTCTACATGAGTCGCGACTCCCCACTGGTGCCCGAACGGATCGGTTAGTTTGCCGAAGCGGTCGCCCCAAAATTGATTTTCCAGCGGCATTTCCACCTTGGCTCCTGCTTTCACCGCGCTGTCAAACATCGTGTCGGCGTCCTCAACATACAGAAACAAGTAGATTCTCGGCGTTCCTGAAGTGCTTCCGGCCATGGGTCCCATCTCGTCATTCAGAAATATGACGGAATCACCGATACGCAATTCCGCGTGCGAGATTTTGCCGTCGGGCGATGGCATCCGCATGATTTCCTGCGCATTGAACGCCTTCTTGTAAAAATCAATTGCGCGGGCTGCGTCCTTGCAGGTCAACGACGCACTGATCGTATGGTATCCCTCAGGGATTGCTCTTACGTTGTGAGCCATGGAAGGCCTCCTCTTTAGGCTTGAATGTGGCCGTGCAGTGTGTCGCGCGGATTGCCCCGCTGTCCGCAGCCAGATAGCTCTGGCTCACTGCAAGCGAGGTCGAGCATACAACGATGCACTCGGAAGTCAAGAGTTCATGGCTGTGGCGAGCTCATTGACGATTTATTCTTCGCGCGTTCATGCGACCGTAACGTCGGAGGCGAAGCCGGGGAGCTAGGTCCACGTCACTGGCACCATTTCCCCGTGATCTCTCTCTGTCTCCGTTAAATCTTTGCCTTTCTTAAACACACTCCGCCCGGCGAGTCCCTGCTCCGTGCTTCCTGGCCTCTCGGCTCCTGCTTCATTTCCTAGCTGCCTCCTAAAGGCGTACAATTCTCCTATCCATGCCCTTCAAGTCTGGCTTCGTTGCGATTATCGGCCGCCCCAACGCGGGCAAATCCACGCTCGTCAACACGCTTGTGGGCCAGAAAGTCGCCATCGTTTCGTCCAAGCCGCAGACGACGCGCAACCGCATCCAGGGCATTTTGAATCGTGACGACGCGCAAATCGTCCTGGTGGATACGCCGGGAATTCACCGGCCGGAGAATGTCCTTAGCCGCATGATGATGGACGAACTTCAGCACGCCCTGGAAGGAATTGACATCCTCTGCCTCATCGCCGACGCCTCGGCCGATTTCGGCCCCGGCGACAAATTCTCGATCCAGTGGATTCAGCGCTTTCGCGGCCCAGTGTATCTGCTGCTCAACAAAGTGGACCGCATCGCCAAACCGCTGCTGCTTCCGATGATCGAGCGTTACAGCAAAGAATTCGAGTTCGCCGAAGTTTTTCCGATCTCTGCGCTCACTGGCGCTGGCTGTTTCGACTTGGTCAGTTCCTGGCTCACGCGCCTACCGGAAGCCCCGCCGCATTTTCCCACCGATCAGTTCACCGACCAGCCCGAGCGTTTCTTGGCCGCCGAAATTGTCCGCGAAAAGGCGATCCTCGCCACGCGCGACGAAGTGCCGCACGCTATCGCCGTGCTCGTGGATAATTTCGAGGAAACGCCCAAGCTTCTGCGCATCCGCGCGACAATGTACGTCGAGCGCGACGGGCAAAAAGGAATCCTGATAGGGAAGAGCGGAGAAGCCATCAAGAAAATCGGCACTGCGGCGCGCAAAGAGCTCGAATCAATCCTAGGTGCGAAAATCTTCCTCGAACTTTTTGTCAAGGTTCAATCGAACTGGCGCCAGAACTCCACCCTTGTCCGCCAGCTCGATTGGCACCGCCAACTGGAGCAACTCGCTGAGATTCAGGAAGCCGAAGAAGTCTGAGAGATCATTGAAAGGTGTGGATGTAGGGGCGGCGCTGCTCGCTGCGCCAGAGCTTGCCCGGACGCAAAGACCTGCCTTCGTTCACTCGGCGCGCGCACAACTCCGAAGCATTCGCCTTGCGCAGGCAAACTAAGACGGACCAGATGGTTCACCGGTCAGCGCTATGCCCGCATCGGTGCCACGCTTTTTGTATTTTCTCAGAAGAACAACGGGCAGTGAAACGAGGCAAATCAATCCACCGATTCCGGTCCCCGCCAAACCAATGACCAGCGCAGCCACCTGAGACTCGTTGGCGCAAGGTGCGAGCGGTCCCACGACGGTGAACACGGCCAGAAAGCCGAGAAGACCCAAGCCGAAAAAAATCAGCCCAGCTTTGAGTGTCGCAACCATTATGTTAAGCAGAGAATATCACCGATGGGCTTACCGACTGCGCACCTCGCGTCAACTACTCCGCCCGCGTCGGTGCGATCCCCAACGACCGCATCTTGCGGTATAGATGGCTCCGCTCCAGCCCCAGCGCCTGCGCCGCTTTGGTCATGTTCCAGCGATTCTCCTCCAATTTGCGCAACACAAATTCACGTTCATACGCTGACCGCGCCTCCTGCAAGCTCTCGTAAGGTTTTTGCGGGCTCTTGGAGGCCCCGCGAAAAATCTCCGGCGGCAAGTGATGCGGCTCGATTCGCGGAGACGGGCAAATGATCACCAGGCGCTCGACAAGATTCTTCAGTTCGCGCACATTTCCCGGCCAGGGATAATTCAACAGCACGTCCACAGCGGCCGCGCTGAACTCCTTCGGTTTCTTCCCGTATTCCCGCGAAAAAGCGGCCAAAAAATGTGGGGCCAGAATCGGAATATCCTCCACTCGCTCACGCAAAGCCGGAACGTAAAACGGAATCACGTTGAGCCGGTAAAAAAGATCCTCGCGGAACGCGTTCCGAGCGATTTCCTCTTCGAGCTTCTTGTTGGTTGCGGCAATTACGCGCACATCCACGGTCGCCGGCTGGTTGGAGCCCAAAGGCTCCACGCGCCGCTCTTCCAGCACGCGCAACACCTTCGACTGCGTTTTCAAACTCATGTCGCCGACTTCATCCAGAAATAACGTTCCGCCGTCGGCCTTTTGAAACTTACCTACTTTGTCTTCGCTCGCGCCGGTAAAGCTTCCCTTGCGATGCCCGAACATCTCGGATTCGATCAATTCTTCCGGAATTGCTGCGCAGTTTACTTCCACAAATTGCATCGAACTTCGCAAACTACTGTCATGCAGCGCCCGCGCCACCAGTTCTTTTCCCGTCCCACTCTCTCCGTAAATCAAAACCCGCCCGTTCGTAGGCGCAGTCAACGCAATCTGCTGACGCAACGCCTTCATCGGCACGCTGCTGCCGAGTATCTGATGTTTCTCTTCCAGTTCCGCGCGCAGCCGCCGGTTTTCCGCCTCCAACCGCAGGTATTCGAGTGCGTTGCGCACGACTAGCACGACTTTCTCGAGCGACAATGGTTTTTCGATGAAATCGAAAGCGCCAAGCTTGGTAGCGCGCACCGCCGTCTCGATGTTTCCGTGTCCTGAAATCATCACTACCATGGGAGCGCCATCCTGCGCCTGAATGCGCTCTAAAGTGTCCAAGCCGTCCATTTTTTTCAGCCACACATCGAGCAGGATCAAGTCAACGCTTTGCCGCTCCAAATGCGCGAGGCACTCTTCTCCAGACGCGAGGGTTTCCACACCGTACCCTTCGTCACGTAGCAGCGCGCCAAGGGATTCGCGAATCCCGCTTTCGTCGTCAACAATGAGTATGGAGGCTGGCATGCTCGGTAGCGCCGGCGTTCCACCGGCCGTCTTATTGCAACCTTGAACCCGCAGAACGCAAGGAGGCAAGTGCCTTGGTTTTTCTCTGTGAACTCTTGTTCCGAACTCTGTGAACTCTGTGTTAATTCCTTCCCTTGACTTTGCTCGAGGTGCCTAAGCCGGCGCCACAGGAATTTCCGCCGCAGGAAATCGAATCAGAAATCGAGTGCCGGTAGGCAAATTGTCTTCCACCCGAATGGTCCCATTGTGCTCGGCAATGATGCGGCTGGCGATCGCGAGCCCCAACCCGGTCCCGCGCTCCTTCGTCGAAAAATGCGGCAAGAACAACCGTTGCTTGTCCTCCGGAGAAATTCCATGCCCGCTATCCGATATTTCGACTTCCACGGCGTCGCCGTCACCTTCCACGCGCGTAGCCACGCGCAGCCGGCGAATCGCTGCCCCTTCCATCGCCTCCGCGGCGTTATCAATCAAATTCGCAAGCACACGCCGGAGCAATTCGCGATCGGCCTTCACCGGCGGCAATGTCGCCGCCAACTCCGTGCGCACGGTAACGCCTTCCAGTCGACCGTGGAACAGGTCCAGCGCACCCGAGACAATCGTATTCAAGTCTTCCGATGCCAGCCGCGCGGAAGGGAAGCGTGCAAATTGCGAGAACGCATCCACCAGCGATTCCAACGTGTGCACCTCGCGCTCGATCAGGCCAGCACACTCGGCTGCAAGCTTCTCGAATTCGGATCGCCCTCCATCCGGCTTCTGCGCGCGCATGCGGTCCAAGTAACGCAGCAGTCTCTGCGCGGAAAGCTGAATGGGCGTTAAGGGATTCTTGATTTCGTGCGCGATCCGCTGCGCCACTTCTTGCCAAGCTGCGGCCTTTTGCGCGCGCAGCAGGTCCGTCAAATCGTCGATCACGATCACGAATCCAGGATTTGACCGCCGCGGCCCCAGCGAACTAACCGTCACCGCCGCCCGCACCAGTCGTCCCGCCGTCGCGACCTCAATCTCGCGCGAAGCCGCGCCCATTCGCAGCGATTGCCGCATCAGATGCAGCACCGCGCGCGCCGCCTCCTCGCCCACTAACTCCTGCAAAGTCCGCGCATCGCGCGCCGAATCGCCCAGGATCGCCGGCACCGCGGAATTCAGCCGGGCCACTTCGCCCGACGAATTCAGCGACACAACTCCGGTCGGAATATTTTCCAGGATCGCCTCCATTAACTTGCGACGCCGCTCGCGCTCTTCGATTGCTTGTTCCAGGCTCTGCGTAAACTCGTTAATCTGCCGGCGTCCTTCGCCCAACTGTTCGGTCATGCGATTGAACGAGCGCACTAGCATCCCCAATTCGTCCTGCGCCCGCACATCGATCTGGTAATCGAAATTCCCGCGCGATATTTCGCGAGTAGCTTCGGCGAGAGCCTGAATCGGCACGGTGACTTGCTTGGAGAGAAACAAAGCCACCCACGTAGTAGTAAAGACCAACATCAGAGTCATCAACAGCAACGCCAACAGAATTTCCCGCTTGTACGCGCGCAGATGCTGCTTCTGTTGCGCGTAGGTTTCCGTCTGAGTTTGAATCTCGGAATACCGCGACAAGAAATCCTGAGGCAGGATTCGAGCAACATACAGCCTCGCATCGCCCAGCGGTGCACTGCCTGCAATATACAAGTGATCGTTCGTCTGCCAGATTTCGGCGCCGCTGGGAAGTGTACGCACCAACTCAGGCGTGATCGTTTCCATCTCCGGAATCATGGCCTTCTCGCCTTCTTTGGCGGGTTTCACGTACGCCACACCGTCATCGGCGACCCCACTTGAATGTGCGATCCACGAAGCATCCACGGACCAGGCCAGACCGAGCAGCGATTGATCTTGCTTGCTGCTTGCTGCGGCCTTCGCGGCGATCGCGTTCAAGTGATCCATGTTCGCGCGGCCCAGATCGGCCAGGAGCTTCTGGCTCTGCTCGTTTGCAATTTCGAGGGGCCGAGGAAACCATGAATTCAGCGTGCGATTCACCAGCGCATAGCTGAAAAAGAACAGGAACACGATCGGCAGCAGCGAGACGCCCATTGCGCCAAGTACCATCTTCACCTTGAACCGCGAGCCCATCTGGCCGCTGCGTCGTTCGGCATACAGCCGCAGCAGGCTGCGCGTCAAAATCAGCGTGAACACCAGCAGCGCCGCCGCCAGCAGCGTCGAAAGCGCGAACATCACAACGAAGGCGTTGCCTTGCTCCGGCCGCAGCGGAACATCCAGCGAGCCCAGCGTGAACACGGCCGCCGTCAGCATCACCACGACAATCCCGCCGAAGATCAGCCACAGCTGCCGCCTCCATTTGGATTGCTCGCCCTTCAACGCCCCTCCTCCAGATAGCGCCCCAGCGGACATTCGCCGCACCGTTCGTCATGCGGGCGGCACCAATTCCTTCCCGTGTGGACGATCAACGCGTGCAGTTCGTTGAATCGCTGCACATCGCCGGGGAATTGGCGTTCCACCATCCAGCGAACGTCCTCATACTTCGCCTTTTCGCCGATCCAGCCGTGCCGTGCGAACATGCGTTTCGTGTACGCATCCACCACGAACACCGGTTGCTGCCCCGCATAAAGCAAGATCGAATCCGCCGTCTCCGGCCCGATGCCCCACACGCCCAGCAGCTTGTCGCGCAACGCAAGCGTCGGCGTAGCAAACATTCGGCGAAGCGACCCCGCGTACTGCGCCCTCACAAACTTTACAAAGACCTTCAGCTTGCGTGCCTTCTGGCGAAAATAGCCGGCAGGCCGCAGCAGCTTCGCCAGGTGCTGCTGGTTTACGCGCTCGAGTCCCTCCATCGTCAGCAAGCCTTCGCCGCGAAGATTCGCCAAGGCTAACTCCACATTTGTCCAGGAAGTGTTTTGCGTCAGGATCGTTCCAACGATCACTTCGAAGGGCGTGTCGCCCGGCCACCAATGCTGCGGCCCGAGCGCGGTAAACAGGGAATTGTAATACTCATCTAAAGGAGGTTGTGACTCGGGCTCGGTCCGTCCAACTCCGCGGATGCGGACGGGCCGCGCCGGTGAAGGTATCTTGTCGGTCGTGAGGGGGATTCTTTGCGCTGCAAAACGCGCCTTTTCGGGCGATTTTGGCATGGAAAACACACCATACCGACCCTGTTTCGCCATGTCAAGCCAAGTGTTGCGCGATTGCCACACCACTGTGGCTGTTGGGTAATAGTCTATTTATCGACCTCGTTTCCAAGGTCTGGAACAGAATTCGATCCTGTAGCGTCCGGTCTGGCCTTACCAGACCGGGTATGTCGGACCGCGCTAGCCATTACGTTTCTGAAAATCCCGCATGAAGCCGACCAGTTCGTTCACGGCCTCAACCGGCACGGCATTATAGAGCGAAGCCCGCATCCCACCGATCGAACGGTGCCCTGGCAGCCCCACCAGCCTGGCAGCCACGGCCTCCTTGGCGAACTTCTTTTCAATCTCTTCGTTGCCTTGTGCCACTCGAAACGTAACGTTCATCTTCGACCGCGATTCCTTCTCGATCGGACCGGAATAATATCCGCCGCTGCCGTCAATCGCGTCATAAAGCAGCTTCGCCTTGGTTTCGTTGCGCTTTTCGATGGCTCGGACGCCGCCTTCGGCCTCAATCCACTCCAGCACCAAGCCGACCATGTACACCGCAAAGGTGGGAGGCGTGTGATACAGCGAATGTTCCTTGATGTGCGTGCGATATTGCAGCACAGTCGGCAGATTCTTGTCGGCGCGCTCTGCCAGGTCTTTCCGGACGATCACCACTGTCGCGCCAGAAGGCCCAAGGTTCTTCTGTGCACCAGCAAAAATCAGCCCAAATCGCCGCACGTCCACAGGCCGCGACATAATGTCGGACGACATATCGGCAACCAGCGGAACCTCGCCCGTTTCCGGCGGCGCGGCCCACTGCGACCCCTCGATCGTGTTGTTAGTGCACATGTAACCGTACGAAGCGTCCTGCGAAAATTGAATCTCTTCGCGCCGGGGTACCCGCGTGAATTTCACGTCTTCGGTCGAAGCTGCGAGGCGGTAAGGCGTGCCCTTTTTCAGCTCCGCGATGGCCTTCGCGGTCCACATTCCGGTGTGCAGCACGTCCACCGGCTTGCCGGGCAGGCAAAGATTCATCGGCGCCATGGTGAACTGCGCGCTACCGCCGCCCTGCACGAATATCACCCCATATTCCTCGGGAATATCCATCAGCTTCCGGAGGTCCCGCTCCGCGCGCCCGATGATCTCCTGGAATTCCGCCGACCGATGGCTCATCTCCATCACCGACATTCCCGTGCCGCGGTAGTCGAGCAGTTCCTCGCGAATGCGCTCCAGAACAGCCGAAGGCAATGCGCCGGGCCCAGCATTAAAATTAGCCGCGCGCTTGGCATCAGTTGCAGACAAAGTAGACGGTGTCACTTTCGATTCCTTTCGCTCAAGATGGAGCAGGCGCGGACGTTACGACATCCTGAGTTCGTCCGCCACCCGGTGATTCTGTTTCAGCTAGCTAATGTCGCTTCCCGGAATGCAACCCGTACACCAAGCCATTCTCGCTAATGTCAGTGGACTTCTAGAATAACAGACGCCGCCACGTCCGCGAATCGAAGAAACGACCCGCCGCTCAACGTTCGCCCACCCCCATTGGTCTTTGTTGCAGTGGCGAGGTCCCGAAGCGGTCGGTCTGTCCCGCGATTTCCGGGAAGCGCCGGCGTCTTTCACTTGCGCATCACAGGCAAATGTCAGGGAGGAGCATTCCTACATCACGGTGCTGTCACTGAGGCCGACCAGTTTTCTGAATTCGGGATCGTCGCGCAGGCAAGCAAGGTCAGAATCCTTGGCGGCCCAAAAGCGGTTGCCGAATCCCGCCGCAAAAGCCTTTTTCAGCGTCTCGAGCGACTCGGCCTTTTTCCCCAGGACGCCGTAGGTGCAGGCGGCATTGTAAAGAGTGTTCGAATCGCCGGGGCGCAGAGCGACGGCAGTTTGCAGGTGCCGGATGCTTTCGTCCGCTTCATCTCCGATGTGGGCGAGCAGAGTCGCCAGCAGAATGCGCGCGCGCACGTCTTCCGGCACTAACTCCAATTGGTGCCGGAGGACTTTGCCATAGCGTTCCCGGATGGCGTCGGCGTCTTTTTTGCGATCCAGCCTCTCAAGCGCCTGCTCGTAGGGAATATACATGTTGTAGTCGTCGCCGTTGAATTCAATCGCGCGCTCGGCGATGCTGGCGGCCTCCTCGTAGCGTCCAGAGGCAAAGTAGGCCCGGCCGAGAATGTTCCAGGCTCCATCGCAATCAGGCTTGCGCTCGATGGCGCGCAGAGCCAACTGCGCGGATTCGTCATTCTTCTTCTGCGCATAAAAAATGCGCGCGCGTGCCACGAGCACTTCCGGCAAGTCGGGCGCAAGCGCGGTGGCCCGGTCGCAGGCAGCAAGTCCTCGTTCCATCCAATTCGGGTTCTGATCCCGCACCTCGAAGATGACCCCGCACAGGTGCGCAATTCCTGCGTGTGCCAGAGCGAACTTCGGGTCCAGTTCGATAGCCTGTTCGAACATCTGCAAGGCGTATTCGAAATCCTGCCGCCGTGAATAGTTTCGGCCGCGCAGATAAAAATCGTACGCCACCGGATTTTCCGTAGCCTTGCGGGCGATGATCTTATCTTCCTGCGGCGTCAGAGTGATACGCAGAGCCTGGGCAATGCTGCGTGCGATTTCCTCCTGGATCGCGAAAACGTCGTCCATCTGGCGGTCGTAGCGGTCGGCCCACACCGAGTGCCGGGTTGACGCTTCCACCAGTTGCGCCGTAATTCGTACGCGGTTGCCCGCACGACGAATGGAACCTTCGAGAATGTAGGCGGCGCCAAGCTGCTGGCCCACCTGTTGCGCCGTGACCGGCTTGTCGCGAAAGGCCAGCATTTCCGAGCGCGGAAAGATCTGTAATTGGGCGATCTTGGAAAGCTCGGTAACAATGTCTTCCGTGATGCCGTCCCTGAAGTATTCGTCCTCTTTGGCACCACTCTGGTTTTCGAAATAGAGCACGGCTACGGATTTTTGCCTGGCTGCCACAGCGCCGTGCGCCCCGGAACCCGGAACGCTCTTTTCGGCCGCCGGCTGCCTGCTTGAATCAAGGTCTCGCTTGAGCCGTTTCAGATCGGCACGGAGTTCGGCGGCGGTCTGGCAGCGGAGGTCGGCGTCCTTCTCGAGCGCCTTGCCCAGGATGTTTTCCAGCGCCAGCGGCAGCCGCGGGTTGAGCTCCCTCGCAGGTGTCGGCACCGAGTGCAAAATTCCGTCGAAAACCACCGCCGCAGTCGCGCCCGAAAACGGCGTGGTCCCCGTCGCCATCTCGTAGAGCAGTACACCCAGCGAAAATAAATCCGAGCGTGCGTCCAAATCCTCTCCCCGCGCCTGCTCCGGGGACATATATGCGATTGTGCCCATCGAGCTGCCCGGGCTCGTCAATTGCTCCTCATTCAGCAAACGCGTTCGCGTGTCCATGGACGTGCCGCCCACCGACTCGGCGGCAGCCTGGACCCCGGGCGCCAGCTTCGCCAAACCAAAATCCAGAATCTTCGCCTGCCCTCGTTCAACGAGAAAAATATTCGCCGGCTTGATGTCGCGGTGCACGATACCTTTGGAGTGCGCCGCGTCGAGCCCGTTGGCTACTTGAATCCCAATTTCCAGGAGCTGCGAAACTTCGATGGGTTTCCCGCCAATCCGATGCTTGAGGGTCTGGCCCTCGAGCAATTCCATGGCGATAAAGGGCCTGCCTTCAAATTCGCCGATGTCGTAAATGGTGCAGATGTTCGGATGATTCAGAGCAGAAGCGGCGCGCGCTTCGCGCCGAAACCGCTCGACCGCTTGCGCGTCCTGCGAGATGTCGTCGGGAAGAAATTTCAGCGCTACATTCCGGCCCAACCGCGAGTCCTTCGCTTTATAGACCACACCCATGCCACCGCCGCCCAATTTTTCGGCGACGTTGTAATGGGAGATGGTGAGACCGAGAATTGAGGAGCTATCCGTCACCAGGGCGTGCATTGTATGCCAGAGTCCCGACGCAGGCAATCGCGCTGGACGCTACGGCCTTGTGTCTAGGCTGTGGTTAGTGGCTGCCATGAATCTTCTCCTCGTGACCGAATGAGGCCCGACTGCCCGGCTAACTCATACAAACCGCTTGTCAATGTCCAGACGGACGCAAGTTCGGCGCATCCGCCTCGTCTTGACACTTCGCGCAACCTGCCAGTAGACTGAAATGCTCGCTACGTTGTGCGGAGTCGGACTGAATGTTGCTCTCCCGGGATTACGTCGGATACATGGCCAAGGAAATCGTTAAGCGCCTGGTAGCCGGCCAGATGATTGAAGTGAAGAACGCCGAAACTACCACACAGCAGGTCCGCCAGGTGATGGCCGAGGAAGTCACTATCGAAGATCGCCTCAACGAAGAGGTCCGCGAGATTCTAGCCAAGTACTCCGAGGAGATGCGCACCACCGGAGTCTCGTACCAGGAAATGTACAAGAAAGTGAAGGGCCAGCTGGCTCGCGAAAGGAAACTAATTCTCCGCTGATATGCGCCTAAGCCGCGAAAAAACGGTACGACTCTCCCACCGCATCATCGATTTTCTCGTGGCCAGCCCCGATGTAGACTTCATCGAAGACCGCGACACCATCCGCCAGGAGATCGTCACCATCATCACCTCTCTTCTGAAGCTCGAAGAGCAGGTGGACACCGAAGTCCGCGCGAAGATTGCCTCGCAGAAAAAGGAAATCCTGGAAGGCAGCGAGGAATGGGACATCCTCTACCGGAAGTATTACTCCGAGGGCCTGAAGCGCATGGGTGTCGCTGAAGTTCAGACCCGCTAGACCCGCCGTTCCCGTATGCCCAGTCACACGAGGACCCAAAAGACAAAAAGCGCCCAAGTCTGAGTTGGGCGCCAGGTTTTCTAATTTCTATTTTCCGCTTGCCGATTTTTCAATTCTTAGGGTTGCTGATTCGGGTCCGGCCGCCGTTGCAAGGTTGGCCGGTCAGGATCGCTATCGGGATCCGTTGTCGTTCCCCCGGAAGTAGTAGTCGAATCGCCCGGTTTGTTCGTCGACGTCTTCTTGCGCAGCGTCGGCTTGTTCGGGTTCTTGTCGTTCACCTTCACGTTCGCTTCGATCAGCTGCAGCCGGTGCTTGACGGTGTCGAATTCCGAGGTCGTCACGATATATTCTTCGCGCTGCGGCAAAATCGTCGCAATTTCCTTCTGCGAAGCTTCGATTCTGTCCGGTGTCGGTGGATGCGTCGAGAAGATCTTCGGGACAGTTCCCGGCTGCTTCTTCTCGTCGGCGGCTACTTTTTCAAAGAACGACACGAACGCGTTCGGGTCGTAGCCCGCCTTGTACATGTATTGCAGGCCCAGATAGTCGGCTTCGCGTTCATCGGTGCGCGTGAATTGCAGGAACGCCATCGGAATCGCAAACTGCATGCCTTGATAAATCGCGTATCCGGCCCAGGTATAAGGAATAAAAATCATCGCCGGAATCATCGCGAGCTGCGTGATTTCGCCCTTGGTGGCTTGCTTCGTGCCGTGCCGTGCGCAAACATGCGCGATTTCGTGCGCCATCACGCCAGCAAGTTCCGATTCTTCATCCGCGTGCAGGATCAATCCGCTGTTCACATAGAAAAAACCACCTGGCAGGGCAAACGCGTTCACCACGTCCGAATCAATCACCTTGATCGTGAACGGCACCTGAGCGTCGGAGTTTCGCACCAGGTTCTGGCCAACTCGATTCACGTACTCGGTAACCACTGGATCGTTGATGAATTTCGCTTGTCGCTCGACTTCAGCCGAAAGCTGTTTGCCCAGAGCGATCTCGTGTTCGAGCGAATAGAAATTCAGTCCGTGCCCAACGCTGCGATTTCCGATGGCGTTGACGTCCGCTTCGCTTCCAGCCTTCACTTTCGCGTCGGTCGGCTGCTGAATGATCGGTTGGTCCGCCTGCTGGACGCTGCCTTGCTGTTGCGAGTCGGGCTGCTGCCCAGGCTGAGTCGTCTGTTGCGGGGGCGTCTGCTGCGACGGTGTCGAGGGTGATTGCTGGGTGGACTGCGGAGCGGATTGCTGCTGCCCCTGCTGGGGCGCGCTCGCCACGCTGGTGGACGTGATCAGCGAGGCCGCGACAATCAAGGCTCCTAGCTGCACCGCCAAGTTCGTCTTCATGGGTTACCTCCGGCGGATTCTGCACGGATTATACACCCCCACCGGCAGCACCCTGCTGAATTCTTTGATGCAAATAGAGGGGAATAGTTGGCTTCGCCAGGCGAAAAAGGGGCGTCCAGTTCCCCTAAGAAGCCTTCGCGCTCGAAGGGTGCCGCCGAGGCGCAAAGCCCTGCTAGTGAGCGTGCCAGCGTTCGCCGCGGGAACACCCCAGCGCTGCTGTATTGACGGGCCTCCCGATTCTGTCTACATTCATATTGTGCCCGCCCGTAAGATACAAGTCGGCCAGGTGTGGAAGAAAGACGACACCGGCGAATCCTATTTGGTTACTAAGATTTACAACGAAGCCCTGGCTACCTACGCCGTCCTGCGCAAAGCGGGCGCCGAAAACGAGCGCGCCGAAAAAGTAAAAGTTGACCGCAAGGGCCCCACAAACGACCTCCCGGGCTTCACCTACACGCAAGAATCTGACGACTTCTAGGCCATGAGCCTCTGGTCTTGGCGGCAACCCGACGACGCACGCAGGGCTCCTCGCTCATCTTCTAACCTAAACCGACCGGACCGGCAATTTCACCACGTCATTGATCTGCAAGACCTCCTTTAGCACGAAGCCTTCCGCATATTTCACGCCGATAAGCCGCCCGTAATAATGCGCGATCGAATTCATCCGCCCTTCGAGTTCATCCAGCGGCAAAACTACCTTTGACCGCTTCTCTTTCTTCGGCGGGTTGAACTGCGATGCATACGCCAGGATTGCGCGCTTCCGCCGCTCGAACTGTTTCGTGATGTCCACGCAAAACGTCGGCCGCACGAAATCGTATGCCGCCGCGTACAAAATCTTGAATGGCCGGAACGCTTCGCCACCCAGCGGATAATTCTTTAGGCCGGCGACAAAGCATGCTTCGTAGCCGAGCATCGCCGCCGTGTAATGGTCCGGGTGTCGGCCTTCCCAGTAGGGGAGTATCACCGTGTGCGGCTGAAGTTCGCGAATCACCTCCGCGATCGCCATTTTGTACTCCTCGCGCATCTCCAGACGTGCGTCGGGAAGGCCTAGATTGCGCCGTACCGTCGCCCGCAAAATCTTTCCCGCGTGTGCCGCTTCGCGCAGCCGAATCTCCGGCGTCCCGCGCGAACCCGTCTCACCACGCGTCAAATCCAGGATTCCCGTGCGGTATCCCGCTTCCGCCATGGCCAGCAAAGTCCCGCCGCTGGTCAGCTCCGCGTCGTCCGGATGCGCCGCAATCGTCAGCAAATCCACTTTCATGCCGCCTCCCATAAATTGCCTTCGATTCTAACAGGCAAGCTTCGTAGCTTCCTCAGCCTCCTTCGCTTCTTCTAATACCTTGCCAAGCTTTATTTCCTCGGCTTCGTCGTGCCTGTCTGAGATTTCCAGAATCTTTGTAGGTCGTGGCTTCCGCCGCGAGAGCAACGTGGCAACCTCCAGTGCGCGGCTTAGCCGCTGAAGTACCGAATTCGTGGTCTGTCACGCAGACTCCTCCACCTCCTTTACCTCCTGTCTTCCTTCCATTCCTCAACCTCGTTTCGCCCCCAGACGCAAAGTGTTAAGGTGAAGCTCCTCAGTCAGGAGGGAACTCGCAATGCCCGGTAACCTGCTAGCAGGTCAGGTTGCTCTGATAACCGGTGCCGCAAAACGCATCGGCCGCAGCATCGCTCTGCGCTTGGCGGCCGACGGCGCGGACATCGTCGTGAACTACGCCACCTCGAAGCCGGAAGCCGACACGCTCTTGGCTGAAATCAAGTCCGCCGGCCGCCGGGCCATTGCCGTGCAAGCGGACGTCTCACATCGCTTGGACGTCCAAAAATTATTTTCCGCCGCCGAAAACGAATTCGGCCGTCTCGACATACTCGTCAATAACGCCGGTACGTTCTTCCCCGCAAAGTTCGAGGAGCTGACCGAAGAGCAGTGGGACCACATCCTTAACGTAAACCTCAAATCCCAATTTCTCTGTGCGCAGTCCGCCGCGCCTATCATGAAGCGGCAAGGTCGCGGGCGCATCATCAATCTCTCATCGCTGGGCGGCTTGCTCGCCTGGCCTGCCTACACGCATTACTGCGTTTCGAAAGCCGGCTCGATCATGCTCACGCGCTGCCTCGCCCGCGCTCTGGGTCCGGAAATCTTGGTCAATAGCGTCGCGCCCGGCACGATCCAGTTTCCCGGCGAGCCGCCCGACCAAGAGTACATTCGCCGCGTTCCCCTGCATCACACCGGGACCGGCGCCGACATCGCCCAAGCAGTCGCCTACCTGGCCACCGCCGATTTCGTCACCGGCCAAATCCTAGTGGTGGACGGCGGCCGCTCCCTCGTCTAGCGCCGTTCAATTGCCTGCCAGCCAGCATTTCCCCTCCACTTTTACAGCGTTCGCTTGACTAAGAGTTCGCCATTGCGCAGGTACCATGATCCGTACTGATTCGTTAAAGAGACAAAGCCGATTCAAGCAAGAATCATCGGAGACATTCGTGAAACGTGTCACAGTCGTCGCAGGTAGCCTTGCATTCTTGCTCACCGCCGTTGCGTGCGGAGCGCAGCAAACCCCGAAGCAAAGCTCGCCGCCGAACGCCGCATCCGCAGCGAACCCTTCCGGTGGAGGCGGCGATGTCAATGCCACCATGAAGAACGTGAACTACCACCTCACCGATAAAATCATCGTTCACATTGTTTCGCTAAAAGGCAAGCTGACGCCGAAGGCCGATCAAATCGTCGCCTTCGATGATCGACAATCGTTCGGCATCGACGTGGACTCCGCAAGCGTAACGCTCAACACCACGTCCCTCACCAATGATCTCAACGATTATGTGTTCGCCAAGCCGGACGCTCCGTTCAAGAAATTAGCGGCAACCATTGAAGGAGATCAACTCACCGTCAAGGGACTGCTCGTCAGCAAAGGCGGCATCCCGTTCTCAACAACGGGCACGCTTGCGGTTACTCCCGAGGGAATGATTCGCGTCCACACCACGAAAGTGGAAGCCCTTCATCTGCCGGTGAAGGGCCTGATGGACATGCTCGGCCTGGATACCTCGAAGCTTGTCGACACCAACAAGGTCGAAGGTGTTTCGGTGGACAAGAATGATTTAATCCTGGACCCACAGGTGCTTTTGCCTCCGCCGCAATTGCGCGGCCGGCTAACCAGCATCAAGATTGAAGACGGCCAGATCGCGCTGGCATTTGCTGGTAAGGAGGAGAGGGGAAGCCAGCAGCCGCTGCCGAATCCCTGCGGGGCGCGGAATTACCTGCAATTCCAGGGCGGCACGGTGCGTTTCGGCAAGCTGACCATGGACCAGACGGACCTGGTCCTGCTCGACATGCAGCCTGGCGACCCTTTCGATTTCGCGATGGATCATTACAAGGAACAACTCGCGGCAGGGTTCTCAAAAATGACGCAGCAAGGCGGCCTCTGCGTGTACCTTCCGGACTACGGCAAGATCAACAGGCATGCTGCGCGCCGTCGTAGCTGAAGGGTTGTTCGAGAAAGATTCATCGTGCATGGCGGTCAGCGTAGGGGCTGCTTGCTGCGCCCGGTTCACGCCGCCGATTTGCAGGACATCACTCTAAGAAGTGACCGGGTTAGGTTTCTCGCTGTTGATGCCCAAATCGGCGATCGCTTTTTCGATTACATATCTCTCGATTTTCCCATCGAGGAAAAGTTCGTTCAATGCAGCCAACGTGATGAACCGCGAATCCACCTCGAAGAAATCGCGCAGAGATGCGCGGCCTTCGCTGCGTCCGAAGCCGTCCGTGCCAAGAGTAGCCATTCGCCGCGGAATCCACTGACTGATCATGCTCGGCAAGGTCTTCAGATAATCCGTCGCGGCTACCAGCACTCCCGGCGCATCGGCAAGACATGCGGTGACATACGGCACGCGCGGATTCTGGCCGGGATGCAAACGATTCCAGCGATCCGTCTCGATCCCGTCGCTGTAAAGCGCCTTGTAACTCGTCACGCTCCACACGTCCGCGGCCACGCCATATTTCTCCGCAAGTATCTCCTGCGCGCGGAGCGCTTCATTCAATATCGCCCCGCTGCCAAATAGCTGCGCGCGCAGCTTCGGATCGCCATTCGTTGCAGCGCGGAACTTATACATCCCCTTCAGAATTCCTTCGCGCACGTCTCCGGGCATTTCCGGCATCGCGTAAGGTTCATTCATCACCGTGATGTAATAGAAGATGCTTTCGCCTTCCTTGTACATGCGGCGGATGCCGTCCTGGATAATCACCGCGAGTTCGTAAGCGAATGCGGGATCGTATGCGCGCAGATTCGGCACCGGCAGCGCCAGCACCTGGCTGTTGCCGTCCTGGTGCTGCAAACCTTCGCCTGCGAGCGTCGTACGGCCCGACGTTCCTCCGAGCAGGAAGCCGCGAACGCGCATGTCCGCCGCCGCCCAGATAAAGTCGGCGATGCGCTGAAATCCGAACATCGAGTAGTAAATGAAAAAGGGAATCGTGTTGATACCGTGCGTCGCGTAGGCTGTCCCGGCGGCGATGAACGAAGCCATCGAGCCCGCTTCGGTAATTCCTTCCTCCAGAATCTGCCCGTCCTTGGCTTCCTTGTAATAAAGCAACGTGTTCACGTCCACCGGCTCGTAACGCTGCCCGACGCTCGAATAAATTCCGACGGTGCGGAATAGCGATTCCATGCCGAACGTTCGCGCTTCGTCAGGAACGATGGGCACGATCAGTTTCCCCATCTCTGGATCGCGCAGCATCTTGCGCAAGATTCCGACGAACGCCATCGTCGTCGAAACTTCCCGGCCTTCGCTGCCGGTGAGAAACTCGTTGAACAATTCGTCGTAGTCCGCCACCAGGGGCTTAGCTCGCACGCTTCGCTGCGGTACGTAACCACCCAATTCTTCACGCCGCGCGCGCAAATACTGGGCCTCTTCGCTATTTTCCGCCGGGCGATAGAAGGGAACTTCCGCGCACTGCTCGTCGGTCAATGGAATGTCGAACCGGCTGCGGAACTCGCGCAGTTCTTCCTCGTTCAGTTTTTTCTGCTGGTGCGTGACGTTCTTGCCTTCGCCCGCTTCTCCCAGTCCGTAACCCTTAATCGTCCGCGCCAAAATCACCGTCGGTGCGCCCTTGTGCTCCACCGCGGACTTGTAAGCGGCGTAGACTTTCCGCGGATCATGTCCGCCCAGTCGCAACCGGCGCAACTCCTCATCCGAAAGCGGCTCGACCAGATGCAGCAGCCGCGGGTCGGAGCCGAAGAAATGTTCGCGTACGTACGCGCCGGACGACACCACCAGCTTCTGATACTCGCCGTCCACCAGTTCGCCCATGCGCTTGACCAACAGGCCTTCGGTATCCCGATCGAGGATCGAATCCCACTCCGTTCCCCACAGAACCTTGATCACGTTCCAGCCGGCGCCGCGGAACGCGGACTCCAGCTCTTGAATAATCTGCCCGTTTCCACGCACCGGCCCATCCAGCCGCTGCAAGTTGCAATTAATCACGAAAATCAGGTTGTCGAGTTTTTCGCGCGCGGCCAAAGTGATCGCGCCCAGCGATTCCGGCTCGTCCGTTTCGCCGTCTCCTAGGAAGGCCCAAACTTTCGCGTCCGTCACTGGCTTGATTCCACGATCTTCCAGATAACGGTTGTAGCGCGCCTGATAAATGGCCATAAGCGGGCTGAGGCCCATCGAAACGGTGGGGAATTCCCAGAAGTCGGGCATGAGCCAGGGATGAGGATAAGAAGAAAGTCCGCCGCCAGGCTTCAGTTCTCGCCGAAAGTTCTCGAGCTTCGCTGCAGAAAGACGTCCTTCAAGGAAAGCGCGCGCGTAAATTCCAGGCGCGGCGTGACCCTGGAAATAAACAGTGTCGCCTTCGAACGCAGGCGTGCGTGCGCGGAAGAAATGATTGAAACCCACTTCATAAAGCGTCGCAGCGGAAGCATAAGTCGAGATGTGGCCGCCGATGTTGTGCTCTTCGCGATTGGCGCGCACGACCATGGCGATCGCATTCCAGCGCACCAGGCTCTTGATTCGCCGCTCGAGTTGCTGATCGCCGGGAAATGCCGGCTGCAAGCTGTGGGGAATGGTGTTGACGTAAGGAGTCTTCGCGGTAAAAGGAATTTCGATCCCTACCACTTTTGCGTGTGCGCGCAGGCGTTCCAGAATGTAGGAAGCAACGTCGGGACCGCTCGACTGCAAAACCGAATCCAGCGACTCAAGCCACTCTTGGATTTCCGAAGGGTCTAGCCCCTGCAGCGGTACGCTAAGTTCGTTATCCATGTTTTCGCTTGGCCCTCTTCTCGCTCAGTGCGAAAGCCCGTCACCTCCAACGGTGCGCGCTCCACGATTTCTCTTTTACTAGAATACACCTCAACCACAGCTTGCGCACATCCTCTTAAGGACTAACTTTCGTGACGCTTCAGCGCAGCGATTCACTTTTGTGAAGGCTGACTGGGCCTATGGGGTCGCCTCCGTCGCGGCAATGTGCTCCCGCGCCAGCTTCGCGATGAACTCCCGATCCGCAGGCAGGAAATTCAACTCGGCAAGCGACGACGGCGCCCGCCACTCCATGGTCTCAAATACAATGTTCCGAATCTTGCCCGCGTCCACCTTGGCCGCCAGGAAAATCAACTCGATCGACTCGCTCAGCTCTGCGTAACGATGCCGCGTGCGAAATACTTCGGTGCCAACTTCCGCATTCACGCCCAGCTCTTCGCGCAATTCCCGAGCGAGCCCCTGTGCCGGCGTCTCGCCCGTCTGCAATTTGCCGCCAGGAAACTCCCACATCAATCCCAACGTATCCCCGCGCCGCCGCTGGCAAACCAGCAGTTTTCCCTCCCACTCAATCAGCGCCGCCACAACCACGATCATCGTTGCTCCCGGTTCCCTGTCAGCTTCAATCCATACAGCACTGTGTCGTTCGGCCCAGGTTTTCTCGGATGCGTCCTCAGCGTCTGTGCGGTCAAATTCGTTGTCGCACGAATTCTCCGTGCCCTCCGCAGTTCCTCTGCTCTCTCTCTGTCTCTCTCTGTGTGTGTCAAATCTGTGGTCGCGCGGTCGAGCACAACTAATGATTCCCGTGCCATTCCCGTATTACCCGAGACAATTCGGCAGCACCGCGCATCAAAGGCGGCCCAGGGGTATTCAACAACTCATCTCGGACCACTATCACGCGTCTATTCTTCACCGCCGGCACACGCTGCCAAGCCGGATTACGCAAAGCGGTCTCCGCCTTGGCGCGGTCCCCAGCAGCGGCCCACGCCAATATGATAATGTCCGGCTTCGCCCGCGCGACCTCCTGATCACTCACTCGCGCGCCGGCCTGAACAACCATTCCGCCGCCCGCAATCTCCACCAACTCCGCCACCCAAGGAGGAGAACTAATCCGTGGATTCGGCCAAGCCTCGCAGTAAATCCTAGGCCGCGAGTGTCGACCGAAACGCCGAGTCCGCCGCGCCACGCCATCGAACGTCCTGCGCATCCTTCGTATCAACCGCTGCGCACTTCGCCCGCGGCCGACAAGCCGCCCAAGCGCCTGCACATCGTTTTCGATATCCGCCAAAGACCGCGGATTGATAGCCAGAAACGCGACGGGCTGCTCTAGTATTTTCGCCACAGCTTCCGCTGCGAAGGGCACCGAACCGATCAACAAAGTCGGCCGCAGCTTCATCACTTCCCGAATATCCAACTTCCAGCAATCGCCCACCGTGGGCCGCGATCCCACATCGGCCACGTCCTTGCACCAGCGGCTCACGCCGGCAAGCTCACGCCCCGCCCCAAGCTCGAGCAAAATCGACGTCACACTAGGCGCAAGCGAAACGATTCTCATCCGGTTGGAAGTCTTGCGCGCCATGATGAAGGCAATTCTACGTCCGCGTACTGTCAATCAGGAAACGCAGCCCTCAAAGAAAAACGCGCCGGAGAGCATCACTCCCCGGCGCGTCGAATTTGATCGGCAGCGCCAAAAATCCTGAAGCTGCTTCGGTTGATGTCGACTTACTGCGCAGCCTCCACCTTCTTCAGGCTCGGCTTCGGGATCTGCCACAAAATCCCGGAGTCGTCGGCGTTGTGCGGATAGAACTGCGTCGAGGTCTTGTTGGTCGGCAGCAGCACGATGTCCGCGCGGCGGTTGTAAGCGTACCAATCGCCGGTTACGTTGCGCAGACGCACCTTAGGCGGCGTGTTCGGGTTGGTCTCTTCCAGGGTCTTCACTTCTTTTCTGTCCATCGGACGGTCCTTACCGTAGGCCGCCGTCTGGATCTTGTCCGCTCCAATTCCCTGGTCCACGAGGTATTGCTTGATCCGCTCGACGCGCCGTTCGCTCAAATCCTGGTTGTGAGGCTTCGAGCCGCGTATATCCGCGTGAGCTTCAACAGAGAGCTTCGCATCCGGATCGTACTCGAGATACTTTTTGAATCCGGCCGCAAGCGTCGCGAGATCAAGCTGTTGGCTCTTGACCAAGCCGACTTGCGGGTTCTTCTTATCTGGATAATCGGTTGGATAGAACACGCTCTGCAGCACGACTTCGGGGATCGGCTCGATCGAACCGGTTACGTGCACCGACGCCGTCTGTGTGGTCGACCCTCCGCAAACGTTCGTGGCCGTCAGCGAGTAGTTCTTGCTTTCATCTACTGGACCGATGTCGGTCTTCGTGGGATCGGCCTTCACTTGCTGGCTGCCGTTCAGATCCACTTTGCCGATGGGGTCCAAATTCGCGGAGTCCGCATTCGAAGTGGTCCAGGTCAGCGTGCCGGAATCATCGGTGATGACTTTGTCGCCGATCTTGCGATAGTGCAATTCGCTGGGGTTCGCCGTCAGGCTCGCCACCACCGTCGTGTTTACATTCACGGTTTCGGTTCCGTTCACCTTACCGCCGGGTCCCGCCGCCGTCATCGTGTAGGTGGTCGTCGCGTGCGGTGACACTGACTGCGTTCCACTGCTGGCGACGTTGCCAACACCATTGTCAATGCTCACGTCGACAGCATCGGTGGTTTGCCACTGCAGGTCGGTGGACTGGCCGCAATTGATATTTGCGCTGCTGTTGGTCATGGACGCCTTCACCGGCGCGATGACCACAGTGGCACTGGCGATACCCGCGTGAAAGCGCGGTAGCGGCGCCTTCTTCTGCAAGTCAGCTTGGCGCTTCGACCAATCCGAGGGCTGTTGCGAATTCTTTCCCACGTTGATCGAAACCTTCTTGCCCGCTTCGACGTTCACGTCACCAGACCAGAGTTCCTTGCCGCCGCGAGTGATTGTCAGGTGATGCGTGCCTGGAGGCAGCAGCAACTCCTGCTTCCAAAGCCAGAAATCGTTGTCGAACTCATCCACATGGCCCACGAAATAGCCCGGAGTCTTTCCGTCCGAAAGAACTGCCGCCTTGGTGTCTGTCCCCGAAATATACACACGGCCCCAAGGGCCGGCGACCTTATCACCGTAAGCCTCGAGCGCCACGTTGAGATCTGTCGTCTTGCCGGCCTCGATGTTGACGTCCTGTGTCGAAATCTTGTAGCCGTAGTTCACGACTACGACGGTGTGCTTGCCAGCGGCCAGTTTGATTGACTGGCTTCCTTCCCGAATAGCATTGCCATCTACGAATACATACGCCTGAGGGGGCGTTACCTTGATCTTCAGCTTCCCATCCTGCGCAAAGCTGGCGGTCGCGCACAGTGCGAGCACCAGTGCGAGCGTGAAGATGTATCCAATTCGTCGCATCTTTCTATCTCCTAAACCTTCCTGTAGGCGAATTAAATGGCCGCTTTTCCGCGCCCTGTTCGGGAAAGCGCTGGCTGGGTCTGCTAAGTTATATGTGTAAGCCAACTCCTGTCAACAAGATTGAACCATCAAGCGAAGGATTTGGGAAGGCCCTGACAAAACTTTTATCAACTATTCAGCCATCACGGCGAGAACTATACTCATGTTGCTATCATCACTGAATAAGGTCGCCGCAGTTCTTTTTTCGGCCCGAGGTATTTTTCTTGTTCAACGACGCTATCCTCGACCATTTTCACAATCCGCATAACGCCGGGGAACTGGCCGACGCCAGCGTCACGATCGAGGTCAGCAATCCAGTGTGCGGTGACATTTTGCGGCTGTCCGTGCGGCTCGACGGCCAGCGTATCTCCGCGGCTCGCTTTAAGACCCAGGGGTGCGTCGCCGCTATTGCCTCGAGTTCGGTCCTCACCGATCTCCTCGTAGGTAAATCTCCCAGGGAGCTCGGCGCCATTGTCCCTCAGCAAATCGCGGCGGCCCTGGGAGGCTTGCCGCCCGCGACCTTCCACGCAGCACAACTTTGTGGCGACGCAGTGGAGGCGCTGCTCAAGAAGATTCCTTAGGCGATGGTCGCATATGTCCCAATGCCTTCCTGAGTGTTTCGGGATCGTTCAGGTTCAAGATGACGCCTTCTTCCTCCGTCTCGACTTCCGTGATCTCCGTCGCGTGATCCCATACCACCTGGCGCGCGCCGACTTCGTCAGGAGCCGCCAGCAACTCTTCGTAAAGCGCTGCGCGAAAGATTACCGGATGCCCGCGGCGTCCGTGATACTTCGGTAGGATCACTGGCTTATCGGTGGAATCGAACGAGCGAACGAGCTGTGCGACCAGGTGCGGTGAAATCAGCGGATGATCCACAGGGCAAATCATCAATCCTTCGGTTGCACCGGACGGCAAACTGCGAATCGCCGCGTGAATCGACGAAAGCTGGCCCTTGGGCCAATCCGGGTTCACGACGATGGATGCGGAATCAACCGGCAGCTTCGCGCGGATATCGTTTGCTCCGGCGCCGAGCACGATTCGCGTCAGGCCGATCCGCGCATGGCGCGTCGCGGTGATCAGATGTTCAACGAAGCTCAGTCCTTGGAAAGGAACCAGCGCTTTCGGCTGGCCCATCCGCTGAGATTCGCCAGCGGCAAGGATCGCTGCGGCGAGCATTGCGTCACTCCTGCAATAGCTGGATGATCTCGGAAATTTTGACTGATTTATTAGGTAGATTCGACGCGTTGCGGCGGACAGCGATCAATTCCGCCGTGATGCTTACGGCGATTTCCTCAGGAGTGAGCGCGCCGATGTCGATGCCGACCGGAGCGTGTACGCGATCAAATTGTGCGGGAGTAAAACCTTCCTTTTCGAGAGCCCGATAAACTGCGATGACTTTGCGCTTACTGCCCATCATGCCAATGTAGCGCGGCACGAAACCGCGCGCTTCGGTTCCGACGGCCCAAGCAAGCACGCGCATGTCGCCGCTGTGTCCGCGCGTGACGATCAGCAAATAAGAAGACGAATTCGGCTGGATTTTTTCGAAAGCTTCCGCATACGAAGTGTAAATCTCCGTCGCCATGGGGAATCGCTCCGCGTTCGCGAACGCTTCGCGGTCGTCCACGATGCCGATTTTGAATCCGGCGCGGTGGGCGATGGGCGCAACCGCGGTGGAAACATGTCCTCCGCCGAAAATATAAAGCGTGGGCTGCGGCAGAACCGGCTCGACAAAAATTTCCAGCGTGCCGCCGCAAATCAGCCCCGCGTCGTATTCAGCTTCATGATTCAAATTGAAAGTTAATTTCCGCGGCTGCTCGGCGATGATGACCTGTTTTGCGGCGGCCCATACTTCCGCTTCCACGCACCCGCCGCCCACCGTGCCCAGGATCGAACCGTCATCGCGCACCAACATTCGCGAGCTTTCATAGCTTGGGATCGAGCCGTTCGTGTGCACGATGGTCGCGAGCGCCCCGCGCTCGCCCGCCGCTCGCATCCTCACAACTTCTTCAAAAATGTCCATTTTCCTGTTTTAGCTTAAACGCGCCGAAGGAGGCAAAAATCTCCGTTCGTATCGAGTAGAAAAAATCAAGCAGCTCATTCGAGACGGGTTGCGCGAATCTCGCTGTTTTTGCGCTGTTCGTTTGTATCGAGTAGAAAACCATTGCCGGGAGGCTGGCGATGATGGATAGGCAGGATGCACCGTGCGAAACCCGCAGTCCATCCCTGGAACGGGTCTGCTAAGCCGGCCTTGGGAATATGGGGTTACGCGCGCGCGTCGGGGTGTGCACCTGATTCCAGCTGTTAGCCGCGCTCCAAGATCGTGCTCGGGCCCCATTCAATTACCGTAGCACAACATGTGAATAATTTCATGCGCCGGTGTGTGTGCGGGGCATGGCTTTGATCGGCAATGTGGCTCTTGCAGCACAGAAGTTTGCAAGCGTGCTAGTTTGTCTGTTTAGACGGCAGCTTCAACGAAGCCAGCGCAAAGATCAACAGCGCGATCACCAGAAACGCTGTCGGCGCCACGAAAAAATAATGCACGGATATCGCTGTCATCGCAGCTAGCCAGATCGCATTGACGAGCGCGGCTCGCTTCAATAGCCCCGAGCGCTCTCCGGACAGCACAAGGTCCAGGGCGCCAAACCCGAGCGCGGCAAGCATGAACGAAATGCTGAACCCACGGAGCAGATCGTTCATGCTGCGGCTCGAGCCCATGAGATTGAATTTGTAGTTCGTCAGCAAGTCCAACAACTGCTTTTCGGTGTCATTCGCGGGAACCAGTTTCTCGAACAGAGAAATTGCGTGCACCAATCCCAGGAGCACCAGCGCGACTCCGCCCAATTTAAATAAACGCCGACCCCCTACGTCCGCCATGGCTGGAAGTTATATCACGAGCAGCAAGCCAAACCCCGAGTCGTCCCGCCAGTCCAGGCCAGCTTCTACCATGCAGCAATTCGTCTGTAACGTTCTGGTCGTCTCGAGCACTACTACTAGCAAACAGGTGGACGAGGAGGCGGTGTGCTCTGGATTATATTGATCTTAGTTGTCGCCGTAGGATACGAAGCTTTCGACGCAACCAGCCGCTTTGCTGGCATGAATGCCAGCGATACCCTTGTTCATCGCGAGGAATAAGCCGCAGTATCTCTGACCGTTTCCGCTTCGCACAGTTCACAGGCCACGCTGCTTGACTCTCTTCAATCCGGGCTGATAACACTGGATGCTGAACGTATGCGAGGCGAACGAATGAAAGCGATCGTTTACAGCGAGCATGGCGGCCCGGAAGTCCTGAAATATAGAGAGGTGCCGGAGCCGCAAATGTCGCCTTACGAAGTCCTCGTGCGCGTGCGAGCTTGCGCGCTGAATCATCTGGATCTTTGGCTGCGGCGCGGAATACCGGGGATCAAGATTCCGTTGCCGCACATTCCTGGCAGTGACATCGCTGGAGAAGTTGCGCGCGTCGGCGACAAAGTAACGAACGTCAAGCCCGGCGACCGCGTGCTGCTGCAGCCTGGAGTTTCCTGCGGACACTGCGAGAAATGCCTCGCGGGCGAAGATAACCTGTGCCGCGACTACACCCTTTTGGGCCGCGGGGTAGATGGCGGCTGCGCGGAGTATGTGAAATCTCCCGCGGTGAACTGCGTGCCGATCCCTGAAAATCTCAGCTTCGAAGAAGCGGCCGCGTTTCCGCTGGTTTCGCTGACTGCGTGGCACATGCTTATCACGCGCGCGCAACTGAAACCTGCCGAGACCGTCCTGGTGCTGGCTGCGGGCAGTGGAGTGGGCAGCGCGGCAATTCAGATCGCGAAAGCGTCTGGCGCGCGCGTGATCGCTACCGCCGGGTCTGACGCGAAGCTGGCGAAGGCCCGCGAACTGGGCGCGGATGACGTGATCAACCACTCGACGCAAAAAATCAGCGAAGAAGTGAAACGCCTCACGAATCGCCGCGGCGTCGAAGTTGTGTTCGAGCACGTGGGCCAAGCTACTTGGAACGAAAGCATTCGCAGTCTGGCCGCGAATGGGCGACTGGTTACCTGCGGCGCGACCAGCGGGCCGGAAGGCAAAATTAATATCGACTATCTCTTCGTGCGTCACATTTCGATTCTCGGGTCATTCATGGGCAGCAAAGCCGAGCTGTTTTCGGCGTTGGAACTTTTGCGGCGAGGCCTGCTGAAGCCGGTCATTGACGTGGTGATGCCGCTCGAAAACTGTGCCGAGGCGCATCGGCGGCTGGAAGATCGCGAACAATTTGGGAAAATCGTGCTGCGGGTGCCCTGACGATGCGCGTTCGCTTAGCGATCCTGCTCTTCGCTTCGATTCTGCAAACGACGGGTCTCACGGCGAACGTTACGCCGCACAATAAGGTCGATCTCATCCTGGTCGAGAAGTCAGCGCACATGATGACATTGCTGAGCAAAGGCAAGACACTAAAGACCAATCAGGTGGCACTTAGCAAGCAACCTGTGGGAGCGAAAGAGCGCGTCGGCGACCACAAGGTGCCCGAGGGGAGATATATCGTGGACGAAAAGAAGGCCACGAGCCGATTTCATCTTGCGCTTCACATCTCGTATCCAAATGTCGCGGACCGTGCGCGCGCACAAAAACTCGGCGTGGATCCGGGCGGCGAAATCGAAATTCATGGTCTTGAGAAGAAGTATGCCTGGATGGGAAGCGTGCACCGGCAGATGGATTGGACTGACGGCTGCATTGCAGAGACGGACGCGGAGATTGACGAGATTTATCCTCTGGTGGCCGTGGGAACCGTAGTCGAAATTCGGCCATAAAGGCGATTGGGAGAAAAACAATCATGTTGGAACAGCCTGAACAGAAAGCACCGCGCACGGTGCGTACGATGTGGCAAGTGTTTGGTGCGATTGTCGCCGTAGTCGTGCTCTACATGGCTTACACCTTCTGGTCGCGTTGGCAGGAAAACCAGGACTTGGCCGCCAAGCAGAAGGCCGCGCAGGCGGCCGAACAGCGCGACGAAGCGCAGAAGACATACGACACTCTCGGCGGCAGCGAATTCAAAATCATCAGCTTCTACGCTTCGCCCGGCAGGATCCATCGAGGCGATACAGTGGACATGTGTTACGGCGTCTCGAACGCAAAAACCGTGAAGCTCGACCCACCCGACGCGAACGTGTGGCCCTCGAGCGACCGCTGCTTGCAAGTCTCGCCAAAGAAAACCACGACGTACACGTTCACAGCCGACGATGGCAAGGGCAACATCAAGACCGCGACCCTCACAATTGAAGTGAAGTAATTTGCGCACGAAAGACCTCCTACCTCCTGCCTGCCGGCGCTACGAAGCTTGCCTGTCGCGGAATTCTGGGAAGTTGGCGTACCATGTGTGCGCGCGAATTCCTCTGACGAAAGGTGTCCGGCCTTGAAGAAACCCGAAAAATTGAAAAGCGATGAGCGCGCCACAGCGCGACGAAAGTTTCTGCAGGCTGGCGCCGTGACCGGGATGGCCGCGGCGTTTGCGCCGGTGTTGCGATCGTCGTCGCGAATCGAAGTGCGCGAGAATGCGGCGGCGTCGCGCGCGGCCGGCTCATACGATCCCGCCGACGTAAAACCATTCGAACTCGACGAAATCACCATCGCGGAATTGCAAGATGGCATGAAGTCGGGCAAGTACACGGCGCGCTCGATTGCGGAGCTGTATCTCGCGCGGATTGACGCGGTCGATAAAAACGGCCCCACCATCCACAGCGTGATCGAAACCAATCCCGATGCGCTCGCAATAGCCGACGCACTCGACAAGGAGCGCAAGGAGAAAGGCCCGCGCGGTCCGCTGCACGGCATTCCGGTGCTGCTCAAAGATAATATTGATACCGCGGATCGTATGATGACTACCGCGGGTTCGCTCGCCCTGGTGGGCGCAAAGCCGCCGAAGGATTCATACGTCGCCCAAAAACTGCGCGCGGCCGGCGCGCTGATTCTCGCCAAGTCGAATCCCAGCGAGTGGGCGAATATTCGCTCGAGCCATTCCACCAGCGGATGGAGCGGGCGCGGCGGCCTGACAAAAAATCCCTACGCGCTCGACCGCAACCCTTGCGGCTCGAGTTCCGGCTCCGGCGCGGGCGTCTCCGCGAATCTCTGCGCGGTAGCCATCGGCACCGAAACGGATGGCTCGATCGTGTGTCCTTCGTCGGCCAATGGCACCGTAGGCATCAAGCCGACCGTGGGACTCGTGAGTCGCAGCGGCATTATTCCGATTTCACATACGCAGGACGGCGCGGGGCCAATGTGCCGCACGCTGCTTGATGCGGCGATTTTGCTTGGCGCGCTCAGCGGTGCTGACCCGGAGGATAGCGCGACGGCCGCCAGTCACGGAAAGTCTTTCACCGATTACACCCACTTTCTCGATGCAAACGGCCTGCACGGCGCGCGCATCGGCGTGGTGCGGAAATATTTCGGCTTTAACGATGCGGTGGACGCGCTGATGGGGCAGGCGCTCGACGTGCTAAAAACCAGCGGCGCGGAGATCGTGGATCCCGCGGACATCGAGACCATCGGCAAGACCGGCAAGAACGAGGACATCGTGCTGCTCTACGAACTGAAAGCCGATCTGAACGCCTATCTCGCGCGGCTGGGCCCGAGTGCTCCCGTGCACACCCTGAAAGAGGTGATCGAGTTCAACGAGAAAAACCGCGAGAAGGAAATGCCCTATTTTGGGCAGGACATGTTCCTGAAGGCCGAAGCCAAAGGGCCGCTCACAAACAAGGAATATGTGGACGCGCTCGCGGAGAATTTGCACCTCGCGCGCCAGCAGGGAATTGACGCGACGATGGAAAAGTACAAGCTCGACGCGCTGATCGCGCCGACGGGCGGACCGGCATGGATCACGGATCTAGTTGATGGCGATAACGCCGGCGGGCAAAGCTCGACGGCTGCCGCCGTCGCAGGTTACCCCAGCGTGAGCGTGCCAGCGGGATTCGTCTTTGGCTTGCCGGTAGGCATTTCGTTCTTCGGTCGCGCGTGGAGCGAGCCGATCCTGATCAAGCTAGCCTACTCGTTCGAGCAAGCCACAAAGGTCCGCAAGTCGCCGAAATTCTTGGCCACCGCAAATTTGCAAGCGTAAGCGGTGTATACTCAGGTCCTCGACTGAATGTGCGGCTTCGAAGAACAAACGTCCCGGAGAAATCCATGAACAACTACGCGCGAGAACGCGCCTCAGGCCTAACAACGTCCGGATGGAACACAAGACTCCTCGTCGCGGCACTAATGCTCGGACTCGCCTTGGCGGCTTACGTGCAAAGCGTCTCCGCGTTTCAAGACGCTCAAGATTCCCCGCAGCCGGCGCAATCCGGCGCGCCGCAAGCTCCGCAATACACCCCGCAGACTCCCGACCAATTGCAGCAAATGGTCGCGCCGATCGCGCTGTATCCGGATTCGTTGGTCGCGCAGGTGCTCGCGGCGTCCACCTTTCCCGCGCAAATTGTCGAAGCCGATCGCTGGTTGCAGGATCATCCCGATCTAAAAGGTGACGCCCTCGCGCAAGCGGTCGATCAACAGAATTGGGATCCCAGCGTGAAAGCGCTCACCGCGTTTCCATCCGTGCTCGCGAACATGGACAAGAATCTTTCGTGGACGTCGTCGCTTGGAGACGCGTATTACAACCAGCAGCAAGATGTGATGGACGCGGTGCAAGTGATGCGCCAGAAGGCGCAAGATGCGGGCAATCTAAAATCCACTGAGCAACAGACCGTGCAGGACCAAGGTTCCACGATCGTCATCCAGCCGGCCGACCCCGAAATCGTTTATGTTCCCGCCTACAATCCGTGGCTGGTGTACGGCTATCCTGTTGCGCCGTGGCCATACTGGTATCCCACTCCCGGAATCTGGTTTGGCGGCCCGTATCTTTCCTTCGGCGTCGGCTTCGGAGTTGGATTCTATGGCGGATACGGATGGGGCTGGCACAACTGGGGGACGAATTGGCATAACCACGTGGTCGTCTATAACCACAACACGTACTATTCACGCAGCAACACGTTTTACAACCGCAACAACTACTACCACAACGGCGGTTACCGCGGAGCAGAATCCAACGTGAATCGTAATTTGGCGCAGGAGCACGGCGCGGGTTACAACAATCGCAACGGCGGTCTGGGCGCCGAGCAGGGCGGCGCGAACGAGAACCGCAGCGGCGAGCATGGTGGAACGAACGCGAACGCCGAGCGCGACAACCGGCCCGGCGCTTCACCGAAGCCCTTCAACGATGATAACCGAGCCGCGCGAGGATTTGGTTATTCGGAGCCGCAGAACCGGCAAAGTGCTCCACGCGAGGATAGTGGAACGCGCTCCAGCGCGTTCAGCGACTACAACCACGGAGGCGAAGCTAGAAGTTACTCCTCGCGCGGCTCGCAGAGTTTCGGAGGCGGAGGCGGCGGATTTCACGGCGGTGGCGGTGGTGGTGGTGGCGGAGGGCATCACCGGTAAATTACGGTATCGAACAATCGCAAGTAAGAAACGCGTGCAGCAATTATAGAAATGGAGAAACCAGTCATGCATCGGACGCAGCGAAAGTTCAAAATGCTTCAGGTCATCACGAAATTGAGACTCATCGTGCCGGCGATCCTTCTGGCGGTGAGCTTTCCGGTCGTCATCGGCGCGCAACAGCCGAGCCAGAAAACGTACCCGTCGGCGGAAGCGGCCAGCCAGGCGCTGATTACCGCGGTGGACAAGAACGAAGAGAAAGCCATACTCGAAGTTTTGGGGCAGGATGGAAAGCAAATCGTCTCCTCGGGCGATCCCGCCGAAGACACTGAAAATCGCAGCAATTTCTGCCAGAAATTCCGGACGATGCACCGGCTGGTGACCGAACCTGACGGCACCACTACTTTGTACATCGGTGCGGAAAATTGGCCCACGCCGATTCCCATCGTCAAAAAGGGCGACCACTGGTATTTCGACACGGACGCCGGCAAGCAGGAGATTCTGTATCGCCGCATCGGCAAGAACGAACTCTCAGCGATACACGTTTCCCGAGAACTAGTGGCTGCGCAGAAGGAATATTTCGCGAAGTTCGGCAATGAATACGCGCAGAAATTCGTCAGCGATGCAGGCAAGCAGAACGGCCTGTACTGGCCCGCTCCCGACAAAAGCTCCGAAAGTCCGATCGGCCCGCTCGTCGCGAACGCGGGAAGCGACGGCGTCGTAGCGGGCAGCGGGGGTAGTCACGAGCCGTTTCGCGGCTATTACTTCCGCATTCTCGAAGCCCAGGGCAACAGCGCTGATGGCGGCGCGTCAACTTATGTAGCGGACGGCAAAATGACCAAGGGCTTCGCGTTCCTCGCCTATCCCGCCGTTTATCGTGATTCGGGCGTAATGACTTTCATCGTGGGACAAGATGGCGTCGTGTACGAAAAAGACCTGGGCAAGGCCACCGCTTCTCGCGCGAAAGCTATGAAGGCCTACGACCCCGACTCTACGTGGAAAAAGTCCGAGGAGCCGCGGCAATCTGCGGATAATCAGAAGACCGAATAGCCTGGATCAGCGACAACGTCGGTTTCTCGCCGACCGCACAATCCAACATTCCCCAAAATACGCCGTTGGACTATGTCCCCGCCGGCGGGATACCCGTCCACGCGTGCTGCACGATTTGCCAACTTCCGTTCGACTGGCGCTTGTAAATGATTACGTAGCTGCCTTTGGAGCTGATTTTCGCGCCGCTGGCGATGTTGGTTAAGGTCTCTTCGAACGCACCACTATCGTACGCGAGGTCGCCAGACGTCTCGAGGTTCTTGCTGTTCAGCGTGAGGTCGCTGTTGAAGGTGGCCAGGATGTTTTGGAAGAGCGTACGGAGCGCGGCGGAGCCGGTGATGCGTTCGCCATTCGGCTGCAGGAAGGCGGCGTTCGGTGCATAGAACGCCAGGATAGGTTCGAGTTGTTTGGTGCGAAGGTCCTGGACCCAGGCTTCGCGGATTTTGGCCAGGGTTGCGAGAGTCAAGGCCTCGGGGCCAGCTGCGGTGGCGGCGTCGAATTCAATTGGCGCAAGGACCGCTGCGAAGACCAAAACCACCAACGCTAAGACGGCGCAACGCGAGCCCGAGAATAAGAAAGACTCAGCCGGGGACGTGGAAGAGAAGTTCATGGCGGCTCCATCTGATTGGAGTTTCGTTTTTGACGACTCAAAAACGGCGCTGTGATCCTACACCCATCCGAGTTCACGGCGGCCATGCGAAAGAATTCCCCTACGGAGACGGCTTGCCACAAACGCTTCGATATCCCGCCCGTTTTATAAGCGTCACCTGCCGCAAAGTGCTGGCCCCGCTCGAATTTATATTTATTTGCAACTTCGAATTCAGCTATCCCGTCAAATAAACCAGGTTAACCAGGAGGGGTGCAAAATGACGGCCTTATTTAAGTCCACGATCACTCGAACTTTCCGAGAGCGTTCGCGATTCCCGGGATCTCGATGGGGCCAAAAGCTTCTGGTGTCCGCCCTTATATTCACATTGCTGTCGGCCACCTGGCCGCAAAGCCTGCCAGCATATGAAGACGCGCAGGATCAGAGTCAGCAACCGGCACAGCAGCAACCAGCGCCGCAATACGCGCAGAAGACTCCCGATCAGCTGCAGCAATTGGTCGCGCCGATTGCGCTGTATCCGGACTCGCTCGTGGCGCAGATTCTAGCGGCATCCACGTTTCCCGACCAGGTGGTTGAAGCCGACCGCTGGGTGCAACAACATTCAGATTTGAAGGGCGACGATCTCGCAAAAGCGGTCGACCAGCAAAATTGGGACCCCAGCATAAAAGCGCTCACCGCCTTTCCATCGGTCCTCGGCAACATGGATAAAAACTTGTCCTGGACCTCTTCGTTGGGCGACGCCTATTACAACCAGCAACAGGATGTGATGGACGCGATTCAAGTAATGCGCCAGAAGGCCCAAAAGTCGGGAAATCTGCAGACCACGCAACAACAGACCGTGCAGAACCAGGGCTCGACGATCGTCATTCAGCCCGCCCAGCCCAATGTTGTTTACGTTCCGGCTTACGACCCCTGGGCCGTTTACGGCTATCCCATCGCGCCGTGGCCGTATTGGTATCCCTATCCCGGAATCTGGTTTGGCGGCCCACACCTTTTCTTCGGAGCCGGTTTCGGAATCGGCTTCTTCGGCGGTTTTGGCTGGGGCTGGGGACACTGGGGCGCCGACTGGCACGGCCGCACCGTCATCTACAACCACAATCGCTATTACTCGCGCAGCAATACGTTTTACAACCGCGGCAACTACTATCGGGGCGGAGGCTATCACGGGGTGGCTAATAACGTTCGCCGTGGCGGCGGCCCGGGTTACGGCGGTCGCGGAGGCGTTTACAACCATCCCGGCGCATCGCCACACCCGTTTGGCGGCGACAGCCATGCCGCGCGCGGATATGGCCAATCGCACGGGCAGAGCGGAATGCATTCCGGAGCTTTCAGCGGCTATAACCACGGCGGCCAATCGCGCAGCTTCTCGGCTCGCGGCAGCGGCAGCTTTGGGGGTGGACATGGAGGCGGCGGATTTCACGGGGGCGGTGGTGGTCACGGCGGCGGTCATCGCTAAATGCGAACACTAAACAATCAATTTCAGCGCCATAGATTCCGAATGGAGAAATCGACGATGCGGCGGGCAAATCTGAAGGCAGATAGTTTTGATCGGGCAACTTTTTCCAGACTGACGGTCTTCGCGGCGATCTTATTTGTGTTTTTCCCCGCGATCTCGCGGGCGCAGCAACAAGGCCAGAAGACGTTCGCGTCGGCGGAGGAAGCCAGCCAGGCACTTTTTACTGCGGCGCAGGCGAACGATGACAAAGCGGTTCTCGATGTACTGGGGCCGGAGGGCAAGAAAATCATTTCGTCCGGGGACGCCGCGGAAGACGAACAGAGCCGCAGCAATTTTGTCCAAAAGTTCCAGGTCATGCATCGCTTGGTGAAAGAGCCCGATGGCACCACCACGCTATACGTCGGCGCCGAAAATTGGCCGACGCCGATACCGCTCATGAACAAGGGTGACCTGTGGTATTTCGACACCGAAGCAGGGAAGCGCGAGATTTTGTTCCGGCGAATCGGCGCGAACGAACTCTCGGCAATCCGCGTTTGTGAGGAACTGGTGGCCGCTGAAAAAGACTACTCGTCGAAAGAGAATGGTCAGTACGCCGCAAAATTCGTAAGCGATGAGGGCAAGCATAACGGATTGTATTGGCTCGGCACCAATGACCAATTCGAGAGCCCCATCGGCCCGCTCGTGGCGAACGCCGGCAGCGAGGGCGGCGTCTCGCCGAACCTGCAGTCCGGCCCCGTGCCGTTTCGCGGCTACTATTTCCGCATCCTCGAAAGCCAAGGCAAGCATGCCCATGGCGGGCCGCTGGATTACGTTTCCGATGGCAAGATGACCAAGGGCTTCGCGTTCGTGGCCTACCCGGCCGCGTACCGTGATTCGGGCGTGATGACGTTCATCGTGGGGCAAGACGGAGCCGTGTACGAAAAGGATCTGGGCAAGCAAACCGAAGACCACGCCAAAGCCATGAAGGCCTACGATCCCGACTCCAGTTGGAAAAGATCAGAAGAACACGAACAGTCCGCCGATAACCAGGCCGACCAATAGCCCCGCAACCTTAGCAGAGCATCCGCAGCGTGAATTACGATCATTGCGGGGCGACTTGGACCTCGGGATAAAACTGAGACTCCTCTTGAAGCAAGCTGCTTGGGGCGCCCTTCAGATAGACGTCAAAAAATGTGTGCACATAATCGGCAGTGATGGCGAGCCCGCGACGCCCATGACGCACGCTCCCGTTACCGCACCGTTGAGCGGAACCCACTCAAAAGGTGTGGAAAGCACGGCCCTGATGAAATTCACAATTTATGCGACAAACGGAAAATCCTATGGCTACAGATAAATATCCGGAACACAAAGCACTGAACCCATTCTTTGATGTCGTCATGAAGGGGCTGAAGGGCCTAGTTGACGGTGAGCACTATTACGACACGATCTCCGAGGAGGCCCAATTCGAGTTCCTATATCGGTTCCCCGGTTGGCCTGAAGTGATTCGCGGGCGAGAAAACTTAATTGCTGCCTACTCGGGCTACGGCCACAACATCGCGCTTGAAAAAGGTGATGGCCTTGCGATTCACCATGACAAGGAACGCGGTGTGGTCACTCTGGAATATCAGGTTCATGGCAAAGCCGTCAAAACGGGCGCTGCGTACGACAACCGATTCGTGTCCATAGTCACCATCAAGAATCGAAAGATTGCTCGCTGGAGAGATTACATGGACTCTCTTGCCGCATGGCAGGCGCTCGCTGACAAATGAAAGTGGAAGGATTCGTTCGGGTGCGGATTGCCGACTACAGCGCAAGCCACCGCCTGCGCAGCCGACGCAGCCGAGTCTGCCGTTGCGTTGCCTGTCGCAAACAGGCAAAATGATTGCAGCGGCTGGAAATACGGATTGACGTTAGCCGCTACGGAGTTGCGCAGACGATGGCTGTTGAACTTGGCAAAGGCGTGACGCTGGAACCGCCCGGGCAGGACGCGAATTTCCTGAAGGACGAGGGGATTCTGTTCGCGTCGCTCGACAAAGTGGTGAATTGGGCGCGGCGCAGCTCGATTTGGCCGATGTCGTTCGGCTTGGCCTGTTGCGCGATTGAAATGATGTCCATGGCGTCTTCGCGTTACGACATCGCGCGCTTCGGCGCGGAAGTGTTTCGCGGCTCGCCGCGGCAGTCGGACTTGATGATTATCGCCGGGCGCGTCTCGGTGAAAATGGCGCCGGTAATCAAGCAGCTTTACGAACAAATGCCGGAGCCGAAATGGGCGATCTCGATGGGCGCGTGCGCCACGTCCGGCGGCGTGTTCAATAACTATGCCGTAGTGCAGGGCGTAAACCAGGTGATCCCGATTGACGTTTACGTGCCAGGATGCCCGCCGCGCCCCGAAGCGCTGCTCTACGCCATCTTCCAGCTCCAGAAAAAGATCGACGCCGACCGCGGCAGTTTCATGCGCTCCATGAATTTCAGCAAGAGCTGAGACCGGGTTTCGTCGCCGGTCCGCTGTACACTTCTGCCTTGTCTCGGTGTTCTCCGCCGTTCTCTGTGCACTCTGATGTGTTAAATCTTTGTATTTGGCTTTCTCGACGGCTCTGCGGTAGGTTTTCTTGGTGTCGTTCATAGCCTGCGTGAAGTGGTTGGCGCGAAAAGCAAGATTCACCGCAGAGGGTGCAGAGGCAATCTCTCGCATTTGTTTGTGCGCCTTAGAGAATTTCGGCGGTGCCGCCGTCGCAATCGAGGATGCTGCCTGGGGAATTTTGTTCGCGGCGCACATAAGCCATGCCGATGGCGCTGCCCGTCGCGGGTGAAAATGCGGAACTGGTGATGATGCCCACTTCCTTGGCTTCGGCGTCTTTCGTGCGCAGACGCGTCAACGGCACCGGCGGCTCGGCGGATGAAAATTTCAGGAGTACCCGCCGCCGATTGACCTGTCCGCGCGACCGCACGCGCTCGACAATTTCCTGCCCGGTGTAGCACCCCTTGCTGAAACTGATGTGCGATGTTTCGAGAGCTGCCTCCTGCGGGATCACCGCGTCGTTGAAATCGTCCGGGAACCACGGCACGCCCGCTTCGAGCCGCAGCGCATTCAGGGCGCGCATTCCGACCAGAGCACCGTGCGAGGCATGAACGCTGCCGTACAGAAAGTTCCACAGTATTGGCAGACGCTTGCGCGGAGCGACAATCTTCGCGCCCGGCTGACCAAAGTGCGAATGCCGGATCAAATGGCAGGGAACTCCGTCAATTTTCACTTCGGCGATCGCGTGCTCGGAAAATCCTTCGAGCGAAAGGCCGCAAGCTTCGGAGATCACAGTTCCCGCGCGCGGTCCTTC
>Ga0210390_10000226_pt1 | contig 62082 bp, 62 predicted proteins | sample IncBWH11OmetaG_FD_161050 | JGI IMG/M metagenome (GOLD analysis project Ga0210390, IMG submission 161050) | Forest soil microbial communities from Barre Woods Harvard Forest LTER site, Petersham, Massachusetts, United States - Inc-BW-H-11-O ...
TCCGATCTGCTCGACAGCATCTCGACGTCAGGCGCGCCACACGCTTCGCAGCCAACCTGCGCCGACTTGTCAGGCGTGGCGCCCTCCTGCTCCACCGACACCACAAACGCCGCCAACATCAATACGGGCACCCTCCCGTCGGCGCGGCTGCCGGCGGCGATCCCGGGCAACATGACGTTCTCGGGAAACAACCTGTATTCCGGCACGTCGACTTGGACAGGATCGCTGTACGTCCCGGTCCGCGTCGTGACCGCGCCCGGACCGGTGACGGTTTCTTCGACAACCGACTACATGATCGTCGTCGCCAAGGCGACACCTGCCGCAACCACGGTCAACTATACGTGCACGCCGGGTTTCAGCTTCCTGGTCAAAGACGGCGCTGGGAACGACATGGCCAACCCCATCACCTTGATACCTTCGTCAGGGACAATCGACGGCGCCGCCACATTCGTGATGAATTCCAGCACCGCCGGCGGGCCGCCTTATGAAGCCCGTGCCGTGACCTGCGACGGCAGCTCAAATTCATGGGTAAATTGACGATGCGCCGGGTGATCATCGCGCTCATCGCGCTTGCGGCATCCCATCCGGCGGGTGCTGCGACGCCGTTCGTGTGGCAGCCGGGGACGGCGAACAGCGGCCTTGCCGCCCCGTCGCTGACGCTGATGACCAGCGAACTCAATTCGCTCGCGTCGGGGTCGATCGCGGCAAGCAGCGTTGGCGGGACGAGCGGCGTGTTCACCAACGCGAACACTGGGCAGGTGATCTGGTCGCCAATGGTGCTGACGTTGGGCGCGACTGCAGGTGCCTTCCAAACCGGCGGAAATTTGTCGTGCTGGTTTCTGCAGTCGCTTGACGGCTTGACTTTCGAAAGCGCCAGTGCCGCCCCGCCGCGTGCCCCCGACGTGGTGTTTCCGGTGCCGGCGGCGGCGTTGTCCGCGACGGCGACATTTCTGTCGGAAGGACTCGTGCGGGTCCCGGCGCTAAAATTCAGGATTCTTTGCCAGAACAACAGCGGACAGCCGTTGAACGCGGCCGGCAATACCGTCGTGCTCGCCCCGACGGCAGTACAATATTGATCCCGTTGACAAGGCGATATCTGCTGTCGGGGCTCGTGACCGCGACCGCGGCAACTGGAGCGTCGCGGTCGGTCTCAGCGCTTCAGCTTCCATTGCGTCCGTACCGCGGGCTTTACCGGCCGCCGGGCTATCCGCGGCTCGCCGACGATCCGCTGACCGCCTTTCTTGCCGATGCGTGGCATTTGGACGGCTCGGCCTACAATGCCGACCAAGGCCTGGCGGGAGCGCCGCTGTGGGGCTTGTCGGTTCGCGGGTATCCCTATCGGACGCAATTTGCGGCGTTCAGCCCGGCCGTGACGGTAGCCGGCCAGGGCTGCGGGTTCAATGGCAGCACCCAGTACATTTGGACCTCGATCGGCGCCGGGCGAGGTCCATGGTCGGGTAGTCCGGGGCAGCAAACGATGCTCGTCGTCGCCCAGGTCGACGCGGTGCAGAGCACGGCGCAGACGCTGATGGGCATTGAAGGGCACGCTGTCCCTTACCGCATGACCTTGCAGATCGCCGCCAACAGCACGAACCTCTTTCTCAACTGGGCAACCTCGACAACGACGACCGGCGCCTTCACGCAATCAGTAACGCTCGGACAGCCGTTCGCCGCGGCGCTGACGCTCAATTACAGCGCCGGCGCCGCAAGCTTGTTCTTTGGTCACACAAAGAACACCCTCGCCGGCTCGACCAAAGCGGCAAACCAGTGGGACGAGGCTAATTTCGGCAACTCCGTCGTCGACGGGGTTAACCAGGGGAATTATTTGAATGGTGTAGTCCTGTTTGCTGCCGCATGGAATGCGGTGTTGCCCGACCCCGTGGTGTTTAGGCTGCTTCAAGACCCGTACGGATTTCTGGTTTTTCCTGATGACGATCTGATGTCCGAGATCGTCGGCGCCAAGCCCGCAGCGTCATTGTCGCGCGGTGCCCATGGATTTCCGAGGTGATGCTATGATCGCGCCAAGCGGGAAGCGCCCGGTTGTTCCCTCCTACAGCTGGGGTGGGTTCGGTTCGCAGAACGACATCACCCAATTTCGCGATGTCTTTCAACCCGACCAAGGAATTTTCTCGCCCGGCTATCCGCTGGTTCCGCCCGAGCGCGAGCGCGTCAGGGTCTGGGATTTTCCGGTCGGCTACAATACGATATACACGCCGCGCGCCTACGAACCGATTGGCTTTCACGAGCTGCGCGCGCTGGCTGAAAACCATGACATTACCCGGCTGGCGATCGAAACCCGCAAAGATCAGATCGAAAAGCTCGGCTGGTCGGTTCGGTCGCGCAACGAACGCAAACCGGCGCCGGGCGCGGCAGCGCGCATCGGGGCGCTGACCGAGTTCTGGCGCAAGCCCGACGGGGAGCAGCCCTTTGGCACCTGGTTGCGGGAATTGCTCGAGGACCTGCTGGTGCTGGATGCGCCGTGTCTCGAGATGCGCCGCAACCGCGGCGGCGAGATCATCGGTCTCGACACCGTCGATGGCTCGACGATCAAAATCCTGATCGACGACACCGGGCGGCGGCCTCGGCCGCCGGCGCCGGCCTACGAACAGATCATTCACGGACGCCCGTGGCGGCTTCTGACATCGGACGAGCTGCTGTATCTGCCGCGCAACAAACGGCCGCACAAGGCGTACGGATTTGGACCGTGCGAGCAGATCGTCATGACGATCAACATCGGTCTGCGCCGCCAGCTGATGCAGCTGCAGCACTTTACCGACGGCAACGTCCCACCAGGCTTGTTGAACGCACCGGATGGCTGGAACGCCGAGCAGATCCGGCAATTCCAGGAGTGGTTCGACTCGATCCTGGCCGGCAACACCGGATCAAGGACGCGGCTGATATGGGCGCCGACCGGAGCGAAATACCAGGCGTTCAAAGAAGCGCCGTACAAGGACGAATTCGACGAATGGCTGGCACGGATCGTCTGCTATGCCTTTTCGCTGCCGCCGACAGCATTCACCCCGCAGGTGAACCGCGCGACCGCGCAGTCGGCGCAAGAGACGGCTCTCGAAGAGGGCCTTGCCCCGCTCACCGGCTGGGTCAAGCGGCTGGTTGACGGCGTCATTCAGGACCGTATGGGGCATGCGGATCTCGAATTCGTCTGGTCGAACGTAAGACCCAGCGACGCGAAAGATCAGGCCTCGATCCTCGACATCTACGTCAAGGACGGCGTCTATACCTTAAACGAAGCGCGCGACATCCTCGGGTTGCCACCGGTTAAAGGCGGCGACCAACCAGTGTTTCAAACATCGCAAGGGCCGGTTCCGCTGAGCCCGCGAGCCGCGGGTTAGCTACCGCCCGTTCACGCGCTGGTCGGCGCGCATCGGATTTCCGAGCCAGCGGCTTGCGCCATAGCCGGCGCCGGCCGCCGATCGCGGCAATGCACCCGATCAAGGGTCGCTTTTGAGTGCGCTGCTTTTGCGGCAGTGCGCGCCTGCGTCAAGGACGAGACCTAGAGGAGCCATCATGAGCGTCATCCCGAACGACCTCGTCGCCTATGGGGCGGCCAATATGCCCGAGGCCGACGGCATCACCGTCGGTGGTGCGGTCGACTTTTCGCGCCGCGTCGCCTTTTACGACGTCACTCCGGCCGGAACGATCAACTTTGTCTCGTCTTCAGCGGTCGACACCGGGGTTAAGATTCAGGTTGCCGGCCGCGACTCGACCGGCGCGATCCAAACCCCCGCCGCCGTCACCCTGAACGGCACCACCCCGGTCACCGGCTTGCAAAGCTTCGAGCGGCTGCTCTACGGCGTGGTCTCCGGCGCTTCGCCAAACGGCCCGCTCGGCGACCCGAGCGGCACCAGCACAACGGTCGGCGCCGGCGGCATCACGAGCTCCGCGACAAGCCTGCCGGTCGCCTCGGCCTCGGGTTTTCCGGGGTCGGGCAATTACTACATTGCGGTCGATGCCGGCGCCAGCTTCGAAATCATGCTCGTCACCGGCGGTCAGGGAACCACAACCTGGACGGTGACGCGGGGCGTCTCCGGCCCGGCACCGCAGGGCGTCGTCCACAGCTCGGGTGCCGCGGTCAAACTGATGCCGGTCGGCGACGTCGCGGCGATCGCCAACACCGCCGTCATCTCTGGGCACACCGCACAGTCGGGCGCAGCCAATCATAGCGGCACGACCCCGCCGCTGATGAAATTGCAAGCGGGCGACGGCGCCAGCGTGTCGGGCGGAATGATCATCCAGATCACCAACAACACGCCGAGCGGCGCCCAGTACCAGCTGCGCATGATCACCGCGACCTCGGGCTACGGCACCGATGTCGTCGCGATCAACCGCGACTGGTCGATCGTCCCGTCCAGCTCAACAACATACAGCGTTTTTCAGGGTATGCTGTTCGAGACCGGCTTTGCCAGCTCCGGCACCACTTATGGAGACCCCAACCCGGTCACCTCGGTAGTGCGCAGCTTTGCGACCTCCGCGGCGGACGTGCCGACCGGATCGGCCCGGTATTTTTTCGAAAAGGTGTTTGTCGTCAATAACAACACCGCGACGGCGTTGACCGCGGCGCAGGTCGAGATTGCCAGCGAGAGCCCGACCCTGCCGTCTGGCGCATTGCTCGACGCGGCCTTGACCACCGCGCTCAACGACACCAATACCTGCAATCCGCGCCAGCAAGCCTCGTCGTTCGTGCCGATGGGCTCGGGCTCGTTTGTCACGCAGCCGGCTTTTATCAGCGTGCCGGGCACGGGCAACCTGCCATCGGGAGCGGCCCCCAACGCCGCCGGTGCCCAAGGCGCGTGGCTGCGCCTGACCCTGCCAGCCGGCACCGCCGCGTACAAGGGCTCGGCCGATTTGCGCACTCAGGGGACGACGACGTGAGCGGCAGCGCCCTTGCGCTGCAATTGTTCTGCATCGGCGGCGCGCTTGTCATCGTCCTGATGCTGCTATGCCCAAAATAGTCGCGGAGAATCGCCTGATGCCGCGTCCGCACGCGCAACCAAGCAGGCGCAGGCATCATGATCCTTTTCGGACGGTATAAATGACCGCGCCCATCATCACTACTCTCTTGTCGCCGAACCCGGCGAGCGGCAGCACGACGCCTGTTGTCGGCACCGAGACGACGCTCGCCTCCGCGACGAGCCTCTCCCAGGGCGGCAGCTTTCAGCTGCAGATCGACCTCTCGAACATGGCCGACGGCGACGTGCTCGAGGTGCGCTACTACAACCAGGCGAATTCAAGCGCGTCGCTGGTGCAGCAGGCCTACATGGCGTTCGCCAATGCCCAGGGCGACCCGTGCCCGCCATTGCCGGCGGTCCCGGCAGTCAACGCCTGGAAAGTCACGATCAACCAGACCGCCGGCACCGCTCGCGCCTACCAGTGGGCGGTCTACAACCTCTACGGGACGTGACGGATGGGCTTCGGACAGCCGCTCGCCGCCTCGGCGCGCTATGAAACCCAAGGGCTCTCGTCCGGCATCGGCACGTCCGTCACGGCGAGCGGCACCGCCAACACCAAGGGCAGCTATATCGCGCTCGGCGGGGCCACCGGGTTCGAATATGACGGGTTTTATGTAGCGATCACCGGCAATTCGGGCGGAGGCACCGTGAGGTACCTGACCGACATCGCCGCCGACAACACAGCCCAGGAAGTCGTCGCCGCGAACCTGTTTTTCGACCCGCAGGCGGCGGGCAGCTACACCGCCGACCGGCAGTTCGTCTACATCCCGGTCAAGGTCAAGAAGGGTGCCACCCTCTATGCCCGCTGCCAGTCCTCGGCCGGCGGCGGCACCTTGTCGGTGTCGACCCTCGGCTATGCCGGCGACGGGCGCATGCTCGCCGGCTTCTCAAAGCAGATTTGCGCGACCGACCTCACCGGCAGCGACCCGACCAACACGATCACGCTCAACGGCTCGACCTTGACCGGGTGGACGCAGGTCATGGCCTCGACCCCAAACCGGCTGGCGGCGCTGATGATGCGGCTCGACGACCTCGGCGTCGGGCTCGGCACGATGAACGCGATGTTCGAGCTCGGCATGGGCACGTCGGGCAACGAGGTGTCGCTCGGCATCAAGTTCGCGACCCAGCTCGCGACCGGCGGCTTTGGCCCCGGCGGCACCGACTGGTTCCCGTGCAACATCCCGGCCGGCAAGCGGCTCGTCGCGCGCGCCCAGTGCCAGACCACGGACACGAACAGCGTCGGCGTCTTTCTCTACGGCCTGGTCGGCTGAGGGCCCGCGGCGATGATCTGGGGTGGCGCGCCGGCGCCGGCGACGGTCGCGACGGCAGCTGCCGCCGCAGGGGGGGCCGGCACCACTTCTGTCGCGGTCGACGCGCGCCTCGGGGTCGAGCTTCTCGGGCGCCTGGTGCGTTCCGCGCCGGCGGGCACGGCTCGCGTCGTTCTGACATCGGGGTCGAACTGGACGGTCCCGGCCGATTGGAACAGCGCCAACAACACGGTCGAGTGCGTCGGCGACGGCGGCGGCGGCGGCACCGGTTACGTCAATAGCCCAGCGGCGGGTGGTGGCGGCGGCGGCTATGCGAAGGCGGTCAATCTCGCGTTGACGCCGGGCCAAACGGTCAACATCGGGATCGGCCATGGTGGCGCCGGCGGCGCCGCGGGGCAGGGAAGCAACTCGACCGGGGTCGGCAGCGCCGGCAGCGGCACGTGGTTTGGCGGAGCCAGCTTTGCGAGCGCACTCGTCAATGCCGCTGGTGGGGGTGGCGGCGCGGCCGGCTACCAGCTCTCCGGCCCTTATAGCGGCGGCGGCGCCGGGGGTACTGGCGGCGGTTCGGCCGCGAGCCTGACCTTCGCCGGCGGCCAGGGCGGCAATAATTCGCAGGGCTCGGACGGCGGATCGGGCGGCGGTGGGGCCGCCGGCCCCGTGGGCAACGGCGGGGCGGCGGGCGAAAGCACCAACCCCGGCGGTGGCGGTGGCGGCGGCGCCGACAACGGCGGCGCCGGCGCCAATTCGAGCGTCGGCGGCGGGCTCGGCTCGGGCTACCACTCCGGTTCCGGCGGCAACGGGCCAGGCGGCAGCGGCGGCGGCGCCTATGTGACAGCACTCGCCGGCAGCAACAGCACGGTCCCAGGCAACCCCGGGACAGCGAGCACCGGCGGCGGCGGCTCGGGTGCGGTGATGGACGGCGTCGGCAGCGAGACCACTGCCTCGCCCGGCGGCGCCGGCGGTAACGGCTCGGAATGGGGTATATGGGGCTGCGGCGGCGGTGGCGGCGGCGGCTCCGGCCTCGGCACAGCCACCACGGGCGGTCAGGGCGGCGACGGCGGCCTCTATGGCGCGGGCGGCGGCGGTTCCGGCAATGTTGCGACAGCGGGCGCGGCACGTGGCGGCAACGGGGCCGCAGGGCTGATCGTGATCAGCTATGCTACGGGCGGCTACCCAGTTGAGTTTCTGGCGACGCCACGGCGCGACGGCTTTGGCCCCGCCGAGTGGCTCGCCTCCGGCAACACGGTCGCCGGCGACAATCTGTTTCCGGTCGAAATCATGGCGCGCACAGTCGCCAATCCCGGCCTGCGCGCCGAAGGGCTGGCGCGCCTTGCGGCCGACCCGAACCTGCCGGCTGAGCTGGCCGCCGGGGTGCTGCGTGACCTCGGGGCGCCGGGCGAGACCGGAGGTCGCGTCGTGCTCGATCGAGGAGCGCCATTGGAGGCGCTTAGGGCAGTACAGGCCGACCCCGCATTAAGGGTTGAGTTTGTTTGCACAGCCGGGCTGGACGGACCGACCTCGGTCGAATGGTCGGGTGGGGTGCTGGTGGCGCGCGACACTGCGATACCCGCCGAATGGGCCGCGGCGCTGGCGAGGGATTCTGGCTCAGAGATCGAGACAACTGCCGTCCTCATCGCAAACCAAGACGGGCAGCTCGAATGGTCCGGCACCATTCGCCGGGACGACGTGGCTTGCGCAGAAGCGGTTGGCGGCCTTTTGCGCGACGCCGGTTTTCCATACGAGCTGATGTCAGGTGGAACCACAGTAGTAGCCGATTCCCTAGTCCCGCTGGAGAGCGTCGGGGTTCCCGCGGCTGTGCTGGTGTCGGTGCAAAACGGGCCGAACCGCGTTCGATTGCTCGCGACACCAGGGCGAATTCGCCTCCTGCGGAGAAGCTGAAAATGCGACTGCCGATGGCGTTCGACCCGATCGAGGCCGGCGAAATCGATAATTTCGCCTTCGACTTCACTGCCGATGTGGGATCGGCGACAATTCGGTCGACAAATTGGACCTGCACGCTCGCGCCGTTTCAAACCGCGATCGACCCGACGCCACAAGCGAGAATTTTGGCGGCTTCGGCCGAGACGATAATCCAGCTCCGCTCTCCGCTCGACGGGTCACTACAGACCAAGACAGGCTTTTTTTCGGTTGCCACGATCGGCGGGATGCCGGGCTCGGCAGTCGGTGCAACGTATATACTCGAGGCGGGAGCGACGCTCAGCGACGGCCGGATTTTAAAGCTTTACTCAACCGTGCTTTGCGCGCCGTCAACCGTGTAGTCAACGCCCCGAAAGCTTGTCCACCGATCTCGGGCCTCCACCGACCCCGGCAAGCCCAGCTCGCTTTGCAAACCAGGACACCGCAATGAAGATTTATCTGCCGATCGCCAAGGTCGACGCCGAGCGCCGCGAGGTGTGGGGCTATGCCTCGACCGAAGCGCGCGACGACCAGGGCGAGATTGTCAAGCGCGACGCCCTCGTGGCGGCGCTCGGCGACTACATGCAATTCGCCAACATCCGAGAGATGCACCAGCTGTCGGCGGTCGGCGTAGCCAAAGAAGCGGCTATTGACGACAAGGGCCTCTATATCGGAGCCAAGATTGTCGATGATCAAGCGTGGCAGAAGGTCGTCGAGGGCGTCTACAAGGGCTATTCGATCGGCGGCCGTATAACCCAGCGCGATCCGACCGATTCGAAGACGATTACCGGCCTCGTGCTCAACGAGATTTCCCTTGTAGATCGTCCAGCCAATCCCGAAGCGGTTTTCGATTACTGGAAAGCAGCAGGAGCTTCATGCATGCCGGAGACCCGGTTCAACCCGCCATTCCAGATCTGGGCGTGCGGCGTGCCCGAGCATCGCCACCTTGCCAAGGCCGACGCGCTGAGGTGTCAGTCGAAGCTCACCGGTTCGGGCCGCGATTTGATCGCCGCAGCGCGAAACGCGCTCGCCAGCGCCGAAGACGTGCTGGATCAGGTCCAAGACAAACCCGGAGAGCAAACTTCGCAGGCCGATGCGGAATACGCAGACCCGGGTTATCAAGCCGACGGCAAGAAGCGCTATCCGATCGACACAGAAGCACATATTCGCGCCGCCTGGAACTTCATCAATCGGCCAAGCAACGCGCAAAGATACAGCGATGCGCAACTCGAAGAGATAAAGGCGGCAATTATCGCCGCCTGGCGAGCGAAAATTGATAAAGACGGCCCGCCCTCGGCTCACAACAAGCGTTCGGGGCGCGGCGCCACCCGTGCCGCCTTGACAAAGGCGTCGTGTGATGTGGGTCACGTCGCGCGCATCATCCTTGATCTGAACTGGCTCAAGGATAACCTTTCGGCCGAAGCGGCGATGGAGGGTGACGGCTCGCCTCAGCCGGCGAGATTGCAGGCGATCATCGCCGAGCTGTGCGGGTTTCTGAACGCATTGGTCGCGGAGGAGACCAGCGAAATCCTGAACGACACTGAGCTTGTCGGGGATCCAGAGAATCCAAATGTCCCGGCTGTTATAGCCATGGCAGCCGGCAGGGCGGCGGGGCTCGTGGCGGAGTTGTGCGACAGCCGAAGCCCGGAATTGCAGAAGCTCGCCGCCGCGATCCTCGCCAAGTCCAAGCACAGCGAGGGCGACCAAGCGCTCCTCGACCTCGCCTACGATGCCGTCGACAAATGCATGGGAATGGGTGGCTTGCTGTTCGTTGAACGGAGCCACATTGCCAAAGCCCGTGACGCGCTGCAGTTCGCCGGGGCCGCGCCGAGCGAGGAAGCGACGGTCGACACCGCACGCAATCCCGAGACGCGGGTCCCGATGGTTCGCCCGCCGGCGGCGGAGTACCACCCCGACGCCAACGCCACGGTCAATACCGCGCCGTACCCGGCATCGGCCGATACCGACGGCGTATTGGAAATGATCGCAACGGCATTGGGCAAAAGAGGGCACAGCCATCAGGCGTTGATGGACGTCGCGCACGACTGCGTCGGCAAGCTTACGGACGGCGCGTGCTGCGCGGCCGCCAAGGCCGGGGCCCGTCATTCGCAAGAGACATTAGGCCATCTCGCAAACGCGCACGATCACTTGGTGGCCGCAGGAGCAAAGTGCGACGCCGCCGGATATACGGCAGAGACGGCAACGCAAGGAACGGAATTCGAGTCCGGTAAGGCCGCAATGGGGAACCTCTCCAAGCTGCTGGCCGGCGAGCGACCCGAAAAGGCGGCGCTGATCGCGACCTTAACCGACATCGTGCCGCGGCTCGACCAGCTGACGAAACGGGTCGAAGATATCGCGCGCACGCCGCTGCCGCCGCTGGCGGTCGCTAAGAACATCACCGCGATCTCCAAACAGCAAGACGCCGGCGGCGACGCCCTGTCATCGGACGAGCTTGCCACGGCCTTCTCTCGCATGAGCAAGGAAGAGCAGACGTTGACCTTGATCAAGGCGAGCCATGCCCGTCCGATCCAGCCGCCCGGTCTGGCGACAGCAAGGGAAATGCGCGGCGAGTAAGTCCGGCTTCGGCCGTAATCCAACCCGCCTGCGGGCGGGTTTTTCTTTGCCCCCCTATCGGGAGGAACTGCAAATGAGTTCGATTACCCAGGAATCCCTGGAGCTTTTGAAGAGGGCTTTGGCGTCACCGGACGGCAGTCTCGCCAAGTCGATCTCCACGGCGACCGGTTTGGTCGCCTACGACCTCCAGGCCCCGGCGAAAAATCTCTATCCGTTTGTCACCCCGATCCGCAACGTCATGCCGCGGGTTGGCGGCGGCACCGGCACGGCGACCAATTGGCGCCAGGTAAATGCCATCATCGGTTCCGGCTTCGACGCGATGGGCTGGGTCCCGGAAGGTCAGCGTTCGGGCCAGATGTCGTATTCGACTTCGAGCAAGTCCGCGACGTTTGTCACGATCGGCGAGGAGGACGCCGCGACGTTCGAAGCGATTTCCGCCGGCCGGGAGTTCGAAGACATCCAGGCGCGAATGACTTTTCGGCTCTTGCAAAAGATGATGCTGAAGGAGGAGATGGCGATCCTCGCCGGCAATGCGTCGTTGTCGCTCGGAACGCCGGCGACCCCAACCCTATCCGCCTCGGGCAGCGCCGCGACGCTGCCGGCCGCGACCTATTTTGTCAAAGTCGTCGCCCTGACCCTTGAAGGATACCAAAACTCCAGCGTCGCTGCGGGCGTCGCCACGACCAAGGTGGTCACGGGGGTCGACGGCAAGACCTTTACGCTCAACGGCGGCTCGTCGAACATCAGCGGCGAAGCGAGCCAGCCAGTCACTCTGGGCCAGTCACTGTTTTGCAGCGTCACCCCGATCCAGGGGGCGGTCGCTTATGCCTGGTACATCTCGACCTCGACCGGAACCGAAACCCTACAGGCCATCACGACATTGAACAGCCTGGCGGTGTCGGCGCCGCTCCTCACCGGCATGCAGCTGCAGTCGGCAGTTACCGCGGACAATTCCGCGAACCCAAGCTACGCCTATGACGGGCTGTTGACGACCGCGCTAAAAAACGGCTCCAACGCATACGTCAATACGCTAGCGACCGGCACTCCTGGGACCGGCACGACGCTGACCCCTTCGGGCCGCGGCTCGGTCAATGAGATCGACACGATGTTCCAGACGATGTGGAACAATTTCGAATTGTCGCCGACCGTGCTTTACGTCAACGCCCAGGAGCTCAAAAACATCACCACCAAGGTGCTCTCCAACGCGTCGGGTCCGCTGCTGCGCTACGACACGCCAGCCGACGGCAGCGAGGGGGAGTATCAGCTGACGGCATCGGGCACCGTGCAATTCTACTACAATCCGTTCGCGATCTACGGCGGTCTGCGGATCCCGATCAAGATCCACCCGCGGGTCCCGCCCGGCACAATCATCGGATGGGCCGAGAACCTGCCGATCCAGTACCAGTCGAATGAGGTTCCCAACGTCGCGGAGATCAAGACGCGGCAGGACTATTACCAGATCGACTGGCCGATCGTCACCCGCCAGCGCCAGGTGGGGGTCTACGCCGAAGAGGTGCTGGCGGTCTACGCCCCGTTTGCAATGGGTGTGATCACCAACATCGCCAACGGCTGACGGACGTGCCCGACCTGATAGCACTCCGCGCCATGTTCGGCCAGGACGAGGCAAATCACGGTACGGCGCGCTATCGGGTCGGCATCGACGGCACGGTCAACGTGCCGTCAGATGTCGCGGTTCACTTGGTCAACAACGGGGGGTTCTCAGTGCTGAACCGAACTGCCGAGGCTGCTGTGGAGCCACGGGCGAGTGACGTCCGGTGTGGACCCCTCGTTCGAGTTCGTCATAATACAGCGGTCGCTTGCAGCTACGACGGCAACGAATACCGCGCTACTGCGGCGGGAGATTTTTTGGTCCCGGCCGCGGCGGTGATGGAGCTGATGGCGCACGGTTTTACGCCGGCGCGGCATCAGGAAAGCCGGGACGAGCAGACGCTCCGTAAGGAGCAATTAAAGCCTGCGCGCGGGGTACCGGAACCCCCACCTTCGGACCGGAGCTGAAGATGTCGGAGATCGACGACGGCGTTTACGTCGACATCGTGCGCAAGGCGATAAAGACCATCAACCCGGCAGTCGCGGACGCGGCAACGGCGCACGGCTGGCCCGCGGCCCTCGACGCGGTCAGCACGATCCTGATGTCGCTGCTCATCGCAGCGGTTGGTCCGGACGAGGCGCGCTCGGCTTGCGGCAAAATGTACGAGGACGTCGCACGGCTCGAGCGCGCCTGGGCGCCGGTAATGGCGCCCGCAAAGGATGAGAACCCGTGGGGGCGTGCCTGATGGCATACGGCGACCTGACGAATTTGGCTGATGTAAAGGCCTGGCTGCAAACCGGGCAAAGCGCATTTCCACCGACCGATGACGCGCTGTTGACGAGGTTGATTACCGCTGCGAGTCAATACATCCAAGTTTGGCTCAGTCGACGAATTGCCGTCGCCGATTATCTCGAGGTGCGCGACGGAACCGGCGGCCAGCAGCTGCAATTCGCCTGCTTTCCGGTCTGCGCCGTGCTGTCGTTGACGATTGACGGGATTGCGATCCCGCAGGCGCCGCCGCCTTCGCCGAGCACCGGACTGGCGGCGGGTTATGTATTTTCGCCGACCCAACTCTCGGTACGAGGATACCATTTTACCCGGCGGGCGCAGAATATTGCCTTTTCCTATACCGCCGGCTACCCGACGACGCCGCCGGAGATCGCGCAGGCCTGTATCGAGCTCGTGGCGCTTCGCTATCGCGAACGTACCAGGATCGGCGAGGTCTCGAAGGCCGTAGGCGGTGGCGAGACGGTCAGCTACTCGCAGAAGGACATCAGCGCACCCATAGCGACCCTGCTTCAGCAGTATCGTGTCGTGGCGCCCATTGCCGCCTATTCGGTAATGATGGCGGCGACCGCGACCGACCCGGCACTAATCGGGGGTGCGTTGTGATCGCGGCCCGCCTTGTCGGCGACAGCGCGGCATTGGGTCGGCTGACCGCGATGCGGCAGGACGCCAACCAGGGGATAGCGCGAGCGATCGCCAAGCTCGGCATCGACCTGCAAAACAATGTCCAACAGGACAAGCTCAGCGGCCAGGTTCTGCAGGTCCGCAGCGGCGCGCTCAGGCAGAGCATCGCCGGGCAGGTCGACGATACCGGCAGTGCCGTGCACACGACCGTATACAGCGCTCTCAACTATGCCGCCGCCCAGGAATATGGCTTCTCCGGCACCGTAAACGTGCGCGCGAGCCTGCGCCAGATCAAGGAGGCTTTTGGCCACCCGATCGCGGCCGAGACCATCGGCGTCGCCGGGCACGCCCGGCGAATGGATCTGCCGGAGCGGTCGTTCCTGCGGTCGGCGCTCGATGACATGACGCCGGACATTGCGGCGGGCATCGAAAGTGCATTACGCGAGGCAATCAGCCAATGATCGACCGTGAAGCGATTTACGGCGCGCTTTGGTCCGCTGGTTCGCGCGCCTGGAGCTTTGCCAGCGCCAACCGGCGGCTGCGGCACTGGTCCGACGTAGCGCCGGTCGAGCAGCCCGCGTTGTTCATGAGCGAAAAGGGCGGGCACGCGGTCGTCAAGGCACTGGGCGCGCCGACAGTATGGACGCTCTTCGCCGATTTTTACATTTACGTGCATTCGAGCGATCCCTATGCAGCGCCGGCGTCGATCTTGAACCCGCTGCTCGACTCCCTTGAGCAGGCGTTGGCGCCCTCTCCGGCGTCCGGGATTCAGAACCTCGGTTTGCCGGACATGGTTCAGCACGCCTATATCGCCGGCAAGATCGAGACCGATGAAGGCGTGCTCGGCGACCAGGCGATCGCAATCGTTCCCGTCGAAATCCTTTGTGTGTGAGGCCGCACCGCTCATGAGCGTACTCCATGTCTTTACCGCGCGGTTCAATCCACTGCGTTGGCGCCGGCCCCATCAGCATTACGTCGATTGGGCGCGTCACCTTCACGAACTCGGCGCCGATGTGACGGTGATCGAGTGCGCTTATGGCGAGGCGCCTTTCGAATGCGAAATCCCCGGGACCGTGACCCACATTGGCGTGCGCGCCGATAGCTGGGCATGGACCAAGGAATGCCTGTTGAACATCGGCATCCAGCGCCGCCCGGAAGCAAAATACATCTGCTGGTCCGACAGCGACGTATTTCCGCGACACCGCGACTGGGCGGCGGAAACGATCGCGGCGTTGCAGCATTACCGGGTCGTGCAGCCGTGGCGCGATTGCTATGATCTCGGGCCAGCCGATTCGCACCAGGATCACTGGCGCTCGTTCTGTCACCAATACGTGCATGGAAACCCGATCGTCGTCGGCGAGGGTCAGGACTTTCACAAATTCTGGATCGGCGGCGGCGGCCAGCACCATTACCCGCACCCCGGCTACATGTGGGCGATCAGACGCGACACGCTGAACCTGATCGGCGGGCTTTTCGAATATGGCGGGATGGGCGCCGCAGACCATCACCAGGCGGTGGCGATGCTGGGCATGGCGAGCCGCTCGTTTCCGAGCGGCGTTTCGCCGACCTACAAGGCGATGCTGGAGGCCTGGCAACACCGCGCCAGGCACGCCGTCAACGGCCGGATCGGCTATGTGGCCGGGACGATCGAGCATCGGTTTCACGGGGCCAAGGTCAATCGCCAGTACTGGGATCGCTGGCAGATGTTCCTGCGGCACGGCTTCGACCCGATTACCGATCTAAAACGTAACATGTGGGGCGTGCTCGAATTTGCCGGCAACAAGCCCGAGCTCGAGCATGAGTGGGACCAATATCTGCGGTCGCGGCGCGAGGACGACAATTTTGTCGCCCAGACGTTTCGTCCGCCCGAACGGCATCACCGGCCGCCCCATCCGCAGCCGCCAATACCGCCCGTCTCGCATCCCGCACCCCATCCGCCAAAGCCGCCGAGACATCCGCTGCCGCGGCCGGGTGAACCGCCTCGCGGCCGGCCAGGTCAATAAGCCCAGGTCAATCAGCAAGGACACGACGACATGAGCGATGACCGTGATGCCCCGCCGGCGAGACCTTTTGCAGCCTTACAAGCGGACGATCTGCTCGACGCGGTGATCGAGCGTTGGTGGACCGATCATTTTCCGGGCTCGGCGGTCGCTCGCAACACTGCGGCCTGGAATGTGGCGCATGCCGCCAAAGAGGCCCTGAAGCGGCTGCCGGTACGCGTGCGGAAGCCCCTGCCAGAGACGGCAGCGGAGAACGATTTCCAAGGGAGTATCAAAAATGCAGCTCAGCTTCGGGTCGGGCGCGCTGTGGGGCGAGCGCACGGATGTGACCGGGTCGGGTATCGGCCCACGCCAATTCGGTGTGCTCCAAGACGTTCAAATCGATTTCGACTGGACCGACAAAGAGCTTTACGGCCAGCTTCAGTTTCCCGTTGCGATCGCTCGCGGTCAGGGCAAGATCAGCGGAAAGGCGAAACTCGCGCAGATCCTCGGTCTTTTGTACAGCGACATTTTCTTCGGGGTGACGGCGGCGACGGGTCAATTCGCCGTATCGGAACTTGAGGCAGCGATCGTCCCGGCCGCGAGCCCCTACACAGTGACGGTCGCCAACGCGTCCAGCTACAATGACGACCTCGGGGTGGTTTACGCCGCGAACGGCCGCCGTTTCAACCGCGTAACCACCCCTTCCGCGGCCGGCCAATATTCGGTGAACTTCGCGACCGGCGTTTACACCTTCGCCGCGGCCGACGCAAACGCAGCACTGCTGATCTCCTATACCTACAGCATCACGACGAGCGGCAACAAGCTCACGCTGACCAACCAGGTGATGGGCACCACTCCGACCTTCAAGGCGACGTTCTACACCACGTACAGCGGCGAGGGGACGGCACTGCGGCTCAACGCCTGCACCGCCAACAAGCTGTCGATGCCGACCAAGATTGACGATTGGACGATCAGCGAACTGGACTTCATGGCGTTTGCCGACGCATCGGGGACAATCGGTTATCTGAGCACGGTCGAATGACGAGCACCAGGTCGCGGCGGCGGCAGCCCGCTGGGCGGAGGGCGGCATGATCCCAGGCATAGCGATCACCATGGGCGGCCGGGAATGGACCGTCCCACCGTTGACCTTGGGCCAGCTGCGCCGGCTGATGCCGAAGGTCCGCCAGCTCTCCGAGATCGGCGCGCAAATGGGTGAAACGCAAATTGGCGTTCTGCTCGAAATCGTCGCCTCCGCCTTGCAGCGGAACTATCCCGACATGACGCCAGAAATGGTTGAAGATCTGTTGGACCTCGGCAATGCCGGGCCGGTGCTGAACGCAGTCCTGACCGGCTCCGGTCTGCGGCCACGGGCAAATCGATTGGGGGAAGCCGCAGCCCCCGGGCCAGACCCGGGGGCGACGACGCCGATCGCAGCGACCGCTGGGGAGACATCTATGGCCTGCTCGCCACCGCCTGCGGGTACAGCTATCCGATAATCGACGCGATGACGCTGTTCGACGTAGAAGAGCTGACGCGGTATTGGATCGACCATCCGCCGCTGCACCTGATGATCGCGGCCTATCTCGGGGTCGGCAAAGAGCAGCGCGAGCGCGCAACACGGCCGGGCACGGCACGATCGAACCTGAACGCCAACGTTGGACAACTGCTCGCCGAATTGGGGCCGTCGTTCGCAAGCGGTGACGTTCACGCGGGTTTGCGTCCCGTCGTGCTCGATTTTCCCGAGCTGCACCGGCAAAGCAAAGCCTCGGCCTAGCCCGGCGGGAAAGGGATCCGGGCAGAAACGGGCGCCTGCGGGCGCAGTCTATAGGTAAAGGAGACGGCGTGGCGGATATCGAAACCAGCGTTGCCATCTCTGCTCAGACCGACGAGCTTCAGTCCGGAATGGAAGAGGCCGCCAACGCAGTAGAGGCGGCCACCGGGGCGATGAAGGTCCATTTCGCCGATCTCGGGACCGCGGCGCAACAGGCGCAGGCCCATATCGGAGCCGCCGCCGCGCAGATCGGATCGACAATCAGCGCGCTGCAAGCGAGAACCGCCGGACTTGCCGGTTCCGTTGGCGGCGCGATCAGCCAATCCGGCAATGCCGCCAACCAGCAGCCCGGGATTTCGGTCAGTCAGCAGGCAAAAAGCGGGACGCAAGGCGGCGGCGGTGCCGCTAACCGGCTGCAAACCTGGCGCGCCGAGCTGCAAAGTCAACTCGCGGAAGAGCAGTCGTTCTTTAGCGACTCAAAGGCTGAGGAGTTGGCGTTTTGGCAGGATAAGCAAGCATTAACCGAAGCAGGGTCGAAAGAACAGCTCGCGGTCGAGAGCAATGTCTATCAGCTCGAAAAACAGCTAGCCATACAGAACGAGCGGGACACGCTTGCCGCGCTCTCGTCCGACGAAAAAATCACCGACGCTGCCTATGCGCGTAAGAAGGCGGCGATCGAGGAGGAGGCCGAGCTCGGCAAAATCTCGACGAGCGAGGAGATTGCACAACTCAAGGATGCGCTCGATACCGAGTGGGCGCTCCAGCAGGATTTCTATGAAAAAAAGCTGGCTGCCGCCGCGGACGACGCCCAGCAGCAGGAAAAACTGACTGAGCAGGAGGAGCTTGCCTACGAAAAATACCTGGCCGACAAGGACAAGCTCGACGCCCAAGCCGTTCAAGACAGTCAAAAACAATGGCAAAGCCTGTTGCAGCCGATCCAGCGCGCGTTGGACACCTCGATCACCGGAATCATCATGGGCACGACCACCGTGCAAAAGGCTTTGTCCAACTTAGCGCAGTCGATCATTGCCGAGTTCGTCAATTCCGCGGTCGGCGGCATCCTTGGCAGCCTCGGAAAATCGCTCGGCGCAAGCCTGGTTGGGGGCACCGGCGGGAGCGCCGATCAAGATTTCTCGGGTGGGGTTACCGGCGCCGGCGAGGCGATTGCCGGCGGCGGGATCTCGCAGGGGCTATTCGGCTCCGGCGGCCTTTTCGGAGCCTTGGGTCTTGGCAGCTTGTTTTCGGGAGGCGGTCTTTTCAGCAGCCTGTTTAAGGGTATCGGATCATTGTTCAGCTTCGAGCACGGCGGGATCGTGCCGTCGGCCCAAGGCGGCTGGATGGTTCCCTCGACCTCACTCGCGATGCTGCACACGAATGAGATGGTGCTCCCGGCAGACATCAGCCAAGGACTGCAAACAATGATAGCCGGCAGCGGGGGAGCGGGAGGTGGGGCCAACGTCATGTTTAACGTGTCGGCGATGGACAGCCAATCCGTAGCGAAATTCTTCCAGTCAAACGGAAGCCTTTTGGTCAGTGCGATCAACCGGGCGATGCGCAACGGATCCGCACTACGGAGCTCGTGATGGCGTTGGTTTTTCCCGAATTGCCGGGACTCGCTTGGAGCGTTACCAAGACTCCGACGTTTCAAACCCGCATTCAGCGGGCTGTTTCCGGCCGCGAGCTGAGGGCCCTCGATTACCCGTTCCCGCTATGGCAGTTCACGCTCGTTTTCGCGTTCTTACGCGACAACCCCGGGGCCGGCTTCGACGAGCTGCGCACGTTGATGGGCTTCTACTTGTCCTGCCAGGGCGCCTACGGCACCTTTCTGTTCGAGGACCCGAGCGACTTCCAGATCCGGGGGCAATATCTCGGCACCGGAGACTCAAGCGCATCGGTTTTTCAGCTGCAACGGACCATGGGAGCAGCGTTGCCGAACGGCGGGTTTATTGAGCCGGTTACCGCCCCCAACACCGTTGGAGCGGTCTATTTCAACGGCATCAGCCAAAGCGCTTCGAGCTACAGTGTCGACCCCGAGACGGGGTTGGTGACCTTCGCGAACCCCCCGGCCACTGGCATCGTCGTCGCAGCGGATTTCTCGTACTGGTTTCGCTGTCGGTTCGTCGACGACAGCTATGATTTCGAAAACTTCATGTTCCGATTGTGGCAGCTGAAGAAACTGACTTTTATCTCGGTGCGCACATGAAGGCAGCATCAGCTGAGCTGATCGCGCTGTTGAATTCCAGCGAGCAGTTTACCATGGCAGACCTTTATACCTTCAGCTTGGCTGAGGGTGGCGTCTATCTCTATTCGGCTGCGGCGAGCGCGATCACCGACCAGACGACCGGGCGCTATTTCGAGCTCGGGCCGAAACTCGAGCGGTCGAAAACCAAAGTCGTGATCGGGGTGCAAGTCGATGAGCTCGACGTCAACATCTACCCTGAGCCGAGTGATCTCTTGGGTGCGGTCGCCTGGCTGCAAGCCGCGTGGACTGGCCAGTTCGACGGCGGGGTATTGCAGGTCGAGCGCGCCTTTATGCAGCCTTACGGGACCGTGGTCGGGACCGTCGTGCTGTTCGCCGGGCGCATCTCGGACATCGATTGCAGCCGCACAGGCGTCGACATGAAATGTCGCTCGCATCTCGAATTGCTGAACATCCAGATGCCGCGCCGACTGTGGCAGCAAAGCTGCACCCATGTGTTCGGCGACGCAATGTGCCAGTTCGATCGGTCGAGCCTTGCCGTCACCTTTAGCTGCGCGTCGGGATCGACGCAAACGGTCATTCAGGGACCGCCGTTGACCGCCAATCCCTACGTGCAAGGGACGATCGTCGGCGTCACCGGCGCCAATGCAGGCGAGACGCGCACGATCAGCGGCTTTGCAGCCGGACAATCGGTAACGATCAAGCTGGCGTTCCTCTACCCGCCCGCAGCGGGCGATCAATTCCAACTCCTGCCAGGGTGCGACCGCAGTCTTGGCACCTGCACGAACACCTTTAACAACCAGATCCACTTTGGCGGAATGCCGTTTATCCCGGCGCCGGAGAATTCGGTGTGACCGATCGGCAGCGCGCCGCGGTCATTGGCGAGGCCGAGACCTGGCTGGGCACGCCGTATCATCACATGGGACGGGTCAAGGGCGTCGGCTGCGACTGCCTGACCCTGATTGCCGAGGTCTATGAGCGCGCCGAAATCGTCGGCCATGTTGAAATTCCCTATTACCCGCCGGACTGGCACCTGCATCGCGGGGTCGAACGCTACATGAACGGGCTCGCCAAAAAAACACGCGAGACGGACCGGGGCGGCGCCGGCGACGTGGCGCTGTTTCGCTTTGGGCGGTGCTTTGCACACGGCGCGATCATCACCGAATGGCCGCTGCTGATCCACGCCTGGCACAGCGGCGGGGTTATCCGCGGCGACGCGTTGCAGCCGCTCCTCGCCGGGCGGCCGGTAAGGTTCTTTTCGCCGTTTTCCGAATGAGCGGCATCCTCGGTCGCGGCTCCAACGCCAAGCAGCAAAACGTTGCTGCGTCGCTGCGATTTCAGAGCTCGCAAAAAGGCGGCGTCATTCCGCTCGTGTACGGAACGGCGCGGCTGGCGGTCAACCTTCTCGACTACCAGAATTTCAACGCGAACGGCGGCGGGGGGAAAGGCAAGGGCGGCGGCGGCAGCAAGACCGCCGGAAAGGGCGGCACACAGACGATGTACCAGGTCGACTTCGCCGCCGGCGTGTGCCAGGGGCCGATCGCCGGCTGGGGGCTCCTATGGTACAATAAAACCGTCACGACTTTGCAGGGCGGCGGCAGCACCCTCACCGGCGGCAACGGCATTTCGTTCTCGGCGGTCGGGGCCGATGGCCAGGCGACGGATTTTTATTGGACAACGAACTACCCGAACAACGCGATCAACTACTCCGGCACGGCATTCTTCACAGGTGACCAGTACCAGCTCGGGATGAGCCCTGCTTTGCCGAACTTCAATGTCGAAGTCTACGGTATCGAAGCCGGAACGGCGCCGAACGGCGTCGACGCGAACCCTGCCAACATCGTCGAGGACCTGTTAACGAACACCCGATACGGCGCCGGCTTCCCGGCTGCCAATCTCGATGATCTGAGTTCTTATGCGGCCTACTGCGACGCCGCCGGATTGATGCTGGCGCCAGTATACGACAGTCAGCAGGCAGCTTCGCAAATGCTGGCCGAGATCGCCGCCGTCACAAACAGTGCGATCGTCTGGTCGGGAGGGCTCCTCAAGATCATCCCTTACGGAGACACCCCGCTGTCGGTCACTTTTACCCCGATCTCGCTGACTGGCGAGGTGAACCAAGGCGATCTGCTGTCGCTGACCTTTTCCGGCGCATTCCCCGCCTCACCCATTTTGGTCAGCCACTACCTGACCGCGAACGACATCATCAGCTATTCGTCGGTTGGCGCGTCGCTGGCGATGCTGATCACCGGCGACGGGACCCTCGCCGATCCCGGCAACGGCGCGCTCGCCGCCGCCGGCATCTATGCTTCGGTCACGACAACCGGGCTAGTGATCGTGCAGACGCGAGGGACCGACGTTGCAATCACGACGAGCGCCTCGGGTTCCGAGACGCTGACCGTCGGGACGACCACCGCACCCTATTTATACACGCCGAACACGACCCCGATTTATTCGCTCGGCGAGGACGACTACATCGTCCAGGAGACGAGCGTCGGCACCTATCTTGGCGTGACGCCGGGCGGACCGGCATTGCGTACGGGAGCGGGTCCGATCACCGGCGGCTTTACCGACGATCCCGTGCACATCACGCGCTCGACCCCGGCCGACGCGTTGAACATGGTTCAGCTCGAAACCACCGACCGCGGCACGTCCTATAACACATCGATCACGGAAGCGTTTGACCAGGGCTCGATCGATCTGTACGCGGTTCGACGGGATACATCGGTCCAGGCACGGGCAATCGTCGATCCATATTACGTGGCGACAATAGCTGCGCAGCTTGTCCTGCAGCGCCAGATTCTGTATCGCAATACCTACTCCTGGCAACTCGGTTGGAAATACGTGTTGTTGGAGCCGATGGACCTCGTGCAGATCACCGACCCACGACTGGGCGCGCAGGCCATTACGGTGCGCATTACCTCGATCGAGGAAGACGACGAGGGCATGCTGTCGGTAACCGCCGAGGATTGGCTCGGCACTCCCGGCGCCGTGATGTACCCGCCAGCGACGCCGATACCAGCCGTCAGCGGCGGGGTGACCATCCTAGGGTATGGGGGCGCCACGGCGCAGCCATACCCCAAACAGGCGGGCGCATCCGAAACATCGGCGCCGAATTACGGACAGGCCGCGCCGTCGGTCAACGCGCCCTTCATTCTCGAGCCGACAGCCCAACTCCTCGCCGCGCAAGGGCAGACCTCACCCTATATTATCGTGGGGCTTTCAGGTGGGCCAAACGGGACTTATGACCCCAACTGGGGCGGCGCCAACGTCTATGTGTCCCTGGACGGCTCGACCTTTGCGCCGTTCGGCGAGTTTGTCGGCCGCTCGACAATGGGCTACACGACGGCCGATTGTACGGCGACCGGCACGTCGCTGTCGGTTAATCTCGCCGAGAGCGACGGCGCCCTCAACAGCGTTTCAGCGCAACTCGCCGCGAACGGGCTGAGCCTGTGCGCGGTGCGGACACCGGACGGTCTGCTCGAATTCCTGAGCTACACGAACGCGACGCTGACCGCCCCCAACCAATATACATTGGCCGGCCTCTACCGCGGCCTGTACGGCACTTACGAAATCGACCTGCCCGCCGGGTCGCAATTTCTGTCGCTCGGCTCCAGCCGGTTTTTCTTCGAGGTGCTGCCGTCACAATTCGTCGGACATACGCTCTATTTCGAATTTCAGAGCTTTAACCCGGTTGGCGGTGGCGAACAAAGCCTGGCCGAAACCACGATCTACAGCTATCTGCCGGTCGGCTCATCGGTTGTTCCGGGCATCTTCCCAGTCGCGACAACGACCGGCAATCCGATGGCGGTGGAGGTCGCGTCGGGCACCACGCGCCGCGACCACATTTTGCCGGTCGAGCAGCGCCGAGGACTGGCGCGGGACACCGTGCTCGCCTCCGAGATCGGCCAGATTACGCGGCGCGACGGCCGCGATCCCCTGGAGAGCAACTGAGCGCGACGTCAAATCATTCGACCGATCGGGTTGATGCGGGCGCGGCTGCACCAACTTGCGATCATGGCTCGCCTCTCTTCTGATCTGCAATGCTGATCCCGTGGGTCGCGGCGTGTGCCGACACCGCGACAGGCTTCGCCGCCGCGCGCATCGGAACCCCGGAACCCCGCCGGCCAAACACCATCCAGCCAAACTGACTGTCGCCGACCCGGCGCAGACCTTTCACTGGACCAATGGAGCATGAAACCAATGTTTAGATTCTGGAATTTTGTCGATTGCCGGAACGTCAGCTTGTGTGACGGAGTAGCGTCGATGTCGGTATTGATAATGGCGAGCGTGCTGGCATTGTGGTTGACGGGCTGCGCCCAAGTTGGCCAATTCAGCGCCGAGGATGCAGGCAACGCAGCGACGATCGCAACAGCTGCAGGGGATCCGGTGGGCGCGGCCTGCTGGCCGATTTTGGAGGCGACCGGAAACGCGATCTCCAGCGTCGGGGATAAACCCGGTATACTGGTCGCGATCGAAGAGAAGCGTGCGGTGCAGATGGCTCTGCAAAGCACGCAATGCCAACCGGTATGGGCTGGGGTTCTGGCCGAGCTGCTGAAAGCCACCCCGGCAGCTCCGTTCGTCCCTTGATGTTGAAGCCGCGGTTCTCGCCCGAGATCAACTTCGGTCATGTCATGCAGGCGGCCGTGCTGCTGCTGACTGTGGGCGGCGGTGCTGTGACCAGCTACATCAGCCTGCGCGGGGACATCGAAAATCTGCGGGCTGAGCTCGACGTCCAGATCGCTTCGCACGAGTTGCGCATCGCCGCGGCGGAGCGAGCCCTCGAACAAGGCCGGATTGACGAGCGCGATTTTCAGGCAGAAATGCGCGCCGCGCTGGCGCGCATTATCGACGCCATTGCCGACCTGCGGACGCAGATCGTGCAGAAGCAGGACCGCAAGTAACATTCCAATGGGTCATCATAGGTCTTCCTTCGCTTGGAGAAGCAATGCTTCCGCGCAAATTGACAGCCGTCGATCCCGAAAGCGAGAGACGGCGATATAAAATCGTCCGTCGTGACACAATGGAGGACGTACCCGGCCTCATACTTTCCGCCAATGTCGAAAGCGGACTGTGTCTTGTGCGGTTGTCAAATGGAGCAAGCCAGGAATTCAACTTTGGGCCGGAGGGCCTCCGCATCGTCACCGCTTCCCGGTAGACCGGGCGATCCTCGTCAAGCCTGGAGCATTTGCACCTGGGCGAGCCCAATACATTGGGCTCCGCGCGCGCTTCGGGCTTGATCCCGAGCCGTCCTGTGGCCATGGTGTTACGGCACGATTGGGGGGTGGTATGCGGTCGAGAGTAGTATCGGTTGTCACTGCGTTTCTGGTGGCGTTGACGATAAGCGGTTGCAGTGGCGCGCGGGCGACGGCGTGCCAGTGTCCTCAACCTGTCAACTATGATGATGCGGCGATAAAGAAAATAACGGCAGCCTTGCGCGCGTTGCCGTCCGACAACGTTCTGCACCAGGCAATGGACGATTACGAGGACGAGCGGGACGATCTGCGAGCCTGCCTCGCCGCTAGCCGTTGAGGGTGACCATGCACTCGATAAGGTGGATAAACCGGCTCGCGGGTTTATCCACGAGCGCGTGGCGATGATCGAATTCTTGATGATCCCCGAGGCGCCGACGCCGGTCGGGCCTTTCAGCCATGCGACCGCGGTGGACGGCTGGGTGTTTGTCACCGGCCAAATGCCGACCCAGCCGGACGACGACAAGGGGCCGTTGCCCGACGGGATCGCGGCGCAAACGCGGCGCGTTATCGAGAACCTGAAGCGTGTCCTGGCCGGCGCTGGCAGCTCCCTTGACTGCGTTGTCTTCGCCCGCGTCTACCTCACGCATTTCGATCGCGATTACGCCGCGATGAACGCCGTCTACGCGTCATATTTCGCAACCGGACGACTGCCGGCACGGACCTGCGTCGGCGTCACCGGCCTTGCCCTCGGCGCGCTTGTCGAGATCGATCTTCTTGCCCGCCGAGCAACCGGTCAGGCCGCTCGTCCCTGATGGGCACTCTCGCGGCCCAGAAAAGCCTGAGACGCCGTCAGATCAGTGGTGCCCCGGGTCGGATTCGAACTGACGACCTACCGCTTACGAAGCGGTTGCTCTACCGCTGAGCTACCGGGGCGCGCCGCGTAGAAATAGCGTGTTACGGCGCTCGCGCCAAGGCGCTTTGGAGACGCAACAAGGTTAACCGCCCGCGGGATCGGCAGCCGGCAACGGCGGCTGGGGGGCGGACGGTTCGGTCGACGGCGCCGCCTTGGACGCAATCGGCAGCGTACCTCTGGAACCCGCCCAAGGTGGTGTCCGCCAGGCAAGTTCGTCAAACGCTCCGCAGCGCGGGCAGAGCGAGCGCCAATCCGGGTTCTCGCCGCCGCAGCTGGCGCACACATAGCACGGATCAGGCAGGGCGTGGACGGCGCGATCGAGCCACTCGCGACTGCGGGCAAGGTCGCCCTGCTCGGCCTCCTCGACCCGCGCCATCATCAGACACAGGCGAGGGGTGGCGCGCGACGGCCCGCCATTGACACTGGCACCCGTCAGCGTTCTCGGCACGGTTGCTCCTGGAGCTCCGGGCAGCGCAGCGAATGGCGGCGGATCGGCCGCCAGCGCCCGCTCAATATGACGCCGCGCCTCGCCCCATAAATGGGCGGACAATGCTGCCTCCGCCAACATCGTATAGCTTTCACGAGCGGACGGATGCTGCGCCGCCAGACGCTCGAAATGGGCGATGCGGGCAAGCGGCGTTTCGTCCTTCGAAATCCCGCCATACAACCCCGCCAGCTCGGGGTGCGGAGCTGTCTGCCACGCGCGTTCCACCGCTCTGCGGGCCTGCCCGGTGCGGCCCTCGGACAACAGCAGCCGCGCGTGATGCGCCGCCACCGTAGCAAGATCGGGAGCCAGCAAACGCGCCTGGCCGGCGAGCTTCAAGGCGCGCTGGCGGTCGCCTTGCGACACCGCCGCACCGCTCAGCTCATAGAGGATCACGGCGCGATGATGGCGTGCGAGCTCGGGATCGATCAACCGGCGCTTTGCGGCTCTGTCGAGCGCCTCGAGCGCCGCCTCCCAACGCCCGCTGCGGGCTTCGAGGTCGAGCAGGCTTGTTGCTGCCCAGGCGGAGTTTGGGCGCAAGCCGGCAGCTCGCTCGGCGAGGCGTCGCGCAGTGTCGCGGTCGCCGTCGCGCAGAGCCTGGCCGAGCAGTCCTCTCAAGCCGAGAAACTCCGTCTCCGGGCGATCGAGCATCGCGTCGAAGAACTTCTTTGCCGCAAGCTCGTCGCCACCGATCTGCGCGGCTTGCGCCGACAGCAGCAAGGTCAAGGGTGGCTCGGCGAGCAACGCCTCGGCCCGTCGGGCATAGCGCCGGGCATCCTGCGGATCACCAGCGGCGACCGCGACCATCCCGCGGGTCAGCGCCTCGTAGCCGGCGCGGCGGCGCCGTTCGCGACGCCGTCGAAAAAACACGCCGGGGCTGCCGAGGATCAGCGACACGAGCCATATCACCAGCGCTACCGCGAGCGCCGCGAGCGCCGCGGCGGCAACCAACACGCCAACTGAAGTGTCGACCCGCCAACCCTGCCACAGGATTTCGACATTACCAGGATTGTCGGTCAGGAACACCGTCGCCGCGGCCACCACCGCGACTGCGATCATTGCAAAAACCAGCCGCATCAGGACGGGGTTTTCACTGCGGCGGGCGGCGGCGCGGCGCTCGGGGCGGGCAACGACGCCGGCCCGGCCGGGGGAGAGCCCGGCGGCGTGACGAGACGGTCGGTCAGAAGGGCCTGAAGACGCGTCAGCGCCCTCTCCGCGGCGAGACGCCGTCGTGCCGAGCGAAGCCAGGGTTGCGCCACCTCGGCATTGGGGCCGGTCAGCTTTTCGAGCGCCGCTATCGCGCCCGCGAGATCACCTTGCGCCAGCGCCGATTGTGAGGTCTCAACCGCCGTCTGCGACCCGGCTTTTGCCGCGCCGTCAATCCGGCGGATCCTCACCAGCCGGCGTAGCCGGTCGAGCGCCTGCTGCCACCATTTCGCTTTGGACTGTGGCGGCTTCGCAGACGTAATCGTTTCTGCGAGAGCGGCCAGCTGCCGCCGCAGCCGGGCGTTGCTCGCGACCCCGTCGCGGGCATCATCGGCCAAAGGTTGCACGGCCGCGGCAAGATCGGGATCATGGCCGGCGAGCTTCGTGAATGCGGCGTATTCGGCCGGGAACGGTAGAGCTTCGTCGACCGCCTGCCGCATCTGCAAAAGCGCCAACAGCAAGAGCGAATCGGCCCGGTCGGCGCTGCTCTGCGTCTGCGCCTGGCGTTCCAGCGTGGCGAGACGGCCGGCCATATTGCCGTCGGCGGCGGCGCGCTCCGCCAATTCCTCCTCCATCTTCCCCATACCGTCGGTCAAGGTCCGGGTCCGCGACGCCAGCTGGGCGTCGAGTGCGTCGGCCCGATGCGTCAACTGCGCGAGAGCCGCCTGTGTCGCGGGCGCCTCCCCCTCCTCCTCGCGGTGCAGACCCGCGACCTCCCTCTCCATCGCGGCAACGCGCTGAGCCAATGCCGCGTCCGCCGACTTGATCGCCTCAATGTCTGGTATCGGCCGCGCTTGAATTGCGGAAACTCGCGCCTCGATCGCGTTGTAATCAGCTGTGGAGGGCTTTGGCCCCCAGGGCAGCAACGATGCGATCGCTGGGGCCCAAAACGGAGACAGCGCGACCGCCGCGATCACCAGCGCGAGCAAGCTCGCGAGCAAAATTGCCATAGCCGAGCGCGGGCCTCGGGGGGCTTGCAGATGCGGTGGATCGAGCCCAGCTTCTTGCGGTTCCGGCTCTGTGCGTTCTGACGTAGCGGGCCGTGTCTCATCCCCGGCCGCCGGCTCGTTATGCTCGCCCGACATCACGCGCCTGGGCTTTGGCCGTCCCGACGCGCGGCCAGCGCATCGTCGAGCAGATCGAGCAGCGTCGGCTGGTCGGGTCGTTTGGCGACCAGCCGCCGGCGCCAGGGCATCGCGTCGAGCGGCTTGTCCGCCGCCGCGCTGATCGACAGCGCGATTGCCGTCCCGCACTGCTGTGCAACCCCGGCAGCGCGCGCGAGGCCCGCAAAGATTGCCGAGGTACGCGGGGAAAAGAACAGGGCGAAGTCGATAGCTCCGTCGGCTAAGGCGCGGGTCGCGGTGGCGCTCAACGCCGATGCTGGCCGAGCATCGTAAAGAACCGCAGGCTCGACAGTAAAGCCGCGCGCGCGCAGTTCACCGCCGAGATCGCCGGCGACCGCGCTGCCGCGGACATGCAGCAGCCGCCCCATCTCGGGTCGCAACCTCTCGGCAACCAGGCGAACAAGATCGGCGGTGTCTCCGCCGGCGCTCGCCACGAGACGAAACCCTTCCGCGCGCGCTCGTGTCGCGGTTGCATCCCCCACCGCATAGAGCGCGACAGAGCGCTCTACGTCAGCACGGGCCAAAGCGCGCACGCCGTTGGCGCTCGTGCACAGCACCGCTTGCACGCCCGCGAGCGCTGGCGGGGCCCCGTGGAAACAGATGTTCATCATCGGCTCGACGAGCGCGCTCACGCCGCGCGCGGCCAGCGCCTTTGCCAGCGCCTCCGCCTCCTCTCGGGGCCGGGTCACCAATGCCCACGTCCCATGCCGCGCCGCGTTCGAAGCCATCAGCCTTCATCGCCCAATCCCGCCATCCCTGCAAGGCCGCCGCGCTGCGCTGCGCTGCCGCGGCGATCGTTCGACCGCGCAACTCTCGCCGGGTCGGGATGACTTACGCCCCAAGCGGGACTAATCTGCGAGATCGACGAACCGGGACGATACCGATGCCGCTGACCCGAGAGCGATTGCATCAGCCGGCTGGACACCTGCTCGGCGCATGAGCTGACCCGGGGCGGGCTGACCGGAAGCGACGAGGATGCAGCAGGTGAGTTCCTGTCGCCGCGGCGAACGCGCTCTCCCGGCTCGCCGGAAGAGATTGGGAGAAAGCATCTTTCAAGTGCTCGGCGTGCTGCTGCTCACGGCCTTTCCGGCAATCGCCATGGCGCAAGCGCCGGAACCGTCGCCGACGGTGCTGCATCTGAGCCAGACGGCCGAGCGCAAAGTCTTGCGCGATCTGCTGCGGATCGAGTTACGAGTCGAGAAGACCGGCCCCGATCCGCTTGCTCTGCAGGTGGAGGTCAACCGACGGATGACGGCCGCGCTTAGTATAGCGCATCCGGTTCAGGGGATTGCGGTCGAGACCGGCAGCTACGCGGTAGACCAGGAGCAGCCGCAAAACGCGCCGTCACGCTGGCGCGCGAGCGAGGCGCTGATCCTGAGCGGAACAGCCGCGGACGCGCTGCTGAAGTTGGCTGGCAGCTTGCAGTCCGACGGATTGCTGATGTCGTCGATGAACTACGAGGTCTCGCCGGAAACGGTGCGCGGCGCGGAGGAGGATCTGACCGACGAGGCGCTCGCCGGGCTGGCGCAACGCGCGTCGGCAATCGCCGACCGCGTCCATCTCTCGGTGCAGAGATACCGCGACCTGCGCGTCGGCAACGCCGAAACCGGAAACGAGCCGATGCCGCGCTTTGCCGCGACGGCGATAGCTGCCCCGGTCGCCCAACCCGGGGAGGCGCTGGTTCGGGTCACCGTGTCGGCCGACGTGCTGCTCGGCCCGCCGCATCCCTGAACAGGCCGTCAATGGACTTGCCCGAACCGCCGCTGCTGGTTATCTCCGACCGCCATCAGGCCCGCCGGCCGCTGATCGAGGTGGCCCAAAAGGCATTCGCCGGCGGCTGCCGGTGGTTCAGCCTGCGTGAAAAGGATCTCCCGACCGACGAGCGTTGCGACCTGCTCGCGGCATTGGTCGAGCTCGGGCGTCGCTTCGGTGCGCGCGTGACCACACACGACGATGTCGCCGCCGCGATCGCAATTGGCGCGGACGGTGTTCATTTGCCGCGGGGCGGCGAGCCATGCGCGGTGCGGGCGATATTTCCTCGGGGCCTGATCGGCTCCTCCGCGCATTCCGCCCACTCGGCCGCCGCACTGCTGCGGGCCGGGGCCGACTACGTGACCATAAGCCCGATCTTTCCGACCGCGAGCAAGCCTGGCTACGGCCCGGCGATCGGGCTCGACGGCCTCGCTCGCACCGTCGCCGCGACGCCAGGTCCGGTCGTGGCGCTCGGCGGCATCACCCCCGACAATGCCGGTCTCTGTCGGGCCGCGGGTGCCGCCGGGGCGGCGGTCATGGGCGAGGTCATGCGCGCCGGCGATCCCGAAGCGACGGTCGCGCGCCTGATCCGCGCATTCTCTGCCAAGTCCGACGATTAGCCATTCACCTCGCCTCTTCATCGGCGGGGCGCTTGGGGCTAATCTCGTGGCTCAAGGCGAGGATAAGACCTGGATGGGCAGTCTCAACGCTAGCGTGGACCTGCGCCGTGACGGGAATGTCGCGGTGGTCACGATCGACAACCCGCCGGTCAACGCGCTGAAGCAGGAGGTTCGCGCCGGGCTCGCCGAGGCACTGCGACAAGCGCGCGACGATGCCTCCGTGGCGGCGGTGGTCATCGCCTGCGCCGGTCGCACCTTTTTCGCCGGCGCCGACATCACCGAGTTTGGCAAACCCCCGCAAGCCCCGGCTCTGGGCGAGGTCATCGCCCAGATCGAGTCGATGCCGAAGCCGGTCGTCGCAGCGCTGCATGGCACCGCCTTGGGCGGCGGCTTCGAGGTCGCGCTGGCCTGTCACTTTCGCGTCGCGGCGCGGTCCGCGCGGATGGGACTTCCCGAGGTAAAGCTCGGGTTGCTGCCAGGGGCTGGCGGGACGCAGCGCGTGCCGCGCCTGGTCGGCCCCGAAAAGGCCTTGCGGATGATCGTCAGCGGCGACCCGGTCGGTGCCGCCGCGGCCCTCGCCGAGGGAATTGTGGACGAAATTATCGAGGGCGACCTGACGGCGGGCGCGCTTTTGTTTGCTCGTCGTTCCATCGCCGAGCGGCGCCCGCTGCAAAAGGTGCGCGACCGTGAGGACAAGCTCGCGGCGGCACGCACCGATCCGACAAGCTTTGACGATCTCGCAACGGCGCTGACCGCCCGCTTGCGCGGCCAAGAGGCGCCGGCTGCCTGCGTCGAAGCCGTGCGCAACGCCTTCGCCCTGCCATTCGACGACGGCTTGCAGCGCGAGAGCGAGTTGTTCCGCAAGCTTGTCGCCGGCGACCAGTCGAAAGCGCAGCGCCACGTCTTCTTCGCTGAGCGCGAGGCAGCTAAGGTGCCGAACCTGCCCGAAGGCACCCAGCCGCGGCCGATTGCGCGCGCGGCGGTGCTCGGCGCCGGGACGATGGGCGGCGGCATCGCGATGTGCTGTGCCAATGCCGGCATTCCGGTGACGTTGATCGAGACTAGCCTGGACCTCCTGCAGAAGGGCCGCGACCGGATCGCCGCCAACTACCGCGCTACGGTGGCGCGCGGCGGCCTCAGCGCCGAGGAGATGGAGCGCCGGGTCGGTTTGATTGCGGGTGCCATCGGCATCTCGGCGGCAGCCGACGCCGATGTCGTCATCGAGGCCGTTTTCGAGGAGCTTGACCTCAAAAAGCGTGTGTTTGGCGAGCTCGACCGGGTAGCGAAACCGGGGGCGCTGCTCGCCACCAATACTTCGACCCTCGATGTGAACGAGATTGCCCGCGCGACTGGGCGGCCGCAGGACGTCGTCGGAACGCATTTCTTCAGCCCGGCGAACGTCATGCGGCTGCTGGAGATCGTCCGGGGCGCCGACAGCGCGCCCGACGCAATCGCCACCGCGCTGGCGCTCGCCCGGCGGCTGGGGAAGGTGCCGGCGGTGGTCGGAGTGTGCTATGGGTTTGTCGGCAACCGGATGCTGGCGCGGCGTTCGGTCGAGGCGGAGCGATTGTTGTTGGAAGGCGCGTTGCCGCAGGAAGTCGAGGCGACGCTCGTCGAATTCGGGCTGCCGATGGGGCCGTTCGCGATGATGGACCTTGCCGGCCTGGATGTCGGCTGGCTGATTCGCAAATCGCGCGGCGAGAGTGCGGTCGTCGAGGACGCCCTGTGCGCGGCGGGCCGTTTCGGGCAGAAGACCGGACAAGGGTACTTCCGCTATGAGGCCGGGAGGCGCGTGCCGATCCCGGATGACGAGGTCGAACAGATCATTCTCGACGCCTCGGCCCGCCTCGGCATCCAACGCCGAAGGATCGAGCCGGAAGAGATCGTCGAGCGCATGGTGTTGCCGATGGTCAACGAAGGCGCCCGCATTCTCGAGGAGGGCATCGCCACGCAACCCGGCGACATCGACGTGATCTGGGTTTACGGCTATGGCTGGCCGGCATGGCGCGGCGGCCCGATGTATTACGCCGACCAGCAGGGGCTCGGCCAGGTCCGCGACCGGCTGGCTTTCTACGCCGAGCGGTCGCGCGACGAGAGCCTGCGTCCGGCGAAGCTGCTTGCGCGGCTGGCAAATGAGGGTAGAGGGTTCGCTGTCTAAATGCATCCGAATTCGTAACCACACCGTCATTCTCGCGGAAGCGGAACCCAGGGCCCCAAGTTTTCGCAGCTCGCCCTGGACCCCTTCTCGGCGGGGGTGACGAAACACCGGGAGGCCCTACGCCATGGACCTGCGTTTCACACCCGAAGAGCTGGCCTTCCGCGAAGAGGTTCGCACGTTCTTTCGCGAGAACCTGCCGGCCGCGATCCGCACCAAGCTGGCCGAGGGCAAAAAGCTCGCCAAGGACGACATCATCAGCTGGCAGCGCATCCTCAACAAAAAGGGCTGGGCCGTCGCAAACTGGCCGGTCGAGTGGGGCGGCACCGGCTGGACGCCGGTCCAGCAGTACATCTTCCAGGAGGAGCTGCAACTGACCCCGGCGCCGCAGCCTTTGGGCTTTGGCGTGACGATGGTCGGCCCGGTCATGATCGCGTTCGGCTCGGACACGCAAAAAAAGCACTTCCTGCCGCGCATCGCCAATCTCGACGACTGGTGGTGCCAGGGATTCTCCGAGCCCGGCGCGGGCTCCGACCTCGCCTCGCTGCGCACGTCCGCCAAGCGCGACGGCGGCCATTATATGGTTAACGGGCAGAAGACCTGGACGACCCTGGCGCAGCATGCCGACTGGATCTTTTGCCTGGTGCGTACGGATCCGCAGGCCAAGAAGCAGGAAGGGATCTCGTTTCTGCTGATCGACATGAATACGCCGGGGATTACGGTGCGACCGATCATCACGATCGAGGGCGGGCACGAGGTCAACGAGGTCTTTTTCGACGATGTTAGGGTGCCGGCGGAAAATCTGGTCGGCCAAGAGAACAAGGGCTGGGACTACGCGAAGTATCTGCTGGGCCGCGAGCGCACCGGGATCGCCCGGGTCGGCTTGTCAAAGGAGCGCATTCGGCGAATCAAGGAGTTGGCCGCGCTCGAACGCGACGGCGACAGGCCGTTGATCGAGGACGAGCGCTTCCGCGAAAAGCTTGCCGCCGTCGAAGTCGAGCTGAAGGCGCTGGAGATGACACAGCTGCGCGTCGTCGCTGCCGAGCGTCACCGGACCGGCAACAAGCCCGATCCGGCGTCGTCGATCCTGAAGATCAAGGGGTCGGAAATCCAGCAGGCGACCACCGAGCTGTTGATGGAGGTCGTCGGCCCCTATGCCCTGCCCTACCAGCCTGAGCACGAGGACGACGAGCGCTGGAACGAGCCGCCGATCGGCCCCGAATGGGCCGGGCCGATCGCACCCACCTACTTCAACTGGCGCAAGACATCGATTTACGGCGGCACCAACGAGATCCAGAAAAACATCGTCGCCAAGGCGATTTTGGGGCTCTGATCGCGAGGCGCAGGTCGGAACGCCCCTCACCCCCCCGCTAGGCGGGTCCCAACCCCCTACCCGCTCGCGGAAAGGGAGTTGAGGTGAGGGGCCCGGCGGATCGGGTTTAGGGGGCTTAAGGGATGGATTTCGACCTCAGCGAAGAACAGCGGCTGCTCAAGAACAGCGTCGATCGGCTCGTCGGCGATCGTTACAGCTTCGAGCAGCGCAAGGCCTATGCCCAAAACCCGGAAGGATGGAGCCGCGAGCTGTGGGCGCAATATGCCGAGCTCGGCCTGCTCGGTCTGCCCTTTGCCGAGGAGCACGGCGGCTCAGGCGGCGGCCCGGTCGAAACAATGCTGGTCATGGAGGCGTTCGGCCGCGCTCTTGCGCTCGAACCCTATTTCGCCACGGTGGTGCTTGCCGGCGGATTTCTGCGCCGCGGCGGCAATGCCCAGTTGTGTTCAGAGATTGTTCCAAAGATCGCGGACGGCAGCCTGACCCTGGCCTTCGCGCAGACCGAGCGGCATTCGCGCTGGAACCTCGCCGATGTCGCGACAACGGCGCGTCGCGATGGCGACGGCTGGGTGCTCGACGGCGAAAAAGGCGTGGTGCTGCATGGCGACACCGCCGACAAGCTGGTCGTGACCGCACGGGTCGGCGGCAGCCAGCGCGACCGCGATGGCATCGGCGTGTTTCTGGTCGATGCCGATGCCTCCGGCGTCTCCCGGCGCGGCTACCCGACCCAGGACGGGCTTCGCGGGGCGGAAGTGACTATGGCCGCGGTGCGCGTCGGGCCCGAATGCCTGCTCGGCGAGGCAGGTGCCGGTCTGGCGCTGGTCGAGCGCGTCGTCGACGAGGCGATCGCCGCGCTCTGCGCCGAGGCGGTCGGCGCGATGACGGTCATGCACGAGCTGACCCTCGAGCACCTCAAGACGCGCCGGCAATTCGGCCGCGAAATCGGCAGCTTTCAGGTCCTGCAACACCGCGCCGTCGACATGCTTGTGGCACTCGAGCAAGCGCGCAGCATGGCGATGTTTGCGACGATGATGGCCGCCGACGACAATCCCGCCGAGCGACGCGGCGCACTGGCGGCGGCCAAGGTGCAAATCGGCCGGTCCGGCAAATTCGTCGGCCAGCAGGCGATCCAGCTGCATGGCGGGATCGGCATGACGATCGAATACAAGGTGGGCCACTACTTCAAACGCGTGACGATGATCGACATGACGTTTGGCGACGTCGATCATCATCTGCGCGCGCTGGCTCGCGGCGGGGCTTCACGGTCCGCCGCATGATTAGGCGCGGCGCCGGCAGGTCCGCGAGCATGCCCGACCCGCGGCGTCGATGATCCTGACCTGCCCCGCCTGCGCCACTCGTTATCGGGTAGCCGATCGGGAATTCGAGGGCTCGGCCGGACGCACCGTGCGCTGTGCGAATTGCGGCCACCTTTGGTACGCGTATGCGGCCGGATCACCGGCGCGCGAAGGGCGGGAGCAGGTCGGCGACGCCGCCGGCAATATTCCACCCCAGTCCGAGGCGCCCGGAGGAACGCCCCCTCTTCTGTCGGCTCCGCGGATCGAGGTTACCGCTCGGTTGCACACGCCTCTTTCCAAGAGAAAGGGGCGACGGTGGCCCGCGACTTCCCGGGTGGTTACCGTCGTGTTGCTGATGCTGGCGTTGAGCGCGACCGCCCTAATTTTGATTCGTCAGTTTGCACCGATGCCGGCGGCCTCACGCCTTTACGCCTCGGCTGCCGGGTCGGGCGCCTCCTCCCAGACCGGGCTCGTGATCCAGAAAATCGAGCCGGCGCGCACCTCGGATGGGCTGGTTGTCGGGGGTGAGATCACCAACCCGGGGAATGCAGCTCGCGAGGTCCCGCGGCTGCGCGTCGCCCTTGAGGATTCAACCGGCAAGGAGATACGATCGGAAATCGTTGATCCTCCGAAAACACGATTGGCGCCGGGCGAAACCGCGCATTTCGAGACGCAGTTTGCCAACCCGCCCGATGCCGCCACCGGCGTCAGTGTGACCTTCGCACCGACATGACGATGTGACGACCCCATGTCCGACCCTAAATCGCAGCGCCGCTACACCGCCAATCTGCAGGGCGAGGTCGACAGCGCGGCGCTTTATCAAACGCTCTCCCAAGCCGAAAAAAACCCGCAGCTGGCAGAGGTCTATGGCCGCCTCGCCGCGATCGAGTCGGCGCATGCCGATTTCTGGAGGCGTCAAATCGTCGGTCTCGGCAAGCGCGTCCCGCGATTGCGTCCGGGTTTTCGGACGCGCGCGCTGTCGTGGCTGGCGCGACGGTTTGGTCCGGCCTTCGTGTTGCCGACGGTCAACACGCTCGAGCAGATGGACAGCGGCGCCTATTCGGCACAACCTGAGGCGGTAGCCGGTGGACTTCCGGCGGCGGAGCGTTCGCATGCCCGAATCATCGAGGCTTTGGCCGCGCCGTCGCCGACAATTCTGAACGGCGCCACGCTGGCGCGGCTGGAGGGCCGCCATCGCGGCCTCGGCGGCAACGCGCTGCGCGCCGCGGTGCTCGGCGCCAATGACGGGCTCGTCTCCAACCTCAGCCTAGTCATGGGAGTGGCAGGCGCCAACATGGCGCCCCGCGCTATTCTCGTCACCGGGCTTGCCGGGCTTCTCGCCGGCGCCTGCTCGATGGCGCTCGGCGAATGGCTGTCGGTAAACACCGCGCGCGAATCGGCGCAGCGCCAGATCGACACCGAAGCCAGCGAGCTCGAGCAGATTCCAGAGGAGGAGCAGGAGGAGCTGGCATTGATCTACCAGGCCAAAGGCCTGCCCGAGGAACTGGCGAAGACTTTGGCCGAGCGGCTGATCGCCAACAAAAAGACCGCGCTCGACACCCTGGTCCGCGAGGAGCTGGGGATCGACCCGGACGCGCTCGGCGGCTCGGCGTGGGCTGCCGGCGGCACGTCCTTCCTGTTGTTCGCGCTAGGCGCGATTTTTCCGGTGGCGCCCTATTTCGGGCTCACCGGCCGCATGGCTCTCGTCGCCAGCCTCGCGGCAAGTGGTGTTGCGCTGTTCCTGATCGGGGCTGGCACGTCCTTGTTCACCGGCCGCGGGATGTGGTTTTCCGGCGTGCGACAACTAGTTGTGGGGCTCGCCGCCGCAGGCGTGACCTTCGGCATCGGCCGGCTGATCGGCGTCGCGGTGGCCGGCTGAGCAACGCCTAGCGGCCCTGTGTCAGCAATTTTGTCCGGGCAAGAAACTCGGCGCGCGCGAGTTGGCGCTCCAACGCGAGGCGGTCGGCGACCCTGAGCGGATGATGCGCGCCGGCGAACGGCTCCCAACCCTTGCCGTCGAACAGCAGCAGGTTGCCGAGACCGCTGTCGTCGAGCGTCCAATTGCGGACCGGCCCGGTGTCGATGTGGATGAAGTCAGAGTGCGGATACCATCCAACCCCGCCGCGGCGCATCGCGCGCGCCGCTTCCATTGCCTCGGGGAGTCTGGCGTCGAGCGATATGTCGAGCGCCCGGCCGTAGATGTGCTGGCTGTTCTCCGCGACTCCGAACATCGTGCGGGCCAGCATCGCGTTCGTTTCGGGGGTGCGGTAGGCTGACAGGATGGTCGCCTTTGAGGCGCCAACAGCATCGAGAACGTCGGCCAAAAAGTCGAGCACGCCGACATCGATCTGCGTGACCGCGCCGCAGTGAAAATCACGCAAAAAGACGCACAGCTCCTTGACCACCGGGTCAATCGGGCCGTTGCCATCGCGGTAGGCGCCGTCAAATTTCTCGCCGGTATGGGCGTTGACGAGGCGCAACCTTCGCAATGTCGGGGGGCGCGGCACGGCCCGGGCCAAAGTCGGCCACCCCGCGCAGCCGGCGATCACCGAGAGAAGCTGACGGCGGTTCATCACTCGCCGCACTATAGCGCGGATTGCGTCGCGATTGCACACCGCGGCAGCATTTGTCGCACCCGAGGGCGCTTCGCCGGTTTCCGCATCAAGAAAATCAGTTACTTGGAAAGTGAAAACCGATCCTCGACCGAACGCGGCGCCGCGGTTCGGCGCCGACCGTGCGGCGGCCGCGTCGCGGCTCAGAACCGCTGCAACAGGCGATCGATGTAGTCGAGCTCGATTTGCGGGCGATCGCGCTCACCGGCGCGGTGGCGCAGCTCATCGAGGATTTCGCGAGCTTTTTGCATCGTGTTGTTGTCGGGGATCTTGACGTCTCCCTGGTCGTAGGCGCCGCCATTCGCCAGCGGCCTTCCGAGCGGATCGCGCTCGACCCCGTCGCGGCGCCCACCGAAGCCCGACTCGTCGTCATGAGCATCACCCCGCCCAAGGACATTGCCCAGCTGCTGCTGCATCTTCTGCGCGAATTCGCGAGCCGCCTGCTGCAACTGGTCGAGCGCGTCGGTCTGCGGCCCGATCGCATCGTCCGGCCGCCCCAGACGCAGCGCCTGCGCCGCGTCGTGCATCGCCCGCTCGGCCCGGCCCAGCGGGTCCGGAATCCCGCCGAGGCCGTCGCCCATTCGCCGCATCATGTCGCCGAGCGCCCTGCGCAACCCCTCCTGCTGCCCCGCCGCGTCGCCCATGTCGGCATTTCCACCCGGCGGACCGTTCGGCTGCTGCCGCGCATCGCCCTGGTCGCCGGGCATGCCCGTTTGTCCCTGGTCGGTTTGCTGCTGGGCGCGGAAGCTGCGGTCGAGCAGCTGTTGCTGGCGTTGCATGAGCTTATGCATGCCACGCATCATTTGCTCGGCTTGGCTTGCCCCTTGCTGCGAACCCTGTCCCGGCCGCGCCGTGCGCAGGTTCTCCAGCATGTTCTGCAATTCGGAAAGCAGCTGGCGCGCCTCCCCGCGCTGCCCGTCCTTCGCCATCTCGCGGGCGCGGTCGAGCATCCGTTGGAGGTCGCGGCTCGTCAGCATCCGCTGCGAGGGATCAATCGGCTGCCGGTTCTGACCGGGGTTGCGAGCCATGTTCTGGGCCAGCGCCTGCAAATATCGGTCGAGCGCCTGGCGCAACTGGCTCATCAGCCGGTCGATTTCCTGATCGGGCGCGTTTTTCGCCAGCGCGTCCTGGAGCTGGCGCTCGATGCGGCGCAGCTCGTTCTCGGCCAACGACGCGCCGCCGTCCTCGATCCGTAACGCAGTGTCCCACAGCAACTGCTCGACCTGGGCGATCGAGGCCTCGTCCTTGTGCACGCGCAGGCGCTCCTGCGCGACGCGAAGCGCCAAAAAGACCACGGTGTCGTCGCCGTACAGCCGCGGGCGCGACTGCAGGTCGCCGAGAATCTCCGCCACCGGCAGCCGCGAGCCCGAATCTTTCACCAGCTCTTTGCGCTGATCGATGATCGCCCGCGCCACGGGGTTGTGGAACACCCGTTCGGGCAGCGTCATATGTACCGGCGCGCTTTCTCCGGTCTGGCCGAGCGCATCGGCGGCAACAAGGCGAATTTCGACCGGCAGCCCAGCCCAGGGATGCGCCGTCAGATCGTGATAGCTCGTCGCCTGCGCCTGCTTCAGATGCAACCCGGGCAGCGGCAATTCGAGCTCGATCTTGTCCCCGGGTTTGTGCCCCTGCTTGCCCGCGGATTTGGTTCCTGCGCGGCGGATCACCGCCTTGACGCTCTCGACACCATAATCGTCGCCGGCCTTGTAGTCGATGCGCAGCGCCTGCCGCACGGTCGCCTCGGGCGGTCTCGCGAACATCACCGTCGGCGGGTTGTCGGGGATGATTTCGACAGGCCAGCTGCCGAGGGCATCGCCGGCCTGCGACACCTCGATATGCCTGCCGGCTTTCAGGACCGCCCGGACGCGAAAATCCTCCTTGTCGATTGTGTCGAAGTCGCTGGTTTTGCCATCGACCGCGAGGCGCGGCAGGGCATCGCCGCCATGCACCTGGGCCAACAGGACGCTGCCGGTCGTGACCCTGATGGTTTCCCGGTTCTCGGGGCGCAAAAACTGCGGTGCCAGACCGGTATAATCGGGGGGAGTGACCCAAATATCGAGGCTGGCGGCAATTTTGGGCGTGCCGCCGTCCAGGCTCGGCGTGACCGCGCGCATCAGGCGCTCATGCCAGTCACCCCCCGCGTCGATGGCGGCGAGCAGCAGCAACATCGCCAAGACCACCCGCGCGCCCCACGGGTCCCGGGTGGCGAACCCGGCGGCCGGCCAGCCGATGCGCAATCGGCGCACGGTCGACGCCATCCGGCGCCGGTGAGCCTCCCACAGCGTCGCCGCCTCCGCGTCGAGTGGCGCGCTCGGCCGGTCCGCGAGCGCCTGCATCGGCCGGTGCGGCATACCGCTCGCGCGTTCGATGCGACGGCGGGCGGCACCGGCGTCGGGGACCGAGAGGCCGCGGAAAGCCCTCGCCAGCGCCACCAGAAAGGCGGCACCAAAGGCGAGCAGAGCCGCGCCGTGGACAAACCCCGGCAGCAACGGCAGCAGCCCGAAGCCCGCCACGACCAGGAACAGGGCGAGGATCGCCAGCGCCGGCCAGCACGACGGCCACCACCGTTCCCACAGCAGCGCTGCCCGGGCGAGCCGCAACCGCATCGCGAACGGCGTTTTTTGACGAGCCGAGCGATCGGTCATACCGCACCTCTGTTCCGCGCCGGCCCCGGCAAATCGCTATCGAGCCAGTCAGGAATTGTATCCAGCGTCAGCAGATCGTCATAGCTCGGGCGCGCCCTGATGACGGCCTGGCGATCGCCGGCAACCAGCACCTCCGGCACAAGCAGGCGGCTGTTGTACGTCGAGCTCATGACGGCGCCGTAGGCCCCTACCGCGGTAAACGCAATCAAATCGTCCGCCGCCAAGGGAGGCAGGCTCCGGCCCACCGCGAACGTGTCGCCGCTTTCGCAAACCGGGCCGACAACATCGGCCGGCATTAGCGGCGCCCCTCCCGCTGGCAGGCGCACCGGGGCGATGTCGTGCCATGCGTCGTAAAGCGCCGGGCGAATCAAATCGTTCATCGCCGCGTCGACGACGACAAACCGCCGGGCCGCCGCGCCCTTTACATAGAGCACCCGCGCTACCAGGAGGCCGGCCGGTCCGGTCAACACCCGCCCCGGCTCGAGCGCGAGCGCGAGATCGAGCCCCGCGAACGCCTCGCGCACGACATTTGCGTACTCTTCCAGCGCGGGCGGATGCTCGCCGCGATAGCTGATCCCGAGCCCGCCGCCGAGATCGACCCTGTCAACCGCGAGCCCGTCGCGGCGCAACGACTGCACCAGAGCGGCAAGCCGTTCAAAGGCGCGCCGGTAGGGCGCCAAATCGGTCAGTTGCGAGCCGATATGCACGGCGAGCCCGACCGGCGCCACGCCGGGGAGCGACGCCGCCAGCCGATAGGCCGCCGAGGCCTCGGCGAAATCGACCCCGAACTTGTTTTCCTTCTTGCCGGTAGCGATTTTGGCGTGCGTCAGCGCGTCGACATCAGGGTTCACTCTGAGGGCGACCGGCGCGGTTTGGCCGAGCGCGCTGGCGACAGCGCTGAGCAGCTGCAGCTCCGGCACCGATTCGACATTGATCTGGTGGATGTCGGCGGCAAGCGCCGCCGCCATCTCGCTCGCCGTCTTGCCGACGCCCGAAAAGACGATGCGCTGCGGCGCAACACCGGCGGCAAGCGCGCGCCGCATCTCGCCTTCGGAAACGACATCGGCCCCGGCGCCGAGCCGAGCGAAGAGGCGCAGCACGGCGAGATTGGAATTCGCCTTGACCGCATAGCAAACCAGCGGCCGCTGGTCGGCAAACGCCCCCGCAAAGCGCCGATACAACTCGACGAAGGCCGCGGTCGAATACAGGTAGAAGGGGGTGCCGACCGCCTCGGCGACCTGCCGAACCGGTATCTCTTCGGCGTAGAGCTCGCCACCGCGGTAATCGAAGAACTCACTCATGCGGGTAGGTCCGCGGATACACGTTGGGCACACCGGGCGGGGGTTGCGGCGATCCCTTTTTTCCACAATCCGTCAGCCCGAGAGCCGCGAGCAGCAGCACGACGGCGCCCCCGGCACGCAGCGCGCGACGTTTCCCGGCGGGCCGGCGATAACGCCCGGAATCGCAAGATCGCCGCGCTTCGCCTCTCACCGCAAAAACCTTTCCCGTGCCGCGGCGATCGCGGCCCGCACCCGATCCGGCGCGGTCCCGCCGTAGCTGGCGCGGCTGGCAACCGAGCGCCCGGCGTCGAGCACGTCGTAGATCTCCTGGCTGATCGCCGGCTCGACGGCCTGCAACTCGCTCAGCGGCAGCTCGGCGAGGGTAAGCCCCAGCGCCTCGGCGCGCTTGACGACCTGCCCCGTCGCGTGGTGCGCCCGACGGAACGGCAGGCCGGCGACGCGCACCAGCCAGTCCGCGAGGTCGGTCGCGGTGGCATAGCCGTGTCCTGCGGCCGCGCGCAGGCGCTCACGATCCGGGCGTAGGTCGCGGACCATTCCGCTCGTCGCGGCAAGACACAGCTCGAGCGTGTCGGCGGCTTCGAACACCGGAATCTTGTCTTCCTGCATGTCCTTGCCATAGGCGAGCGGCAATGCCTTCATCACCGTCAGCAGCCCGACCAGCGAGCCGTTCAGCCGGCCAGTCTTGGCGCGGACCAGCTCGGCGGCGTCGGGATTGCGCTTTTGCGGCATGATCGAGCTGCCGGTGGTGAACGCGTCGCTCAGCGCGACAAAGCCGAACCCGTCGCTGCACCATAACACGACTTCCTCGGCAAACCGCGACAGGTGGGTCCCGGCGAGCGCCGCCATGGCTAGGAATTCGATCGCAAAATCGCGGTCCGAAACCGCGTCGAGCGAGTTGGCCATGGGCCGGTCAAACCCCAACGCCGCGGCGGTCATGTCGCGGTCGATCGGAAACGAGGTGCCGGCAAGCGCCGCGGCACCGAGCGGCGACTCGTTCATCCGCCGCCGGCAATCCGCCAGCCGCCCGCGGTCGCGCCCGACCATCTCGACATAGGCCATCAGGTGATGGCCGAGGGTCACCGGCTGGGCGATCTGCAGGTGGGTGAACCCCGGCATCACCGTGTCGGCTTCAGCCTCGGCGCGGTCGAGCAGCGCCTGCTGCAAATCCCGCATCGCGCCGTCGATGCGGCCGATCGCGGCGCGCAGCCACAACCGGAGGTCGGTCGCCACCTGGTCGTTGCGCGAGCGCGCCGTATGCAGGCGGCCGGCAACCGGGCCGATCAGCTCGGCAAGGCGCGCTTCGACATTCATGTGAATGTCCTCATGCGCGTCGCTGAAGACAAAATCGCCGCCCTCGATCTCGGTCCGGATTTGCTCTAGACCGGCGGCGATCGCCGCGCCATCTTCGGCCGACAGGATGTTCTGCGCCACCAGCATTGCGCAATGCGCCTTCGAGCCGGCAATGTCTTCGGCCCACAGGCGCTTGTCGAAATCGATCGACGCGTTTATCCGGCGCATGATCTCGGCTGGCCCGCCGGTAAAGCGTGCGCCCCACTGCGAATTGACCTCGGACGCGCCGGTTTTTTTGGCGCCGCTCACGCGCCGACTCCCGGATTGACGGGGAAGGGAGGGAAGGCACAAACCATGCGAACCGGCTGTATCGCGCTATTGGCTGTGCTGACGCTTTTTGCGGGCGCTGCGCAAATCGCGCGGGCCGAGCCTGGCGGCGGCGAACCGGCCCCGCTCGGCCAGTTCATTCCGGCCTCGCCGCCGCATCCGGCGCCGCGAATCGCGTTTGCCGACGCCGCCGGCAAGACCGTCAGCCTCGACGACTTCAAGGGCAAGCTCGTCATCGTCAATCTCTGGGCCACCTGGTGCGCCCCGTGCCGGAAGGAGATGCCGTCGCTCGAGCAGTTGCAAACCCGGCTCGGCGGCAAGATCACGATCCTCGCGATATCGGAGGACATGGGCGGCGGCAAGGCGGTCGCGCCGTTCATCGCAAAACTCGGGCTCAAGGCGGTAAAAATTTATCTCGACCCCAAAAATGCCGCGGCCCAGGCCTTCAAGGTCGACGGTCTCCCGACGAGCTTTCTGATCGACCCGCGGGGGCGGGTCCTGGGCCGCGTCGAAGGCGAAGCCGACTGGGACTCGCCCAAAATGTTGGCGGTCATCGAGCCGCTCTTGCCCCAGGACGACATCGTCAAGACGTCGTTCCCGCAAGCACGCCCTTGAGAAACTCGCCGCCCCGCCGCAACCCCTCCTGGTCGATCGAATGCCCGATGCCGGGGCAGGTCAGGGTTTCGACATCGACCCCGGCCGCCTTGAGCGCGGTCTCCGCCGCGCCGAGCGAGGCGTAGGGAACGAGCGGGTCTTCGGTGCCGTGGACCAGCATTACGCGCGGCCGCGAGCGCAGCTCCGAGGGCAGCAATTCGGGCGCGAGCAGCCGGCCGGAATAGCCGAGAATGCCGGCGGCCGGCCGGGCTCGCCGCAGCCCGACATAAAGCGACATCATCGTGCCCTGCGAAAAGCCGACCAGCGCCAACGCGGCGTCGTCGAGCCCGCGCGCGGCCAACGCTTCGTCGATAAAGGCGTCGAGGATCGGCGCCGCCGCGCGCACCCCTGCCAGAACCGCCGCCGGGCTGCGATCCTGGGAGCTGAACCATTGAAAGCCGTGGGGCGCCATGTCGCATGGAAAAGGCGCGTTCGGCGCGACGAACTCGGCCTCGGGCAGCAGCGGAGCCCAATAGGGGGCGAGCCCGATCAGGTCGTTGCCGTCGGCGCCGAGCCCGTGCAACAGCATCGCCAGCTGCTTTGGCGAGCCGCCCGAAGCAGGCGGGCGCGACGGTCCGGACAGGGTGAGCGGCATCGGTGCGGTCCTTCAAAAAACCGGCGCAAGGCCACAGGGATAGCCGAAATTCGGCCCCGCTGTCACCCGCGGCGGCGGCGATGAGCCGCGCGGCGGTCGTGACCCGGTTTGCGCCGAGCCCGACCGGGTATCTGCATCTCGGCCATGCCCGCTCGGCGTTCGAGGGCTGGCGCGCCGCACGCGACCAGAGCGGGCGTTTTTTGTTGCGGCTCGAGGACATCGACAAGACGCGCTGCCGCGAGGAGTTCGCCGTCGCGATCATCGAAGACCTCGCCTGGCTCGGGCTCGACTGGGACGGCCCGGCGCGCCGCCAGTCCGAGCATTTTGACGATTACCGCGCCGCTCTCCACCGGCTCGATGCGCTGGGGGTGCTTTATCCGTGCTTTTGCACGCGGCGCGAGATCCAGGCCGAAATCGCGCGTGCCGGCGGCGCTCCGCAAGGCGAGGCGGGTCCGCCCTACCCCGGCACGTGCCGTCAGCTCGATATGGCGGAACGCGCCGCAAGGCTGCGCGCCGGCCGCGACCATGCGCTGCGGCTCGATGTTGCCCGCGCCGTGGAGCTGACCGGACCGCTCGACTGGATCGAGGAAGGCGGTCGGGAACCGCGGCGGGTGCGCGCCGACCCGACCCCGCTCGGCGACGTCGTGCTGGCGCGCAAGGACATACCGGCGAGCTACCACCTGGCGGTCACGGTCGACGATGCGATCCAGGGGGTGACGCTCGTTACCCGCGGCGTCGACCTGGCGGGGGCGACAAATGTCCATCGCGTGCTGCAGGCGTTGCTCGGCCTGCCGACGCCGCGCTACCGGCACCATCCGCTGCTGACCGACGCAAGCGGCCGACGCCTCTCGAAGCGGGATCGTTCGCGCACGATCCGGGCGATGCGCGCGGCCTCCCTGCGGCCGGACGACGTTATCGCCGAAGCGCTCTCCTCGGTCGAGCCAGCGAAGCAATCGACCTCGGGTTAGACGAACAGCTCGACCTCGCGGGGCACCGCTTCGGTTAACAGCGGACTCTCAGTCGTTCGCGGCCTGGGCGTTGCGCGGCTCCAATTCCCCCCAGCTGCGGCCGGTCATCAGATCGGCCCAGCGCCGGTAGAAATGGCGATGGTTGTTTTCGCTGATGCGCGCTTCGCTGGCCCACGCGCCGAGCCCCTCGTCATAGCGGTCGTGGCCCATGCCCATCTGGTTGTTGAGCGCCATCTCCCGCGAGACGACACCTCGGCAGGTGCGGGTGCATTCCTGCCAATTGTCCATGTCGTCCTGCTCGAACGTGCCCGACGGGCTGAACCCGCGCACCCCGGCGAGCCGCACCGCCTCCTTGACGTCCGCCGGCGCCGCCTTGTCGCAGAACACCCACGACCAGATCTCGGTCTTGTCCGGTCCGCGCGGCTGCCACACCCGGAAGGTCCGCGAGGTGCTGCGCAGGAACGAGAAATGCGGGAACACGGTGCCGACGATCGGGCTGATCAGCCGGCCGCGCGCGCCGATGCGCTGTTCGACCTCGGGGCGGATCGCGCGCTCGTATTCCTGAATGACCGGCACCGGCGGGTCGCCGTAGTCGTCGGGCCCGACGCAGATCAGCATGTGGCCGTTCCCTGGCGAGACCATGCTGCCCGCCGATTTCGGGTTCGCCGTAACCCCGCTGCTAAAGGCGGTGGTGATCGCCGACAGATGCGTCCACTGCACGTGATAGGCGTCGCCGCCAAAATTCTCCGCCGGGAACTTCCAGTTGCACGGCACGATCCATTTGTGCGTCGCGAGCACCTCGACCCCGCCCTCGCGCCGATCGAAAAACACATCGAGATACCACGCCATCTCGCCCAAATACTGACGCAGCGATCGCGCCTTCGGGTCGAAGGTCGCGAAGATCAGACCGCGATGGCTGTCGAGCTGCGCCACCGGCACAAGGCCCCACTGCCCGCGGTCGAGCGCGTCGTAATAAAAATCCTTCAGGTGCGGGACACCCACCAAGGCGCCGTCGTTGCGATAAGTCCAGCCGTGGTACGCGCAGGTAAAGCTCGCGGTATTGCCGCTGTCGGCGCGGCACAGGCGGTTACCGCGATGCCGGCAGACATTCAGTAAGGCATGGACCTTGCCGTGGCTGTCGCGCACCACCAGCACCGGGTCCTCGCCCATATAGGTCGTGACGAAATCACCGGGCTGCGGGATCTGGCTTTCATGGCACAAGAACAGCCAGCAACGGGCAAAAATCTGCTTTTGTTCCTCTTCGTAGATCTCCGGCTCGATAAAGATGCGGCGGCTGACGAGCCCGTTGTCACTGTCGACCAGCCGATCGATATTAGCCACCATCCTTGCCTCCTCCGGCGCAAAATCCACCGTGCTAATCACTGATGGGCGCGGGCTACCTCTTCGTCATTCCCGCAAAAGCGCGAACCCAGAGCTTGCTCCTCGCTTGAAGCAGGCGGCGGCGGGCACCGAGCGTCTGCCCCCTGTTCGAGCCAGGGGCAGGCTCAGGACCCCCGCCTGCGCGGGGCGACGGATTAGGAGGCGATCACGGTCGTTTGTCAGGTTCGCACCACTAGCCAGCGGAGCCGCTGTTTCGCTCCCAGTAGCCGGTCGCGGCGGGAAAGACGGTTTGGCATCGGGTCGCTTCGGGCGCCCCGTCCAAGGTGTCGGCGGCGGCCCGCCAGACCGCATAATGCGGCGCCACCCGATGCGCCTCCAGCGCCGCCTCGTCGCGATAGACTTCATAGAAATAATAGACGTTCTGGTCCTGGCCGTCCTGCAGCACGTTGAAGCGCATGCAGCCAGGCTCGTCCCGCTCGGAGCCGAGCGCGTCAACCTCGATCGCCTTCAAGAAGCGCTCGCGCTCGCCGGGCTTGACCCGGACCTTCACCCACATCGCCAGCATGCTGCCTCCTTCCGGTTGTCGCCGCCCGCGCCGAACCCCGCCGCGCCGAGGCGCGAGCCTTCCCGAGCGTGAATGTATGCGAACTGTGCTGCCGCCGTCACCCGTGGTCGCAACGCTCCGTTCGGGGTCAGTAGGAGCGCGGCATGCCGAGGACGTGCTGGCCGAGATAGGCGAGGATCAGGTTGGTCGAGATCGGTGCCGTCTGGTAGAGCCGGGCCTCGCGCCACTTGCGCTCGATGTCGTATTCCTTGGCGAACGCAAAGCCGCCATAGGTCGCGAACGTCGCCTCGGCGGCATGCCACGTCGCCTCCGAAGCCAGCAGTTTCGCCATGTTGGCGTCGGCGCCGCAGTCCTCGCCAGCGTCGAACAGTGCCGCGGCGCGGCGGCAGATCATGTCGGCGGCCTCGATTTCGGCATAGGCGCGCGCCAGCGGAAACTGCACGCCCTGGTTCTGGCCGATCGGGCGGTCGAAGACGACCCGCTCCTTGGCGTAGTCGATGCCCTTTTTCAAAAGCCAGCGGCCGTCGCCGATGCATTCCTGGGCAACGAGGATGCGCTCGGCGTTCATGCCGTCGAGGATGTAGCGAAAGCCCCTACCCTCCTCGCCGATCAGCGCGTCCGGCGGCACCTGCAGATTGTCGAAGAACACTTCGGTGGTGTTGTGGTTGATCATCGCCTCGATCGGCCGGATCTCGACGCCGTGTCCGAGGTTTTCGCGCAGATTGACCAGGAACACCGAGAGCCCGTCGGTGCGGCGCTTGACGTCGTCGACCGGGGTCGTGCGCGCGAGCAGCAGCATCAAATCGGAGTGGCGGGCGCGCGAGGTCCACACCTTCTGCCCGTTGACGACGTAGTGGTTGCCCTCGCGCACGGCACGGGTCTTGAGCTTGGTCGTGTCGGAGCCGGTCGTCGGCTCGGTCACGCCAAACGCCTGAAGGCGAAGCTCGCCCGACGCGATCTTGGGCAGGTAGCGCTGCTTTTGCTCCTCGCTGCCGTGGCGCAACAACGTGCCCATGATGTACATCTGGGCGTGGCCCTGGCTCGCGGTGCAGCCGCACGCGTTGATCTCCTCGAGGATGACGGCGGCGGCGCGCAGCGGCAGCCCGGAGCCGCCATACTCCTCCGGGATCAGCGAGGCGAGAAACCCGCCCTCGGTCAATTCCTCGATGAACGCGGTCGGATAGGCCTGCTCGGCTTCGAGCTTGCGCCAGTATTCGCCGGGATAGCGCTCGCAGATCCGTTGGACGGACTGACGCAGCTCGGGGTAGTCCTCGCCAAGGGCGAGCATGACCGGCTCGTCGGCGCGATGGCCGTGGGGCATTGCCTGTTCCTCCAGCGTTGGCGGGTGAAAATAGCGCGGAACGGCGGCAAGTTCATCCCGGATGGACACTTTCCACACCGCGTGACCATCCCCGTCGAAAACACCGCACCTCAGCGAGAGGCCAGCCCCGACGTGTTCTCCGGCGAAACCCTCCCGCTCAGTTAATATTCACGTAAGATTTTCGTTTTGTAGCGGCTTCGTGCCGGCCCAGGATGGGACAATTGTCGCATCCTGGGCCGGGCACGGCGGCACACGCGGCTGTCAGGCGGATTGCCGAACCGGGCGGAAGGCGGCAATCTCACCCGGCTTGCGCAGCATCTTGTCGACTTCGCTCGCGTGCAATTCCTCGGCGTACACCATCTGCCGCGCATACTCCTCGACAATGACCGAGCAGCCCTCCGCGCAGCGAAGCAGCTCGCGGTAGAGCGACAGCGCCCTCGACTCGGTCTCCAGCGAGTCCCGCATGATCGCGTCGACATCGGTCTTGTGGGTGTCGAGCAGCGGCCCGATCGTCAGCGACGGGTACTCGCCGAGAAACGTGATCAGTTCCCCCGCCTGCTGCGCGTGGGTCAGCGATTCGGCCGCCTGCTCGCGCATCCACGACACGATCGGAATGCGATTGTGCCCGAACACGAGAAACGAGTAGTGAGTGTAGCGGATGACGCCCGCCAGCTCCGCTTCGAGAATGCGGTTCAACAGATCGACGGCTCTCTTTTTGTCTAGCTCGGCCATGGCGAATTGCCTCCTCGATTTGTCCGGCTGATGCCGGCCCACCTTTTTTCAACCGCCGGAGCCGGGGCGGCGTTCCGAGGGGAGCGCGTGCGGGCGATGCGCGCGACAGCGGCGATGCTCGCAAAAGCGGCCGCGGCGGCGACGGTGCTCGGGCTTTGCGCGCTGCCGGCAATGAGCGCCGAGGTGCCCGCCGCGGACGCCGCGCGCCATGTCGGCGAGGTCGCGACGGTTTGCGGCGTCGTCGCCTCGGCCAAGTTCGATTCCGAGCTGCCGTCGCAGCCGACATTCCTCGATTTCGAAAAGGCTTATCCCGACCAGGTCTTCACCGTCGTGATCTTTGGCGGCGACCGAGGCAAGTTCGGCACGCCGGAAACCACGCTGCGCGGCAAACGGGTGTGCGTGACCGGAAAGATCCAGCAGAAAAGCGGGATGCCCGAGATCATCCTCAACGACCCGAAGCAGCTCACCCGCTGACGCCGCCGGGAACCGCCCGCGCGCGTCGTGGCGGCGCTCAGCCCGTGGATGCCTCGATCCGCTCCATGTCCTCGTCGCTGAACCCGAAATGGTGGCCGATTTCGTGGATCAGCACATGGCGCACCAGGTGTGCTAGGCCCTCGCCGCTTTCGCACCAGAAATCGAGGATCGGACGGCGGTAGAGAAAGACCATGTCGATGGCGGCGCGCGGGTCGCTGACGCTTTTGTGGGGCAATGCCACGCCGCGGTAGAGCCCGAGGATGTCGAACGGGCTGTCGAGGCCCATCGCCGCTTCGGTCTCCTCGTCGGGGAACTCCTCGACGCGGATCAGCACCGGGCCGAGATGCTTTTTGAGCCGCCGCGGGATCGAGGCCAGCGCCGCTTTGGCAAGCTCCTCGATGTCCGCGATCGTTGGCGGGGTACGCTCGGTCATCGCAAGGTCACCGCACGCTTGACCTTGGCCGCCGCAACGCGCACTTCGTCGCGAGGCGACGAGGACGGGAGGGTCAAATGGTCGAAAAGCTGGTCGGCGCGGCGCGGCATGCGGCAATCCACGAATTGCACGGCTGGGTCGAGGTCGCCGACCGCGACGCGATTCGCAAAAGCTATCATTTCGGCGACTTCTCCGAGGCGTGGGGCTTTATCTCGCGAATCGCGCTCTTGGCCGAAAAGATGGACCATCACCCCGAGCTGTTCAACGTCTACAACCGGGTTGAAATCGTGCTGGCGACGCACGATGCCGACGGGGTCAGCGAGCTCGACATCAGGCTCGCCCGCGCCATCGACGAGATCGCGCCCGAGCGCGACCGCCGACCGCCCTTGCCCTGAGGCGTTCTGACCGGCTGGTATTGCGGCCCGCGGACAGGTTATCCCGGCTGGTCGATGCACCGGATAGCGTAAATCCGGAGCTCCGAACGAAACGCTCGCGATGTGGCGAATATTGTCGGCGCCAAGCAACCCACAGAAGCATGTCCTAGGGCTCAGGATAAAAGTGATTTCTCTAGAACCTCTAGCAGCCCTTCTCTGGCCCTTACGCCTTTTCGCGGAATCCGCTCTACCTTGGCGGCAACGTGTTCATCTTTTTTGGCGCAGGGCTGGTGCTGGGATCGGCCGCCGCGCTCATCCTGATCGCTGGTCATCTTCTTTTCGTAGACCTCTTCGTTAGGCGAGCGAAAAACAGCTGGAGAGGCGGTTTGGCCACCTGGGCGCGCTACCGAAGGCAGGTGCGGCGATGGATCTGAATAGGTTGCCGGAGCCAAGGCTGACCGCCGACATCAGCACCAGTCGCCGGCTCAAAACGGCGCGGTCAGCACCACGTTCACCAGCTCTACGCCGGGGTCTTTGTTGCCGAGCCCGGCATTCGATATGTGGTAAAAACCAACGCCGAGCCGCCGGTCGTTGGCAAACCGATAAGCAAGTTCCGCACCTGACCGGAACTCCCACCAATAACCCAAGTCGATACCGTGTCCGCTATTAGAATAGCCGCCGGCGAAACTCGGGGTCAGAATGAGATTATACGGAACGTGGATGTCGAAGCCGAACCCGACATAGGTGAAAACCGCACCCTTGCCGGTGCCCATCGCGCCGAAAAACGGCGAGATGATCCACAGCTCGTCGCCGAACCGGAATTCGCCCATCGCCAAGCCGGTTGTCCCGGAGCCAGGGTGATGCTCGGGTATCACATCAAAGGCGCCGCCGCCGAGCACGATGCGCGGCGGGTCACCCGGCGAGCCGAAGCTGACAACTTGCGCCGCCGCGGGTTCGGCGCCGGCAACGGCGAGCGCCAGCAGCAAGCTCGCCGCAGCCCCCCGCCCGGCCATTCGCAGGTTCAATTCCGCTTCCCCTCGCGCGCAACGGTTTTGTCGCCAACCAGCATAAAGCGCCCGTCAGCGCGCACAAGGCAAACAGCCCCGCGCTATTTTCGTTTCATACGTTCGGTCGCGAGCACCAGCTGCTCGCGGATGCCGGGCTCCATCGCCGAGTGGCCGGCATCGGAGACGATCGCGAAATCGGCTTCGGGCCAAGCGCGCGCAAGCTCGTCGGCGCTGGCGATCGGGCACACCATGTCGTAGCGGCCCTGGACGATGATCCCCGGCAGGTGGCGGATGGCGCCGATCCGGGCGATCAGGTCGCGCTCCCCGCCGAACAGGTGGTTGCGGAAGAAATGCGCCTCGATCCGCGCGAGCCCCAATGCCAGGCGCTCCTCGCCAAACGCCGCGACAGTCTCCGGGTTTGGCAGCAAGGTCGAGCAGGCGCCTTCAAAGCCGCCCCAGGCGCGCGCCGCCGGCAGGTGCACCGCCGGGTCGGGGTCGAGCAGCCGGCGATGATAGGCGGCAAGAATGTCGCCGCGCTCGGCCTCGGGCAGAAACCCGGCAAAGGCACGCCAGGCTTCCGGAAAGATGCGGCGCACGCCGTAGAGAAACCACTCGATCTCCGCCGGCCGGCACAAGAAGATGCCACGCAAGACCAGTCCGCGGCAGCGCTCTGGGTAGGTCTCGGCATAATCGAGCGCCAGGGTCGAGCCCCACGAGCCGCCGAAGACAAGCCACTTCTCGACCCCAAGCTCGCCGCGCAGCCGTTCGATGTCGGCGACGAGATGAGCAGGAGAGTTGTCGGCGGTCTCGCCGAGCGGGACCGAACGGCCGGCGCCGCGCTGGTCGAAGATGACGATGCGCCAATAGTCGGGGTCGAAAAAGCGGCGGTGCACCGGCGTCGCACCGGCGCCCGGCCCGCCGTGCAAAAACAGCGCCGGCGCGCCGCGCGGGTTGCCGGACTGCTCCCAGTACATCGTGTGGCGCGCATCGAGGCGCAGGTAGCCGGTCCGGTACGGCTCGATCGGCGGAAACAGGTCGCGACGGCTCGTCATCCAGCCGAGTGTAAAAGCACGCGCGCCGATCACATAGCCGGAAACGCCGCTGGCGAGGGGTTGCATCGCGGCGTGGAAATCTTTTTTAACATTGAAGGAACCCGCGAATCAGCGACAGCGGCCACGGAGTACATCAGCCGCGATCTTGCGCGCGCTCGGCGATCCCAAGCGGCTTCGGCTTTTGCTGCGGCTTGGCGACAGCGAGGCGTTGCGTGGTCGCAGTTTGCGGCAGTCGTGGCGCCGACCCCGCTGTTTACGTCTGCGACTCCCGCTTTCGCGCGTGTGCCGACGAAAAAACGGGCACGAAGCGTTAAATTCGTACCGCTTCCGGATTAGCCGCGTCGATCTTCGAGCCGATCGGCGCTAGCCTCGCCGCTGCGAAACCGCCCATCCGGGGAGGAACCATGAAGCGCAGCAGCGAGCGGATCCTGACCACCCATGTCGGCAGCCTGCCGCGGCCGCCCGACCTCTTGGCGATGATCCAGGCGAAGGAGCAGGGCATGGCGTTTGACGCCGGTGCGTTTGCCGCGCGCGTCAAAAGCGCCGTCGCCGATGTCGTCAAAAAGCAGGCCGAGAGCGGCATCGACATCGTCGCCGACGGCGAGATGGGCCGGTTCGGCTTTATCCCTTACGTCAACGAGCGGCTCGCCGGGATCGAGCCGCGCAAGAACGCCGCCCGCGCCGGCGGCTGGGCTCAATCGCGGGAATACCTGGCGTTTCCCGAATATTACCAATGGGCGGCCGAGATGCCGGGTGCGGCGGGACGGGCGCCGCCCACGCAATGGGTGTGCACCGGGCCGGTGTCATACCGCGGGCACGACGCGCTGCGCCGCGACATTGACAACCTGAAAGCCGCACTCGCGGGGGTCGCGCATGAGGAAGCCTTTATGCCGGCGGTATCGCCGACCAACCTCGCCAACTGGAACGTGAACGAATATTACAAGACCGACGAGGAATTCCGCGTGGCGCTCGCCGAGGCGTTGCGCGAGGAATATCGAGCGATCGTCGACGCCGGGCTCGTTTTGCAGATCGACGACCCGCAACTGGCGAGCCACTGGGCGATGCACCCCGAAATCGACATCGAGGAATGCCGCAGATGGGCGGCCGCCAGCGTCGAGTTGCTGAACCATGCGCTCGCCGGCATCCCGGCCGAGCGGGTGCGCTATCACACCTGCTACAGCATCAACATGGGTCCGCGCGTCCACGACATCGAGCTAAAGCACATCGTCGACGTCATGCTGCGGGTTGCCGCCGGCGGCTATTCGTTCGAGGCCGGCAATCCGCGCCACGAGCATGAATGGCGGGTGTGGGAGGACACAAAGCTGCCCGACGGCAAGGTGCTGATCCCCGGTGTCGTGACCCACGCCTCGAACCTCGTCGAGCACCCGGAGGCAATCGCCCAGCGGATCGGCCGCTTTGCCATGGTCGTCGGCCGCGAAAACGTCATCGCCGGCGCCGATTGCGGCTTTGCCAGCTTTTCGACCTCGTGCGAGGTGCACCCCTCGGTCGTGTGGACCAAGCTCGCCGCCCTCGGCGAAGGCGCGCGGCTTGCGACGCGCGAATTGTGGGGCCGCTCGTAAGCATGGGGCTACCGGGCGCGGACGAGGCGGCAGCGCGCCTATTCGGCCGCCCGCAACAGGGTCAGCACGTCGGCTCCGATCGTCTCCGAAGACACGCGCTCGAAGCGTGGGGCGTCGCCCAATGCCGCGAGGCCGAGATCGGCGACCGCCGGCGTCCCGTCGCCGCCGATCAGCAGCGGCGCATGCACCCAGACGAGACGGTCGACGAGCCGGCTGCGGAGCAGCGTCGCGGCGAGCCGTGCGCCGCCGTCGACCAGGACCCTGGTGATCCCGCGTTTGGCGAGCGCCTGAAGGGCGGCGGCGAGGTCGACGCGGCCCCCGGCGTCGGCGTCGACCTCTATCAGGACGGCGCCGTTGTCGCGAAACGCCTCGGCGCGGGCCGGGTCGGCGGTGTGCAAGGTTAGAACCCAGGTCGGGGTCCGGCGCGCGTCGGCGATCACCTGGGCCGTGGGCGGAATGCGCAGCGTGCGGTCCAGCACGACCCGCACCGGCGAATGGCGGCCAAGCCCCGGAAGCCGACAGGTCAGCTGCGGGTCGTCGGCAATCACGGTGCCGGTGCCGACCATGATCGCGTCGTGCTCGGCGCGCAGGCGATGGGTCTGGGCGCGCGCCGCCGCGCCGGTGACCCATTGGCTTTCGCCGGCCATGGTGGCGATACGCCCGTCGAGCGAGGTCGCAAGCTTGAGCGTGACAAGCGGCCGCGCCAGCCGCCGATGAAGAAGAAAGCCGGCGTTGACCTCGGCGGCTTCGGCGGCGCCGAGGCCGGTTTCGACCGCGACGCCGGCCTCGCGCAGCCAGGCGATCCCGGCGCCGGCGACACGCGGGTCGGGATCCTCGAGGGCTACGACGACGTATTTAACACCGGCATCGATCAGCGCGCCGGCGCAGGGCGGCGTCTGTCCCCAATGGCTGCACGGCTCGAGGCTGACATAGGCGGTGGCGCCCAGTGCCGCCGGTCCGGCGCGGCGCAAGGCTTCGGTTTCGGCGTGCGGCCGGCCGCCGGGTTGGGTCCAGCCGCGGCCGACAACGGTTCCCCGGTTGACGAGGACGCAGCCGACGGCCGGGTTGGGCCAGACATTGCCGAGCCCGCGCCGGGCGAGCGACAGGGCCGCGTGCATCCAACGCGCATCGGCGCGCCCATCGCCGTCGGAAACGGCGGCCCGATCGCAGCCGTCACTCGCCATCCGCGGCGATCCGCCCGACGAACTCGCCAAAATCCTTCGCCTCGCGGAAGTTGCGGTAGACCGAGGCAAAGCGGATGTAGGCGACCTGGTCGAGGCTCGCCAGCGCCTCCATGACGAGCCCGCCGATCACGTCGCTCGGGATGTCGGTCTCGCCCGAGCTCTCGAGCTGGCGCACCAGGGAGTTGATGATGCGTTCGACGCGGTCGGGCTCGATCGGCCGCTTGCGCAGCGCGATGTAGATCGAGCGGGCGAGCTTGTCGCGGTCGAAGGCTTCGCGCTGACCGTTTTTTTTGACGACGGTCAGGTCGCGCAGCTGCACCCGCTCGAAGGTCGTGAAGCGAGCCGCGCAATTCGGGCAGAAACGCCGCCGGCGGATCGCGCCGCGGTCGTCGGTCGGCCGCGAATCCTTGACCTGCGTGTCGTCGGCGCCACAAAACGGACAGCGCATCTCTTCCTCCCGTTTCTGCTCGGGTCAGCCGCCCGATTGCCCATAGATCGGAAACCGCCGGCACAGCGCGCGGACTTCCTCGCGCACCCGCACCTCGGTGGCGCCGTTGTCGCCCGGGCGGCGCGCCAATGCTTCCAGCACCTCGACGATCAGCCGGCCGACGGCGCGGAATTCCGCGACGCCAAACCCACGCGTCGTCGCCGCCGGCGAGCCGAGCCGGATGCCGGAGGTGACGGTCGGCTTTTCCGGGTCGAACGGGATGCCGTTCTTGTTGCAGGTGATGCCGGCGCGTTCGAGGCTCGCCTCGGCGTCGCGGCCGGTCAGTTCGAGCGGGCGCAGGTCGACCAGCATCAGATGCGTGTCGGTGCCGCCCGAGACGATCGCCAATCCCGCCTGCGCCAAGCTGTCGGCGAGCGTCCGGGCATTCTCGACGACAGCGGCGGCGTAACGGGCGAAGGACGGCTGCAGCGCCTCGCTGAGGGCCGCCGCCTTGGCCGCGATCACATGCATCAGCGGCCCGCCCTGCAGCCCGGGAAAGACCGCGGCATTGATCTTCCGCCCGATCTCTTCGTCCTCGGCGAGGATCATGCCGCCGCGCGGGCCGCGCAGCGTCTTGTGGGTCGTCGTCGTGACGACATGGGCGTGGGGCAACGGGCTTGGATGCACGCCGCCCGCGACCAATCCGGCGAAATGCGCCATGTCGACCATCAGGTAGGCGCCGACGGTATCGGCGGTCGCGCGAAACCGGGCAAAGTCGATGATTCGCGGATAGGCGCTGCCGCCGGCGATGATCAACTTTGGCCGATGGGCCTGCGCCAGGCGCTCGACCTCGTCGAAATCGATGCGCGCGTCGTCGCGGCGCACGCCATAGGCAACGGCCTTGAACCATTTCCCGGAGAGGTTCGGACGCGCGCCGTGGGTCAGATGGCCGCCCGCCGCCAGCGACATGCCGAGGATCGTGTCGCCCGGGCTCAGCAATGCCAGCAGGACGGCCTGGTTCGCCTGCGCCCCCGAATGCGGCTGCACATTGGCAAAGCGGCAATCGAAGAGACGCCTGGCGCGGTCGATCGCCAACTGCTCGGCGACATCGACAAACTCGCAGCCGCCGTAGTAGCGCCGGCCGGGGTAGCCTTCGGCGTATTTGTTGGTCAAAACCGAGCCCTGCGCCTCGAGAACGGCGCGCGAGACGATGTTCTCGCTGGCGATCAGCTCGATCTGCGACTGCTGGCGATCGAGCTCGTGCGCGATGGCCGCGGCGAGCTCGGGATCACCCGCCGCCAGCGGAAGGGAACCGACGCCGTCGGCGACACCGGCGCCGGACGATTGCGGAACGAAAACCATCTGCCGACCCGTCGGTAAGACGCACACCAACCCGGCGCGGCGATCATCGCGTTCCGACCTGGGGCGTTGGCGCTGAACGAACGAAGTTCAAAGCCTACCATATTTCGATGCCGCCTGCCAACCGGCCACCACAAATCGCAAATGTCGGGGAGAGGCGAAGGTCTCCCCGCGGACAATTGCGCTGGCTGGCGGCGCCGCCGGTCAAAGCGCGGCCGATTCTATTGCCGGAGACTGCTCGCGATGTGGCCGAGGCCGCCGACAACAACGCGCGACCCGGCCCGGACCTGCTTCTCCAAGTCGTTGCCGGCACCAGCAAATTACAATGACTGTGCTCTCTCATAGGTTTCCGTTGACACAAGATATTCGTGCGGCAATTATCGGCATTCGCGTGCACATTCAGGCTACTTCGGGGCGAAAGATGGCAGAAACAGCGGCGCCGAGAATGGCGGAGGAAGAGTTGTTGCGGATGACCGCAGACGTGGTTGCCGCTTATGTCAGCAACAACACGTTGCCGACAGGGCAGCTGGCCGAGGTCATCAATGCCGTCTACCGTTCCCTGAAGGGATTGGAGGAGCCGGTCGCCGAGCCGACCCCGGAGCCGGCAAAGCCCGCCGTGCCGATTCGCAAATCGATTACCCCCGATTATTTGATTTGCCTCGAAGACGGCAAGAAATTGAAGATGCTGAAACGGCACCTGCGTTCGACTTACAACATGACGCCGGACGAATATCGCGCGCGTTGGGGGCTGGCGCCCGACTACCCGATGGTGGCGCCGAACTACGCCGAGCAGCGTTCCGCCTTCGCCAAAAAGATCGGGCTCGGCCGCGGCACCGGGCGGCAATCGGTCGCGGGCAAAAAATAGCGTCGCGCCGGCCCATCTCTTTCGCTCTCACCCTCGGCCGACAACGGTCGCGCACCATCTGCCGCGCGCGGCCGTCGCGCCCTGTCGATTCCGGTCATGCCGCGCAGGGGCGTCGCGGTATATTGCCGGCCGCTTCGAACCAAGCGTCCGAGGTCCCCGATGCAAGCCAACGCCACGCACGCTTCGCGCCCCACCGTCGCGAGCCCAGCGGCACCCTCCGAGGCTCGATTTGACTGGTCCGACCCGCTTCTGCTCGAGGGCGAGCTCGGCGAGGACGAGCGGCTGGTGCGCGACAGCGCCCGCGCCTATTGCCAGGACAAGCTGCTGCCGCGCGTGATCGAGGCCAACCGCCACGAGCATTTCGACCGTGAGATAATGACCGAGATGGGGGCGCTCGGCTTTCTCGGCCCGACGATCGACGGCTATGGCTGCGCCGGCGTAAACTACGTTTCGTATGGCCTGATCGCGCGCGAGGTCGAGCGGGTCGACAGCGGCTATCGCTCGGCGATGAGCGTGCAATCGAGCCTGGTCATCTACCCGATCTACGATTTCGGCAGCGAGGCGCAACGCGAGAAATACCTGCCGAAACTGGCCTCGGGCGAGTGGGTTGGCTGCTTCGGGCTGACCGAGCCGGACCACGGGTCTGATCCCGCGGGCATGACGACCCGCGCCGCGGCGGTGGCGGGCGGCTATCTCCTGAACGGCGCCAAGACCTGGATCTCCAACGCGCCGATCGCGGACGTGCTGGTGGTCTGGGCAAAGACCCAGGACGGGGTGATCCGCGGCTTTATCCTCGAGCGCGGGATGAACGGTCTCAGCACGCCAAAGATCGAAGGGAAGTTCAGCCTGCGCGCCTCGGTCACCGGCGAAGTCGTGATGGCCGACGTGTTTGTCCCGGCAGAGAATGTGTTACCCGGCGTCAGCGGCTTGCGCGGGCCGTTCTCGTGTCTCAACAACGCGCGCTACGGCATTGCCTGGGGGGGGATGGGGGCCGCCGAGTTCTGCTGGCACCAGGCGCGCGACTATACCCTGGCGCGGCGCCAGTTCGGCCGGCCGCTCGCCGCCAACCAGCTGATCCAGAAAAAGCTCGTCGACATGCAGACGGAGATCACGCTCGGCCTCAACGCCTGCCTGCGCCTCGGGCGCCTCAAGGACGAGGGGCGCGCCTCGCCCGAAATGGTCTCGCTGTTAAAACGCAACAACGCCGGCAAGGCGCTCGACATCGCGCGCATGGCACGCGACATGCTCGGCGGCAACGGCATTTCCGACGAGTACCACGTGATCCGCCATGTGATGAACCTCGAAGCGGTCAACACTTACGAAGGCACGCACGACATCCACGCGCTGATCCTCGGCCGCGCCCAGACCGGCATCGCTGCGTTCGCCGGCTAGGGTCGCGTTCGCCGGCTAGGGTCGCGTTCGCCGGCTAGGGGCGCGTTCGCCGGCTAGGGGCGCGTTCGCCGGCTAGGGGCGCGTTCGCCGGCTAGGGTCGCGTTCGCCGGCTAGGGGCGCGTTCGCCGGCTAGGGTCGCGTTCGCCGGCTAGGGTCGCGTTCGCCGGCTAGGGGCGCGTTCGCCGGCTAGGGTCGCGTTCGCCGGCTAGGGGCGCGTTCGAGCAAACCATCCTCCCGAGCCGTCGGGCGGGATCTGCGGGTCTGCTCCATGCCCCATTTGACGGGTGTACGGTAAGAGCGTACATTGTATGGCAAATGATAATTCGGAGCATCCGTCATCGGGGCCTATTGCGCCTCATCGAAGACGATGACAGTCGGGAACTCCGCAACGATTAGGTGCGGCGGCTGCGCAATATCCTCGCGGTGATGATCGCACGGCCGACATCGGCGGCGTGACCGGGCCGCCCGGCTGGCGCGTGCACCAGCTCGGAGGCGACCGTGCCGGCACATGGAGCATTTCGGTCGGCGGCAATTGGCGGCTGACCTTTGAGGTTCGGCAGAACGAAACCTGCGACCTCGACTTGGAGGATTATCACTGATGAGCCGCGCACCCGCCAGAATAGCAATGGTCCCGCCGCATCCGGGCGCGTTCATCCGTGAGGAAATTCTCGACGAGATCGGCTTGTCGGTCAGCGAGGCCGCGAAGGTGCTGGACGTGCGCCGCGCCACCCTCTCCGACCTGATCAACGGCAATGCGGCGCTCTCTGCGGAGATGGCGCTGCGGATCGAGAAGGCGTTCGGTGTGAAGATGGAAACGCTGTTGAATATGCAGGCATGGCACGAGGCTCATGCGATGCGGCAAAGGGAAGACGAGATTGCCGTCAAGCCGTACCGGCTCCCTGCCCCCAAACCGGGTTAATTCTCACTGAAATAATCGCGCGGCGGCTTGCCGAGGGCATGGCGAAACATCGCCGTGAAGGCGCTGGCGCTGTCATAGCCGACAGCGCGCGCGGCGGCGGCGACGTCGCGCCCCTGCGCCAGCCGCACCAGCGCTTCGGCGAGCCGGACCTGGTGCCGCCAGTCGACAAAGCGCATCCCGGTCTCGCGCTCGAAAAGCCGCGCCAGGGTGCGGCTGCTGGCGCCGGCCGTAGCCGACCACTCCTCCAAGGTGTCGCGCCGGGCCGGGTCGCGCAACAGCGCCTCGCAGACCCGCAGCAGCCGCTTGTCGCGCGGCATCGGAATATGCAGCGGCTGCGCGTCGAGCATCCGTATTTCGTCGAGGAACAGCGCGGCCACGTGGCCCCATCGCCCGGTTTCGTCATAATCGAGCGGGGCCGCGACAAGCTCCAGCATCAGCGCGCGCAGCAGCGCCGACACCAGGACGACCTTGCAGACCTCGGCGACGGCCGCCGCGACCCCCCGGTCGACATAGATCGCGCGCATCGCCACCGGGCCCGACATCCGGATCGCGTGCTCGGTCCCGGCCGGGATCCACAGCGCCCGGTTCGGCGGCACGACCCAGGTGCCGCGGGCCGCCGTCACCGTCATCACGCCGCGCGCCGCCCAGGTCAGCTGCGCGCGCGGATGAGAGTGCGGCTCGATCCGAAACCCGTCGGGAAACTCCTTCGCCATGCCGGCGAGCGGACGCGGCGTGTCCTGGTAATCCGCCCGGTCGGTGCTTTTCATGTTGTCCGCCTCGCGACGATCATTGACCGGACAGATTAGATCGGACGGCCTATGTAAGGAGGCCGCGCGCTCCCTGTCGATCGGAAGGACGCCGTGAAATCATCGTCCCGTGTCATCGGCTTTATCAACGCCGGCCACCTGCTCGACCACATGGTCATGCTGATCTTCCCGACCGCCGTGCTCGGG
>Ga0210390_10000227_pt1 | contig 61942 bp, 49 predicted proteins | sample IncBWH11OmetaG_FD_161050 | JGI IMG/M metagenome (GOLD analysis project Ga0210390, IMG submission 161050) | Forest soil microbial communities from Barre Woods Harvard Forest LTER site, Petersham, Massachusetts, United States - Inc-BW-H-11-O ...
CGCACCCCGCCGCGGGCTGGCGTCAGCACGCCCGAAACCAGTTCCAGCCGCTCAGATCAGCCGCCTGACCCGCCGTTACCCGCCCCCACCCCAACACCACCCCCCATGGCTGGGGTGGGTTATTTCTTGGTCAGACGTCTCGCCTGATCCCGGGATGCCCGACGCCGATCAGCTTTGCGGCCGAAGTCGCCGCGTTCGCCGGACTGGATGCCTATGCCGGTTGGGCCGGGCCCGCGACCCGCTGCAGCGCGGCCGCGTCGATGACCGTGATGCGGTGCTGGCCCGTGCGGATGAGACCTCGTTCGCGCCAGTTGGCGAGCGCGCGGGCGACGGTGGCGCGAGAGGTGCCGGCCAGGCTGGCCAGCTCTTCCTGCGACAGCGGGAGCGCTAGCTCGATGGCGCTGCCCGCGCGCTTGCCGTAGCGCCCCGCGAGATCGAGGATGAGCCCGGCAAACCGCTGCGCGCCGCTGGTTACCGTGCGTCTGCGCAGCATCGTGTCGGCGTCGCTCCAGCGCCGGGTGACCACGCGCCGGTAGGCGCGGTTGGCTCCGGGATGGGTATCCAGGAAGGAGCTGAACCTCTCGTAGCCCACGATCAGCGCGTGTACCGCGCCGATGGCCCGCATCGTGGCATTGCGGCGCCCGGCGGTTTCGCCCGCCGTCTCGCCGACGATGTCGCCGTCGCCGCGGAGTGCGAGGACGGCCTGCGCGCCGTTTTCGCTCTCCGAGAGGATCTTCACCCATCCGCCCAGGAGGATGAAAACGTGCGTGGCCGGATCTCCCTCCACGCACATGGTCGCGCCAGGTGGATATCTCCTGTCCCCGCCCAACTGCTGCAGGGCGAGCCGCTCATCAGGGGTCAGCAGGTCCCAGAACCTCTGGTCAGATTCCGGCACCTGCACGTTCTAACCATGAGGCATCCGGGCGTAGCTGACAAATCATGCGCTACCGGTCAAAGGCTTTGCGCGGCCTAGTGGCCGAGGCCGATGATCGCGGTCCACAGCAGGAAGCAGGCCGCCGCCACACAGGTCCAGGTATCGGCCAGCTGGATCCGGTACCTGGCCATCCGTGCCGCGCCAACCAGGAGGTGCGCGCGGATCCACGTCCACGCTTCAGGGTGAGCGTCGGGCGGTGGCAGGGTCAGCCATGGCGCTCGCGGGTCCAGCGGAGCGCCCGTTACCCAGCGGGTCTCGCTCAGCGCGTTGAGGACCGGCCGGCCCGCCATCCCCACGAGAATCGCGGCGACCAGCCAGCAGCAGAAGAGCGGGAACATCAGGCCGATGTTGATGACGTCGGTGAGGCCGGGGTGCAGCGCCCTCGTCGCCGCTCCTGTCTCCGCGGCGATGCCGATCGCGATGGCGCCGAGCAAGCCCGCGCACGCCAGCATGTGGCCGCGCGTTTCGCGCAGCAGTCCCGCCATTTCCCCGATCACCGCGTGGGCATCCACCTGGTCGCGCAGGCCGGTCTCCGGCAGCGTCTGGTCCTCGGCGCAATCGCGGTCAGGCGGGTCGTCCATCTGTCCCGCGGGCCACGTCGGTCTTGTTGCCATGACATCTCCCCGTTTGTGCTGCATTCCTGCATTAAGCGAATCAAGGAACACGGGGATCCGCTGCGCCACGCGATACGGCATGGGTGTCTCAACTGATACAAGAGGTGGATAATTGCGGATCTGGATCGACGGGCGTGGAATTGGAAACTGCAAATCCGTCCGCGGCTGTCCACGATCGTCCACAGGTGTCTGTGAACAGTGCTGACGTCCTCGTGTACCGGCACACTACGGACGGTGCGAAAAATTTGGTCGCGGGCAAGCCAAGCCGACGACAGGATCGCTTTCGGTATTGCAAACCGCCTCGGGGGACGGAAGAATCTCAGTGGCTGGTGTATCCGTGCGCTGAAGTTACGTGAACTGACTTAACCTTTACATCCGGCAATGGCCTCAGAAGAGATGTGATAGTCCATGTGGAATCAAGAGCTTGGATCTGTTATTCCCGATCTGCGGGAAATGTCGGCGGACAGAATCGCTGAGTTGGGCGATACGGTTCTCGCACACTCCATCGACCTGTACTTTCAGCGTATCGCCGAAGACAGCGTGCTCGTCAGCGCATTCAATTCGAATATATAACTGCACGCAGGCACGCCTTGACCTCCGTCGGGCTTGAGGGGCATCCCGCACCCTGGCCATTGCTTGACCTCGACATCGCGGCGATGCGGGTCGCGGGCTACCAGCCCGTCCCCTTCAGGCAATTCATCCTGAAGGTACACAGTCGCTGTAATCTGTCGTGCTCATATTGTTATGTGTATGAGATGGCGGATCAAGCGTGGCGCGGGCTCCCAAAGCGGATGAGCCCGACCGTGACGCGGACGGCAGTCCAGCGCATAGCCGAGCATGCCCGCAGGCATAACCTTCCCAGCGTCGACATAATCTTGCACGGCGGTGAACCGCTACTGGCAGGCGCGGAATGGCTAGCCGAGCTGGCCGCAATGCTGCGCGACCAGGTGCCGGCGCACGTGAACATGTCCATGCAGACCAATGGCACTCTGCTACGTCGCCCTGTGCTTGAAATCCTCAAGAGCGCCGCAGTCAGCATAGGCGTCAGCCTGGACGGCGATGCCGACGCGACCGGGCGGCATCGCCGCTACGCGGATGGCCGGAACAGCTTCGGCGATATCGCCGACGGGCTGAACCTGCTCGCGTCCCCGGAGTTCCATGACTGCTACGCCGGCATACTCGCCACGATCGATGTCAGCAACGACCCGATCGCCGTGTATGAGGCGCTGCTCGCGTTCCGTCCGCCGGCGATTGATCTGCTGCTGCCGCACGCCAACTGGGACGAACCGCCGCCCGGCACCGGCTACGCCGACTGGCTGATCAGCGTGTTCGAGCGCTGGTACGGCGCCCCGCGCCAGGAAACACGCATTCGGCTGTTCAGCGAGCTCATCCAGCTCGTCCTCGGCCAGCCGGGTGCCGTCGAAGGCCTGGGGCTGCTGCCCAGCACCCTGGTGGTGGTGGATACCGATGGCGCCATCAAGGAACTGGACTCGCTGAGTTCCAGCTACGAGGGTGCCGCCGACACCGGGCTGCATGTCTCTTCGAGCAGCTTCGACGACGCCCTCGGCCACCCCACTACTGTCGCCAGGCAGATCGGGGCCGCCGCTCTATCGGCACAGTGCCAGGCCTGTCCGGTGATGAAGGTCTGCGGCGGAGGCCTGTACCCGCACCGCTACCGGCATGGAGCCGGCTTCCGCAACCCCTCGGTGTACTGCGCTGATCTCCTACGGCTCATCGACCACGTTCGTAACCGGGTCGCCCGCGACGTACAGCGGCTCACCGCGTTAGGGGTTCGGCTCGATCTCGGCGGTCAGGCGAATGCCCTTGGCCACCGCCCGGGCCGCGGGATGCTCGGGCGTCAGCGTCCGCTCATACCTGCCGAGCACGTCGGCGATCTGTCGTTGCGCGCCGTCTTCGTCTCCGGCGGCGGCCTCGTCGAAGGCTAGGTTGGCCGCGGCCATCAGGGTGTCCGGGTGGTCGTCGCCGAGCGAGCGCGAATTCCGGCACTTGCTCAGCGTTTCCCGCCCGAGCTGGAGGGCCTCGCCCAGCCTGCCGCACGCCGCGAGGTCGGCGGCGTAGTTGATGCTCGCCGCCAACGTGAACGGATGCTGGTCGCCGTAAATCCGGATAAGGCCCTTCCGTCCTTGATCGTCGTACGGCAAGGCCTCATCCGGTCGCTCGGCGGCGCGAAGTACGGATGCCAGGTTGACCAGCGTCACATAGAGAAGATCGTCCGGACGGCTGGATTCCAGGCAGAGATCACGGGTCTCGCGGGCGAGATCCTCGGCCCCGCCGAGATCGCCGGCGGCGCGCCTGTCGTTAACCAGGTTGGCCGCGGCGCGGAGCGTGTACATGTGATCGACGCCCATATATTCGCGGTAGCGCTGCAGCACGTGCTCGCTCTGCTGCAGCGCGTCCCAGTAGTAACCGGCCTTGCGTAGCGCGGTCGCGAAACCCGCGCAGGCATGCAGCCAGTGCGGGTGCTCGGGACCGCCTTTCGCCTCGAACGCGCTCACGACCTTGCGCGCGTTGCCGAGCGATTCCTGGTAAAAGCCAAGACTGCGCTGGTCGCGCGCCACAGCGCTAAGGGAGTAGAGGGTGAGCGGGTCATCGCGACCCAAAATCCTCTCCCGGTCTTCAAAGGCGCGCTGGTCGGTCTCCAGCGCCTCCCAGAACTGCCCCAGCTCCCGGTAGTCAGAAGCGATGTTGTTCCTGAGATTAAGGGTTCGCTCATTGTCTATGCCGAACATGGCCTCATATTTGGGCAAGATGCTCAGGTCCAGGTCCAGCGCCTCACGAAACTGGCTGCGCGCCCGCAAGTCCTCGCCGTAGAAGTTCTCGCAGAGCAGGAACACCCTGAATCCGGCGCCTTCGGTATAGCGCTGGAGCAAGGGCCGGGTCCGCAGGACCAGGTCATGAGCGTCGGCCGCGCGCCCGCTGACGTACATGGCGACAGCGACCTCCACGGCCAGCGTCAGCACCTGGAGATGGTCCTCACCAAGACGTTCCCGCCACACCCTGAGCGCGTCCAGCCCGAACTGCATCGCCTCGACATGGGCACCGCGCAGGTGCAGTCGCCGCACCTGGCCGATGATGAGGCCGCGCAGCGCCGGGTCGCTGGTGTTGAGGAACCGGTAGTCCGACTCAAGGTGCTGAAGGGACAAGTCGTAAATTGCGTCGGAGCTGCTCTGATCCGGATTTTCTGGATTCGATCTGGCCAGCAACGAGTCGACCGCGGCCCGGTAGGCGTGAAACTTGTCGATGCGGTTTTGCCGAAGTTGTCCCTGAGTAACGGCCTGCACAACCCGGTGCACCTGAATCAGGTCCCTGGCCCCGTCGACCTTCGCCAGGGATATCCGGTGCAGCAGGCTAGCGGCGGCCCGGAACCGGTGCTCAGCGGAGAGGAATTCAGCCACACCAGGCGGATCGTCGATATCAGACGCGTCTTGCAGGAAAAGCTCGGCCGCGATGGGTTCCGGGGAGAAGAACGCGCACAGGTTGAAAAGGTGCTCGGCGTCCTGAGTCAGCAGGGTCGTCGACATCGCCCAGGTACCAGAGACGGGGGCCGGGAACTCCGAAACTCCGGGCTGTTCGCTGAGCAGCAGGTGAGCGTTGTACGCGAACCGGGTGAGATACTCATCGACGGTCTGCGAGGTCTCAACGAGGTATGCCGCGGCGTGGTCGACGGCGATGGGAAGGTGACCGAGTTCCGCTGCCAGCAGCCCCGCTTCGCCCGCCCGCCGTGCGTCTTCTTCTGTGCTGAGCTGTTGTCGCGCGGTCCCCGCACCGAGTCCGGGAACCCGCTGACGTAGGAAGCTGACCGCCTCGTCTGCGGTGAACGGGGAGACCTCGATGGCGTCCCCGATTACGGAACTGGGCCAGTTCTGCTCGCGCGAGGTAATGACGATGTGACCGCCTGGCGGGCACGCGGGCAGGTACTTCTGCAAGTCAAGCAGGCTGACCGCGTTGTCGTAGACCAGCAGCCAACTCGACCGGGCTTCTGACTGCAGCGCTTCGAGCACGGCCGTGATGGCACGGTCGCGGCTGTCCGTGATGGCCTGCCGAAGTTCCAGCCGCTGGGCCAGCTTGACCAGCGCGTCCCTGACCCGGTCATGGTGCTCGGCGCGAATCCACCAGATCACCTCGTACTTGTCCATATTCCGGTATATGTATTCGGTCGCCAGTTCGGTCTTGCCTATTCCGCCCATGCCGCAAATGACCTGCACGTGCGGGGACCGGCTGCCCAGCAGGTTGCCGGACATCGAATCAAGCTCGGCCACCCGGCCGGTGAAATTGAGATTCCGGGCGGGAATCTCGTTCGACCAGATCCGGTGCGGCGGCCGGTGCGCGGCCTCCGGTCGTCCCCTAATCGCGCCTGGCCGGGATTCCCGAATCGGCCGCGGCGCCAAGGGCGCCAGTGGCGCCACTCTCTGACGCTGGACCCCCGCCGTGATTTGCGGCTGCGTGTCGTCCGCGCCGCCGTCTTGCGCCCCGTTCTCCGCTCGCCAGGCCGCCTGCCAGAGAAGCAGGAATTCGTCCCGGTCCGGTCCCCCGCCTAGCGCCCTGACGACCTGTTCAAGGAAGCCCCACTTCGGCACCCGGGGACTGCGAAAGATGTTGTGAACGGTCGATGAACTGATGTTGCCCCGCCCTGCCCTGATCGCGATCTCCCGCATCGATGGACGCCCTGCCCGAGAGTGCAGATCGTCAAGCCGGGCAAAGAGATCGGTGATCGGGCCTGGTGACGTCGGCTCACGCTTGACTGCACCCACCCCTGGATCAACCTCCTGGTACCCAATTATGTCCAAGTTCGTCATGTCATGCACATGACAGCCATCCGAGAACGCGGTGTCCGCGCAATTCGCCGTCCGCTGCGTACGTGCAAAGGCGTCCACGGGAGTCAGCGCTCGCATACCGGCAACCACTTGCGGGGCGTGCGGGGCATGCTGGGAATAAGGGTCCAACCCCAGAGCGTGTAAGGGAGGAATCATGAGCACTCGGCTCGCGGCGGTGGCGCATTGGGACAACCAGCGACCCGTCGGCCCCATGCATCGCTCAATAGTCGCCATTGATCTCGAGGGATCGACCACGCGCACGAACCCGGTCAAGGGAGAACTGCGGCGATCCATGTACGAGCTGCTGGGGCGCGCGCTGGAAGCCGTGCCGATAACCGAAAATCAGCTGGAGCAGCCGATCGACCGCGGGGACGGCGTGCTGCTTCTCATCCGGCCATATGACGATGTGCCCAAGACGGTCTTGCTCGATCGCCTGATACCAGCGCTGACGGCACTGCTGACCGAACACAATACGCGTGCCACGCAGCCAACGCTGCGCATGCGACTGCGGGCGGTCGTGCACGCCGGTGAGGTGCACAGCGACGACCGGGGGTTTTACGGCGAAGCCATCGACATCGCGATCAGGCTGCTCGATTCCGCGGCCGTGAAGAGTGCGCTGAAGCAGACCGAGTCCCCGCTCGTCCTGGTGGTCTCCGAGGAGATCTACAGCGGGATAATCGCCCACGGCTACGTGGACGACTGCGAGTACCGTCAAGCGGTCCGGGTACGCGTCACTGGCAAGCAGCATCGGGGCTGGGTTCATGTCCCCGGCCTTACCGAACCCGCCAGCGCGCCTGGCCCCGCGGCCGGGCTCGCGGCCCTGGCCCGGGCCCCGTTCGTGCTCGCCTCGGTCCGCAAGGGCGCCAGCGGCATGCGCGCCGCGGGCGGTCACTGGGCGCGGGTCAGCTGACCGGACCTGGACGCGGCCACGCACCTCTGGGAGGATGCCCTTCTTTACGGGGAGCCCAGAAAGAGGTGCACGGTGACCAGGCAGCCCAATGACATGGCTCCGCCCTCGGGCACGGATCGACAGAACGCTCTCCGCCACGCCGACGTGGCACTGCGATCGTTCGGGCAGCCGAACTCGGTGGCTAGGCAGTTTGACTTCTGGAACGACAGCTACGAAGGACGGCGGCTGTTCTCCGAGCTGCTCGGCACCTTCTTCCTGGTGCTGGTGGCCGTCGGTGGCGGCGTGGTCAACGCGAAGTTCGGCGGCAACGCCGTGCCCTACGCCGCGCGGGCGGTGGCACCGGCGCTGATGGTGGCGGCGACCATCATGTTCATGGGAACGGTCTCAGGAGCACACCTGAACCCGGCGGTGACCGTGGCCTTCGCGGCGCGGGGGAACTTCCCCTGGAAGCGCGTCCCGGCTTATATCGCCGCCCAGTTTGCCGGTGCGATCGGCGCCACCCTGGTGTTGTGGGCGCTGCTCGGCAAGCAGGGCAGCGCCGGGTTGACGCTGCCAGGTCACGGCGTTTCCACAGTGACCGCGATGGTCTGGGAACTGGTGCTGACCACCGGGCTGGTGAGCGTGATCCTGGGCACGGCGTCGGGTGCACAGCAGATCGGGCCGTTCGCGGCGATCGGCGTGGGCAGCTACATCGCGCTGGCCGGCCTGTGGGGATCGCCGGTCAGCGGCGCCTCGATGAACCCGGCCAGGTCGCTCGGTCCTGCTTTGGTGCTTGGCGACTGGACCGCGTGGTGGGCATACCTGGCCGGCCCGCTGGCAGGTGCCGCCGTCGCTGTGGGCTGCGCTTACGTGCTGCGTGGCCGGGGCGGCGGCCGCAGCGGGATCGCCGCGGCCCAGGGCACGCTCGGGGTGGACTGGCAGCCCGGTCCCGACCCGCGGGGATGAGCCGACGTCCCAGCCCGGCGGGCAGGTGATTTCGGTGGTGGCGGTCAGGTGATTTCGGTGGTGTAGACGACGACGTTGGACAGATACGAGCGCAGGTCGGGATCGAAGGTGCCGCCGCAGGTGATGAGCCGAAGCTCCGCGTCGGGGGCTGGCCCGTAGACCGTGCCGGTCGGGAAGCGGTCCTTGGGATAGGTCCGCAGCGACGTCACGCGGAAGACCACGAGCGTCCCGTCCGCGCGCCTGACGTAGACGCGGTCACCAGGCCGCAACCGGGAAAGCTCGAAGAAAACCCCCGGCCCGGCATACGAGTCGATGTGACCGGCGATAACCGCCGAGCCGACGGCACCAGGGCGCGGGCTGCCCGTGTACCAGCCGGCGATCGAAGGCGTCGGTGGCACCTGGAGAGCGCCCGCGGCGGTCAGGCCGAGTCTGATCAACTGGGTCTGCACGCCGATCGCCGGTATGGTCAGCGCCACCGGCAGCGCCACCTGGGGCGCGTTCGGACGCGGCGCCGCCGCTATCGGGCCGGTCGGGGCGGGCAAGACCGCCGCCGCGGGCCAAACCGGCCGGTCAGGCGCCCGGGTGAGCGTCAGGCCGACGGCGCCCGCGGCGACTGCCGCGAGGCCGACGACCGTCGCGATGACGGCGGCCGGCCTGCCAGCAAGAACCCTCATCTCTTAGGGCCGACAATCTTAGGGCCGACATGCCGGTGCGAGGCGGGCGCGTGCGAGGCGAGCGAATGCGAGGCGAGCGAATGCGAGGTTTGCGCCGACGTCAGCGATGAACGCGAGCGCCGATGGTGGCGTGGTGCCCGGTGATGGGGCTGGTGACGCGGTACCGACGGGTGCGGCAGGTGACGGAGCCGCAGGCCGCCAGTGATCGCGACAAGCATCCCGGCCACGATGACCAGCGCCCACGGCAGCGGGGACGACGGGCCGCGCGGCGCGGTGCCGCCCAGTCCGGTACCGGCGCCTCCGGCGGGCGCGACCGCGCTGCCGGCGGCGTCGAGCAGGTTGTCGACCGTGACCCCGTTTGCCCCATCGAGAACCACGAGGGTATGAACGGTCCCCGCGGCCAGCGTCACGTTCGCCGCGGCGTCCGCGCCGTCATCCGCGATGCTGACGGTGGCGGTGCCCGGGGAGACCGTCCGGTAGCCGCTGACGGTCCCGAAGGTCAGGCTGCTCGCCAGTACCTGCCCGCCCAGGCTGACCGACACCACGTGATCGCGCAAGGATGCCTGGATCAGGCGAACCAGGACCTGACCCGGCGGGGTGCTCAGCTGATCGTGCAAGACCTGAAGCCGCAGCGCGGATTCCGGCCCCAGGCCGGCCACAGTGTAGGCGTTCCCGGCCACGACGGCCACGCTGGCGGACAGCACCGGCGCAGTGGTCGCCGCGGCGCCTGCCGGGCGCATCGAGACGCTGTAATCCCCGGCTACGACCTGCTCGTACGGCGAGACCACACCGTAGGCGACGTGATGCAGCACCAGTTGCGCGGACGGGTCGCCGAACGAATAGAGGTAAACGTCCACAGCTGGAGTGTTCGGCGACAGATGGGCGAGCCTGATCCAGCCGGTACCAGTGGCGGCCGAAGCCGGCGCCGCGGCCGCGGCACTTGCCACCAGCACCGCGGCCAGCGCTGGAATGCTCAACGCGGCGATGTATCGAAGAAATCTCATGGGTCCCTCCCCTGGGCCATGACCATGGATAGGCTTACGGTCCACTCAGCAGCCCCAGGGGGCTCGGAGCGGCATACTCCACGAGCAGCACCGAGTTACCCTCGATGCCCGCCCGCAGCGGCACGAACGGCGGCCGCTGGGCGTCAAAAAAGGCGAGCGCAGAACGCAACGAGCTGCCGGGCTCGCCATCCGGCAGCGTGATCTCCGCGCCGCGGAACGGCACGACGGGGCTAGCGCCCGGTGACGCGTCGTCGAAGGCCAGGATCCGGACCGACCTCCCCGCTGCCAGCTCGGCGACCGTCAGGAGCAGCCGGGGATCCACGTCGCCATCCTTCAGCGCCACCCTGGCGGCCGAAGAGACGATGACGTGCCGGTTGACCGCCAACTGCCGGCCGGCCGTTTCGCGGGCGCGCATGTCCGCGGAGAGTGAGAGCTGATACGCGGCGGCGCCGTCGGGAGCGGTGGCGAGGACGTCGATCCGGCCAGCGCCGGAACCGAAGCTGGCGAGCACCACGGGCGCGTACACGTTCTCAAGCCGGGCGCCGAACTGGCTCCTTATCGCCGGAGTGGCGACCACTACGTCGGAGCCAAGCGGGTCGGCCGTCGACGTGCCGAGCATCAACAGCCGGGACGGGGACAGGTCGGTGGCTTGCAGCTGAGCGCACATCGCCGGGTCGCAGGCCACAATCGCGCCGGGAGCGACCTGACTGGCGATCCACGCTGCGGCCTGGTCGCGGGTAGCCGCCGCGACCTGCAACGCCACGGGCGTGGGGGCAGCCGCCGCACGTCGCGGGCTCGTCGCCGGCGCGCGATGGGTGACGATGGCCGTGATCACGACGGCCGCCACCACGGCGACCGCGAGCACGAGCAAGCGCCGCGCGAGAACCATGCGCCCGCGAGCGACGTCATGTCGTTCCAGCCACAGGCGCATGGTGGTGGCTATCACCGTCGCCCACGACGGCTCCGAGACGCGCGGGCGTCCTGACCGGATGCCGTGATCGTCCATCTCCGCCCCCACCCCCAAGGGAAGATCAGGTCATAATCACAGGAGAACACAGGCGGCCGGACTATTCCGGTATTACCTGAATTTGTGCGTTAAATGGCGCGGATATTGTGTTGCCGTGCGTCGGCGATATCGGGTTTGTCGCATTTCGCGCGCGAACCCCCAGCACCGGCGGGTGCTGGGGGTTCGCGGTGTCGGGGTAGCGAGCGTCAGGCCTGGACGCTGCGCCAGCCTTCCGCGTAGTGCTCGCGAACTTCCTTGGTGTACGGGGCTGGAGCCACGGTGGCGCGAACCTCCATCTGGCGATGCGGCCGCTCCACCGACGCCTTAGCGGAACCGCCGTCCGGCTCACCCCAGACCAGCGTGACCTCAGCGCCGATGGGCAGGTCGTGGTCGACGGTCGACAGCGAAAGCATCTTCCGCTCGTTGTGGCTGTAGCCGGTGAACATGGACAGGCCCACCACCTTGCCACCGGAGAGGATGGCGTCGTAGTTCGAGGCGGCGTAGTTCGACACGGGCAGCTCGAGGACCTTGTAGGGCACCTCGTCGGTGAAAAGCGAACCGACGACCTTGGCGGCGTCCTCGCCGTGCCACGCCAGCGTCACCTTGCGGCGCTGGTTGGGCTTGTCCATCGCCTCCAGGGCCTCGCGGCCCACGAAGTCGTGGTCGAACTTGACCATGTGGCCGTACCCGAGCTGGTACGGCGTGACGTAGTAGTCATCGATGCTGTCGGAGACGAAGCTGCCGCCGATCGATCCGGCGAAGCCCTCGTAACCCTGCGCGGGGAGCCATTCCCGGTATGGCTTCATCTGGTCGCCTGTGTAGATGGCGGGAAGTGGCGAGGGAATCCAGCCGGACTCAAGCGCGTTAGTCGCGTACGCGCGAGCGCCGACCGGCTCAATACCGAACTCCTTGCCTGCTTCCAAGATCACGTCGCGGATCTCCAGGTACTCCTCGTACGGACCCCAGACCTCAAGTCCCGGCTGGCCGGCCATGCCGTGGCGAAGGGCGTGCACCCGGCGACCGGCGATGTTGATGTAGTCCGTGTGGAAGAACTTGATGTCGGGGAACGGGCCGCCGTTCAGCTTCTGGATCACCTGCTCGGCATTCGGACCCTGGATCTGGAACCGGTACTGCGTGCGGGTGACCGCCTTGCCCATCGGGCGGGACGGCGACCGGTCATCCCGTACCAGCTCGACCTTCCAGTCGCCGGTCTCGGCGTTGAACTGAACCCAGTTCACGGTCGGCACGCGGCCGACGAACTCGTACTCGTCCTCCTCCAGGTGGAACAGGATCCCGTCGCCGATCACGTGGCCGCCATAGCTGCAGGGAACGAACTGCTTGGCCCTATTGAGCGAGAAGTTCTTGAAGGTGTTAATGCCAAGGTAGGAGATCAGCTTGAGCGCGTCCGGCCCCTTGACGTACAGGTTCGCCATGTGGTGCGTCTGGTCATACAGCACGCAGGTTTGAGTCCACGCGCGCTGCTCGGTCCGCCAGTTGCTGAACTCGGTGGGCACGACCGGGTAGACGTAGGCTCCGTCCTGGGAGCTGCGCAGCAGCTCAACGGGGTTCACTGTCTGCAGCAGATCCTCAAGGCTTCGCTGCGTCATAGGTAGTTTCCTGCCTTCCTTGTTACTCCTCGTTAGCCCGGCCAGCCGGGAAGTGCCTCCTAGCCGGTGGCTCACGACCATGATGAACCTCCGTGATCGGGATGTCGCTGTGCGATTCCCCCGAATTTCGGGCGACGCTCTCGTTACTGGCCCCAGCTATCGAACCGCGCAAGTGTCGCAGGTCACACGGTCATAGCGCGCCGAGTAACCGGGTTCGGGCGGACCGTACCCGTTACCCGGCCACAAAGCCAGACAGGTCACCCCGAGGCGCGCCCCAACGCTGCGTAACCCGGGTCACCCGGCCGGGTCCGGCACCGCTCGCGAGTGCCGCGACGAGCGCGCGGCACGCGTCTTCGCTACCCTCGGCCAGCACTTCCACGCTGCCATCCGCCAGGTTGGTCGCCGAGCCGACGAGATCCAACTCGGCGGCCTTCCGCCCGACCCAGTACCGGAATCCGACCCCTTGCACCCTGCCCTCGACCCAGGCGGTCAGCCGTACGACCCGCTCTCCCTCATCGCCAGCGGTCACGTTTGGCATGCATTCCCAGCCGACCGCGGGCGAACCCTTTATGAGGGGGGCGGAGGGGGGCAGCCACCGGCTTATGGCTGCCGCACCTGCCGGGCGGGCCGTCGGCCCCACCTTAAGACTGACGGGACGCCTGGGGCCGTTCGGAATAGTGGGTTTAGATTTTCGTCGATCTGTCCTCGTCGACGTCGCAGGCCCGCGCATAACTACGCAATTGCGCGATATCACAGTCTGGCGTCGCTTGATGGCGTTACTGTAGCCTTCCGGACACAATGTGGGTCAGGATGATCTTTCAGAAGCATCCGGACGTTCGCGGTAAAAACGAGGAGTTGCTCCATGGGCCTACCCAGCTCCCCGGGCCGGGCAGCCCCGCGTGCCGCAGGTCATTCGATCAACTTCTATCTCGCCGCTGGCCTGCTTGCGCCCGTCACGATCTTGCTGGCGCTATGGGGAGTGATCGCCGGGCTAGTGCTGGCGGGCTACCTGGACAAGATCCGCTGGATGAGCAGGCAGACACCCAGCCATCAGGCAGTGCTGGGCGCGGCGGTGATAGCGGGGGCGGGCCTGATCGTTGTCATTGTCGTCGTCGCGCGGGTCGACTGGTTCGCCCGCCGGCTGTCCGCCGAGATCTCCGGGCTGACCGCGACGGCCGGCTCCCTGGCCGACGAGCACCTGCCACGGATCGTCGCCGCGCTGCGCAACGGGGACCAGGTCGGGGATGACGAAGCGGGCACAAACTGGCCGACCATGAAGACCGCCGAGGTCACCTCAGTCGCCGCGGCGATCGCTCGGCTCAATCGCGCGGCCGTCACTTCGGCCGTGGCCGAGGCTTCCCTGCGTCACGGCTACAGGCAGATCCTCGTCAGCCTCGGGCGGCGCAACCAGTCGCTGCTGCACCGGCAGCTGCGCATCATCGACGGCCTCGAACAGCAGGCCTCCGACCCCACCGCGCTCGCCGACCTGTTTACGCTCGACCATCTGACCACCCGGATGCGCCGCCATGCTGAGAGCCTGACGATCTTGTCGGGGGCGGCATCGGGGCGTTCGTGGAGTGGCCCGGTGCCGGTCATCGACGTGATGCGCGCCGCCGCGGCCGAAGTCGAGGACTACACGCGGGTGACCGTTATCACCGATTCCGACGAGGCGATCGGCGCGACCGCGGTCACGGACATGATCCACCTGCTGGCCGAGCTGATCGAGAACGCGACCTTGTTCTCGCCATCCAGCACGCGAGTCGAGGTGCGGGCCGAGCGAGTGGCGAACGGCTTCGCGATCGAGGTCGAAGACCGCGGCCTTGGCATACCGCCGGATCAGCTCATCCAGATCAACGCGCAGCTCACCAGCCCGCCAGACTTCGACCTGGCCGACGCCGACCGGCTTGGCCTGTTCGTGGCGGGCAGGCTGGCGGCGCGACACGGCGTGCACGTGGCACTTGCCCCGTCCGCTTACCGGGGCATCAAAGCGGTGGTGGTGATGCCCGAGAGCATCATGGCCACCCCCGCTCGGCCTGGCGCCGAGACCCGCCTCAGTACCGAACCGGTAACCGGCCGTTCGGCCCGGCTGAACCTGCGTGCTCCCGAGGTGCTCTCGCTGACCAGCACCGGCCTGCCTGAATCGCTCTTGACGCTCGACGAGCTCAACGGAGATCTGGCGCTCACGCCGACCGCGGACACCCGCGTCGAAGCTCCGGCGGCTCAGGACGCCCCGCCCGCGCCACTCACCCCGGCCGCTCCGACGACCCTGCACGGTCTGCCTCGCCGCATCCGCCCGTCGGCCACGACGGCGGACGCGCCACAGGACTCGCTCACGGTGGCGTCCGAGGCCTGGGACGACCAGCTGCTAGCCATGGACGGGGAAGGACCGGCGCCGCGGCATGTCCCGCCGGACAGCCCGGCACCGGAACACGCGCGCACGCTCGCCGCCTCCCTGCAGAACAGCTGGCATCGGAGCCGGCTGGCTCACGAGGAGGCTGACGAGCAGGCTGGTTCCGGGTCTGGCGACGGCACGCTAGCCAACACAGATAGCACAGAAAGCACGCGAGACAGCGCGGCGGATAGCGAGGGGGATTAATGGCCGAGGGCGGCAGTCCAGCACGGGATCTCGCCTGGCTGCTGGACGATCTGGCCGACCGACTCAAAGACTTCCGCCGGGCTGTGATCTTGTCCCGCGATGGCTTGCTCATCGCCGCTTCGAGCGATCTCACCCGCGAGGAGGCCGAGCATCTGTCGGCAGTGGCGTCAGCCGTGCAAAGCCTGGCGGCGGGCACGGGAGATCGATTCAAGGCGGGCGGCGTCCGGCAGACGATCATCGAGCTCGAGCAGGGCATCTTCTTCGTCATCGCGGCCGGCGAGGGAAGCTGCCTCGCGGCGCTGTGCCCCGCGGAAGCGGACGCGGGCTCGGTCGCCTACGAGATGGCGATGCTCACCAAGCGCGCGCGGCCGCACCTGGCCGCCCTGCCGCGGTTCCCGCCCGTCGACATGCCGGTGGAGTGATCGCGGTGCCCGGAGGCAACAAGTGGAGACGGCGGGATTCCGGCCCTGTGGTGCGGCCCTACGCCGTGACCGGCGGACGGACCGCGCCCGCCGACGGGGAGATGCTCGATCTCCTCGCCGTCGTCGTTGCCACCGGGCTGCTGGCCAGGACGGGGGCGGGTCTGGGCGGGGATCAATCAGTCAAGCTGACCCCCGAGCACCGCAGGATCCTTAAGCTGTGCGAGAACCCGGCGACCGTGGCCGACATCGCAGCGGACACGGGGCTGCCCGTCGGCGTGGTGCGGGTGCTGCTCGCCGACCTGACCGCGCAGGGCGCGGTGACCGTGGTGCGGGAACGCCCTCCCGGGCAACAAACCGGCAACGACGTGCTTCAGGAGATACTGAATGGGCTCCGCGCGCTCTGATATCCCCCCGCCGTTCGCCGCGCACAAAATCCTCATAGCAGGCGGGTTCGGGTCGGGGAAGACGACGCTAGTCGGCGCGATCAGCGAGGTACGCCCGCTGCGCACCGAGGAGGTGCTGACCTCAGCGAGCGTCGGCTACGACGACGTGTCCGGGGTGGACGCCAAGACCACCACGACGGTCGCACTTGACTTCGGCCGGATCACCTTCGGCAGTCAGCTGGTGCTGTACTTGTTCGGGCTGCCGGGCCAGGAGCGCTTTTCCTTCATGTGGGACGAACTGTCCTACGGCGCGCTCGGTGCGGTGATCCTTGCCGACGTCCGCAAGCTCGACGACTGCTTTCCGTCAGTGAACTACTTTGAGAAACGCAGGCTGCCGTTCGTCGTGGCCATCAACTGTTTCGACAACGCCCCCCGCTACGATCCGGACGAAGTGCGAACCGCGCTCGACCTCGACCCGGGCGTCCCGCTGATCCTTTGCGACGCCCGCGATGTTGGCTCGGTAAAGCAGGTCCTGATCACCCTGGTGGAGGCCATCGCCGCGCGGCGTTCTGGTCGCCGCAGGAGCGGGCGGACCAGCGTGACTCCCGGGATGTAGGTGGGTGCGATGATGGACAGCCCGGTATCAGCCGGAATGCAGGCAGGACTGGCAGCGGCTCCTGAGCTGCGACCTGTCTGGGTAGGGTCGGCGCCACCGCTCGCCGACGGGTTCACCGTCAGGGCAGAGACGGGCCAGCTGACGCAGACGGTGCTTGGCCCGGGTACCGCGCTCGCGCTCGTCCCCGAGCACGCCGCCGGACCGCGTAACTGGCGGGGCGCGTCAGGCAAAACGCAGCTCGCGCTGTCATTCGCGCATTCGCTGTGGCAGGCCGGCGCGGTCGACCAGGTGATCTGGCTGACTGCCACGAGCCGGGCGCAGGTGCTCTCCGGCTACGTCGAGGCCGCGGCCGCGCTCGACATCCAGCTATCGGGCGAGGCCGAGTCGGTGTCCGACCGCTTCCTGGGCTGGCTGCGTGACACGCCCCGCCCGTGGCTCGTCGTGATCGATGACCTGACGGACCCGATGACCATCCAGGGACTCTGGCCCGGGGGCCCGTCGGGCCGGGTGCTGATCACCACGCCTGACCCGGTGACCCTGTCCGGGTACCCGGCGCACGTCATGCCAGTGGGGACCTTCAGCCGCCGCGAGGCGCTGACCTACCTGGTCGGCCGCCTCACCACGGACCTCGACCAGCGTCAGGGCGCCATCGATCTGATCGGCGACCTCGGCAATGAGCCGCTGGCCCTGGCGCTGGCCAGCGCCGTGATCGCCAGCTCTGAGCTCACCTGCCACGACTACCGCGAGCACTTCCTCCGCAGGCGTGAACAGGCGCTCGGTGCGGCGGCGGTGGCGGTGGCGGAACCGACGGCCGCCCCGATCGCCTGGGCGCTGTCCGTGGACCACGCCGACCTGCTGTCGCCCGGCACCGCTCATTCACTCCTCGCGCTGGCCGCCCTGCTTGACGGCGACGGAATCCCCGGCACGGTCTTCACCACCGCCGCCGTGCGCGAGCACTCTGGCGTCCGCGGCCTGCACACGGGATCGGCGGGCGGGATACAGGACGGGGTCGCGGCCCTCGAGCAGGCTGGCCTGGTCACCACCGACACGTCCACGACGCCGCCGACATTGCGGATGAACTGGCTGGTCCAGGCCGCCGCCAGGGCGGCCATGCCGGAGGCGATGCTCAAGGGCGCGGCTACCGCGGCGGCCGACGCGCTGCTCGAGGCGTGGGCAGCCGACGACGAGCCGGAGTGGCTGGCTCGAAGCCTGCGCTCGTGCACCGAGACTCTGCGGAGGTATTCGGGATCCCTGCTGTGGGAGGGAGGCTGCCACGCGCTGCTCATGCGCGCCGGGAGCAGCCTGGACAGCGCGCGCCTGACCGGCCCCGCGGTCGACTACTGGCAGGAACTCGCCACCACTAGCGTGCGGCTGCTCGGGCACGATCATCCAGCCACCGTTGGCATCAGCGAGCGGCTCGCGCAGGCGTACCTGGCGGCCGGGCGGGCGACCGAGTCCGTGGCGCTGCTCGAGCAGATCCACGGCGACCGGGCCCGCCGGGCCGGGCCGGATCACCCCGGCTCGGTCCAGGCCGGGCGCGACCTGGGGTTCGCCCTGCTGACGGCCAAACGGTTCGTCGAGGCCACCGCCGTCCTCACCGACGTCGCCAGCGGCTGGGAACGGTCGGCAGGTGCGGAAAGCGTCGAGGCCATATCGGCGCGCGAAGACCTGGCCGCCGCGCAACGTGCCGCGGGCCAGGTCGACGAAGCGATCGCCCTGCTGCGGACCACACTGCGGGACAGGGAGCGAATCCAAGGTTCCCGGCACCCGGAGACGACCACGACGTGCCAGCAGCTGGCTGAAACATATCTGGCGGCCGGGCAGGCCAAGGCGGCGATCTCGCTTTACCAGCGGGTGGTCTCCGACCGTGAGCGCGCGCTCGGCGCCGGCCACCTGCAGACGATCGCCGCCCGCGGCGCGCTTGGCTCCGCTAATTACTCGGCGGGCAAGATGGCCGTCGCCGTGCGCCTGTTCGAGCAGGCCCGCAGCGAGTATGTCAAGGTGCTCGGCGCAGACCACCCGGACACACTCGGCGCCTGCATCAACCTGGCACACGCCTACTATGCGGTCGGCAGGATCAGCGACGCCACCAAACTGCTCACCGAGACCGTCGAACGCTGCGAGCTGAGCCTGCCGCCCGCTGATCCACTCACGGTGACGGCCCGGACCAGCCTGGCGAACATCGGCGGACCAACCAGCAAGCGCTAACACGGATAGCAGCCGCTAAATGCCACCGGGAGGCGGGTCGTCTGCCACGTAGTAGCCGTGTCCGCTGCGGTAATGGACATAACCCAGTTCCCGCAGCCGTCGCAAAGCACGAGCCATGACCTTCGGGTGAACGCATGCGGCCAACGCCATATCGGATACGGTCGGCAGCCTTTCGCCTGGCGCGTACCTGCCGGTCCTGATTCCGTCGGCCAGGCCGCCCGCCGCCTTTACCCATTGTGCGTCCGCCTGGCCGCCAATCGGGCTGGCGGGGCGAGCCCACTTCCCCGTCGGTCTCCCAGACAGCGGCTCGCCGCTCACCAACCCAACCCGGCCAACCGGACTCCGCGGCCAGTCAAGCGCTCCCACACGAGCCGTCACGCTCCGTTCCCCTCCACCGCGCGATTAGGATCAGGCAACGCCTGTCGAAAGTAAGACCGTGGAGAGGGCTTTCTGCGTTACCGCCTAAGCTTGTTACTCGCGAGTTTACCAAGACAGCGGCTCATGAGTGTTTTAGGGTCGTTTCGTGCTAGGCGAGGGATTCCCCAAAGTGCTCGCCGCCGCCGCGGACGGGGATGGGGCCGCATTCGCTATCTTGTGGCGAGATACCCACCCGCCATTGCTTCGGTACCTTTGGGTTGCCGCGGGGGACGCGGCGGAGGATCTCGCCAGCGACGTTTGGCTTGATGTCGCCCGGCGGCTAGCCAAATTCAAGGGCGGCGAACCCGAATTTCGCGGCTGGCTGTTTACCCTGGCCCGCCGCAAGGTGATCGACAAGCGCCGGCACGAGGCACGACACCCGGAATCGCCAACGGGAGACATCGAAGCCCTGGACCGGCCCGCGTCGGACGACACCTTCGCCGCGGCGGCCGAAGGCATCTCCACCGCTGCCGCCCTGGAACTGATCGCGACCTTGCCGCGCGATCAGGCGGAGATCATCGTGCTGCGTGTCGTGGTCGGCATGGAAGCCACGGGAGTCGCGCGAATCGTCGGCAAAACGCCTGGTGCGGTCCGGGTGGCCGCCCACCGGGGCCTGCGCACGCTCAGCGCGCGGCTGGCTGACGCCAAGAGTGTGACACCAGGCCAGCGAGGCGGCACGCCGGAGCAGGGTGGTGTAACGCGATGACGGCCTTCGACGGTTCCCCCGCTGAGATGCCTATTCCTTCCGGCCACGCCGACTGGCGCTCCCCCGACGAGGCGACAGCCGAACGGCTGCTGTCCGGCCAGGGCGCGGGTCCCGATGCCCCGCCGGAGGAGCAGACGCTGGCCCTCGTGCTCGCCGCGGCGGCGCGTCCGGCCACGCTTCGGGAGCTTTCCGGCGAGCAGGCCGCCGTGGCGGCGTTCGAACTCGCCGTCAGCGGGCCTGCGCTGAGCGCGCCGACGTGGATCAGGTCCGGCGCAGCGAAAGCGCGGCACTCGCTCGCCCACCGCATCCCGGTGCTCATTTCAGCTGGCGCGCTCACTCTAGCGGCCGCGCTGGGCGGGACCGCCGCGGCGGGCGCTCTGCCGCCAATGCTGCAGAAGATGGCGCACAGCCTCTTCGACGCGCCCGCCCCCGCTCAGGTGGTGCCGCGGCGGAACATTAGCCCGGAACCGGCGACCGTAGGACCGCATCAGGCCGGGCCAACCAGCCCGGCGCGAACATTGCGACACAAGACCAAGAACGCGAAGGCCAAAGCGACGGGCAAGGCGAAGGGCAAGGCGAAGGGCAAGCAGAAGGCCGCCAGCAGCGCGAGCACGTCGAGCAGTGGCAACGGGCAAGGCAACGACAAGAGCAACGGAAAGGCCAAGGGAAAGGCCAAGCATCACGCGAAGGCCAACGGCCAGGGCAACGCCAACGCCAACGGCCAGGGCAACGGCAACGGCAACGGCCAGGGCAACGGGAACGGGAACGGGAACGGGAACGGGAACGGGAAGGCGAAATGCCACGGGAACGGCAAGAAATCCTGCGACCAGACCACCCCGTTAAGACGGCCGAAGTACCCGAAGCCCCCGCGCGGCAAGCATCGGCACCGCCGGGCCCACCTTCTCGTAGCCCGGTCCGACTGTCTGCCCGCCCAGGTAGCGTGCGTGCACGCCTTCGCAGATGACCGCCAGCTTCATCCAGGCAAGCGCGATGTAGAAGGACAGGTTGCGCAGGTCACGGCCCGTTCGCACCGCGTATGCCTGGGCGAGCGCGTCGGCGGTGGGGAACCCCGGCTTGTCGGTGAGTCCGGCGGACACTGGTACGCTGCCGCGTTCGGCGTCGCCTGGATCATGCCAGTAGGTCATTGTGACCGCGAGGTCGGCGAGCGGGTCGCCGAGCGTGGACAACTCCCAGTCCAGGACCGCGGCGATCCGCGGCGCGTCCGGCACCGCCAGCGAGACGACCGTGTTATCGAGCCGGAAGTCACCGTGCACGATCGTGCACGCGCTGTCTTCTGGCGCCAGTTCGGCCAGCCGCGCCAGCAGCACTTCCATGTCTGGCAGCTCACGCGTTTTGGACCGTTCCCACTGCGCGCCCCAGGTGCGGATCTGCCGTACGCAGTAGCCGCTGTGCCGACCGTAGTCCCCGAGACCGGCTTCGTCCGGTGAAACCGCGTGCAGGTCGGCCAGCGTGGCGATCAGCGCGCTCGCCAGCGCGCCGCGCGCGGAAGGCGACAGCGCTTCGGTGTCAGCGGGGGTGCGGAGCACCGGGCCGGGCACGTCGCGCATCACGTAGAACGTCACGCCAAGCACGTCCGGGTCGGTGCACAGTGCCAGCGGCTCTGGCACCGGGACGGAGGTCGGGAAAAGCGCCCCAAGCACCCGGTACTCCCGTTGCATGTCATGCGCCCGAGGCAGCACATGGCCGAGCGGCGGCCGGCGCAAGATGACGGTCCCGCCGGGCAGGCCGAGTCGGTAGGTGATGTTCGACAGGCCGCCCGATATGACTTCTGACGTCCACGGGCCGTCCTTGGCGAGGCCTGGCAGCGCGGCGCGCAGCCAGGGCCGGACGCCCGCCGCGGGAAGCCCAGGCAGGTCGGGCGGGTCGCTCTGCTGCCGCGACGGGCCTTGCTGGCCGGGCACCGGGTCAGTCATCGGCGCCGGCGAGGGCACGGGCGCGGCGCGCGGCCCGCTTGGCGATCGACATCCGGTGCACCTCGGACGCGCCGTCGTAGATCCTGAACGCGCGCACGTCGGCGTAGATGCGGCCCACCACCAGCTCCGCTGAGGTGCCCAGCCCGCCGCACAGCTGCACCGAGCGGTCCACGACCCGGCTCACCACCTCGCTGATGAACACCTTCGCGCGAGACGACGCCTCGGTGGACTTGTCGCCCTGCGCGATATGCCAGGCGACCTGCCACAGCAGGGCGCGCGCGGCGGCGATCTCGATCTCGTTGTCGGCGATCATCTGCTGCGCCATGCCGTGCTCGGCGAGCGGCGCGCCGAACACCGAACGCGACACGCTGCGCGTCAGCGCGATCTCGTGCGCCCGCCGGGCGGCGCCGAGCCAGCGCATGCAGTGCGTGAGCCTGGCCGGGGCGAGCCGGACCTGCGCGTACCTGAACCCCTGGCCAGGCTCGCCGAGCACCGCGTCGTCCGGCACGAACGCGTCGTCGAAGGTCACCTGGCAGTGCCCGCCGAGCGCCGCACCGTCGATGGTGTGCGCGTGCCCGGTGATCTTGAAACCTGGGTTGTCTGTGTCAACCAGCAGCATCGTCGCCCCGCCGCCGGTAGCGGAGTCGGCGCTGGCCGCCATCGCTATCGCGAAGGCCGCCCCGTACGCCCCGCTGATCAGGTGCTTGTTGCCCGAGATCACCCAGCCGCCGTCCACCTTGGTGGCCGTGGTGCGCAGCGCCGAGGGATCGGACCCCGCGCCGGGCGGCGGCTCTGTCATCGCGAAGCACGACCGGATATCGCCCGCGACCAGCGGCAGCAGGTACCGGCGCTGCTGCTCCGGCGTCGCGATCATGTGCAGCATGTGGATGTTGCCCTCGTCCGGCGCCGAGCAGTTCAGCGCCAGCGGGCCGAGCAGGCTGCGGCCGGCCTCCTCAAGGAGCACCGCCGCCTCGTCGAACGCGAACCCGCCGCCGCCAAGCTCGGCGGGGGCCAGCGGCGCCCACAGCCCGGCTGCCTTCGCCTGTTGCTGCAGTTCCTTGCGCAGCGTGTCGTCCACACCGCCGATGAACGCGTCCTGCTCGCGCGGGATGACCACGTCGTCGACGAACCGCGTGATGCGGTCGCGCCAGTCGATCACCCGCGGGGAGAGCGAAAAATCAAAGGGCATGAGGGCTCCTGGTCACAGACGCCACTGTCCGTTCAGTGAAAAGTCATTATTACCCGGAACGGACCGTGGCGTCTCCCCCGGCGGAACCGGCTGCGGTCTGCTTAGCGGCGCCGAGCGGGCGTCGTCCGCGGCGTCCGGCCAGCGCCAGCTCGGCGGCGTGGTAGCCGCCCATGCCGTGGACGCCCGCGCCAGGCGGCGTGCTCGCCGAGCACAGGTACACCCCGGGCAGCGGCGTCGCCCACGGGTGCGGCGATAGCCGGGGCCTGCGGATGAACTGGGTCAGCCCCGCGTAGCCGCCACCGATGTCGCCCCCGACGAGGTTGGGGTTGTGCCGCTCCAGGGCCGCCGTGTCGTGCGTGACACGGGACAGGATCAGGTCACGGAAGCCGGGCGCGAACCGTTCGATCTGGTTCTCGATCGCGGTGGTCATGTCGACCGTGGAACCGTTCGGCACGTGACAGTACGCCCACAGCGCTTGCCGGCCGGCCGGCGCTCGCGACGGGTCCGCCGCGCATGGCTGGACGGCGAGGACGTACGGCCGCCGCGGGTGCCGCCCGGCTGCCACCTCGGCCTCACCGGCCGCGATCTGGGCGAGCGTGCCGCCTAGGTGGACGGTGCCCGCTTCGCCGACGGCCGGATCGGTCCAGGGCACCGGGGCGGACAGCGCCCAGTCGGCCTTGAACACTCCTGGCCCGTAGCGGAACGCGCCCAGCCGGCGCGCGTATCCGCCGGGCAGCCTGTCTCCGCACACGGTCAGCACCTGGGCCGGCGTCAGGTCGAGCAGGATCACACCAGCGTTCGGCACGTCGGACAGGTCCCGGACGGGATGGCCCGACTCCGCCACGCCGCCGAGCTCGGTCAGCCGGCCGACCAGGGCGGCGGCGAGCCGCTGCGCGCCGCCGCGGACCACCGGCCAGCCGGCCTCGTGGGCGAGCGCCGCGAGCAGCAGACCGTAGCCACCGGTGATCGGCGCGCGCAGGTCCAGTATGGAATGCGCGGCCATCCCCGCGAGCACGGCGCGCCCTCGCTCGCCGCCGAACAAGGCCTTCGCGAGCACGGTGGCCGGCAGCACGCCAAGCGCCCCGTACCTGGCCAGCCGCAACGGGGCGCGCGGTACGGACAGCGGCGATAGCAGCGAGTCCACCAGCCCGTAACCGGCGCGCGCGGTGGCGCCCACGCTCTGCCGCCAGGCGAGCGCGTCTCTCGCCGACCCGAGGCCGGCGGCGGTCTGTGCGACGTCCCTGTGCACTAGCACGGCATCCTGGCCGTCTAGCGGGTGCGCCGCTTGCACCTTCGGGAACGCCCACTCGACCGGCAGGTTGAGCTCACGGAACGCCTTGGACGCCCGTGCGAGCGGCAGCGCGGTGGCGCAGATGTCGTGCGTGAAGCCGTCCAGGGTCAGCGCCGCGCTGCGCAGCCCGCCGCCGAACTCGTCCGCTCCCTCCAACAGCAGCACCCGGAGCCCGGCCTCGGCCAGCGTGATGGCGCCGACCAGCCCGTTCGGCCCCGACCCGACCACCACGGCGTCGAAGCCGTCCGCTTGCGTCACCCGGCCTCCTCCCGGTTGCCCCGGGGGGACGACCCCCCGGGATCCCCCCGCGAATGGGGGGCTCCGCGCCCCCGATTCCCCCGCGCCCGAGCCCCTCCGGGATTCATTACACGCCTATGGGCAGCCACCCTGGTAGGGGACTGCCCACACTGACGTCCGGTGGCAGGTACGTCTGGTTAGACGGGCCGCACGTCCTCGGCCTCAAGTGCCTCGAGTTCCTGGGCCACCGCGACTGCCTCACTGGCCTCAGGAAGCTCACCCTGCGCTGCCGGACGAGGCCGCAGGCTCACGTAGCTGAGCACGACTCCGACCGCGAGCAGCCCGATCGCCACCCATATTCCGGTGTGGTAGCCGTCGATGAATGCTTGGTGGGCCGGCACCCCGACCCGCAGCGCCGACGTCTCCCGGGTGCTCAGCACCGCGCCGATCACCGTGATCCCGAGCAGCCCGGCCACCTCACGTGAGTCGTTGAGCAGGGCCGAGGCGATGCCCGCCTGGCCGGTCGGCGAGCTTTCAAGAACCTCGTTCGTCAGCGGCACGTTCATCAGCCCGGCGCCGACGCCGAAGAGCAGGAACCCGGGCATCAGCGAGCCGTATCCGATGCCTACGCCGAGGCGGGCGATCATGATCAGGCCGGCGAGCATGAGCAGCAGCCCGAACGAAACCGTGCGGTGGCCGCCTATCAGCGCCGTCACCCGCGGCGCGAGCGTCGCCGCGACCGCGATGGTGAGCGCCATGGGCACGAACGCCAGGCCCGCCTTGGTCGGCGAGAACCCGAGGATCCGCTGCAGGTACAGCGAGGTGAAGAAGTAGATCCCGAGGATGCCGAACCCCCAGATCATCATCGTCACGATGCCGCCGCTGAACGCGCGGTTCCTGAAGATGCCCAGCGGCACCATCGGCTGCTGGCCGCGAGCCTCCACGGCCAGGAAGACCGCCCCGGCTAGCGCGGCGACCGCGAAGGAGGCCACGATCCGCGGCGATGTCCAGCCGCTGTCGGGGCCCTCGATCAGCGCGTAGGTGAGTGCGAACAGCGCGAGCGCCGAGATGACGAGTCCGGGTACGTCGAGCCGGCGAGATTGCCCTTCCGCCCGCGATTCCGGGACGGACGGGGCCGCGATCGCGAACGTGATAGCCCCGAGGGGAACGTTGATGAGGAAGATCCATCCCCAGTGCACGTGCTGGCTGATGACGCCGCCGATCACCGGGCCGAGCGCGAGGCCGAGCGCGCTGACGGCGCCCCAGACGCCGATCGCCATCGTCCGCTCCCTGACGTCGGTGAAGACATGCGTGATGATCGCGAGCGCCGCCGGCATCAGCAGCGCCCCGCCGAGTCCCTGCACGGCCCTAGCGCCGATCAGGAAGCCGCCGCTCCCGGCCAGCCCGGCGGCAAGCGACGAAAGCGTGAAGATGACCAGGCCCGCCAGGAATACCCGGCGTCTGCCATAGATATCGGCGACCCGGCCGCCGGCGAGCAGCAGGCCCGCGAGCACCAGCAGGTAGCTGCTCACGATCCACTCCAGGCCGCTGACCGACAGGTGCAGGCTGTGCTGGATCGTCGGGATGGCGACGTTGATCACGTTGTTATCGAGATAAGTCATGAGCGTGGCCAGGCTGACCGCGGTCAGCGCCCACCATCGTGCCCTTGCCGTCACGGCTCCGGTCCTTCCCCTGAGGAACTTATACGCCGTACCTGTATGCCGTACCTGTATGGCGTTCTTATACGCTGTACATGTCGTCATTGCCGATCATGACCTGTACGACGTATAGTTGTCAAGTGACTTCTCCCGAGCAGTTGGATTCCGCGGCCACACCGGCCCGCGACGAGGGCGAGCGCACCCGGCTGACCAGGTACACAGTGGTCGACCGGGCGCTGCGGCTCGCGGACGCCGACGGGCTCGACGCGCTCACAATCCGCAAGCTCGCCACCGAACTCGGCGTCACGCCGATGGCGCTGTACTGGCACTTCCGCAGCAAGGATGAGCTGCTCGACGGGCTCGCCGAGCGGGTCTGGTCCGAGATCGACACCAACGTGGACGCCGCGGCGCCCTGGCACGCGCAGCTTCGCGGCCTGCTGGAGTCTCTCCTGCGGGTGCTGCGCGCGCACCCGGCCGCCGCTCCGCTGCTGCTGGAGAGCGAGAAGCAGAACGAGTCCGCGCTGCGCGCGACGGAGATCACCCTGGAGGTCTTGCGGGCTGCCGGGTTCGACCCCGAGCACGCCAGCGAGATAGCCCGGTCCACGCTGTGGACCGGGCTCACGCTCGTAATGAGCGAGCCGGGAATTGAAGAGCTGGAGGCGGAAGAGCGGACCGAGTCACAACGCAGGAAGCAGGTCGTGCTCGCGTCCCTGCCGACGGGCCGGTACCCCAGGCTCGTGGAGTGCGCGATCCCGATGACCGCGTGCGACGACCCGGAATTCCATTACGAGCTGGGGGTCAGCGTGTTCATCGCGGGCGTGCGGGCGATCGCCGCCCAGCTGGGTTAGCGGGGCTGGGTTAGCTCAGCGGGCGCCGTCCGCCGTAGATGACGTAGTCGAGTTCTTTCCAGTACACATCCACGCCCTCGAACCCGGCCGTGCGCAGGAAGGCGACCTGCGGGTCCAGCGGGATCATGTAGCGGACGTGATTCTCGTACCTGAACTGCTCCTCGTGGGTCCGGTGGGCCCGCTTTTTCGCGGCGGAAGGGTCACGCCGGTCGCCGGCCCGCAGCCACGCCTCCTCGACCGCCGGATCCGGCGGCGCGACCGGGTCGTAGTTGAGGTACCAGCCGCCCGGCGCCAGGTGCTCGAAGATCTCACCGAACAGCGTCTGCTTGCGCTCGTCGTTGAGATGGTGCACCGACAGCGAGCTGATCACCGCGCCCACCGGGACGGGGACCGGCGCGGGCCAGTCCCCGGCCCGCGTCAGGTCGAACTCGACGTAGGTGTACCTGCCCTCGTACGGAGCGAGTTCGACGATGCCCTGCGCCATCATCTGCGGCGAGAAGTCCGCCAGGATCGCGTGCGCCGCGGTGAACTGGTCGAGTATGGACCTGGCGGCGGCGCCGGTACCAGCGCCGAGGTCGAGAAACGTGAACGGTTCGTCCGGGGCGAACGGGAGGAGTTCGGCCATCAGCGCACGGTGCGCCCCGCGGCGGCGTTCCCTGTCATCGCGCGTCGACTTCCAGAAGCTGACGCCGATGTCGCTCTTCCAGACGGCGGCGTTGGTGTCCTCGGGAGTGGCCGCGGCGGTGTCTTGAGCGGTGTCCTCGGTGTCCGGCATGGAATCGATGCTAGTCCTCAGGGACGCGGGAATGCTGAGCTGCCAGCGGCGTTATACCCACCAGGGGTATACGCCCCCAGATGAAGGGAGATCAATGAGCACGATCGCGCTGACCAGCGAGACGTTCGAGGAGACAGTCACTAAGCCGGGGATCACGCTCGTCGACTTCTGGGCCTCCTGGTGCGGGCCGTGTCGGATGTTCGGGCCGGTCTTTGAGAAGGCCAGCGAGACGCACTCCGATGTCACTTTCGGCAAGATCGACACCGAGGACCAGCAGGAGCTCGCCGCGGCGGCCGGGATCACGTCGATCCCCACGCTGATGGCGTTCCGCGACGGAGTCCTAGTGTTCCGCCAGCCGGGCGCGCTGCCCGCGGCCAGCCTCGAGCAGCTCATCAAGGCGGTGCGTGACCTGGACATGGACGAGGTCCAGGCCGAGGTCGCCCGTCAGCAGGCTGAGCCAGCAGAGCGCTGAGACAGTGCTGGAGCGGGCACCAGACCCGGGTCAGCCGGGGCCCGCTCTTTGGAAGTAGCTCGACAGCCAAGGCGCCTGGCCCCGGTCCGCTCATGTACAGCTAGCTAGCGCCAGCCCAGAGCCGGGGCCACATGCGTGAGGATCGACTCGATCATATGAGCGTTGTATTCGACGCCTAGCTGGTTCGGGACCGTGAGCAGCAGGGTATCGGCGGCGGCGATCGCCTCGTCCTCCTTGAGCTGTTCGATCAGCTTGTCCGGCTCGGCGGCGTAAGTGCGCCCGAAGATCGCCTCCTGCTCGACGTCGATGAAGCCGATCTGATCCTCGTCCTGATTGCGGGCGCCGAAGTAGATCCAGTCTTGCTCGTCGGTCAGCGCGAAGATCGAGCGGCTCACCGAGACGCGGGGCGTGCGCTCGTGGCCCGCTTCTTTCCACGCGTCGCGGAAGATCTGGATCTGCTCGGCCTGCTGGACGTGGAACGGTTTGTCTGACTCGTGGTCCTTGAGCGTGGAGGACTGCAGGTTCATGCCAAGCTTGGCCGCCCACGCCGCGGTGGCGTTGGAGCCGGCTCCCCACCAAATCCGGTCGGCCAGGCCCGGCGACTGCGGCTGGATGGCCAGCCCGCCGCTGATGCCGCCGGTGCGTGCCGGGTCGGTCCGCGCGACGGCGACGCCGCTGACGGCAGCCAGGAAGATCTCCGCCTTGCGTCGCGCGCTGTCGGCAGCGGTCTCCCCCTCCGCGGCCACGTACCCGAACGACTCGGCTCCGCGCAGCGCGATCTCCGGTGACCCGCGGCTCACCCCGAGCTCCAGGCGGCCGCCGCTGATCAGGTCCGCCGCGGCGGCTTCCTCCGCCATGTACAGCGGATTCTCATACCGCAAATCTATGACCGCGGTGCCGATCTCGATGTGGCTCGTCTTGGCCGCGATGGCGGCAAGCAGGGGGAACGGCGACGCGAGCTGTCGCTCGAAATGGTGCACCCGGACGAACGCGCCGTCGGCCCCTATCTCCTCGGCAGCCTGCGCCAGCTCGATGGTCTGCAACAGCGAGTCGGCCGCGGTCCGCGTGCGTGACCCCGCCATGTCCCGCCAGTGCCCGAACGAGAGAAATCCGATCTTCTTCACCTGTGAGTCAGCGTCCTGCGGCGTACCGGGATTCCCGGCAGCGACCTGGGCCATTCCGCGGACCGCCGGGGGTCACTTCGGGCGCCGGCGGCCATCGTGGAAGTGGTGGTCTCGCTCGATCAGGCTCGCGACCTGGGTGAGCCGACCGGGTGTGAGCTCGAGCCGGGACTGCCCCACCAGATCGATGATGTGCCGCGATGAGGTGGTCACCTGGACGGTAGCGTTGCGCTGGCCGCCGATCCGCGACCGCGGATGGTTGAGGATGACGATCCTCTTTATCCGCACCTGCTGCCCGCGGCTGCGCAGGAACCTCTCCAGTTCGTCCGCCGGCTCGTTGAGCTGCACGCTCGGCGAACGCCCGGTGCGATCCTCGACGCGCCCCTGCCCGACCCGGTTTCCCCAGCGATCGAACCTGTCGAATTGCCAGTCGTCGCCGCTGATGTACACGGTGGCGTTGTGATACTTGACCTCGACCGCGAACAGGCCACGGGGGCCGACCAGCAAGTGGTCGATCTCCCCGCGGGCGTTGCGGTAGCCGCGGAACAGTACCCACTCATCGCCGAGCACCGCGCCCAGTTCGGTCGCTACTAGCTGCTCCCCGGCCCGTCCCGCCGCGATCGACTCCTCCTGGGCCGACGGGACGCCTGTCGGGGCAGCCGGGCGCGGAACCTTCCTGCGCCCCGCCCACGCCGCGAACACCGAGCGGATCCGGGCCCACCACCGGTTGCTCGCGCGCGCCTGGCCTCGCCGCGTACGAGCCTCCCGCAGCAGCGTGCCAGGGTGATCTGACAGTTGGATCACCCGCATGGTGCGACCCCTCCGTGCCGTGGACCCACGACATCAGATTGCCATGCCGTCAGTTAATTGCCATGCCCAAAATCGCCCCGCCTAATGAGTGGCGGTCACCTTCGACAGGCCTGCCGGGGCATCCGGGTTCAGGCCGCGCAGCAACGATGCGGCCAGCGCCAGTTGCTGGCCGCGGACAGTGGCCAGGATCGGCGAGGTGACCTCGGACGCGGAAGGCAACGGCAAGTCGCCGCCGGTGCCGCAGACGGCGTGCGGCACGCCTTCTGTCGCGAGCCTGGCGGCGAGCGCCGCCTCGTCGGCCGCGAACCTTTCTCCACCGGAAACGACGATGACGGGAAGCCTTGAGTCAAGCGCGGCGATAGGGCCGTGCAGCAGGTCGGCCGACGACAGCCCTTCTGCGTGCACCCGCGCCGTCTCCTTGATCTTCAGCGCGGTCTCCAGCGCCGCCGCGTAGGCAAGGCCGCGGCCGGTCACAATCAGCCGTCGCGCCTGGGGCCACCGGCCCGCGACCGCTTCGGCGGGACTGGGATCGGCCACGAGCGAGGCGACCGCGTCGGGCAGTGCGGTGAGATCCGCCATCGTCACAAGCGACGGGTCGAAGGCCGCCGCGATGGCGGCGACCGCGAGCATCTGAGCGGTCACCGTCTTGGTCGCTGGTACCGCGAGCTCGGGGCCGGCCTCGGTCAGCAACGTAAGGTCGCCGACCTCCGTGAGCGGGCTGCCGGGCTCGTTCGTGATGCCGACGACCACCGCGCCGAAGCGTCGCGTGCGAGCGGCTATCTCAACGATCTCGGGTGTGGCACCGGACTGGCTCAGCGCCACCACGAGGTGTCCGCTGTAGTCGACGTCGGCTTCGTACCTGGTGTGCACGCTTGGCGCGGCGAGCCCGGCCGGCCGGCGTGAGGCCAATTCGATCAGGTACCGGCCGTAGACGGCGACGTTGTCGGAGGATCCCCTGGCCAGCAAAACCGTTCCCGCGAGACCGCTGGGCAGTACCGCCCGCACCCGCTCGAGGTCGGCTTCATGCCTGCTGACAAGACGGCCAAGTACTTCGGGCTGCTCGGCGAGCTCGGCCGCCATCATGGCTCCCGCGGTCATGATCAGTCCTCCTGCCTGGAGTCGGTCGTTCGGAAGAATACGGGAACGTGCGCACCGCACCATCCGGCTACGGTGGGCGATGGCGGGCCTCGCTCAGGCCACGCTGAACAGCAGAATCAGCGGCCGCCTCGGCCTGCCATTCCCTTTTCTCGACCTGTGACCCACCGATGGTACGCCGGGCAATTCCTGCTCATCAGCGCAGCTAGACTGGCCCGCGATTAACCCAACTAATAACGTGTGAATGACGCGCGCGCCCGCCACAGCCTCGCCGATGAGACAGCACGGAAGATTGTCCGTCCTCCAGCACGGACTATATGCCGTGCTTATCGTCCTTGGGCGCGGTAGCCATGGACGAAAACCCCAAAACGGACAGCAAAGCGTGCCTACCGCGCCCTAAGAGCACAAAGTCTTCGCGTTGAGCGGCGCAAGAGGGGGGCAACCGGGGCGAACCGGCACCGGGTGCACCGGGACGGGGGGAACCGGCACCGGGCGCACCGGGACGGGGGCGCATAGGAAGCGCAGGGCGGGGAAGGGGGGTGGAGCCGCGGGTTCGCTCGGGGCGGGAAGGCGAGAGATCGGGCGGGCGTTAGGAGCGAGGTGGGGAAGGTTTCGTATCGTAGATAGGAAAGCTTCCGCCGGGCGCGCCAACCGGTACGCCCGTACCCCCGTTGGGAGCCCCCCAAGGAGATTGATGCCTCAGCAGGTCCCAGTCCCGTGCGAGTTCGGCATCGGGTGCTACCAGTGACCGAGCTAGCGAGCACCATGACGCCCTGCGAGCTCGCCACCCAGGCGGCTCGCGCCATTCACGCGCTCAACCAGCTAACGCACGGCGGGGGCGAGCTCACCAGTCCGAGCGACGTTCGCGAGATCGTCGCGAGCCTCGAACTGGTCGGCCAGAGCCTGCCTCAGCTCTGCGAGCAGCTGGCCAGGTTCCTGGTGGTCAAGCACGAGGACGGTGAGCTCGTGCACGGCTCAGGCCTTGACCCGGACGTCTCGGTGACCGAAGTGATCGAGGCACTCGCCGCGGCCGGCCAGGCGGCCGACATGATGGCCGCGGCGCTGAGTGAGGCGCACGGAGCATCCGCGGACCTGGTGGCCCCGCGCTGACCCCTCAGCCCGTCATCCGGGGATTGAACGCCGTCCAGGTGCGGCCGGAGTCTGTCGTCTCATAGACGGGTGGCGGTGCAGAGCCCTGCGTGTCGCCGCCGGTAATCCAGGCGAAGCCCACGAGCGGGCTCACGAAGTCGACGGCCGCGCCTAGCTGGGTGAAATGCACCCCCTGCGGCACCGCGGCCCAGGTCTGGCCGCCGTCCGACGTGGTGTAAAAGACAGCGCCGATCGTGCCTTGCGAGCCCGCGGACACCAGCACCCCGTCCTCCGGGTCGAAGAACTTGATCTGCGGGTACGGGTACTGCCCGAACGCGTACCCGGCCGGCAGCGGGACGGACTGCCAGGTCTGTCCGAGGTCCCGGGTGACGAGCAGCGTCGTCACACCGCTATAGGCGGCCACGGTCACGAACCCCGTGCCGTCGGTGAATTCCGGTCCGCTGAGCACGCAGTCGTTGTCGGCGCACAGACTGGCAGGAACCGGTAGTTGCTGAGGTGCCCACGTGCCGCCGCCGTCCCGGCTGACCAGGAGTTCACCAGAAAGGCCGACGGCACAATCGCTGCTCATCCAGCCCGCCGCCGCGGAGGCGAATGTGATCCCGGTCTTGTCGCAGCCAACCGGGATCCCCGTGGAACTGTTGCTGTTCATCGGCGGTGACTGAGCGGTCAACGACCAGTGTGATCCACCGTCGGTCGTCCGGTAGACCCGCACCGGGTTGCGTCCCATCGCGGCACCCTCGTCCCAGAGCAGCCAGCCATCGAGCGGGTCGGTGAAGCTCAGCTGTCTGGGGGCGCCTACGGCCGTGAGCGGCGCGGACTCGGTCCAGTTCAGGCCACCGTCGCTGGTAGCGAAAACGCGTGTGGTACCCGGCAGCGACTCGTCGGACGAGACGGTCACCGTGAGATAGGCGCGCTCAGGACCTACCGCGTCGAGGACCTGGGTGGCGTTGGCGCTGCTCAGCAGCCCAACCGCGGCCGCCGGTGTGACGTCCGTCCAGGTCCGCGCCCCGTCGGTGGTCCTGACCAGCAGCGTGGGAGTGCCCAGGGGAGCGCTCGACGGATTTCCCGCGAAGTACAGCGCCCATCCTGTGCTGGCGGTGCTCATCTGCAACGACTGGAGCCACAGCGCCTGGCCGGCCGGCGGCGCGGAGGCACGCACCCCGCTCGGCGACGGCACCGCGGAGATCGATGCCGCGGCGGTCGGCGTGCGTGGCCCGGCCGAGGAGGTTGCCGCGACGGATCCCGGAGAGCTGCCGGTCGCGCAGCCAGCCGCGAGCAGCGCCATCGCGGCCGACGAGACCGCTATCCAAGTACGCCAGGCACTCATCGCTCTCCTTATCCGCGCCTCTTCCCGTCACTGAGACTGCGGAAGGGACCGCGCGGTTGCGGGCGATTTGGGCGGCGCGAGCTAGAACAACCTGACCTGCTGAGGTTTGTCGCGACGGCGGGCGCGGGCGGCGCCGGGCGCGCCCGCACCGCTGGCGTCGCCGCGGCGGTCGAGCAGGGCTGGATCGACCGAGGCGAGGAACGGCGACGGCGAGCACTTCGCGACCGTGCCGCGCACCGATCGCTGACTGGCGGTCAGCAGCACCAGGCGCGTGGTCGCCCGGGTCATGCCGACGAACAGCAGCCTGCGCTCTTCGGCGTAATCGATGGCCGCGCCGTGCCACGGCCGCAGCGGGAGCAGGCCGTCATCGCATCCTGTGATGAACACCACGGGAAACTCCAGACCCTTCGAGGCGTGCAGCGTGAGCAGCGAGATCCGGTCCGCGCGCGGATCCCAGGTATCGACCTCAGCGCCGAGCGCGAGTTCATCGAGGAACCGGTCGAGGCTGTCGTCGCAGCGGGCCGCGAGCGGTGCGAGCACTTCGGCGGCCGCCCGGATCGCCGCGATCGTTTCCGCGCGGGACCGCTCAGCGTCGCGGTCTGGCCCGCCAGCCGAACCGAAATCCGGCTCGGCAACCGCCGAAGCCAGCGCGGCTTCCGCGGCGGCGCGCAGCCGTTCTGTGACACCGCCAGCGCTCCGCTCGCCTCCCGGGCCTGGCACGAAGCCGGGCCCGGGGCCTGGCGCGGGGCCTGGCGCGGGGCCGGGCGCGGGGCCGGGCCCGGGGCCGGGCGCGGGCGTGACCAGCGCCAGCTCAGCGACCGGCGCGGCCAGCGACGCCAGGATCTCCGGCACACCCGGCATGTCGGCGAGGCGAGAGTGCGACCGCCGCTGCACGGGGAACCCGCGCCTGCCCAGCGCCTCGGCGACCGCCGCCAGCTGTGCGGAGGTCCGGGAGAGCACGGCGAAATCGGCGAAGGAAAGCTGGTGCTCGGTCCGGTCGCGCCCGTCCACCGTGCGGCTGTCGAAAGCGTGGAACGACGCACCGCCCAGCATCTTCTCGATCTCGGCCGCGATGATCTCCGCCTCGTCCCGCTCGTCCTCCGCGGTCAACGCGATCACCGGACCGTCCGGGATGTCCGCCCTGGCCGGGACGAGTTCTCGCCCAGGGACCAGCGTGCCCGGCCTGATCAGCTGCATGGCGGCGCGCACGATCGTCGGCGCCGAACGATAGCTGCGTGACAGCCGCGCTTCGCTGGCCGTCGGGTAGTCCTGGAGGAACCGCAGGAAGTAGCCGACGTCGCCGCCGCGGAACCCGTAGATCGCCTGGTCCGGGTCGCCGATCGCGCATACCCGCGAGGATTCGCAGGTGAGCAGCCGAAGCAGGCGGTACTGCAGTTCGTCCACGTCCTGGTACTCGTCCACGTACACGTCAGACCAGCGCGACCGGTACAGCGACGCGAGCGCCTGGTCCGCGCCGAGCAGCGTGAGGGGCACCGTCTGCAGGTCGTCCACATCGACCAGGCCGCGCTCGCGGAGCGCGGCGTCGTACCGCGCGACAAGCGCGGCGTCCGCGTCCTTCGCGACCAGGACGGACGGCGACCGGTGAGCAGCCGCCGCGGTCCGTTTGGATGACGAAATGCGGGAAGCGAGCGCCATGGGCTTGTCGTCAGCGGACACCTCCCGAAGTACGGCGAGGCGGGTTGGTTCGTCGGCGACGCGAAGCCCGCCGTCCAGCCCCGAGGGCAGCCCGAGCCGCTCGCACTGCTCGCGAAGTATCAGCAGGCCAAGCCCGTGAAACGTGGCCACGGTGACCCGGTCGGCGAGGCCGGGGACTCCCGCGGCGATCCGGCTGGCCAGTTCGTCACGCGCGCGGCGGGTGAACGTGAGGGCCAGGCAGCGTTCGGGCGGCAGACCAGCATCGATGCGGTGCGCGATCGCGTGCGTGAGCACCCGGGTCTTGCCGGCGCCGGGGCCGGCCACCACGAGCAGGGAGGAATCCGCGGAGACGATCGCCTGCTGGTCCGGGTCTAGTCCGGCCGGCGCCGCGGCCGTGAGTGGCGGTGCCGACGCGGCCGACGGGGGAAGCACGGGAACGCCGGCGCCCGTGCCTGCCCGCCGCCCGCGTGGCGCAGAGGGCAGGTCGAACAGCGCGGCCCCGGCCAGTTCCGCCGGGTCGAACAGCCGGATCGTGCCGTACACGCCGTCGAATCCGGCCTCGCGGCGCACCTCGCCGCGCCGCAGCCGCGCGATCGCCTCTACAACGATCGACGGGGCGCGGGCCGCGAGGTCGTCAAGCGGCACCTCGCCGAGGATGGCCAGTTCCGGTCCGAACCGCTCGACCAGGGCGGTGACCTGGGCGGTGACCGACCGGGACTTCGGGCCAACGGCGGCGATCTCGCCGAGGATCTCCGGCAACTGCACGAACGAGCGGAAGCCCGCGGCGCCCTCCGGCCGGTAGCCGACCGGGCGGTCGGCCAGCATCTCCACCCGGTGCTGCACGCCGATCGTTGGCGTCTTCCCGCACATCGGGCACTTACCGCCGGCCGCGCGGGTCTGTTCCGGCGACGTCCGCACCCCGCAGGCGCGATGCCCGTCGAGGTGGTACTTGCCTTCCTCGGGGAAGAACTCGACCGTCCCGCCGAAGCCCTCGCCGGTGCGCAGGGCGTGCCTGATCGGGAAGTAGCCGATCTCGGTGTCGAAGGCCGTCGCCTCCCGGCCGAGCATTGGCGGTGAGTGCGCGTCGGAGTTGCTGACCAGCCGGTACCCGTCGAGGCTAGAGACGCGCCAGTTCATTTCCGGGTCGCTCGACAAGCCGGTCTCGAGCGCGAACACGTGCCCGGCGAGATCGGCGTAGCAGTCGCCGACCCGGTCGAACCCGGACTGCGAGCCGAGCACCGCGAACCACGGCGTCCACGCGTGCGCGGGCACCAGGTAGCAGCCATCGCCACCGGAGAGCGTGATCTCGAGCAGGTCCCTGGAGTCCAGGCCGAGTATCGGCCTGCCGTCCGCGGCCAGGTTCCCCACCTTCGCCAGGCGGCGCGTTATCTCCTGCGCCTCGGCGACCGCGGACGCGTAAAGCAGGTGGTGGACCTTCCGCGTCCGGCCGTCGCGCTTGTAGATCGTCGATATCTCCGACGAAAGCATGAAGCGGACCGGCGTCCGGCACGCGGCGGGCAGCCGGGCCAGGACCGCCCGCTCCAGATCGGGCCGCAGCCGGAACAGGCCAGGCTCCGCCGGGACGAGGTTGGCGCGCAGTTCTTCGGCCCAGGCGGGGTGCGTGAAGTCGCCGGTTCCGACGACGGTGATGCCCTTGCGCCCGGCCCACCAGGCCAGGTGCTCCAGGTCGCAGTCCCGGCTGCAGGCGCGCGAGTACCGCGAATGGATGTGCAAGTCCGCGTAAAAGCGCACGGACCACATAATTCCGAACGGACGGGTCCTTCGCCTTAACCTTCCGGGAAAGCGCCCCAAGAATCCGCGATGAACTCCTTGCCGGTGACCGGGTGCTTGTAATGGAAAGGCAGCGCTGTGGTTTCCGGCCACAGCCGCGGCGCGTTCGCCAGGAGCTCGTCGGGCCCGTACGGATCCTCGGGATAGGTGACGGAGGAGTTGGGCACGTAGTCCGGGCGGGTGCGTGCCCAGCCTTCTTCCACTGTCCCGTGCCAAAAGGCCCGGTAGAACAGCTTCTTGATCTTCCACACGCCGTCGGTATTCGCGTAGGTGTTCTCGTAGAGCCCGCCCTCGAACCATTGCCGGACGGGCACCTGCTCTGATGCGACGATCTCGTGAGTGCCCGCCTGCATGAGGGTCCGGAACCTGGCGTAGGCGGTGCGCCGATCGGGTTCTACGTGAACGATGTCCTGAAGCATCGGGTGGTCGAGAAGCCGGCCGAATTGCGGCCCGTTGTGCCCGTCGGTGAACCGGCCGCGGAACCGGCCCGTGTACAGCCGCGCTATCCCGGCCCGGCCCTTGTAGACACCGCCGATGAAGATGACCTCCCCGTTCTCGTCGAACAGGTCGACCACCTCGTCGTAGTAACACTTGTCCAGGTAATAACCGTAGGCGTGCTGCAGCTTCCTGATGGCGAGCTCGTCCTCGACCAGGCCGAGCCGGTGCTCGAGCCCGGCGATCCTGTCCTCTGCCGTCATGGGAGACCTCCTCGTCATCCGACTCGCTGCGCGAGTTGCTCGTTATTGACCCAGTTGCCGTGCAGGCCGCCTGGCATCCTGATCGGGATCTTCAGCGTCGCCACCGGCTCGGCGTCGATGTGCTGGGCGTCGAGGATCTGCAAGTCCGTTGTGCCGGTGGCATGCCTGTCGACAAGCTGCATCACGTAGCCCTCGCCGTTCGGCGAGTCCACGCCCGGCGGGACGAAGATCGCCTCCTGCACGGTGCTGTCGCGGCCAGCGAACCGGGTCCGCATCGCCCCCGTCGTTGGGTCGATCGAGGCCAGCCAGCGGAACCCGGGCAGCCCGTCGCCGGGGTTTTCGCCCGGGACGTCCACCAAGTTCATTACGCCGAACCGGTACTCCTTCGTCGCCCACCGGTCGTCGGTGCGCGGGAACTCCCCGGAGCAGTCGGTGAGCCGCCGCTGCGTGAACGAGGTGGTCCCGTCGCCTTGATCTGGCTCCGCCGACGTGTCGATCGTCCACCGCGACAGTTGCGCGCTCGCCTGCCGCGGGTCGAACGATGCGCCGGCGATATCGGGGAACCACGGGAACGCGGACTTGGCGCCGACCGGCGTATCGATGTACACGAACCGCCCGTCGTCGTGGGCGTTCATAATGTGCGAGGCGAACCTGTTGGTGCCCCGGTACCAGCGGACCCGCGACCCGCGCCGTGGCACCACGCCGAGGTAGACGTCTGCTGACCCGTCCCACACGTACAGCGGCCCGCCCGCCTTCAGACGGTCCAGGCTGGCGGTGAGCGGGATGATCGGGAAGACAACGAAGTTCTCTGTGACCGCCCAGTCGTGCACCATCGAGGAGTATGGGGCCTCGAACCACGCCTCGTGCGCGATTCGCCCTGTCGCGTCCGCCTCGTAGTACGCGATGTCCTTGGTGGCCTCGCCCTTGGCCATGTAGCCGAAGAACACAAGCGACTCGTCCCGCGGATCGATCTTGGGATGCGCCGTCGCGGTCTGCGCGGACAGGTCGCCGTCCCAGGTGAACTCCCCGACGGTGTCCAGGGTGTCGGGGTCTATCTGGACCGGGGCGCTGTCTTCCTTGGAGGCCAGCAGCCGACCCGCGTGCCAGTACACGTTGGTGTTGGCGAGGCCGCGGGACAGGCCCGCCACGGACGGGTCGTCGGTGTACGGGTTCCGGTAGGCGCCGAACAGGGACCTGCGCGCCTCCCGTTCGGCGCGGAACCTTGGCGTGCGCACGTACCGGCTGCGGAAGTCGACGTACCCGTTCTCGAACCTGAACATCGACACCATGCCGTCGGCGTTGAAGTAGAAGTCGCGTTCGACGAACGGCGGCCACGCGGGGTCCGCGCCGACCCGGTAGTACGTACCTGTCAGCGAGGCAGGCACCTCGCCTTGGATTACCTCGAGGCCGCGGATCTCGCCTTCAAGCCGCACCGGCGCGAACCGGCCCGCGAACCCTGGCTCGTCAGGAAACCGCACTGACATCTCGCACCTCCCGGGTCGCGCCGAGCGTAACCCGGGCCGGCCGGCGCGAAAAGGGCCAATGCGCCCGATTCGGTGCCCGCCCTGTTGTGCCGTAAGGACAAAACCGATTATCCCGAACGAGTGCGGCTGCCTCGCCAGCCGTCTCTTGCTGTTATCAGACGTTCAGCGTTGTTCCGGGAGTATCACGTCGACCTGCACGGTCTCGCCCTGCGGTGCGAGCGGCACCAGGGTTCCCTCGACCCGCTGCCCGTCGACCAGGAGGTATCCGGTGGCCGCGCCGCTTTCGCGGCGCACGGTGATCTCGTATCGCGCTCCGCGGAACTGCCGGGTCGCCCTATAGCTCGGCCACGACGACGGCAGCACGGGCTCGACCCGAAGCCCGGTGAGTTCCGGCCGGATCCCGAGAATCCACTGGGTGATCGCGACGAAGTTCCAGGCGGCGGTTCCTGTGAGCCAGGAGTTCTTGGCCTCGCCGTGGGTGGGCGCGTCCCGCCCGGCGATCATCTGGGCGTACACGTACGGCTCGCACCGGTGCGTGTCGCTGATCTCCTCGCGCGCCGACGGGTTGATCCGCTGGTAGTAGTCGAACGCGGTGTCGCCGTCCCCCAACATCGCCGCGGCGATCATCAGCCACGGATTGGTGTGGCAGAACACGCTCGCGTTCTCCTTGTAGCCCGGCGGATAAGACGAGATCTCGCCGAGTTCCACGTGGTAGTAGGTGAACGCGGGCTGCAGCAGCATGATGCCGTGCGGCGTGGCGAGCCGCTCCTGCACGCTGGTCAGCGTCCGCGCGGCGAGGCTGCCGGAGCCGTTGCCCCCGCCGTTCAGCCCGATGCCGCCCATGACGCACATGCCCTGGGGTTCCACGAAAATCTTCCCCTCGGCGTTGCGGGCGGACCCCACGGGGTTCCCGTAGTGGTCGTAGGCGCGCAGGAACCATTCGCCGTCCCAGCCGTGCTCGGCCACCATCGCGGACATCTTCTCGGCGCTAGCCCGGTAGCTGTCCGCGTCGTCGAGCTTGCCGCACCGCTCGGCGATGGCGGCGAACTCCTTCGCGGCCAGCGTGAACAGCCCGGCGATGAACACGGACTCGGCGACGCCGCCCTCGATGTTCTGGGTGGTCTGGAAGGACTCTCCCGGAGTCACCGAGAAGCAGTTCAGGTTCAGGCAGTCGTTCCAGTCAGCCCGGCCGATGAGCGGCAGGCCATGCGGGCCGATCCGGTCAAGCGTGTACCTGACCGACCGTTCCAGGTGCCCGTACATCGAGGCCGCCCCGGAATCGCTGAACGGCACTACCTCGTCGAGGATGGTGAAGTCACCGGTTTCCTTGAGGTAGGCGGCGACGCCGAGGACCAGCCAGAGCGGGTCGTCGTTGAAGCCGGAACCTATCGCGTCATTCCCTGTCTTGGTGAGCGGCTGGTACTGGTGATAAGCGCCGCCTGACTCGAACTGCGTCGACGCGAGGTCCAGGATGCGCTGCCTGCCGCGCTTCGGCGCGAGCTGGACCGAGCCGAGGAGATCCTGGCAGGAGTCGCGGAACCCCATGCCCCGGGAGACTCCCGTCTCGAACGACGAGACCGAACGGCTCATGTTGAACGTCACCAGGCACTGGTAGGCGTTCCAGATGTTCACCATGCGGTTGGTGTCGTCATCGGGTGTCTCGACCCGCAGCACGTCAAGCAGGTCCGCCCAGTGCGCGTTGAGGCTCGCGAAGCCCGCGCTGACGGTCTCCGGTCGCAGCCAGCGCTCGATGACCGGCTTTACCAGCGTCTTGTTGACGACCCCAGGCGCCGCGAACTTGGCGTCCCGCGGGTTCTCCCAGTAGCCGAGGAGGAAGATCACCTCTTTGGTCGCACCGGGCTCGAGCGCTATCCGGACGTGGTGCGCGCCGTGCGGCGACCAGCCATGCGCGATCGAGTCGCTCGTGTAGCCGCGTTCGACGGCAAGCGGCCGGTCGAATCCGCGGTACGAGCCGAGGAACGCCTCACGCTGGGTGTCGAATCCAGCCAGTGGCTCCGAGCACGCGAAGTAGGCGAAATGGTCGCGCCGCTCCCGGTACTCGGTCTTGTGGTAGATGACCCCGTTCTCGACTTCCACTTCGCCTGTGGAGTAGTTGCGCTGGTAGTTCGTCGCGTCGTCCTGTGCGTCCCAGAGGGCGAACTCAACGGAGGAGAAGACGGAGATCTCCGCGGGCTCGGCGCGCTCGTTGGTCAGCGTGAGCCGCCAGACTTCCAGCGTCTCGCCCGGCGGCACGAAGTACAGCGTTTGCGCGAGGATGCCGTCCTTCGCCGAGTCGATCGTCGTATAGGACATGCCGTGCCTGCACTCATAGCTGTCGAGTGCGGTCCTGGTCGGCTGCCACGACGGCGACCAGTACTCGCCGGTGCTGTCGTCGCGGAGGTAGAGATACCGGCCGCCGGTGTCGGACGGCACGTTGTTGTACCTGTACCTGGTGAGCCGTCGCAGCCGCGCGTCACGGTGCCACGAGTAACCGCCCGCGGTGTTGGACACGATGCCGAAGAACCCGTCCGTGCCGAGGTAGTTGATCCACGGCACGGGCGTGTCCGGTCGGGTGATCACGTACTCGCGTCGGTGGTCATCAAAGTGGCCGTAGCGCATGGCGCCACTTTACCGGTTAAGTTCCGGTAAGGCCATGGGCAGAATGTTTCGGGCCGACCGCCCTCAGTGACAGTCACCAGATCTGGCGCGCCACCTCCGCGACGAGCTCGAGCTTGCGCTCTTGCACGTCCTCATTTGTGAGGTTAGCGCCGATAAGCACGGAGGAGAACCCGCACTGCGTGGAAAGCCCCAGCCGGTCCAGGCCCACGTAGCGCGCGGCCTCGTGCACCCGGACGGTCAGTTCCTCGGGGGACTCGAGCGTGGTGGTCTTGCTCGACACCAGGCCAAGGACGACAGCCTTGTCGTCAGGAAGCTTCGCGAGCGGCTCAAATGTGCCTGACCGCTCATCCTCGTACTCGAGCAGGAACACGTCGAAGTTGGTCAGCCGATTGAACAGCGCTTCCGCGGTGAGGTCGTAGCCGCCCGCGCCGATCCACTGGCTCAGGTAATTTCCCTTGCACAGGTGCAGCCCGAAAGTTACACCGGGAACCTCGCCGACGGTGTTGAGGATGTCGGCGCCCTCGGTAAGCGTCCGCTCGGTCGGCATGCCAAGTCTCTCGCGCAATTCCCGGTTCTCCGGGTCCACCAGGGTGCCGTAGTCCGGAGAGTCGATCTGGATATAGGTACAGCCGAGCGCGGCGAGCGCCTCGGCCTCGGCGCGGACGATCGCGGCCGCGTCGGCGAACATTTCGTAGGCGTCCTTGTACACCGCGGTCGACAGTTCTGGCGACCACATCGAATACAGCACGAGCGGACTGGGCAGCGTGATCTTCACTGGCTTGGTCGCCCTGGCCCGCGAGTACGCGAACTCCTCGATCGTCAGCTTGCGCCGCTGGCTGATCTTGCCGGTAATCGTGTACGGCGCGTGCCAGTCGAAGCCCGGGTTCTCCTTGTTGCGGAAGTGGACTGGCGCGCCTTCCCGTTCTGTGACCCCCTCCAGTTCCCCGATGATCTGGTCGAGGAAGGAGAACCGGCGGAATTCGCCGTCCGTGATGACGTCGAGCCCGACGCCCTCCTGCATGGCGATCGCCTGGTCAACCGCACGGTCTTCGATCCGCTTGAACTCGGGCGCGGTGAGCTGACCGGACTCGACCGCGGCGCGCGCTTGGGTCAGGTACCTCGGCCGCAAGAGCGACCCGATCACGTCAGAATGAAAGTTTTGTGGCATCGCAAGCCTCCCTGACAACGTCGTCTGATGCCTACCATCCACCTACACGCCACCGACGGGTCACGGGAAGTGGCACAGGTCACATTCTTTCCCCCCTACGGTTTGGCCCGCCAGCCCAACCGCGCCTCCTTCGGGCTGCGCACGGCGTTAACGTGGATCACTTTCCAGGTCAGGGCATGGAAAGTGATCCACGTTAACCAGAAACGACCGCGAAGGAAGCCGGCGGCAGGTGGATTGCGCCGGATTTGGGGTTTATGTCCTTGGTGGAGGCTAGGAGCAGCTTCAGGGGGGGTCCGGCGGGGGGCACCGGGATCTTCGCGGGGGCGGTGCCTAGGTTGGCGGCTACGCGGAGCGGGCCGCGGGTGATGAGCAGCCAGCGGGCCTGCTCGTCGTAGTCGGCGCGCACCTGGTCTAGGCGCGGGTCGGTGAGTTCCGGCCTGGCCCGGCGCAACGCGATCAGCGAGCGGTACCAGGACAGCAGCGACCGGTACGGTTCGCCGTCCTGCTGGGTCCAGTCCAGCTTCGAGCGCAGGAACGTCTCCTTGTCCTGCGGGTCCGGGATCTCGGCGCGCCCCCAGCCATGGGCGGCGAACTCGGACCTGCGGCCCTCGCTCACCGCCGCGGCGAGCCCGGGGTCGGTGTGGTCCGTGAAGAACTGCCACGGTGTGTCGGCGCCCCACTCCTCGCCCATGAACAGCATTGGGGTGAACGGCGCGGTGAGCACCAGGCCCGCAGCGACTCGCAGCAGCCCCTCGGCCCGCCCGCCGTCGACCCCGTCGACCCCGTCGACCCCCGGGGCAGCGGGGGCGGCGCGCAGCGCGGCCGCGATGCGGTCGCCGATCGCGCGGTTGCCGACCTGGTCATGGTCTTGCACAAAGCAGACGAACCGGTAGGCGGGGATCTTGAGCACGTCGACCGGCCGCCCATGAGTGCGTCCTCGGAACGAGGACCAGGTGCCGTTGTAGAAGTACGCGCCGGTCAGCGTCTTGGCGATCGCCGAGAGGGAGCCGAAGTCGCCGTAGTACCCCTGCCGTTCGCCGGTCATCGCCGAGTGCACCGCGTGGTGGAAGTCGTCGTTCCACTGCGCGGTGAGGCCATATCCGCCCGCCTCCCGCGCGGAGATCAACCGCGGGTCGTTCAGGTCGGACTCCGCGATCAGCGTGATCGACCGGCCGGCCGAAGCGGCGAAGGCGTCCGCCGCGACGGCCAGTTCCTCCAGCACGTGCATCGCCCGGTGGTCCTCAAGCGCGTGCACCGCGTCAAGGCGCAGCGCGTCGATGTGATAGTCGCGCACCCACATCAGGGCGTTGCCGACTACGAACGCGCGCACGTCGTCCGAGCCCGCCTGGTCGAGGTTCACCGCCGGGCCCCACGGCGTCATGTGCGCCGACGTGAAGTACGGGCCGAACGACGCGAGCCGGTTTCCCGGTCCGACATGGTTGTAGACCACGTCGAGGATGACGGCCAGGTTCCGGCTGTGACAGGCGTCGACGAACCGCTTCAGCGCGTCAGGCCCGCCGTAGGGATCGTGCACCGCCCATAGGCAGATCCCGTCGTAGCCCCAGCCGTGCTCGCCGGGAAACGCCGCGAGCGGCATGAGCTCGACGGCCGTCACGCCCAGGCTGGCGAGGTAGTCAAGCCGCCCGATCGCCGCGTCGAGGGTTCCCTCAGGAGTAAACGTGCCCACGTGCGTCTCGTAGACCACCGCCCCCGGCAGCGGTGCTCCCCGCCAGCCCTGGTCGGTCCAGGCGAACGCCGAGTGGTCATAGGTCCGGCTCGGCCCGGACGGGCCGCTCGGCTGCCATGGCGACCTCGGGTCAGCGAGCGGTTCGCCGCCGTCGAGGCGGAAGGCGTAGTCGGTCCCCGGCGGAACATCCACGTCGGCCCGCCACCAGCCCTGCCTGACCGGAGCATCCGCGGCCGGCCGCATTGGGTAAGCCCGCCCGGCGATCTCTACGTCGACGCGGGTCGCCGCCGGCGCCCACACGGTAACCGCTGTCACGAGTCCTCCGGGATGAGCAGCGCCACGGGCAGTCGCCAGGTCAGGTCGGCGAGCGGCACCTCGCGCGTGGCCCCAAAGACGCGTCCGGTGAGCACGTCGATCCACCCGGGCGCGGGGCCGGCGGGAGGCAGCGCGGGAGGCAGCGCCGCAGGCAGCGGCAGCACCGTGCCGGACCAACCGCCACGCCGGCGCAGGCCGGCCGGCAGCCGGGTCGCCACGCAGACGGCGTGCCCGCCGCGCTGGAAGGCGACCACATGGCCCGCGGCCGGGCCAGCCGCCGTCAGCCGGGCGTAGCCGCCGGCGAACCAGTCCTGGTGGTCCCGGCGCAGCCGCAGCGCCCGGGACGTGACAAGCAGTTTCGCGGCGTCAAGATCGGTCCCCGCGCCGAGATCAGCGTCCCCGTCCACCCCGGCGAGCAGCGCGCGCCGTCGGGCGAAGTCCACCGGACGTCGGTTGTCCGGGTCGACCAGGGACAGCCCGGTCAGCTCGCAGCCCTGATAGACGTCTGGCACGCCAGGCATGGTGAGCTGCACCAGCTTGACACCGAGCGAGTTCGCCCGGGCATCGGACGCGATGGCGGCGACGAACGCCTCGATGGAGTCCCGCAGGGCGTCGTCGGCCACGATCTTCGCGGCCAGACCCTGTACCGCCGCCTCGTACCCGGCGTCGGGGCTGGTCCACGATGTTCGCGTCTTCGCCTCGCGCATGGCCTTTTCCAGGTACCCGGTCAGCCGGTCACCGCAGACGGGCCAGGCGCCGACAAGGGTCTGCCACAGCAGGTACTCGGTATCCGGATCGACGTCGGCGGCGCCAAGCGACAGCGCCCGCGAGTGCCACTCGTCGACCTGCCTTCCCCATTCCGCGGGCATCTCGGCGAGCACCGCGAGCCTGGCGCGGACGTCTTCCTGGCGCTTGGTGTCATGGGTGGACAACGTGGTCATCGTGGCGGGCCAGTCGGCCGCGAGCCGGCTGGCCTCGGTGTGGAACTCGTCAAGCGCGACCCCGAACAGGTCCGGGTCCGCGCCGACCTCGTTCAGCGAGACCAGCCGCGGCCATCGATAGCTGGCGGTGTCTTCGATCCCCTTGGCGAGCACAGGCCCGGTCGTCTGCTGGAGCCGACGCGCGAACTCCCAGGCGGTGCCTTCGCACCCGAGCGCGAGTTCCCCCGCCGTGGTGGCCAGCGCCCGCAGCGACCCTGGCAGCCGCCGGGCGGCCGCCGATGCCGCGGTCCGCACCGCCGCCTCGGCCGCGGCAGACGGCGGCTCGCCGCGGTACACGTACGCCCGGTAGACGCTGAACTCGGCGAGCACCTCGGTCAGCGCCTCTCGCGCATCCTCGACGGCGGTCCCGGGTACCGACGCGGCAAGCAGCCGGGCCAGCCTGATGACCTCGGATTCCAGTGCGTGGCTGGCGATCTCGCGCTTGGCCGCGAGCGCGACGGCGGCGAACGGCGGCGGTGCCCCGGCCAGGCCGGCGAACCGCGCGTACTGCGCGGCCAGCGGCGCCGCGCCGTCCGGCGCGACGAAAAGCCCGTCCGCGAGCCGGAGCGCGTCGTAGCCGGTCGTACCGGCGCACGGCCAGTCACGCGGAAGCAGCTCACGGGCCTCGAGGATCTTCTCCATGACCACCCACACGCCGCCGGTCGCGGCGGACAGCCGGCGTAGGTACTCCCGCGGGTCGGCGAGCCCGTCCGGATGGTCCACGCGCAGGGCATCCACGAGCCCCTCGGCGACTAGCCGCAGGATCACCGCGTGCGTGGCGTCGAACACCGCGGGGTTTTCCACCCGGACGCCGATCAGCGTGGTGATGTCGAAGAACCGACGCCAGTTCAGTTCGGTGGCGGCGTCCTGCCAGCAGGCCAGCCGGTAATGCTGGGCATCGACGAGGCCGGCGACGGGCAGTGCGGCCGTCCCCGGCCGCAGCGGCAGCACGTGGTCGAAGTAGCGGAGCGCCGGCTCGCCGTCCGGCCCGCCGCCGGGGTCGACGGCCAGATCAGGCAGGCTGTCGGCGCCCGGCTTGACCAGGATCGGCAGCAGCATCCGCCCGTCGCCCTCCGCCCAGTCCACGTCGAACCAGCTCGCATAGGGCGACTCCGGCCCGTCTCGCAGCATGGCCCAGAGCTGCCGGTTCAGCGATATGTCCGCGGGAAGCGCCATGTGGTTGGGCACGATATCGAGCACGATGCCCACTCCGGCCTGACGCAGCCGTGCCGCCATCGCCCGGAACCCGTTCTCGCCGCCGAACTCGTCTCTGATCCGCGAGTGGTCGGTGACGTCGTAGCCGTGCCGCGAGCCCGGCACCGCCTGGAGCACCGGCGACAGGTACGCGTGCGTCACTCCCAGGCTAGCGAGGTAGTCCGCGACCTGGGCCGCCGCGGCGAACCCGAAGTCCGGGGTGAGCTGCAGCCGGTAGGTCGAACCAGGCACAGTGCACTCCGTCACGTTCCCCCCGTACGTTCGCGTCTCCTCCTTGCCTTCCCCGCTATCGGACTTCCGAACTCGCGGTAGTCGCTTCCGTTGTCCCGGGCTGACGGAGGAGCACGCTACGACGCCGTGTAGTCTCAGTGAGGTGCCCGGCCTCCTGCGGGCCGGAAGGTGGTCTTCCCCCTGGTGAGCGCGGTCAACGTCCGCAGTCAAGCTGCCCCGGCGCAAGAGCGGCCGCGGCTGGTCACGCGCGCGTCCGAGAGGTTCCGGGCGAGAGTGGGCGCCTACGTCGCGCTGTGCAAGCCGAGGATCATCGAACTGCTGCTGATTACCGCGGTGCCGACGCTCTTCCTCGCTTACCGGGGACTGCCGTCGCTGCTCGTGACCGTCGTCGTGGTCGTCGGCGGCGCGCTCGCGGCGGGCAGCGCGAACTCGCTGAACTGCTACATCGACCGGGACATCGACGAGATCATGCGGCGGACCCGCTCCCGGCCACTGGTCAGGCACACCATCTCGCCGCGGGCGGCGCTGATCTTCGGCACGGTCCTCGGCGTGATCTCGGTAACACTGTTCGCGCTGACGACCAACCTGCTCGCGGCCGGGCTGACGCTCGCGGCGATCGCGTACTACGTCGTGATCTACACCGTCCTGCTCAAGCGGCACACTTCGCAGTCGACGCTGTGGGGCGGCGTCTGCGGCGCCGCACCCGTGCTCATCGCCTGGGCCGCGGCGACCGGCTCGCTGTCCTGGGCGGCGGTGCTGCTGTTCGCTGTCGTCTTCTTCTGGCAGCCGCCGCACTTCTGGGCGCTCGCCATCAAATACCGTGACGACTACCGCAGCGCTGGCATACCCATGCTGCCCGTGGTCGCGTCTGTCCGCCGCGTGCTGGCCGAGTCGGTGGTCGACAGCTGGCTCATGGTGGCGGCGTCGCTCGCGCTGTGGCACTGGGCGGGCGCGGTCTACGGCGTGACCGCTGCCGTGCTCGGCGCCGCGTTCTTGTATGAGGTGCACCGCTTGTACCGCGCGTCCCGCACCCCGGCCGACGCCGACAAGCTGGTCACGATGCGGTTGTTCCACTTGTCACTGGTGTATCTGACGCTGCTCTTTGCCGCCGTCGCGGTGGGTGCGCTAGTCCGCTAAGCCCTCGTCGAGAGCTAGACTCCGGCGCGTGATCCTAATCGTCGCCGGAGTAGCCGGGTGCGGCAAGTCGACCGTCGGGACGCTGCTGGCCAAAGCCCTGCGCTGGCCCTTCGCCGACGCCGACCTTTTCCACTCGCCGGCCAACCTGGCGAAGATGCGGTCCGGTGTCGCGCTCAACGACCAGGACCGGGCGCCTTGGCTACGCAAGTGCATCGAGTGGATGGACGCCCGGATCGAGGCGGGCGAGTCCGGCGTGCTCGCCTGTTCTGTCCTCAAGCGGTCCTACCGCGACACGCTGCTGTCCGGTCACCCGACCGCGATGATCATCTTCCTCGCGGTGAGCAAGGAGGAGCTGACCAGCAGGCTGACCGGCAGATCGGGGCACTTCTTCCCCGTCCGGCTCATGGAAAGCCAGCTGGACATCATGGAGCCGCCGGAACCGGATGAGAAGCAGGTGCGGACGGTCGTCGCCGAGGGCAGCCCCGTAGTGACAGTATCCAAGATCATTGCCATGCTATGGCCACAGGGCCAGCCGACGTAGCCTGGTTGCGTGAAGCTCACGCTGGACCTGCACGACATCTACAACCACGGCGACGAGATCGAGCGCGCGCTCAAACGGATCTTCGACGAGGCAGTCGCGAAGAAGGCGCCCATGATCGAGATCATCCCTGGCAAGGGGAGCGGCCAGCTCAAGAAGCACGTCTTGCGGTTCCTCGACAAGAACCGTCCTGCTGCCACAAACCTCAAGTCCTATCGAATCGAGAAGGACTCCAAGAACTTCGGGCGCATCTTCGTACGCTTCCACTGGAAGTAGCCAGACCGGGCGCGATCAGCGCCTGGCCGCCGTGATCCGCTGCCGCGCCGCCTCGTACAGGACGGCCGTCGCCGCGTTCGCCGCGTTGAGGGAACTCGCCGTCCCCGTCATGGGGATGCGCACCATGTGGTCGCAAGCCTCGCGCCACGCGGCACTGAGTCCCTTCGTCTCGTTCCCGATCAGCAGCAGCGTCGGCCCGGTCAGGTCGAAGTCGAAGAGATCGGCCGCACCGTGTTCGTCAGTGCCGACGATCCGCACCGGGTCGCCCCGCTCCCGCTGCTCCTCGACCCACGCCAGCACCTCACGATGCGACGGGACCCGGACGGCGGGCACAGCGAACAGCGAGCCGGTGCTCGCCCGAACCGCCTTGGGGTCGTAGACATCGGCGGCGTGCCCCGTCACGATCACCCCGCCCGCGCCGAACGCATCGGCGGAGCGGATGATCGACCCGATGTTGCCTGGACTGCCCGGGCGGTCGAACACCACTGCGAGGAACCGCGGCCCGACGGCGATTCGCCCCAGGTCGTCGTCCGGGATCTCCATTACGGCAATGACCTCAGGCGCCGCCTCCTCCTTCTCGCCCAGCTCGGCCAGCAGTTCTGAGGACATCGCCACCTGCTCGGTCCGGACAGAACGCTGCAACGCCTGTGCCCAGCCCGACAGCGACCGGGACCGGTCGAAGATCAGCGTGCGGATCGGCCAGCCTCGCTCGACAGCGATCGTGATCGGCCGCACGCCCTGCACCAGGAACTCGCGGGCGCGCTGGCGCTTGTTCCGATTCTCCAGCAGCGCCTGCCACTGCTGGAACCGCGCATTCGCAGACGTGACATGCTGCACCGCTGCCACCCGTCCTCGCTTTCTTTCGCTGGAAGTAGCACTGGTCAGGACCGCAGTCTTGCCGCGATTCCGTCGAGCACGCAGTCGAGGCCGAACTCGAACCTATCGTCCCTTGTCTCCGGCGCATCCGGGTCGACGCCCGCGTCGAGCGCACGTACCAGTTGCGGGTACCGCCCCGATTCCCTGATCCGGCGCTCGAACTCACTGAACATGGTGGCGACGTCGCTCGCTGCCATCGCGCCCGCGGCCGCTTCCGTGCTGCGCTGCCAGCGGATCTCCTGGACCTCACGGAGGGCCGCACCCGCCACGTAAGTCCACACCGTCATCAGGATCCACAGTGCCGTGGTGATGTCCAGGCCGAGCCCGTCGACCGCGGCGAGCAGGCGTTCGACGTTCCGCGCGTCGTTCGGGCCGGACGGCGGTCCCATGCCGATGAAGTCGATGGCCCACGGATGCCGCAGCAGCGCGTCCCGCATGGTACGGGCGTACCCGCGCAGGTCCGCGCGCCAGTCTCCGGAGGGTTCCGGCGCCTCCGCCTCGGCCGATACCCGCTCCAGCATCAACCGGTGCAGCTCGTCCTTGGACTCGACGTACCAGTACAGCGACATCGTGCCCACGTTTAGCTCGCGGGCGATCCGCCGCATGCTGATCGCGTCTGTGCCCTCGGCATCGGCGACGGTGACCGCCACGGTGACGATATCGGCCAGCTGAAGGCCGCGGGCCCGGCGCCCCGGACCGCCGCCGTGCTCCCGGTGCCTGGTGACGTGCTCGGCGATCTGCGCCTCGCGCCTGAGTTCGTGCCGGTCGTGGGGGTTCGTGCCGAAGATCGGGCGCAGCGGCACGAACGGGTCCTCGTCCTCGACCTTATTCATAGGAGAAGCCTCAACCATTCGCGTAATATCTTGTTGTCTTCTCGTACGGCGTACTGCTATGGTACGTCGTACGATACTAGTACAGCGTACGAGAAAATGATCGGGGCATCACCATGAGCGAGGAACCCGCCATCGAGGCGGAGGGGCTGGTCAAGCACTTCGGGAAGACGAAGGCGCTGGCAGGGCTCGATCTGACGGTGCCGCCGGGCACCGTCTACGGACTGCTCGGCCCGAACGGCGCGGGTAAGACCACCGCGGTCCGTGTGCTCGCGACGCTGCTGCGCCCTGACGGGGGGCATGCGCGTGTGTTCGGCCGTGATGTGGTGACGGAAGCCGCGGCGGTTCGCCGCACGATCGGACTTACCGGCCAGTACGCGGCGCTCGACGAATATCTGTCCGGACGGGCCAACCTGGTCATGATCGGGCAGCTCAGCAGGCTGACCTCGAAGGCCGCGCGGCGGCGGGCGGACGACCTGCTCGGCCGCTTCGACCTGACCGACGCGGCAAACCGCGCGGTCAAGACGTACTCGGGTGGCATGCGGCGCCGCCTCGACCTGGCCGCCAGCCTGATCGGGAATCCCGTGGTGCTGTTTCTTGACGAGCCGACCACGGGCCTGGACCCGAGCGCCCGCGCGCTGATGTGGGACATCGTGCGCGGCCTGGTGGCGGGCGGCACGACGCTGCTGCTCACCACGCAGTACCTGGACGAGGCCGACCAACTGGCCGGCAGGATCGCGGTCATCGATGGCGGCAAGGTCATCGCTGAGGGCGCGCCCGCCGAGCTCAAGTCGTCCCTCGGCGGGCAGCGGATCGCGCTGACGCTCGCCGTGGGGGCGGACACGCAGGCGGCGATAAGCGCTCTCAAGCCGTTCGCCACCGGAACCATCGTCCCGAACGAACCGGACCGTCTGCTCGAGGTCCCCGTCAGCGCGGGCGACGGGCTGGCCACCGAGGTGCTTCGCGCGCTTGACGCCATGGGCGTACGAGTGAGCGACATCTCGGTGCGCAGCGCGTCCCTCGACGACGTGTTCCTCACGCTGACCGGACACAAGGCAGAAGAGCAGGAGGAGGAGGCGGCATGACCACGCTGTTCGCGGACGACCTGACCACGGCGGACTTGACCACGGAGCGCGGCGGGCCTGCCCAGTTCCTCAGCGACGTCTGGGTGCTGACCAAGCGCAGCATCGCCCGGATCAGGAACGAGCCAGAGACGCTGTCCGACGTGACCATACAGCCCGTGCTGTTCGTGCTGATGTTCGCCTACGTCTTCGGCGGTGCGATCGGCGTCGGTGGCGGGAACTATCACGAGTACCTGATCGGCGGCATGCTCGGCATGGGGCTGGCCCAGACCGCGCCTGGCACCGCGGTCGCGGTCGTCTCCGACATGTCCACCGGGCTTATCGACCGGTTCCGCTCGCTGCCCATGTCCCGCGCGGCGGTGCTGACCGCCAGGACGATCGCCGACCTGCTGACCCAGGTGATCGGAGCCGCGGTCGTGGCGCTGGTCGGGCTCGCGATCGGCTGGCGGATCCACACGGGGGCCGGGGACGCGATCGAGGCGTTCGCGCTCGCGCTGCTGTTCGGGTACGCGTTCACCTGGGCCGGGGTATGTCTCGGCATGGTGCTGCGCAGCCCCGAGGCGGCGCAGCAGAGCGGCTTCATCATCTTCTTGCCGCTGACGTTCATCTCGAGCGCGTTCGTGCCCACGCAGAGCATGCCGGGCTGGCTTCAGCCGGTCGCGGAGTGGAATCCGATGTCCTCGCTCGCGGCCGCATGCCGCCATCTGTTCGGCAATCCGAACCCGGCCGCTCTCGTGCACGCCTGGCCCGCGCAGCATCCCGAACTCGCCGTGGTCTGCTGGTCCGCGGCCATGCTCGCCATCTTCGCCCCGCTCGCGGTCCGGTTGTACCGGGGCAAGGGACGTTGAGCACACGTTTCACGTGAAGCATCGCGCTGGAACTGACGCGGACGTCGGCGATCGCGAGGCGTTTCCTAGCCGTCGGATACACAATTGGCCCTGAGGAATCATTCAGGGTTACTCATCCAGTTAACGGACCAAATCCGACGCGGACCAAGGAGGCGCACCGAATGCGATTCCAGCACATGGCTCGCCGGATCTTGCTAGCCCCGGCGCTCGGCCTGGCGTTCGCTACGGCGATTGCAGCATGCTCAAGCAGCCCCAGTTCGGGTAGTAGTAGCACACCCCCAGCCACGCCGTCATCGACGGCGGCGTCGGCTTCCAATACCGCCTCAGCCACATCTAGCGGCGGTTCCTCCTCCGCGGTCGCGGAGATCACCACCAACTGGGAGGCGTTCTTCAGCTCCTCTACCCCCAACAGCAAGCGCATCCAGTTGCTAGAGAACGGCTCGACGTTCACCTCCGCGGTCAACGCGTTCTCCGGCAGCCCACTGGCGTCCGCGGTGACCTCGAAGGTGGACTCCGTGACGCTGACCTCGCCGACGCAGGCGAAAGTGAAATACGACCTCTCGGCGGCTGGCACAACCGTGGCCAGCGGCGCGACCGGCACCGCCGTGCTCCAAGGCGGTGTGTGGAAGGTCGGTGACGACGTGTTCTGCGGCCTTCTGCAGGAGGGCGCGTCGCTGCTGAACATCAAGATTCCCACGGCATGCAGTTCAGCCGGCTAACCGCGCCGCGGGCCGACAGCGCGGGCGGCGGGCGCTACCGGGCAAGCTCGGTAGCGCTCGCCGCCCTGTGCACGATCCTGTTCCTTACTTTCCTCGACAACACCATCGTGTCCGTCGGGCTCGGCAAGCTGCAGACCGATCTGCACGCGAGCGTCCCCGACCTGCAGTGGGTGGTCGGCGCTTACGCCTTGACGTTCGCCAGCATCATGCTGGCCTGCGGGATGATCGGCGACGAGCTTGGCCGCAAGAAGGTAATGCTGACCGGCGCCGGGGTCTTCTGCGCGGGCTCCGTGGTCTGCGCCCTCGCCCCGAACGCGCAGACACTGATCGCCGGGCGCGCCATCATGGGCCTCGGCGCGGCGGCGAGCGAGCCTGGCACGCTGTCGGTGCTGCGGCACATCTTCGACGACGGGCGGGCCCGCGCCCGCGCGGTCGGCGTCTGGGCCGCGGTCTCCGGGCTCGCGCTTGCCGCCGGCCCGGTGATCGGCGGCTTCCTTATCGGTGTCTGGAGCTGGCGCGGGATCTTCTGGTTCAACCTGGCGTTCGGACTGTCCGCGTTGCTTGTCGCCGCGATCGTCGTGCCGGAAAGCTCCGACCCGCGCACTGGGCGCGTCGACACGTCCGGCGCGCTGCTTGGCGCGGGCGCGCTCGCGACGCTGATATTCGGGATCATCGACGCGGAGACGTCCGGCTTCGCCTCCACCGTCCCTGTAACGCTGTTCTGTGCCGCCGCGGTGCTCGCGGTGACGTTCGTCTGGCGGGAGCGCCGGGCGGCCAACCCGCTGATCGACTTGCGGTTCTTCCGGCTGGCCCGCTTCACGGTGCCGAACGTAGTCGGGTTGTGCACATACTTCTCCACGTTCGCGATCTTCTTTTTCACCGCGCTGTACTTCGTCGAGGTCTTCAGCGACTCGGGGTACAAGATCGCGGCCATCTTCGCGCCGATGACGGTGCTGATGATCGTCGCGTCGGTATTCACCGGCTACTGGACCGGCCGGGCCGGGCCGCGATGGCCGATCACCATCGGCTGCCTGCTGTTCGCCGCCGGTCTGCTGCTGACGGATCCGCTCATCAACGAGCACCCTGACTATCCCCTGCTGGCGCTCACCCTCGCCGTCGCCGGCATCGGCATCGGCATCACGGTCGTGCCGGTCACCGCGACCGTGCTGGACGCGGTGCCGCCTGAGCGGTCAGGGATGGCGGCCTCGGCCGCCAATACGAGCCGTGAGATCGGCGCGGTCACCGGTGTCGCGGTCCTCGGCGCGCTCGTTTTCTCCCAGGTCAACGCGAACATAACCAGCCATCTCGAAGCGCTGCACGTGTCGGCGAGCGCGAAGGCGCAGATTCTCGGCTACAAGGCGATCATCATCCAGTTCATCGAGACCGGGCAGGCTACTGGCATCACCGCCAGCAACTACAACACGCACAGCGGAGTTGTCGGCGAGGTGGTGGGGGCGGCGTACGGGGCGTTCAGCGATGGCGTGCACGCGGCGTTGTACGTGTCGGGCGGGCTGATGATCTTCGCTGGACTTCTCGCCGCGATAGCACTGCGCGCGCACGCCCGCTCTTGACAGCCGGGCCTACTTCTGCGAAGCAATACAGTGGGCGGCAATGACGCACGGCCACTCCACTGTTTCTCTGCGCGCACCCCGGAGCGGGAAAGAGAGGCTGCTTTGCGCTGCTACGTCCCGAGGCTCTCGACCATCACAGCCGTCCTTGTCGTCGGCATCCTCGCCCTGTGGCATACGGCGGGGCGCGCGGCGGCGGGGATGGGATTAGTCACCGACATCGTTATCCTCGTAGCGGGATGCCTGTTCGCGACGGTCCTGACCGTAGTCGGCGTCGCGATGACCAGGCAGCGGCGAGCCGCGGCCGGGGCGTGCCACACGTGCAGTCACCCTTGCCGGCAACAGGCCGGACTTGACGCACCGGAGTGGCCGCACCGGCCGCTCACCCGGGCCGCCCTGCCTGTCATCGTCATCCCGCGGCAGTCCCCTCCCACGGAGGAGGAGATGATCCGGGCTCCTGCCGCGAGTACAGCAGGTCGCTGATCAGGTCTACCGTTTCCGGGGCCGCTCCGTGGCGGCGGCGGATGACGTCGGCGATCAGCCCGGTCCAGCCCGTCTGGTGGCTGGCGCCAAGGCCCGCCGCGTCATCACCGTGGAAGTACTCGTTGAAGCAGACGTTGTCGCGCCATCGCGGGTCATGCTGGAGCCGGTCAACCCAGCCGAAGCAGGGGCGCCGGCCGTCGGGGCCTCTGGTGAAGATCGAGATGAGCCGGTCCCGCAGGTCCTGCGCGATCTCCTCAAGCGTCCGGTGCTGGCCCGACCCGGTGGGGTACTCCACGGTCAGGTCGTCACCATAGAACTTGTGGTATCTCAGCAGGCTGCTGATCAAGAGGTAATTCAGGGGGAACCAGATCGGGCCGCGCCAGTTCGAGTTGCCGCCGAACATCGCCGTGGTCGACTCGGCGGGCTCGTAGTCGATCGTGGCCGTCGTCCCCTCCAGGTGCAGCACGTAGGGCTGCTCCCTGTGCACGGCGCTCAGCGAGCGCAGTCCGTAAGCGGACAGGAACCGTGACTCGTCGAAGAGCGACCTGAACAGGGCGACGAGCCGATCGGTGCCGACGACGCTGAGCAGCAACCGCTCAACGCCTCCGTCGCCGTCTCGCAGCAGCCCCTGCTCCCTGAGCTTGGCTGCGTCGGCGAGGCCCTGCCGGTCGAGGAAGTCCGCGAACTGCTTGCCGAACTTCATCGCGTTACGCATCATCGCCTCGTCGACGATCGCCATCGCGAGCAGCGGGATCATCCCCACCATGGATCGGGCCTTGACCGGGATGACCACGCCGCTGGCCAGGCAGAGGTGGTCGTAGAACATCCCGTCCGCCTCGTCCCACATGCCCTGCGACTCCAGGGCCCCGGCGATGGCCGCGTAGTGCTCGAGGAACTTGAGCACGAGGTCGGCGCCCTGGCGCCGACCGCTGCGCCACAGGATCGAGGCGATCATGGCCATCGACAGCGCGTAGAACGCCATCCAGCCGGTCGCGTCGGACTGTTCGAGTACGGTGCCTGGCGGCAGGTGCGAGCGGTCGATCGGCCCGATGTTGTCCAGGCCGAGGAACCCGCCCTCGAACAGGTTGTTGCCCCAAATGTCTTCCCTGTTGACCCACCAGGTGAAGTTGACGAGCAGCTTGTCGAAGATCCGGGCGAGGAAATCGAGGTCGCGACCGCCGTCGAGGGCGAAGACCTCGAGCGCGGCCCAGGCCTGCACCGGCGGGTTCACGTCGCTGAAGTCCCACTCGTACGCGGGCAACGCGCCGTTGGGGTGCTGGAACCACTCCCGGCACAGCAGGATGAGCTGGTACTTGGCGAACCCAGGGTCAACGTGCGCGAGGCTCACGCAATGGAATGCCAGGTCCCAGGCCGCGAACCAGGGATACTCCCACTTGTCCGGCATCGACATGATGTCGAACGCGTTGAAGGTCCGCCAGCGCGCGTTCCTGTTCAGGCCGCGGTCCGGCGGCGGTGGCGGCTGCGCCGGATCTCCGTCCAGCCAGCGGGCCACGTCATAGTCGTAGAACTGCTTCCCCCACAGCATCCCGGCGAAGGCCTGCCGCATGACGAGGCCCTCGTCCGGTGAGGCGCCCACTGGGGTCAGCGCCGTGTAGAACTCGTCGGCCTCGGCTTTCCTGTCCGCGACGGTCCTGTCAAAATTTTCTCCGAACGGAGGCGAGGCGCCTGCCGTACCGTACGGCCGCAACCGCAGCCGGATCTCGGCCGTGCCACCGGGTTCCACGGTCAGCCGGTACCAGAACGAGCACTTGGTACCCGTAAGACCAGGGTTGACGGTGGCGGCCCCGGACACCACGTGATCGTTGATCCCGTCCTTCGGGTACGGCGTGGCAGGAGCACAGCCGAACAGCCGCGCGGTATTGCTCTCGTTCTCGCAGAACAGCACGATCGGCGCGACCTCACCCGGCCCGGCGTCAGCGAGCAGCTCAAGCGTCCCAAGAAAGGGATGCTCAACCACCACACCCGCCGCCGCACCCCGCCCCCCAGCCCCCGCAGCACCCCGACCCGCAGCCCCCGCACCCCGACCCGCAGCCCCCGCACCCGGACTCTTGCTGTTATCAGCGATCTTGAGCACTGGCTTTGGCGCGCCGTGGTCCCAGGACCACGTGTTCCTGAACCACGCGGTCGGCAGCACGTGCAACGTTTCGGTGTCCGGGCCGGCGTTGGTCACGCCGATCAGCATCAGGACCTCGGCCGCGTCGTCGGACTTGGCGTAGGTCACGTCGGTGATCCAGTACCTGTCGTCGTCGAAGATTCCGGTGTCCATCAGTTCGTACTCGGGGCTGCGCCGGTCTCGCCTGGCGTTCTCTTGCCGCAGGGTGTCGTAGGGGAACGCCGCCCGCGGGTAGTGATAGCGCCACCGGTTCCAGGCGTGGCTCGGTACCGCGTCCAGGTACCACCAGTACTCCTTGACGTCCTCACCGTGGTTGCCTTCCGGGCCGGTGAGGCCGAACAGGCGCTCCTTGAAGTACGGGTCGCGCCCGTTCCACAGCGCTAGTCCGAGGCAGAGCCGCTGCTCCACGTCGCAGAATCCGGCTAGCCCGTCCTCGCCCCAGCGGTAGGCCCTGGACCTGGCCTGGTCATGCGAGAGGTAGCGCCACGCGTCGCCATCTTCGCTGTAGTCCTCGCGTACCGTGCCCCATTGCCGCTCACTGACATAGGGCCCCCATGTGTACCACGGGCTCGCCTGCTTCAACCCGTCCTCAAGCCTGCCAAACCCGGCGATCCGGTCCCGTTCAGCGGTCATGGCGACACGGTATCGCGGGGCAACGCAAGCAGATGAATGGGACATTCATCTGGTCACGTAAGCGTTCCAAAATTAGATGAGTTTGCGGCGTGTCGGGGGTCTGTAGTGTGGCTTGCGGGGTGGTGTCGGCTTTCCCGGGTTCGGGGATGGTGAGGTCGATGCCGTGGGCTGCGGCGTAGGCGAGCAGTTCGTCACGGGTCCGTGGCGGCGGGCCGGGGGGTGGTGCCGCAGGGGGCGGCGGGATGGCGGCGAGGGCACTGGTGACGTGCCGCAGTGCGTGGCTGAAGGTGGCCGGGTGGACGCCGAGGAGCGGGGCGACGGCGTTGTGGGGCAGGCCGAGGTGAGCGGTGATGCGGGCGGCGGTGACGAGGTCGGCGGTGCTGAGCCGTGCCTTGGGGCCGGGCCGTCCGGTTGTGGTGCGGGGGCCGCCGCGGCGGGCGTAGCGGCGCTGCTCGCGGCTGGCTTCGGCCGGGACTTCCAGGGCGGCGGCGAGCGCGAGCAGGGCGGCGGGGTCGGTGCCGGTCAGCGCGGGGTGGTTCAGGGTCTGCAGGCTGACCCGGCCGGGCGGCTCGCGGCCGGGTCCCGGCTCCGGGGCGGCCCGGGGGACGGGCAACACGGTGTAGTTCCACCCGCCGTGGAAGCGGTGGCGCAGTAACCGGCGGTCTTCCAGGTCGCGCATCTCCTGGTCGCTGACCTCCTGGCCCGGGGGGTAGGGCCGCGGGTCCAGGACGGCGGAGACGGCCAGGCCGGTCCTGGCGGTGACCGCGCCGATGGTGGAGATGATGACGTCGTAGCTGGTCAGCGGGCGGCCGCGCCAGGCGTGGCTGACTTGTGAGAACAGCCGGTGCTCGACCTTGTTCCACTTGGAGGTCCCGGGCGGCAGGTGGCAGACGGTGACCTCCAGGCCCGTCTCGGCGGCGAACTGCGCCAGGCCTTTCTTCCACGACCGGTTCCGCCAGCCGTTGGAGCTGCCGGCGTCGCAGGTGACCAGCAGCCGTGTCGCGTCCGGGTAGGCGCGCCGGCCGGCCAGGTCGTACCAGGCCCGCAGCGACGCGACCGCGAAGGCGCCGGTGTTCGCGCCCGTGCCCACGTTCACGAACCCGGTGTTCGCGGCCATGTCGTAAATCCCGTACGGGATCGCGTGCCCGGGCCCGTCCCGGTCCGGGAACGAGTGGTCCAGGACCCGCGGCGGGCTCCCGGCACGGTGCCATTCCCGCCCGGGCTGCGCGTAGTCCCCGATCTCCTCCTTCTTCTTCGCGTCCACCGACACCACGGGCTGCCCGGCGCCCATGTGCTCTTTCGCCTGGCCGGCGATGTACCGGAACTGGGCGTCCCGGTCCGGGTGGCTGCTGCCCTCCAGGACCTTGACCGGGGCCTGCATCGAGTAGCCCTGCGCCCGCAGCAGCCGCCACGCGGTCTGCGGGCTGCACCGGTGACCTTGCGCCGCCAGCGCATCCGCCAGGTGCCGCATGCTCTTGGTCGTCCACCGCAACGGCGACTGCGGGTCCCCCCGGGTGGCGTCTTCGACCAAGTCCAAGAGCGCGGGAAGGAGCCCGGGATCGGCATCGGCCAGCTTCTTGCGCCCCCCGCCCGGACGGCGCACCCGGCCGGGCGGGGCGGCATCACCGCAGGCCAGCTCAGCCGCGCCGTCCGCGACCGTCTGCCACGACGCCCCGGTCAGCCGCGCGACCGCCCCGGTCCCGCCCTCCCCGGCCGCCCGCGCGACCGCCCCCATCGCCAGCCGCCGTCCCTTCTCATCCAGCTCCGGCAGCAGCAGCCTCAGCTCCGGGATCATCACCTTCAGCAGCTCGTCGTTCACAGCGCAAATCCTGCCACGCGACACGCCGGAAACTCACCTAATTTTGGAACAATCTCACAGCCAGCCCAACGGGACATTCAGCCTTGAGCTTTGCAGCTAGGTGGAGATGTCTGGGTAAGGCATGGAGAAGTGGGACAGACGGTGCGCGTACTCGAGCTGGAAGCCCAGGGGTTCGGCGTAGTCGCGCTCGAACATGGCGATGAACAGGGTCAGCGTCAGGAACGGGTGCGCGCCGAGCTCGAACAGCTTGGGGTAGTCATGCGCGGCGAGCGCCTCCCGTTCGACGTCGTCGAACTTCAGCCAGGTGGAGCACTCGTCACCATGGACGTTCAGGATCGCGTTCGCGCGCTCGGCCTCCCACCACGCCACGGTCTCGCGGGGCTCGGAGCGGTATCGCTCCACGAGCTCCGGGTCGCGGTCGATCGTGTAGAGGAACTTGTTCAGCAGGTAGTTGCTCACGAGCTCACCCCGTTTGGATACCAGGTGAAGTAGGCCTCCATCGTGTGGAAGAGGTCCAGGGTGTCCACGTAGTCGGCCTTCTCGCCGGCGCCAGCGGCGCCCATCATCAACATGAAGTCGAGGAAGCCGTGCGTGGCGTTGCCGGGCAGCCACAGGCTATCCAGCGACACCTCGCCGAGCGCCTTCTCAATGTCGCCATTGGCGATCCACTCGACGGCCTTGCGGTCGAACTCGGGGTCCGGACCGTGCGGGCCGAACTGGCGCGGGCCGCCAAGCTCGAGCGACAGGTGGCCGGTCCCGATGATCGCCACCCGCTGGTCGGTTGGCCAGGATTCCACGAGCTCGCGGATCGTCCGGCCGAGCTGGACGTACCGCTTCGGCTGCGGCAGCGGCGGCGCGAAGATGTTCGTGTAGATCGGCACGATTGGCAGGTCAGCCTCGGGCCGCAGGGTGATCATCGGGCAGGTGACGCTGTGGTCGATCCGCAGCTCGTTGCTGAACGCGAGGTCGAAGCCCGCGTCAAGGCCGTCGCGCAGGATGTGCCCTGACAGGTCCTCCTGCCCCTGGAAGAACATCCGCGGCAGGCCGAACTCGCGTTCTTCGTTGTACCAGTTGGCGTCGTAGAACGGCGCCTTGCCGACCAGGAACTGCGGCATGTTGTCCAGCCAGATCTGGTGGAAATGGTCGCTGCCTACCAGTACCAGGACGTCCGGGTTGGCCCTCGTGAGGGTCTCGCGGAACGCGGTGATCTTGGCCACCCACTCGTCCGCGAACGGCGGGCGATCCTCGCCGGTCGAGGTGCTGGCGCGGTAATAGAACGGATGGTGGGTCGATGCGATGACCGCGGCGACGGTGGCCATGGCGGCTCCCTTGGCGTGGGGATTCCAGTTAAGAGTCAGTGTGCGTCGGCGAAGCCGACTGACGGGGGGTCTGGGGGGTCTGGGGGGTCTGG
>Ga0210390_10000228_pt1 | contig 61936 bp, 40 predicted proteins | sample IncBWH11OmetaG_FD_161050 | JGI IMG/M metagenome (GOLD analysis project Ga0210390, IMG submission 161050) | Forest soil microbial communities from Barre Woods Harvard Forest LTER site, Petersham, Massachusetts, United States - Inc-BW-H-11-O ...
AATGTCACCAACGCCGCCGCTGCCGGCGTGACTTTTTCGGGATCCTCCACAGTGTTCACGATCGCCGATCTGTCCACCGTCTGGATCATTTGCGACGTCTACGAGAACGACATACCGAAGATTCAGCTAGGACAAATCGCACAGATCAGACTCGACGCTTATCCGGACAAGGTGCTAACGGGTCACATCAGTGACATCGGCCCCGTGCTCGATCCCAGCATTCGCACGGCGAAGGTTCGCATCGAGGTTGCAAACCCCGGCATTTTGAAACTGGGCATGTTTGTTACTGCAACCTTTGTGAGCAGGAACGTACAAGTTCACGCCCTAGTGCCCGCGTCTGCTGTTTTGCACCTGCACGACCGCGACTGGGTTTTCGTTCCCGCCGGCGATGGGCGCTTCAGACGGGTCGAAGTTCACACCGGCAACACGCTGTACGGAAATAAGCAGGAGATTCTCTCCGGCATTAATCCAGGCCAGCAGGTGGTCTCGAATGTCCTCCAACTGGAAGCCACGCTGGAGGCGCAATGATTCGACGGATCGTCGACTTTGCGCTGAACAATCGATTTCTCGTTCTCGGCGGAGCCCTTCTGCTCTTCGCATGGGGCATTGTGTCGTTCCACAACCTTCCCGTCGAAGCCTATCCGGACGTGGCAAATAACTACGTCAACATCATCACCCAATGGCCTGGGCATTCGGCAGAGGACATTGAACAGCAGGTGACCGTCCCGACTGAAATCCAAATGGCGGGCATCCCTCACCTGCAGCACTTGCGTTCAACCACGCTGGCAGGCCTGTCCAGCATCATGCTTATTTTTGACGATGAGTCTGACAACAATTGGAACCGGGAAAGAGTTGTCGAAAGAATGGGCATGGTTTCGCTGCCTGCGGGCCTTGTTCCGCAGTTAGGAACCGATTGGAGTCCCGTAGGGCAGATCTACTTCTACACGATCGAGAGCAAAAATCCGGAAATCGACGTGATGGAGATCAAGTCCATTGAGGATTGGACACTCGAAAAGCAATTCAAGCAGGTCCCCGGAGTAGTGGATGTTTCCAGCCTTGGAGGCGAGACAAAGGAATATCAGATCCGTCTCGACCCGGACAAGCTCGTTTCCTACGGCCTGAGCATTGCGCAGGTCGAGCAGCAGCTGGCGAACAATAACGCGAACGCGGGCGGCAGTTTTATCGTCGCGGGCTCACAGCAGATCAATGTGCAGGCCGTCGGTCTCGTTTCCAGAGTCCAGGACATTGAAAACACGGTGATCAAGACCCAGGCCGGAACGGCTCTGCGTGTAAAAGACATCGCGGTAGTAGAGCAGGGTCCGAAGATCCGGTTGGGACAGAACGGAAGGACCATTCGTCGTGAGGATGGAAAGCTTATCGACAACCCGGACGTCGTCGAAGGCATTGTTCTGCTACAGAAAGGCGATGACTCCGACCCTGTACTCCGCGGCATTGAAGCCAAGGTGCAGGAACTCAATGATCACATCCTTCCCAAGGGCGTCAAGGTCGTTCCGTTTCTCGATCGTAGCGATCTGATTCACTACACCACCCACACGGTGCTGCACAACCTGACCGAAGGGATTGTGCTGGTGGTGATCGTTCTTTTTCTCTTCCTCGGAAACGCGCGCGGTGCTTTGATCGTTGCGCTCACTATCCCGTTCTCGCTGTTGTTCGCTTCTATTTGCCTGGACCTGCGCCACATCCCCGCCAATCTTCTTTCTCTCGGCGCATTGGACTTCGGCATGGTTGTCGACGGCGCTGTCGTGATGGTCGAAAACATTGTCCGGCATCTCAATCGTAACGGTCACGGTACGCAGACTATATTTGAAAGAATCCGCGATGCTGCGCACGAAGTACAGAGGCCGGTGTTCTATGCAATCGGCATCATCATCACAGCATATTTGCCAATCTTTACACTGCAATCCGTGGAGGGGCGCCTCTTCAAACCGATGGCGTGGACTGTGGCCTTCGCCTTACTGGGCGCGCTGATCTTCTCCATGCTGCTCGCGCCGGTGCTCTCCAGCTTTCTGTTTCGCAAAGGCGCAAAGGAGTGGCATAACCCATTCATGGCATGGCTGATCGTCAACTACAAACGTGCCGCCGCATTCGCCATTCGCCATCGATATCTGACTGTAGGTTTTGCGGGACTCGCGCTTGCGCTGTCAGCCTTTCTGGCGTTCAGCGGTGTGATCGGATCGGAATTTCTCCCCCATCTCGATGAGGGAGCGATTTGGGTCCGAGGAACGCTGGCGCCAAGTACCGGACCCGACGAAAGCGTTGCAATTGCCAACAAAGCTCGGGTGCTGCTGGCCTCATTTCCTGAGGTGACCGAGACTACAAGCCAGGTCGGCAGAGCCGACGACGGTACCGACACGACCGGGTTCTTCAACACTGAGTATTACGTTGGTCTGAAACCGAAGGAAGAATGGCGTCCGGTTTTTCACCAGAACAAGGAGGACCTGATTGCTTCCATGAATCAGAAGTTGGAGAAGATGCCTGGAGTTATCTGGAACTTCTCCCAGCCCATCTCCGACAACGTAGAAGAGGCGGTCAGCGGCGTGAAGGGCGAACTGGCCGTCAAGATCTACGGCGACGATCTCAAGACTCTTGAGGCCAAGGGCAATGAAATCGTCAGCATAATGAGCCGCATCCGTGGCGTCGAGGACCTTGGACTCTTTCGGGTCATCGGCCAGCCAAATCTGACCTTTGCGGTTGACCGGCGGGCTGCGGCGCGATTCGGAATCAATGTAGCCGATGTGCAGGATGCCATCCAGACCGCGGTCGGAGGCGGCGCCGTGAGCCAGGTTCTGAGCGGCGAGGCCCGTTATGATCTCGTGCTTCGCTACCAGGCGTCATACCGTGATACCCGCGAGGCCATTGAGAATGTGCGTCTGCTCTCTCCTTCGGGAGAGCGCGTCTCCCTGGCGCAACTTACCAAAGTCGCCACCATCGACGGCGCAGAGGAGATCTACCGCGAAGGCGAGCAGCGTTACATCGCCGTGAAGTACAGCGTGCGTGGCCGTGATCTGGGAAGCACAGTGCAGGAAGCCATCGACAGGGTGAACAAGCAGGTATCTTTGCCTCCGGGCTACCACATCGATTGGGCCGGAGAATATGAGAGCCAGAAGCGCTCGCAGAAGCGATTGCTGCTTGTGCTTCCAATCACGATTCTCCTGATCTTCGTGATCCTCTACACGATGTTCAAGTCCGGCAAATGGGCCGCTCTGATCATGGTGAATGTCGCGATGGCTCCCATCGGGGGACTCCTCGCGCTGCTCGCTACGCGCACAAACTTCAGCGTCTCTTCGGGAGTCGGATTCCTGGCTCTGTTCGGTGTCTCCGTGCAAACCGGAGTCATCATGCTCGAATACATCAACCAGCTTCGTGTGCAGGGTCATTCCATTCAAGAAGCCGCGATCGCCGGGGCCGTGCTTCGACTCCGCCCCATCATGATGACCATGCTGGTGGCCACTCTTGGCCTGTTGCCGGCCGCCATGTCTCACGGCATTGGCTCCGATTCGCAACGACCGTTTGCCATCGTCATTGTCGGAGGACTCGTCGGGGCTCTCGCTATCAACGTCTTCCTGCTTCCCACACTCTACGTATGGATCGCTGGCGAGAAAGATGTCCTGCCGACTCCGGAAGCGGAGTTTGAAAACTAGCTCCACACTCCAACGGGGTTCGTATGCAAAGGCAAGTTGCAAAGTCAACGTTGAGAGCTATGACGAAAGGTCGCACGAACCGGAGTGGAAAACACTATGGAACTCAATTTGCGTCCGCTGCTCTCTGGTTAGGCCTGACGCTCGTCCTCACGTTCCTTCTGTGGACCTTTGCCTTGGTTTGCCTCCAGGCGCTGGAGCGATGGCGCAGTTGATGAAGAAAGCAGCGGTGCGAACCGGTTCAAATCGCAGATATTCGTGCCGGCGGCCGCTCTGTTCTAGTGTTTAGGAAATGGTGTAGACGGAGTTGCTGCCCTCAAACCGACGCGACCAGCAGGGAGCGGCGGTCCTGCACAATCTAAACGAGGCCACATTATTTCCTAAAACGCCTTAACTACATGGACTGACCCTGCGCTGCCGACTGACCTGGCGTACGGTTACCATTCGGTGAGGTAGTCGCCCCGTTCAGTTTGTGTTGCTGCGCCCGCCATTCATCCATGGTCATAATGCAGCGGAAGCCCAGATGGTTTGTGCCGGTGCTCACTTCGCCTTTGCCGCGCGTGCCTACCATATACCGCGAACAATACTGGTCGGTGCATAGATACGATCCGCCGCGATGGACTTTCTTGGGCTGGTTCGGCTCGCTGGGATCGTAAGCGGAGTCAGGCCCCTGCGGATTGCGCGCGACGCCTCCCTGATTGGCAAGCTGCGCATAGTAGTCAGGGCGATACCAGTCGCTGGTCCACTGCCAGACGTTGCCGGCCATGTCATAAAGGCCATAGCCGTTGGCCGGGAATTGCGCAACCGGCGCAATGCCGACATAGCCGTCCACGCCTGTGTCTTTGTCCGGGAAATGTCCCTGATGCGTGTTGGCCATCCACTTGCCGTTCGGCCGGAACTCGTCGCCCCAGACAAATGGCTTTCCGGTGAGCCCGCCGCGCGCGGCAAACTCCCACTCGGCCTCGGTCGGCAGGCGCTTCCCAGCCCATTTGGCGTACGCCAGCACATCCTCATAAGCCACGTGGACAACGGGGTATTTGTCCTTTCCTTTGATATCGCTCTTCGGGCCGTAAGGATGGCACCAGTTAGCACCGGCAATATAGGTCCACCACTGGAAGTAGTCATTGAGCGGCACAGGATGATCGGGCGGCGCGAAGACGACCGATCCGGCAACGAGATTTTCCGGAGGCGCGCCGGGAAAATCTTCAGCGCGCGGTTTCCGCTCAGCCACGGTTACATATCCGGTTGCTTTCACGAACTTCGCGAACTCGGCATTCGTCACGTCGGTCTTATCCATGAAAAAGCCATCGACATACACTCGATGAATAGGCCGCGAATCCAGAGTGGCTTTCATGCCGACATCATCCATGCCTGGCGGATCCTGTGCGCCCATGGAGAATTCGCCGCCCGAAATCCAGACCATCCCCGGAGGAGCGCTTTGCGGTGCGCGGGTTGTGTCGGGTTTGGTCTCCGCAAAGACGGCCTTCGCCATTGCAGGCCTGGCCATCGTCGGCTTGGCTGTCTCTGGCTTGGCACCAGCGGCCGGCGTCGCTGCGGACTCTACCGGGGCTGCTGTAGCAATAGCTGCGCTGGCCTCAGCACTCGTCCCGTGCCTGGCCGAATAGAAAATCCACGAGGCAGCCAGGGCCGCTACGACGAGAGCCCCCGCCGCCCACAGCGTTTTCCTGCTGAATACGGTTGCCGGGACTGGCTTTCGAGCGGACTGGAGGGGTTGTTTCTTTGTCATGATCAGTTCCCACAGCGATCGTCCCTGCTGCACTGCAAGAGTAATCTCCCTGGAGCGGTTTTTCCAGATCTAGTCCATTTCACGCAATGGCGAAGTCGACGAGCCGAGCCGCGGTACACACTCTTCCCCTTCTTGAGCAACCGCCCTATGCTGGTAACCAGTCTTCAGGAGATCGCCGATGCCTCGCTCCGCACGTAAGCCCCAGGAATTCCTCCGCCTCGAAGAAGCCCGCATATCAAAAATCCCGTGGCGCAAGTGGGGACCCTATCTGAGCGAGCGTCAATGGGGAACCGTTCGGGAGGACTACAGCCAGGACGGCAATGCGTGGAACTACTTCACTCACGATCAGGCGCGCTCCCGCGCTTATCGCTGGGGAGAGGATGGTATCGCGGGCATCTCCGATGATCTGCAGCGCTTCTGCTTTTCGCTCGCGTTGTGGAATGGCAAAGATCCGATCCTGAAGGAGCGGATGTTCGGGCTTACGAACTCTGAGGGCAATCATGGCGAAGATGTAAAGGAGTATTACTTCTACCTTGACTCCACACCCACCCACAGCTACATGAAGTATCTCTACAAGTATCCGCAGGCCGCATATCCGTATGACGATTTGGTCTCGACCAACCGTCGCCGTACCCGCCGTGAGATGGAGTACGAGTTGCTGGATACCGGAGTCTTCAACGACGACCGCTACTTCGACCTCTTCGTCGAGTATGCGAAAGCCGGCCCGGAAGACATGCTCATCAGGATTACTGCAGAAAATCGCGGCCCCGACAACGCCGTCCTCCACCTGCTGCCGACTTTCTGGTTTCGAAATACCTGGGCGGGCCAGGAAGGCGCGCCCCGTCCAGGGCTCTCCTGGCAGAACACCTGCGGGAAGCAACCCGGTCACGCAGCCATTCGCGCGTCACACGCCGAGCTGGGAGACTACGAGCTCATCCCCGAAGAAGCAGCCGAGCCGCTGTTCTGCGAGAACGAGACGAATCGCGCCCGCATCTATGGAGAGCAATGGCGGGGCTACGCAAAAGACGGCATCCATGAATATGTCGTCCTGGGCAAATCGGAGGCGGTAAATCCCGAGCGCACAGGAACAAAAGCTGCGCTGCATTACAACTTTACGGTTCCCGCGCACGGCAGGAAGACCATTCAGCTCAGGTTGCGCAAAGCGGGCGCCGCAACCACGGAGGCGTTCGAGTCCTTTGCCGGTATTTTCGACAAGCGCCTCTCTGAAGCCGACGAGTTTTACGGCGCACTTACCGAGCACGCGCGCTCCGATGATCAGCGGATGGTCATCCGCCAGGCTCTCGCCGGCATGCTGTGGTCGAAGCAGTTCTATCACTACGATCTCGACCTGTGGCTCAGGGAGCATGGTGTGAGGCGCAACACCGTCGGCGGCGTTCGCAACTCGGACTGGTTCCACATGCTCAGCGAGGACATTCTCTCCATGCCCGACAAATGGGAATTTCCCTGGTTCGCCGCATGGGACCTCGCCTTTCATGCGTTGCCGCTGGGTCTGGTCGATGTGGATTTCGCCAAGGAGCAGCTCAACTCGATCCTCCGCAGCGCCTACCTTCATCCCAATGGCCAGGTGCCCGCGTATGAATGGAACTTCGGCGATGTGAACCCGCCTGTTCATGCATTTGCGGTCATGGCTCTCCACCGGCAAGAGGTTGCCAGCTGCGGAAAGGGTGACTACGGATTCCTCCAGGCCGCGTTCCGGCGGCTACTGGTTAACTTCACCTGGTGGGTCAACCGCAAGGATGCCAGTGGCAACAATGTCTTCCAGGGCGGCTTCCTCGGGCTGGACAACATCGGCGCATTCGATCGCTCCAGCACATTGCCCATGGGTGGCAGGCTTGAACAGGCGGACGGCACTGCGTGGATGTGCCTCTTCGCTCAAAACATGCTCCAGCTCGCCATAGTGCTCACAGAAGAGAACGAATCCTACATCGAAATGGTGCTCAAGTTTCTCCATCACTTCCTCTCGATTGCGGCGGCGCTCAATGATGTGGGCCCGGATCACATCGGAATGTGGGATGAGGAAGACGGCTTCTACTACGATGTGCTGCGCCTTCCCAACGGTGCCTCTGAGCGTCTCAAAGTGCGTACCATGGTTGGCCTTCTTCCGCTCTGCGCGACCACGGTCTTCGAGGAAGGATTCGGCCACGAGCATCCCGAAGTCATAAACAGAGCACAGGCATTTCTTGAACGTCATCGCGAATTGAAAGACAAGATTGGTCCGGTCGACAAGCGGGGCGTTCATGGACGGCTATTGCTGGCCGTTTTGAATGAGGACAAATTGCGGCGTGTTCTTAAGCGCATGCTCGACGAAGAAGAGTTTCTCAGCGACTATGGAATTCGTTCCGTCTCGAAGTACTACAAAGATCATCCTTACGTGTTCGAGCAGTGGGGACCGCGCAGCGTCGTCGAGTATCTGCCCGCCGAATCCGATACCGACATGTTCGGCGGAAACTCCAACTGGCGCGGGCCAATCTGGATGCCTGTCAACGCGCTCATCCTCCGCGCACTTTATCACTACTACCAGTATTATGGCGATGGGTTTCGCGTCGAGTGTCCAACCGGCTCAGGCAGGATGATGACGCTCTTTCAGGTTATCCATGAAATCGTAACTCGCCTGGGCCGAATCTTCATGCGCAATGAAGACGGCAAGCGTCCCGTCTACGGCGCTACGGATAAGTTTCAGAACGACCCGCATTGGCGCGATCTGATTCTGTTCTCCGAATACTTCAACGGTGACAATGGCGCAGGCCTGGGGGCAAGTCATCAGACGGGGTGGACTGGCGCGATCGCATCGCTGCTCCACCTGGATGCCGCCATCACCGCCGAGGAGGCTCTCAACACCGCCGATGCATCCCTTGCCGCAAAAACCACGACAGCAAGCGTTATGCGATGTGCTGACAGCTAGAGTTGCTCGATTTTTACGCTGCCATCGCTGGTGTGGATGGTCAACGGAGTGCCGCCGCCATTCAGTTTTCCGCTCAGCCCGTGCCCATCGCCGGCGCCGCTCTGGTAATGGTCGATCGTCAACGGAAGTGCGCAGTTCACATGGCCATCGCTGGTATGGACATCGAGATCGGCGGCGAAGCCCTGGGGAACGCGCAGCGTCACTGAGCCATCCGATGCCTGGATCGTCGAGGCCTCGGTAAGCTTCGTGCCTTCGCGCAGACTCAGGTTCAATTTGCCGTCGCTGGTGTGCAGCTCGACCACATGGAAGGCTCCGTCCACCGTCAGGTCGCCGTCGCTCGTCCGTGCATCGAGCGCGCCCGCGGCATTGGTGATGTTCACGTGCCCATCGCCCGACTTCACGCGCAGTTTGCCCGATACATGATCGAGCGTTACGCTCCCGTCACCCGTCGTCAGACCAATCTCACCCTGAAGACTGGTGAGACTCACGCTTCCATCCGAGGTCTTCGCTTCGAGCGTCAACTCCGTCGGCGTCTCCACCGTCACGCGCGTTTCCACTTTATGCCATGAGATGTGAACACCCATGTGATCGTGTTCCTTCAGGAGAAAATGGACCTGATCGCCGGTCTGGCTCTCCTCAAGCCGGTAGTCGCTCAGCTTCTGCCCCACCACTTCGACGTGGATGCGGATCTCGCGGCATTCTCCACAGGAAGAAATCTGCACTCCGGCGTCCGAGGTCTCGAGGGTAAGGGTCGGCTTGCCGGTAACGGTATAGGTCTTCGACCACGAGTGATCGGCGTCCTGGGAAAGAGCCGGGAGCGAGGTGAGCGCAGCCAGCCCAACCACTGCCAGAGCAATTTTCGTCTTCATGGAACGCAGATACGAAACCGGGCGGGGAAAGGTTCCCTTAGAGCACGCGTTCGCGCCATCCCTGTTCGCGTCGCAACGACATGAGATCCAGCATCTCGCGGAGGCGAAACGCCTTATCGAGCTGTTTCTCGACCAGCAGCCGCTGGCGTCGGCGATGATCGGCGCTCAGCAACGTCGGCAAAACCCGCTCATCCCGCGCCGCGTTGCGTTCCAGCTCCAGGATCGTAGCCTCGATCGTCGCACGAAAGCGGGAGCTTACCTGCATGGGTTTACCGGTCATAAAGGTTTCGCCCCTGAGCTGAAGTCTGCCTTCATGCTGCCGATGATAACGACAAGTGAGCGTCCGCGCGATACCTCCGAAGTTTTTCTTTTGCAAACTTTTGGTCACGAATTCATCACATTGTTGCTTTTTCGGACAGCGAAAACGCAAGAGACTCGGCTGACTTCACAGATCTATAGACTTCGACTCCACCAGCGCCGCCGCCTTCGCCAGGAAGTCCGCCAGCGGTGTCGAACCCTGATCACCCTTGCCCCGCGCGCGCACACTCACCGCATTCGCTTCCTCTTCCTTGTCGCCCATCACCAGCACATACGGAACCTTCTGCATGGTAAAGTCGCGAATCTTCGCGTTCATCTTTTCGTTGCGACTGTCGAGCTCCACTCGGAAGCCGGCCTTTTGTAACTCTGACTGTACTTTTTCAGCGTATTGCTGGTGACGCTCACTGATCGGCACCAAGCCCACCTGGACCGGAGCCAGCCACAACGGAAATGCCCCGCCATAGTGCTCGATCAGATAGGCAACCATCCGCTCCATGGTGCTGATAATCGCGCGATGAATCATCACCGGTCTATGCAGCTTCCCATCGGCACCCGTGTAATGCAGGTCAAACTGGTTGGGCAGATGGAAATCTACCTGGATGGTCGAGTAGGTCTCCTCGTGCCCCATCACATCCGCGAGTTGTATGTCGAGCTTCGGCCCATAAAAGGCCGCTTCCCCGCGGCCTTCCTTGTAAGGCAGACCGAGTGCATCCAGGGCCTCGCGTAGCACGCGCTCACCAAGTGCCCACATCTCGTCGTTATCGACATATTTCTCTTTGTTGGCGGGATCGCGCAATGACAGCCGGTAACTGTAATTGGTTATGCCCAGGTCGCGATACGCCCGTTCGACCAGCTTCATTACGTTCGAGAATTCTTCCTTGATCTGCTCCGGCGTGCAGAAAATATGCGCGTCATTGAGCGTCATGCAGCGTACCCGGCTCAACCCGCTCAGCACGCCCGACCGTTCGTAGCGATACATGGTCCCTAGCTCAGCCAGTTTCAACGGCAGTTCGCGATAACTGCGGAGCTTCGATTCGTAAATCAAAATATGATGCGGACAATTCATCGGCCGCAGGACCATCTGCTCGGTCTCGAGATCCATGGGCGGAAACATATCCTCGTGATAATGCGCCCAATGGCCCGAGCGGACATAAAGGTCCACCTTCGCCAGGCTCGGAGAGTAGACGTGCTGGTATCCTGCCTCGCGCTCGCGCTCCAGGATGTACTCTTCGAGAATCCTTCGGATCGTTGCGCCCTTTGGAAGCCACAACGGCAAACCCGCGCCCACGTCTTCACTCACTGTAAACAGCTCAAGCTCTTTGCCCAGCCGCCGATGGTCGCGCTTCTTCGCCTCCTCCAGCCGCTGCAGATAATCGTCAAGGTCCTTCTTCGAAAAGAACGCTGTCCCGTAAATGCGCTGCAGCTGCGGATTCTTCTCGTTGCCCAGCCAATACGCGCCCGAGAGGCTCATCACCTTGAAGGCTTTCACCCGGCCGGTCGAAGGCACATGCGGCCCGCGGCAAAAGTCGACGAACCCGCCATTGCGATAGAGCGAGATCGCCTCGCCTTCACGAGTGAAACGCTCGACGAAGTGAACCTTCATGAAGTCGTTCTCAGCCTTGAAGTGCGCCAGACCCTCTTCGCGCGGCTCAAACTCGCGTACGAACCTGTCGTCGCGCGCGACCGCCTCGGCCATCTTCGCTTCAATCGCCTTCAAATCTTCGGGCGTGAACGGAGTCGGCCGATAAAAGTCGTAGAAGAATCCAGACTCCGTCGCTGGACCATGCCCCAGCTTGGTCTCTGGGAAGAGTTCGAGCACCGCCGTCGCGAGCACGTGCGCGGCCGAGTGCCGAACTACCGGCAGCGCGTCTGGATCTTTCTCCGTGAGCAGCTGCAGTTCGACATCTTTCGTCAGCGGCGTGCTCAGATCCACCAGCCGCTCTGCCTGCGGATTCTCAGCCGCATACATCGCGGCCTCCTCGCTGGTTGCCGTTGCTGTGGTCGCAGAGTGAACCGGTTTGATGCGCGCCACGACCGAGGCGGCAGCGAGGCGTGGAGAGATGCTCTCCGCCACCTGAAAGGGCGTTACGCCCGCAGCGAACCGCTTCAAAGATCCATCGGGAAGTTTGACCTGAACGGAATTTCCGGAATCATTCATAGAGTCGAATCGATTTCTACAATCCTGTGACGATGTTTGCTTTTATTCTTGTTGGTCAATATCTGCTTCTAATTATTAAGGATATGTTTTTGAGCGAGATGCGTCGAGCGCGTCAGGACGGAATGCGTTAGCATCCAGGACGGAGAGAGATGAAATGGGAACGCAGCCTGAACCAAGACCCCACGCTGCCATAGCGCTCGTTGGCTGGCTCCTGCTCTGCTTTGCCGTCGCCGGAGTCTCTTCGATTTTTACTGCCCATAACCTCACCACCTGGTATGCTGCCCTCGCCAAGCCGCCGCTCAACCCTCCGAACTGGCTCTTCGGGCCGGTGTGGACGCTGCTTTATACGCTCATGGCCATCGCCGCTTGGATCGTCTGGAAGACGCGCCCCAGCCCCTGCCGCCGGCGTGGTCTGCGGCTCTTCTGCGTGCAGCTCGGCCTGAATTTCCTCTGGAGCTGGATCTTCTTCGACCGTCACCAGATCGGTACGGCCTTCGCGGACATCGTTGTACTTTGGGTTGCCATCCTGCTCACCATCCTTACATTCAAAAAGATGAGCACGACCGCCCCTTGGCTGCTGGTTCCTTATCTCGCCTGGGTCACCTTTGCCGCCTACCTCAACTTTGGTCTTTGGCGGTTGAATCAGGGATGAAGCGGGACTGATCCTGGAAGGAGCGGGCTATCGCCCGCCGGAAATCCGTGGAGTCCCTGTGAGTTCGTCGGCGGAGAGTTCCGGCTTACGAATGCCGTGGCTCTCGTGGTCGCCGCTTTGCGTTTCGATATGAATCCATTCGTGGATCGTGATGCGCGAGATTGCCTGCGCCATGGCATTTCTTCGCTGTTCCTCGGTCATACCCAGTGTCTTCGCGTTCAGGTATTGCGCAAGCCGCGCGCAGTCCACATAGACAAACGGTTGCACCTCTCCGGATACGCGCAATACCCAGCCGAGAGGCCCGCGCCGCAAGGGACGGTAGGCCTGCTGGACCACATCGCAACGCCCGATCAGGCGCACCTCGATGACCTGCGAGAATTCCTCACCCGGAGCCAGGCTGCTGGCCTTTATCAGTTGCGCATTCGCGGGTAGAGGATAGTACCCCTCCTCTTGCGCGACCTCGTGTTGAAATGCGTCGAAAAGCCCCGGCCAAAGAGTGTCTTGAACGTCGTGATCCGCATAAAAGACGATGGCGGTGCTGGAATTGGGCTGGTCAGGAATCTGTCCCACCGCCAGCCGGGGGAGCAGGTAAACCAGGAGCGGGAACAGAAGGCAACCGAGCGTTCGAAGATCGAACCGTTGCAGCTTCATACGAAAATTCTCAGCTCACGGATGGACCCTTGTCCAATAAATTTCTTATACGCCAAACAAATTTCTGTGATGGCAACAAAGTCGACAGAAACGGCCGAATCGGGTACGGGCATGCCTGTTTCCCCAGAGGATTCAGGAGAAATAAAAACTGCGGACGGAGATTCTCCGCCCGCCGCTATTTTTCTGTATCGCGTCTATTTCGCCGGCTCTACCGCGCCTGGGAAGACTCCCGGCAACGGTTTCTGCAACTGCTGGCGCAGCTCCGGATGCGGCAGCGGCTTGCGCGGCAGCATCTGGTCGCGCATGGCCGTGTTGTAGACAAAGATCGCCTCGACCACGGCCGCCTGCTTCAGATCGCCCGGTTGCAGCCGTTCGAACACGTCCTGATTCGAATGGTGCGTGCGACTTTCATAGTCGAGCGGGTCTTGGATGAACTGAAAGCCGGGAATGCCCACCGCGTCGAACGACAGATGATCCGTGCCACCGGTGTTGCGCATGGTGATTGTGGTTAGGCCCAGGTCTTTGAGCGGTGCCATCCACTGCGTGAAGATGGGCACGACTGCGGCGTTTTCCTGCGTATAGATGCCGCGGATCTTCCCAGACCCGTTGTCCACATTGAAGTATCCGGAGATGAGCTTCTGATCCGGCTTCAGTTCCAACGGACCCGTCCCTCGCAGAAACTCCGGCAGTTCCATTTGGTCGGGCGTCGTGAGCGGAGCCGCGAAGCCGAAGTGCTCCTTTACATACCCGCGCGACCCGAAGAGTCCCTCCTCCTCGCCCGTCCACAACGCGATGCGGATCGTCCGCCGCGGCTGCACATTGAGCGCCTTCAGAATGCGCATCACCTCCATGGCCACGATCGTGCCCGCCCCGTTGTCCGTGGCACCGGTGCCTGCAATCCAGCTGTCGAGATGGCCGCCCACCATGACCACCTGGTCCTTCAAGCTGGGGTCGGTGCCGGGAATCTCTGCAATCGTGTCGTAGCCGTGTTCATTGTCGCCGGCAAATTTCGTCTCCACGTCCAGCTCAATGGTGACGGGCACATGCGCCTGCAGCAGCCGATAGACGCGCCCGTAACTTTCGATTGCCAGCACCACAACGGGCACCCTCACCGCCGATTCGCGCTTATAGGGCGTGCGTCCCAGCGCTCCTCCGTTGTCGTCGAAGATCGTTCCGCCTGATCCTCCTCCGTTCTTGCCATCGCGGCTGGGGCGAATCACCGCCGCTGCCTTTTCATCGGCGAGGAACTGCGCGATCTTGTCCGCCATCCGAATCCGCTGCAGATATGCCTTCAGACGCGCCTGGTAGTCCGCCCCGGCCCGGTCGGTCACCGGATATTCTGCAATGTCCTCCAGCTCTTTCTCCGTGTAGCGCTCGAACAGCGGCTTGTCGACTGGCGGAACTTCCCGCATTTCGCCCAGGAACACAATCCTGCCCGCCAGCTTGCCCTTGTACTGGTCGAAATCCTTCTCGTCCTGGATGTTGACGTACAACGCGTCGCCGCTCACCGGGCCGTTTGTCCCCGGAGACCACGGCGTGGCCTGCGCAATGAACACCGCCGTATCCGGCGACGTCATCCGCACCCAGGTATTGAGCTGCTGCCAGCCCATGCCGAACTCGCCCCAGTCGTCCAGATGCGCGTTCACGCAGCCCATCGCTGTAAGCTGATCGCGCGTCCAGGCATTAGCCTTGGCCAGATTCGGCGAGCCTGTCAGCCTCGGACCGATGCCATCGGCCAACGCGGAGCCATACTCCATGATGTGCGAATGCTGCAATCCCTCCTCGCGGATGCGCGCGTACATGCCGTAGTCGATGGTCTCGACCGCGGGCTGCGGCTGCTCCCATGCGGGAACATCGGCATCAGGAGTTTTGGTCTTTTTGTCTGCGGCCAGCGCGGGAATGGCCGCGGCCAGCAGCAGGTATGCAATGAAATGACGATAACGAACCAACGTTTGCAAGGGTGCCTCCAAAAGAAATGACCCGGGAAACCGGCAAGAATACCACGACGGCCACGCATCAGTACCCGTATTGAGGACAGGAGCTAGCGGCAATGCTGGTAGAAATTTGATATGGAAGACAAAGCGCATCGCCCGCCGTGGAAGACCCTGCTGGCTTTCGCGATTATCTATTTTGTGTGGGGATCCACCTTTCTCGCGATTCGCGTCGGGGTCCGCGAGGTTCCGCCATTTCTTTACGCGGCAATGCGATTCCTGTTTGCGGGACTCGTTCTCTATGGCTGGATGATCGCGCGAGGCGAGCGCTCACCCAGCCGCCGTCAGTGGATGTCGGCGCTCTTACTCGGCCTGCTGATCTTCGTCTTCGACTACGGACTCCTGTTCTGGGCCGAACAGCGTGTTCCTTCGGGCATCGCAGCCGTCATGATGGCGACGATCCCGGCATTTATGGCGCTTTCGGAGATTATTCTCTTGCGAACACAAAGGCTCACCGTTCGCCTGGCATTAGCGCTCGTGATCGGGATCGGCGGAGTCGCCGTATTGATGAGCCACTCACTCAACCTCGGCGGGGCGCCCATCGACGCTGCGGGTGCCGCGGCGCTCATCTTTGCATCGATGAGTTGGTCAATCGCCTCTGCGCTTTCCCGCAAGCTGCCGCTTCCGGCGTCCAAGGTCATGAGCTCGGGTGCACAAATGCTCGCCGGAGGAGTGCTCCTGTCGATCTCGGCGGCCGCGCTGGGAGAATTTCGCAATTTTCATCCGCAGACCGTCTCACGCGGCGCGTGGTTCTCGCTGCTCTATCTGATCGTCGCGGGCTCCATTATCGGGTTCACCGCCTACGTCTGGCTCCTTCATCATGAGTCGCCAACAAAAGTCGGGACCTACGCCTACGTCAATCCGGTTGTGGCCGTGCTGGTGGGATATTTCCTGGGTGGCGAAACTCTTGGCCTGCGAACGATTCTGGGCACTCTGTTTGTTCTGGTCAGCGTGGTCGTCATTACGACAACGGGAGCGAAGAAACCTGTGGCAGCACTCGCAGTCGAAGATGCCGGCTAACCACGAATGGATCGCGTTGAAATATGGGCCCAGCCTGAACTCTCTGTCCGGCTGCGCAACCAAATTGTAACTTGACAATTTCTCAGGCCGCTGGCTATATTCCTCCCGCCTAGTAAATCGAATTACTTTGGCTACTTACTCACGGCGGCCCACCAGTCCGCGCGACAGACTGCGCCAGGTAACAGTCTGGAAAAAGGGGAGATCTACCATGTTTGTTTCGGTCACAAACTATACTCCGCGCTCATCGCGGAACCGCATCACTCATGTCCTGTGCATGATTTCTGCTTTAGCGCTGCTCTTCGCCGGTCGCCTGAGCGCGCAGACGGTCGCTACTTATAGCTTCGAAGACGGAACTGCGGACGACTGGACTTCCTTCAACGGCGCGAGCACACCGGTCGCCACAAACGCCGCCGCATATGCCGGGTCCTACAGTCTGCTGACGACAACCGGCTCCGGCGGCGCAGGTGGACCCTCTATCTCGCTGAGCAGCGTTCTTCTGCCTGGCGCAAAGTACACCATCACCGGCTACCTTGAGCTCACCAGCGGAGAAAGCGCCACCAACGCGAACTTCACCGTGCAGCGCAACGATCCCAGCTGCTCCGGCGGTACCTGCTTTGACACGATCGGCACCTACCAGGTGCCCGTATCCGACTCCGGATGGGTCCAGATCGGCGGCACCTACACCGTCAGCACCACGGAGACAGGCCTGACCCTCTATGCCCAGCTGGTCGGAGCGACCAGCGCGCAGTCCTTCTATCTCGACGATGTCGTCATTACCGAAACCGCGCCGCCGCCCGGTGGAACGCCGGTCGCAACCTACACCTTCTCCGACGGCGGCCTCGACGGCTGGGCACCCTTCGGTTCCGCAACCCTGACCAACACTGCGCCTCCGATCCTCGATCCGAATGGGGATGCGAATAGCCTTCTCGTCGCCAATCGCACCGCCACTTACATGGGACCCAGCCTCAATCTGCTGAACCTGCCCAACGTGGTCGCGGGCGCAACCTACCAGGTCACCGCTTACGTCCTGCTCGCCGCTCCTGACAGTACCAATCCCACCGTGACGATCTCGACCAGGACAGCGGACTGCGCCACATCCGGAGCTTTCGGCAATCTTGCGACCTCCAGTGCGCTCTCCAGTACCGCGTGGACGAAGGTCCAGGGCACCTTCAGCTTCAGCGATCTTCCCGGACCACCGACGAGCCTTGTCCTGTATCTCCAGTCCAGCAGTGCGACCGATTCCTTCTACATCGGCGATGTCGTCATCAGCGAGCTTTCGCCCGCGCCGCCAAGTCCCAGTCAGCAGGACAACACCGGCATCACCAGCACCTTCGAGGACGGCGGCCTGGATGGCTGGAGCTCGCGCACCGGCAGCTCCACACTGACGAATTCAACCGCCGCCGCGCACACGGGCACTCATAGCCTGCTCACTACCGGCCGCACTGCAAACTTTGATGGGCCGCAGATCAACGTCAGCAACAAGATGTACAACGGTTCCAGATACAACATCAGCGGTTGGGTCATGCTGGTGCCAACCGACGGCTCAAGCCACGTCATAAACATGAGCCTGCAGCTCACGCTCGACGGTAACACGAGTTTCCCCAGCATCACTCCCTATCCTGGTGTTACCGTTCCGGCGGACGGTAACTGGCACCAGATCAGTGTTACCGGATACAACATGGCGAGCAGCTACGACCCAGGGGCCGCCTCTCTGTATTTCCAGACGGTACCGTCGTCGGGAAACGATCTGGTGTCGTTCTATCTCGACGACTTCCAGCTCACTTACGTTTCACCGCCCTCCATCCAGACCGAAATCCCTTCGATCTATAAGACCTTTGCCGACTTCTTCCCCGTTGGTGCGGAGGTCGATACGACCGACCTTTCCGGACCCCACGCCCAGTTACTGACCATGCACTTTGACAGCATCACATCAGGGAACGACATGAAGTGGAGCTCGGTTGAGGCCACCAAGGGCACCTACACCTACGGCAATGCTGACGCCGAAGTTGGCGAAGCCGTTTGCAACAACATGAAAGTTCGCGGACAGAACCTCGTCTGGGCCACCGGCGAGCAGACGCCCGCCTACGCTACCGGCGACGGGACTAATTCAGCCGCCAACCAGGCCGTCGTCACCGCCAATATCCAGGAGCACATTCAGAGCGAGCTGCAGCACTTCGGCTCGCAGGTATACGCGTGGGATGTCGTCAACGAACCGCTTGATCCCACTCAATCCGATTGCCTAGAACACGGCCCGTTCTATCAGGTGCTGGGTCCGAGCTACATCGACATTGCGTTCAAAGCGGCGAAGCAGTACGCCCCCGCCGGCACCAAGCTCTTCATCAACGAGTACAGCACCACAGATTCCAATCGTCTGGCATGCCTTGTGAAGGTAGTGCGCGAGCTGCGCGATCGCGGAGTTCCCGTCGACGCGATCGGACACGAGATGCACAACGCCATCAACTACCCACCCGCGGAATCGATGATCCAGGCTGTTGAGACCGTGCACGATCAATTCCCAGAGCTCGACCAACAGGTCACCGAGCTCGATATGAGCGTCTACAACGCCGGCGACACCACTTCCAACTACGGCAATAACATCCCGCCATCGGTTCTGGCTGAGCAGGGCTGGCTCTATAAGCAGTACTTCGACGCCTTCCGCCGGCTGCGCGGCAAACTCAGCGCCGTCACCTTCTGGGGCATGGCCGATGACGACACCTGGCTTGACGGCTTCCCCGTCACGCGCACCGATTACCCGCTGCCATTTGATATGAACCTGCAGGCCAAGCCCGCTTACTGGGGCATCGTTGACCCGACGAAGCTACCTGGCTACGGCCTCAAGTTCTCCATCACGGGCGACACCGATGGCTCGAACACCCGGGTCATAACCCTCACCGCAACCAACGGCGATGTGGGTCCGGCATACGCTACGCAAATCAGCAGCGTCAGCCTCGGCCAGGTCTTCGGCCGACCCTGCTCGCCCGTGGTCACGCCGCCGAGCGCCTACCCGGTCCTGCTCGGTGACATTGCCGCAGGAGGCTCTGCCAGCGCGGCATTCAGCATCAACCTTACCGGCTGCGATCCATTCGCCCGCTTTGTCCTGAAGGCGCCCTGGAACTCGTCGGTCTATCACACCGGCACATTTGTGTCAGATCTGGAGGCTCGCAGCGAGCGCGACGACAAGGAAAAATGAGAAGGCGTCAGCAGGCATGGAAGATATCCCATGCCTGCTATAAACGCTTATGCGCAAGTGGGCCCTTCTCGTCTGCGTCCTGCTTCTTGCCGTCTTCGCTCACGCGAAAGTCAGCCTCGCGCCCGTCCCGGACGAGATTCGCTCCGACCGCTTCGCCGTCACCATCGACGGACATTCCGCATCCTTCGCTCACGCCGCCGCCAACTACTACTTCCTGAACTTCGACCTGAAGGGCAAAGCGAAGATCGCCATCACCGCGCCCTCCGACGACTACTGGGCGAAGGGCGTCGAAGTCCAGCCTTGGAGCCTCAACATTCGTCCCGCGCTCAAGGGTCGGACGGTTACCTTCACGCTCACGCATCTGGCCAAGCTCTCGATCACTCGCCCCGGCGACCATCTCGCCGGAGCCGAGATGCTCTTCGTCTTCGCCAATCCGCCTGAAATCGATGGGCCGAAGGCAGCAACTCCCAAGATTCGCTACTACGCGCCGGGAGTCCACCACGAAAGCATCGACGCCCACACGGGAGACATCATCTATCTCGCGCCCGGTTCTGTGATTTTCGGCAGCCTGAATATCTGGCAGGTTGAGAATGTGAAAGTCTTCGGCCGCGGCGTCATCGTCTACGACGGCCCGCAGGATCCGAACGACGACACCGGGTGGAAGCACCAGCCCAATTGGCACTGCATCGTCATGGACAACGCGCGCAACATCTCGATCAGCGGCATTACCTGCGTTGTGCGCAGCCGCACCTGGATGATCCAGATGAAGGACTCCCGCTTCATTACCTTCGAGAACGTCAAGGTCATCGGAGGCAGCGACGCCAACGCCAACCAGGACGGCATGGACTGGCTCGGCGGCGGCGACACCGTCGTGCGCGATGTCTTCATCCGCGCGGCCGATGACGTCTTCGCCATGCAGGGCAACTGGGAAGGCTATAGCCATGAGGCGATGATCGCGCCCGGCCACGACGTGACCAACATCACCGTCGAGAACAGCGTGCTCTCGACCAGCATCTCAAACATCGTCCGCGCCGCGTGGCCGGAAAAGGTCTTCAACAGCAGCAATTTCACACTGCGCAACTCAGACGTGATCCACATGGGCATCGGAGCCTGCGGAATCCCCTTTGCCCTCCTCGATTTTTGGGCCACGAACGGAGCCACCGGACACACCTCCGGCTACCATTTCGAAAACATCCGCCTCGAAGACTGGTATTCACTCTTGCAGATCGAGCAGCCCAACCCCTCCGTCCGCGACATCTCTTTCAAAGGCATCTGGGCCATCGAGACGCCGTCCCTTGTCCCATCGACATTGCGGGGCGATGTTGACGGCATCACCTTCGACCACATTCGTCTCGCGGACAAAGTCGTGGCATTGAACCAAGACATCCCGCTCGATCTTCAATCCGGCGCAAAGCAGCCTGCATATTCAAACACCGCGCCCCAGGCGGCTTTCACTTATTCGACAGGAGTACTCAGCCCACGTAAGAAGATCACCTTCGACGCATCATCTTCCGGCCCGCACATCCAATCGTACGAATGGTCTTTCGGAGACGGATCGACTGCGAAAGGCCGCAAAGTCCACCACAAATTCCCCGACGACGCCGGAACCCTCTGGGACAATTCCGGACGTTTCCGCGTCACTCTCAAGGTCACAGCCGACAACGGCAGCCCCAATGGCACTACTGACTGGCTCTACCAGCCCGTGGTCGTCGCAACATCCTTTCGCAACCCCGATCCCAACGCGGGAACCGACTCCGGATTGAACTACTCCTATTACGAATCAGGCTCGCTCGACAGCCTCGCGCAGCAAAACCCTTCCGCTACTGGAATCATCCCGCGAGTCGATTCGTCTGCACGCAAACGCGACGACAACTACGCCATCGTCTTCGACGGCTTCCTCAATATCCCCACCGACGGAGGCTATACCTTTACCCTGCTTGCCCGCGACGAAGCCCAACTCGAGATCGACTCCGCCCCCGTCGCCATCAGCCCCAAGCCTTTCGCGCAGGTCTGCGGCTCTGTCGGAAATGCGATGCAGGCCACTAGGGGAAGCATCGGCCTCCGCGCGGGCCGCCATACCATTCGCGTCCAGATGACCCACACCACCGGCCCCAACGACTTCGCCGTCAAATGGCAGGGCCCCGGTCTTCCGTTATCCGACATTCCGGCAAGCGCATTCTCTCACTAATCTCCCTCTTTGCAGAATTGTCGCCTCACGATAGCATCAGGCATCGCCCATTCAGACGAGAGCCAGGCACGATCACAAATGAAACAATCACAGTTACGTAAATTTTCTTGTGCCTGCGGATACCTCTTCGTCTGCATCGTGCTGCTTGTTCTGATTCTCTGGACCACCACCGCGCTTTACTTCGATGTCCGCATCGGGTGGCTGCGCATTCCCGGCATCGCCGTCTACCTGCTCGCTCTCATTGCTGCGCTCGTTTTCTGCAAAGGCTTCTGGAGACGCGTCGCTGGCTGCATGGCCTGTTCGCTGATCGTCATGCTCTGGTGGTTCACGCTCGCACCGTCCAACGACGAAAACTGGCAGGCCGACGTCTCGCGCACTGCGTACGCCGAGGTCAACGGCAATATCGTTACAATTCATGATCTTCGCAATTGCGACTACCGCGCTGAGTTCAACTACACGTGCCAATGGCAAACTAGGCAGGTCGATCTGTCCGATCTTCGCGGCCTTGATCTTTTCGTCGACTACTGGGGCTCACCGTGGATTGCGCATACCATCCTCAGTTTCGATTTCGGCAACGGGAACTACGTTCCCTTTTCCATCGAAGCGCGCAAGCAGGTGGGTCAGGAGTACTCCGCCATCCGTGGATTCTTCCGCCAGTTCTGCCTCATCTCCATCGTGAGCACCGAGCGCGACGTGGTGCGTCTGCGGACGAATTACCGCAAGGACGAAGACCTGTATCTCTACCACACTACTGCCACGCTGCCCTTCGCGCGCGCCCTTTTCCTCGACTACGTCGGCCTGACGAACGATCTGCACGATCATCCCAAGTGGTACAACGCCATCACCGACAATTGCACCACGCAGATCTTTCAACTCGAATCCATGCGCGGCCAGCCATTCAACCTCGCGATCCTGCTGAACGGCAAAGGGGATGAGATGGAATACAAAAAAGGCAATCTGGCCACGGACGGGTTGCCATTTGACGAACTGAAGCGGCGCGCCTACATCAATCCGGCCGCGAAGGCTGCGAATGACGATCCAGACTTCTCCGCGCGCATCCGTGCCGGCCGCCCAGGATTTGGACAGCTGCCTTAAACCAATGCCGTCCCCGCCATGTTTTCCAGCACCTTCAGCGGAGAGAACTCCGGCGCAACCAGCGCGGCCGGCTCAACGAGCAGTGTTTGTTCGAGGGCATACTGCCCAGCCAGCACCGCATGCGGAACCGTGTCCGTATAGACCATCCAGCTCGACCCGGCCGGAAAGTTCCAGGGATACTTCGCGCACTCGGCCTGAAAGCGGGCGTTCTCTTTGAGAAAATTGTGGAAGCGCATCATGAAGTCGTCATAGGGCGACCGCTTGATTGAAGGAATTGCCGCGCCTAAGCCCACCGCGCGCCCAAGCCCCTTCGCCGTGCGGCTCAGGGCATTGTCCGGCACCGGAGCGATATCCTCCGGCGCAAATTGCTTAACCACGGTCGCAAAGGGATCGCCTACCACCCAGTCCCGCGTTCGCGTGGGATGAATATTGTTAAAGAAGCGCAGAATCCGCGCCCCATGCGTCGGCCGCGTCGGAAACGCGTCTGTGTGCAGCAGGTCATTCCGCTTGCGCAGAGCCAGATCGCGCCCCTCTTCTTCCTGCGGACGAAAGCTCGCATAATCCAGCCGCCACTTTCGCTGGTACGGCGCGAGAAACCCGCTCAGAAAGTCGACCACATGCTTCGAGTACGCCCGCATGATTTCCTGCAGACGTGCCACCGCCGCTGCATTGGCTATCTTTGTATCCACTCCGCTGAGCTTGTCGATGTTGGGTTTGTACGCGATGTTCTTGTGCAGAGAGCTGTCGGTCTGCTGCTGTCCCAGCAGAAATGCAAGATCCTCCCGCCGAAGCCGTACCGGCGACTCGGGGAAATAGAGTATCTCGCCCGCTTCAAGCTGTGCGCACCACGCGCGCGCCTGCGTCTCTGAAATCGGCCTCGCCAGTTCGTCGCGAGAAATCGTCACCAGCCCCACGGCTTCTATCTCCCGGCAATCTTGCGCCGCAGCCACAGGCCCAGCAGCACCACCAGCGCAACGCCCAGCGCGACCAGTCCCGCGGGCAGAGCAAAGTACCGATAGCTGTCCGCCATGTTCACCGCGTGATGCCCAGCCGAGTTATAGAAGAGGAGGCTCAGTATCGCTACAAAGCACGTCGCGAAGAACACCAGGAATCCAAACGCAAACGCCATCAGCAGGCTTGAAAACAGGCCAAGGTCGCCCAGTGGGATACCGAAAACTCTGCCCGGCGCACCAGCCTCCGGAACCCTGCCCGACGAACTCATTTCACGAACCGACATATTCAATCCCTGCGCAGCGGAACTCGCCAGCCGCCTCAGCTAGAATACAAGTTTATGGTTGATACCGCCCAGATGCCCCTGCTCACCGCGGCCCAGGTCGCTCAGGAGGCGCACGTCCAGCAAGCGCCCAACGGCATCTGTTATGCAAGCTTCGGCGATACGCAGATCGCGCCTGAGGACCTGGAGCGCATCGTGCAGGCTGTACCCGCGACGGTGGCCAACGCCCTTGCCCGCCGCGCCTGGTACTTCGTGCCGCTCGCCATCGGCGAAGGTGACGAAACCTCCGTCGCACCCGCTTACACCGTCGATCTCGGCGACCGCGCCATCTGCCATCGCAATGTCAGCTTCGGCTCGTCCGAGTGCATCTTCATCTCCACTCGTTTGATGCAGGACCGCTTCGCCCTCGCCTTCGAATACTTCATTAACGTCGGCCATCACTTCGTTGAGGCCGTGGGAGTGCCCGCAAGTTTCTCCGATCTCGTCTGGTCGCAGGCCCAGGCCGATGTTCGCGGAGAAACCAGCCAGGATGCATGGGAGAGCCGCCGCCGCGCTCGTGATCGCAATCAAAGCCGCAGTCAGGACGCCCATCAGGACAGCAGCAGGGACCACGGGGGCCCCGAACTCGTTCACGGACAGATCGACGAAAAGGCTAAGTCGAGCTACTTCGAAGCGGCCTTTTCCGACGCCATCGCCATTTACCTGCTGGCCATCACCATCGACTTCGACTACACCGAGCTGCGCGAGCGCGAATATCCCCTGCTTGCCGCCCCGGCTCTGGCTGAACGACTCCGCCACGTCGCCAGCTTGTTTCCTGCGAATCCGGGATATGAGTTCGAGATTCGGTATCGGCGAAGGGGATAATGCTCAAATGATGAGGAAATTAGCTCTTCTAGGCCTTGCAGCGGGATTGCTTTCTCTCTGCCCTCCATCCAGTTCTGCGCAGGAAAAGGGAACCTGGCGCGCTGCAAGTTCGACCGCCATGTCCATCACCGGCGACCTGACAATTTCTGAGGACAAGATCTCGATCAATTTCACTGCGTTTCCGATGGCACAGATCCGGAAGCTCGAATCGGCAGAGGCTGTGGCAGCTTTCAATGCGGACAGCCCCACCGCCGGAAGCGGAAATCTTTACCGGCTAAGCGTGCCGGCTGCGAAGCGCTTTCTCCGCCACAACACCCTCTGTGGAACGGAGGTGACGCAGTGGATGGCAATCTATGTTGTGGGCCGCGACCTGCAGGTCGCGTTCTTCTCGGGCGCAAAGATGCCCGTATTCACTCCTGAGGCTCTTGCGAACTCCACAGATCTCTGCTGTACCTTCTCTTACGTTCGCTAACGACGCGAGGTCGTATCAGCAATAGAGTCTCTTAATGCCTTTGGCGTCGCCCCCTATACCCTGTACCCTAATTTCAATGATCGCCCATCTGCGCGGACGCCTCTTCTCGAAACAACCCGGACAGGCCATCATCGAAGCCGCCGGCGTCGGCTACGACGTTGTCATCAGCATCCCCACCTTTACCGCGCTGCCGGCTGAAGGCGCCGAAGTCTCCCTCTACATCCATACCCAGGTGCGCGAAGACCTGCTCGCTCTCTACGGCTTCCTCGAACTCCGGGAGAAGCGCCTCTTCGAGCGCCTCATCACCGTTACTGGAGTCGGTCCCAAACTCGCAGTCACCATCCTCAGCGGCCTCAATCCCGAGCGCACCGCGTCCGCGATCCGCGCTCAGGACCACGCCACGCTCACCCACATCCCCGGAGTCGGCAAAAAGCTCGCCGAGCGTTTAGTCGTCGAGCTGAAAGACAAATTGGAGGACATGGCCACTGCGCCTGCCGTCGTCTCTGCCGGACCCGCCGCCGAAGACGTGCTCTCCGCGCTCACGAACCTAGGCTACCAGCGCCCCGCCGCCCAAAAGGCCATAGAAACCGCTGTGGAGAAGGACAGATCCCTCGGCCAGGACTTCGACGCCCTGTTCCGCGCCGCATTGAAGATCATCCGATGATCAGCTCGCCGACATTCCTCGCTCGAACTAAACCGGGTTCGGGTGGTGGGTCTGTTTGAATCCACAGTCAGCTAAGGTTTATTGGTTCTCTGGGAGGCGTCAACCTGTTTTTATTAAAATGCTTCCTCGCCAGACGGCGAAACCATCGGAAAAGAAAAATACCCGCGACAACCAATAACGCCGTCTCAATGTAGCCACCCACAAAAAGTACGAACACATTAGAAGGGTGTACCCCGGTAATTGATCCATCGGAGTGAAAGCAGTCCTAGCAAATGCATGCACACCCACTCGCCACAAATCACTTTTGCGGTCCACGGCGCGTCATCGGAAAGGCCGACGTCGATCGGCGGCATTGCATAATAGAGATTTGCTGTCTCAATTGGAAATAGCCGCAACGAGCGCAAGAAGTATGGGCCGCTTCATAGCCGTGATTCTATGCTTGCCGCGGTGTCGCACATGCGAATTTTAGGATTTTGAGTTCTTCCTCAGTGCCCCGGCGGGTTAGTGCTTGACTTCTGTCTTGCCACTTCCCTCATTACGGCAGTATGATCCTCTCCCCAAGGGTGCCTCATGAGCGAATTGACCACGACAATCAGCGCAGTGATGAAGCGAAAGACCGGAGAAATCTGGTCTGTGCCGCCGGACGCTTCCGTGTATCAGGCTATCGAGATGATGGCGGAAAAGCAGGTGGGCGCGCTGCTCGTGATGGTGCAGAGCGAATTGCTGGGCATTATCTCCGAGCGCGACTACGCCCGGAAAGTGATCCTCAAGGGGCGTTCGTCGAAGGAGACCGCTGTCTCCGAGATCATGTCCAGCCCGGTCATCTTCGTTTCCTCCCAACATACGGTGGGCGATTGCATGCGCATCATCACCGAGAATCGCATCCGCCATCTCCCCGTTGTGCAAAACAGCGTGGTCGTAGGCCTTATCTCGATCGGCGACCTTGTGAACTGGATCGTTACCGAGCAGCAGGAAACCATCCGCCACCTCGAAGCCTACATCTCCGGGATGGCGACCTAGGGCCCCCTAATAGTGTTAACAGAGAAGTGTGTCAGCGTCGGCGTGGTCGACAAGAATGCCTTCCCAAACGCTCGCTTTTCGTCTGGCACAGCTTGGGCCACCAGTTTGGGGGCGGTGTTCGCCTTTGGACAACGAGTATCGCCGGTGGACAGTCGGCGCAGTTCTTCCGACCGATAAGTGACTGACGATTCAGGAGAAGCGCGATCCGAAGATTGGATCATCGCGTGCTCGTTTGGCTCGTGGAAAGTTCTGCGTCGAGAATCCCGACCGTTTACCCGGAGGAGAGCAAAAATGATGACTATGTTACAGGACGTGCGTTATGCGCTGCGGCAGTTGAGGAAGACTCCGGGGTTTACAGCGACGGCAGTGCTGACGCTGGCGCTGGGAATCGGCGCGAATGCAGCCATCTTCACGCTGGTAAATGCGGTGCTGATGCGGAACCTGCCGGTAGCCGATCCCAGAACGCTGGTGCGGATTGGCGACCGCAACGACTGCTGCGTGGGCTCAGGAGTGCAGCGTAATCCCGACGACGAAGGAGATTACAGCTACTTCCCAACAGCCACCTGGCAGCTGCTGAAGAAGAATGTTCCGGAGTTTGAGGAACTGGCGGCAATGCAGGCGGGCTTCGGGTATCGCCCGGTGACGGTGCGGCGCGACGGCGACCAGTCGGGCGCGCGGTCGGTGATGGGCGAGTTTGTCTCGGGGAATTACTTTCAGACCTTTGGTTTGAAGGCGCAGGCTGGGCGGCTGATGACCGACGCCGATGATGTGGAGGGCGCACCGATCGTTGTGGTGATGAGCTATGAGACATGGCAGCGCGACTACGCAGGCGATGCGGCGGTGGTGGGCAGCACGTTCTGGGTGAATACCAAGCCGGTGACGATCGCAGGGATTGCTCCGCGAGGATTTTATGGTGACAGGCTGATCAGCACACCGCCAGATTTCTATCTGCCCATTGAGGCGATGCCGGTGCTGGCGAATGTTGCGTATGTGCACAACCCCAACGCACGATGGTTGTACATGGTGGGGAGGGTGAAGCCAGGCGTGAATCTGTCGGCTCTGCAGCAAAAGGTGAGCGGGCTGGTCAGGCAGGCGTTCGCTCAGACCGATACGTTTTCAGGAGCACCAGGTAAGGAACAACTGCCGAAGGTGCATGTGGTGCTGACTCCAGGCGGAGGCGGTATCCAGGGGCTGCGGGAAGAATATGCCTCGAACCTGAAGTTGTTGATGACGATCTCCGGACTGGTGCTGCTGATTGCGTGCGCCAACATTGCGAATCTACTGCTGGCGCGTGGAATGAGCCGGAAAGCGGAGATGTCCGTGCGGACGGCGCTGGGTGCGGGGCGGGCAAGAATTGTCCGGCAACTGCTGACGGAGAGCCTGGTGCTGGCGGCGGTGAGCGGTATCGCGGGACTGGTAGTGGCGTATGCGGGAACGCGGATGCTGCTGGCGCTGGCGTTTCCAGGAGCGCAGGGTGTGCCGATCGAGGCCAGCCCGTCGGTGGAGGTGCTGGCGTTTGCGTGCGGGCTGTCCATACTGACCGGCGTGCTGTTTGGCGTGGCTCCTGCGTGGATTGCGGCGCAGGCGGATCCCGCGGATGCGCTCCGGAGCGGGGCTAGGACGACGGCGTCGGGAGCTTCGCTGCTACAGCGCGCGCTGGTAGTGCTGCAGGCGTCGCTCTCCCTGGTGCTGCTGGTGGGCGCGGGACTGTTTTCGCAGAGCCTGACCAAACTCGAGAAAACGGACATGAAGCTGGAGGCGAAGAACCGCTACATCGTGCACATCAATCCCCAGGCAGCGGGTTATTCGCAGACGCAGCTTGACGCGCTGTACAGAACGATGGAAGAGAGATTCCATGCGGTTCCGGGAGTGGTGAAGGTCGGCATCAGCACGTATACGGCGATGGAGGACAACAACTGGGGCAACAGCGTACAGGTGCAGGGGAAACCGGATCCGCATGACGGCGCCTCAATCGTGAGGGTGAACGGAGATTATTTCGACTCGGTGGGAACGCGCGTAGTGATGGGGCGTGGGATCGCGGAAAAAGATGCGCCCGGGGCTCCGTCGGTCGCGGTAGTGAACAAGGAGTTCGTGAAGAGGTTCTTCAAGCCCGGCGAGAGCCCGATCGGGCAGCACTTTGGCTCGCCGGGGCCGACTTCACCGGGAGATTTTGAGATTGTCGGCGTGGTGGAGGATACGACGTACGCCAGTCCGCGATGGAAGAACCACACGATGTACTTTCTACCGCTGATGCAGCGTCCAGCGAGCGATAAGGATCCGATCGAGAAAGACATATCGCTGTATGCCGGGGCGATCGTGGTCGCGACCGCCCGTCCCATGAATGATATGGAGGCCATCGCGCGTCGGACCCTGTCGGGCATCAATCCGAACCTGACAGTGGTGAAGTTCCAGCCCTTCGATCAGCAGATTGCCGATATCTTCACTGATGACCGCCTGGTGGCGCGGCTGACGATGGTGTTCGGCGGTCTGGCTCTGATGCTGGCGACCGTGGGGCTGTATGGCGTGACGGCATACACTGTAGCGCTGCGCACGGGCGAGATCGGGATTCGCATGGCGCTGGGAGCGAATAGAGGCGGCGTGGTCGCGATGGTGATGCGCGGCGCGCTGATTCAGACCGGGCTGGGGCTGGGCATCGGAATTCCGACAGCGCTGCTATGCGTCCGCTTTGTCGAGGCGCAGCTCTACGAGATCAAGGGCGTGGACGCCAGGGTGTTGGGGGTGTCGATCATTACGCTGGCGGTGGCTGCGTCTCTGGCCGGGTTGATTCCGGCAAGGCGCGCGGCATCGACCGATCCGGCGCAGGCGCTGCGAACGGAGTAACGCCGCCTGGCGTTACTTCTCTTTTTCGAGCTCGACGACCATCACTTTATCACCTGCTTTCACGTCGGCGTGCATGGTGCCGGGCGGATTCGCGGGCAGCCAGTAGCCTTGCCTGCCTCCCAGACATGCTCCTCCGATGCTCCGCCCTGCTCCACGATCTTCATCATGCAGCAGCCGCGATCATGGCCGCTCTGCGGCGAGGGCATCTCCGGCGGCTAGCGCGGCAGGGCGCAAGCATGGGTTAGAGCGGCCCACGACAATTTCATCGCGACGAGATTGCTTTGCGCCATTCAGGTTGGTATTGTGCGGTCATACCTCCGAGCCGCAAGTAAGGATTGCAACCCCATGAGTTCCGGATGCATTTGGCCTGGTGTCCTCCGTTTAGCTGCCTGCTGTTTGATCGCGGTAACCACGCCGATGCTCTTCGCTCAGGCGGCTTCGTGGCCTCTTGGCGGTCCGGCATTCAGTGCGTCGCCTGGCGAAATATCGGCGGCCGCGGCCAAGATAACCCCGGAGAAATTCGCCGATGCCACCGTTCTTTTTGAAGAGGAGAAGTACCAGCTCGACGCGGCCGGGAGACTCACCACGCATCACCGGTTCATTTATCGGATCGAAACCGCGGCCGGTGTTGAGGACTGGTCCGAGGGTTCGGTGGAGTGGGAACCGTTCTATCAGAAAAAACCAACCATCCGTGCGCGCGTGATCCAGTCAAATGGCAGCGTAGTCGAGCTCGACCAGAAAACCGTGACGGATGCACCGGCAAGCAGCGAGGACGAGGATACATATTCCGATGACCGCGTTCTGAAGGCGCCACTCCCGGCCCTGAGTGCGGGGGTCATCGTCGAGCAGGAGACGACGCGCATCGACAACGATCCCTACTTCTCGGGCGGAGGCGTGTACCGGATTTTCCCTCAGCGCGAAGTGCCGGTCGTTCGCTCCCGGCTGGTGGTGGAAGCGCCGGTCGATCTTCCACTGCAATACCGGACGAGTCTTCTTCCCGATGTCGCCGTCAAGACTGAGGAAGCTGCCGGGATTCGGCGCCTGACCTTCGACCAGGGTCATCTTGCCCCATCGGTCGGCTCGGATATCGAACTCGCGACCCGTCTGCCCCGCTTTCCCTGGATCGAGTTCTCAACGGGCAAATCGTGGCAGTCTGTTGCCGCGGCTTATTCGCAGCTGGCGGAACCGCAGATCCACCTAGATCAGGTGAAAGGCGTGCTGCCGACGGCAACCTCCCATGATCGCCGCGCTCTGATTCAGGCGATTGTTTCCGCGCTGCACAAAGAGGTGCGGTATACGGGAGTCGAGTTCGGCCAGGCCAAGCTACAGCCGCAAACGCAGGCCGAGGTTCTCAAACGGCACTACGGCGACTGCAAGGACAAGGCTTCACTGCTGGTGGCCATGTTGCGCGCCTCGGGCATCCCGGCCAATCTTGCGTTGCTCGATTCCGGACCGGGGACAGACTTGACGCCCGAGCTTCCCGGCATGAATGCGTTCGACCACGCCATTGTTTACGTGCCGCCAACCCCGGCTGGCGATAAGGCGCTGTGGATCGACGCGACGGCTGACTTTACCCAGGTGGGCACCCTGCCCTACGAAGACCAGGGACGCCTGGCGCTCATCATCTCAGAAGACTCGCGTGAACTGACGCTTACACCGGAAGCAAAGCCGGAGGACAGTGTCCTCATCGAAACACGGGAGTTTCGTCTTGCGGATTACGGCCCGGCGCATGTTGTCGAATCCACGGAAACAACAGGACATATCGACGCAAACTACCGATCGTATTACGGCGGCTCGGAAAGCAAGGAGCTGAAGACATCGCTCGAGAAGTATGTCAAGGACGCCTACAACGCCAAAGCGCTCACCAACGTGGAGCGCGGCGACGGCAAGGACTTCAGCAAGCCCTTTGCTCTTCGCCTGGAGATCGCACAGGCAACCCGTGGCAATACCGGAATCACCGATGCAGCCGTTGCCGTATATCCGACGGGGACGCTGGATAACCTACCCCGCTGGTTCTCCACCGATCCCAACAAGGAGAGCGAGAAGCCGAGCGCGGAAGAAGAGGAAAATCAGCGCAAGGCCGAACGACAGCGCAGCAGCGAATATGACGTACAGCCGTTCATCTCAGAATTGCGTTACAGGATAGTGGTCCCAGAGGGCTTTTCTCTGCGCGCCCTTCCGGCTAATAAGACCATGCAGATGGGCCCGGCCACGCTGACGCAGGTCTACTCGGCCGATCAACCGGGCATGGTTACCGCTGTTTTTCGGTTCAACACCGGCAAGGGCAGGTACGCGGCGGACGAAGCGCTTGCGCTGCGCAAAGCTGTACTCGAAGCGAACAAAGAAGACGCCGTGATGATTACCTTCGATCAAGACGGAGCGAAGTTGCTGGCGGCGGGGAAAATCCGCGAGGGCCTGGCGATCGATCAAGCTCTCATCGACAGCCATCCTAAGGATGCGCTGCATCGCATCCGTATGGCATCCGCGTTGCTCGATGCGGGAATCGGCGACCAGGCGCGCGTTGAGGCAAGGAAGGCGACCACGCTCGACACCAATTCCGCCCTGGCCTACGGCACGCTGGGCTGGGTGCTGCAGTACAACTCGATCGGCGTCCAATTCGGCAAGGGCTTTGACCTGAATGGCGCGATTCAGGCTTATCGGAAATCGAAAGAGCTGGATCCCGACGACTCCAACAAGCGCCTGAATCTGGCCATCCTCTACGAATACGACGCCAGTGGCACGCGCTATGCCTCAGTTCCTGGCCTGATCAACGCCATTCAGGAATATCGCGACCTCAAAAAAGTGGACAAGACGTTGGGCGAACGCTATGAGGACAATCTCCTCTTCGCCATGCTCTACGCGCACCAATACAAGGAGTTGCTCGCCGAGCTTTCCACGCAGCCGGGCACGCCGGTACGAGACAGCATTGGCATCGCCGCGGCGGTCGCTTCAGACGGAGTCGCAGCCGGGATTCAACGGGCCGACCATACCTCCGGGGAGGCTCAGCAACGCAACACCGCGCTGCGCAACGGAGGGACGCAACTCATGCAACTTCGCCTTTACCCGCAGGCAGCGGAAATTCTGTCCGCCGGTTTGCAGGGGCAGGCTGACGCAGCAACGATGGCACGTCAGATAGAGATCTTCCGCAATCTGCGCCCTTTCGATCTCCATAGCGCGACGGAGACTGGCCCCGCCGCAGTCGTGCAACAAATGATGGTCGATATCATGACCGGCATGCTCAGCGATGAGGATATCTCACGATTGCTGACGCGCCACGCCTTTGCTACCAAAGCGGAATGGCAGAGCAACCTCAAAAAGAACGATGAGTCTGCGGGCATGATTCAGTCGGTCGCCGAACGTTCGGGTTTGGCTCCCATTGTTCTCGAAGACGCTCTCCTCGGAACAATGAAGACTACTTCACAAGGGGACGACGCAACAGGTTACCGCGTCACGCTTCAGGTGGTGGGCTCAGCCGCCGAGCAATTCTTCGTTACGAGAGAGGAGGGGCAATACAAGATTGTCGCGTCGCAGGATGACACTGCCGAAGTCGGCAACGAGGCGCTTTATCTGCTCAAGCGCGGCGATGAAAAGCAAGCGCGCTCTCTGCTCGATTGGAAGCGGGATCTTCTTCATAAGGGAGGCGGTGACGATCCTCTGGCCGGACCGCTTCTGCCCAGGTTCTGGACCTCCGGAGAGACGAAAGGCGCCGACGCGATCGAACTTGCTTCCGCTTCCCTTCTAGTGGGCTCATCGAGTATCGGACCGCTGCTGCCTGCAATCGCCACTCGCAGGGACAAGGCCGAGCCCGGCCAGGACAAATCAGATCAGACCGACCTCAACCTCCTCCTGGCCTTCGGCTACCTGCGCGTGAGCGATGGCGCCAACCTGGCAACCGCCGCTCAAGCCCTGCTGAAGACTTATCCGGATTCGGCGACGGCCATCCGTACCTCGGGAGAAGCGTATCGTCTTGCCGGCAACTGGCCGGCCTGGAACGCCATGCTCGATGCGCGGCTGGCCAAACATCCCACAGACCGCGATCTGCTCATACAAAAGGCTGAGGCTGCCCAGGCGCAGGGAGACTTTGCGGGCGCGCGCAAAATCCTGCGGTCCGTGCTCGACGGCGGCCAGGCAACCAGCAGCGACTACAACAGCTATGCATGGAATTCCCTCTTCGAAGGCAAGGTCGACGAGGATGCGATCCAGGCGGCCCAACAGGGCAACATGCTGAGCAAGAATGCGAGCTTTGACGAACTGCACACGCTCTCCTGTCTTTATGCCGCGCAAGGCAAAACGACCGAGGCCCGGCAGGTGCTGCTCCAGGCCATGGCAGCCAACAACCTGGCCGAGCCGAACTCCAGCGCATGGTTCGCCTTCGGCGCCATCTACGAACAATTCGGGGCAATGGACGCAGCCATCACGGCTTTCATGAAGGTCGAGAAACCGGATGGGCCGATCAGCACGACGGCCACCTACGTTCTTGCACAAACGCACCTGAAGGCCCTGCACGCCATTTAGCGCGATAGCGCGGGCTTAGGCCTCGGATAGATCGAGCTCGCGGAATAGCTCGTCGAGCGAAAGGTAGATCGGCGATCCCGCAACTTCGAAGCGCTTTGTGCGAATCCAATTTCCGGTGCTGCAGTCCCAGCCGATCCTCTGCTGCGGGTCTACGATCCAGATGTTGGGCACCTGAAACGCGATATAGTCCCCGATCCTTTGCTGCATCTTGGTGTGGCGATCTTCGGGAGACAGGACCTCAATGGCGATGAGTTGGGGATGGGTGAAGACCTGCTCGATGGGCAGGTCGCGGGAGAAGACGCTGACGTCGGGGATGCGGACGCGGGTGGGAGTCAGCCGGATGCGCTGCTCCTGAACAACCCGGATCTTCCATTCCTTGGCCTTCCGGTGAAACCACAGCAGCAGAGCCATCTGTACAATACTGTGATCGTACTCGCCCACGCTTCGTTCCTCGATCTCGCCGTCAATGTAATCCGCATCCGGCTCATAGGTCGTCTTGAGGTACTGTTCGAGAGTGATGTGGGTTGCGGTTGCCATAGGTGCACCTTGTAAATGGCTTGCAGTTCCTATCCTACTGGTTGTCAAAAGCGTGAGTCCAGCGCATACACTTATTCCGCAGGAAGGGTCTGACTTTGAAGAAGATTGCCATAATGTTCGCCATGATGGCGATATCGCTGGTGGGGAACGCTCGCGCGCAGGATACAGCAACCGTGAAGACGATCAACGGATATACCCCGACATGGTGGAAGGAGGCGGTGGTCTACCAGGTGTATCCGCGCTCCTTCAAGGACTCGAACGGCGACGGCATTGGCGACTTGCCCGGGATCACTTCGAAGCTCGACTACCTGCAGGGGCTGGGCGTGAACGTGATCTGGCTGAGTCCGCACTACGACTCGCCCAACGCCGATAACGGATACGACATTCGCGATTATCGAAAAGTCATGAAAGAGTTCGGCACCATGGCGGACTTCGACGCACTGCTCGCGGGAATCAAGAAGCGGCACATGCGGCTGATTATCGACCTGGTGGTGAATCACACGTCGGACGAGCATCGCTGGTTCGTCGAGTCGAAGAAATCGAAGGACAACCCTTACCGCGATTACTACTTCTGGCGCGACGGCAAGGGCTCGGGAGGAAGCGAGCCGCCGAACAACTATCCGTCGTTCTTTTCGGGCTCGGCCTGGCAGTATGACGCGGTGACCGAGCAGTACTATCTCCATTATTTTGCGGTCAAGCAGCCCGACCTGAACTGGGACAATCCCAAAGTGCGCGCCGAAGTCTACGACCTGATGAAGTTCTGGCTCGATAAGGGCGTGGATGGCTTTCGCATGGACGTGATTCCGCTGATCTCGAAGCCCACCGGGCTGCCCGACTTGACTCCGGAGCAGTTGAAGAACATTGGCAAAGCCTACGCCAACGGCCCCCACATGCACGAGTATCTGCAGGAGATGAACCGCAATGTGCTGTCGAAGTATGACGTCATGACGGTAGGCGAGGCGCTGGGCATCTCGCTCGAGCAGACCCCGCTCATGGTCGGCGACGATCGGCACGAGCTGGACATGATATTCAACTTCGATGCGGTGCGGATTAACCGCGCCGGCCGCCAGTGGAAGAGCTGGACGCTCCCCGATCTGAAGGCCATCTACGCAAAGCACGCGGCGGAGCTGGATGTGCATAGCTGGGACACGGTCTTTCTCTCCAATCACGACAATCCACGGCTGGTGTCGAGCTTTGGCGACGATTCGCCGGAGTATCGCGTGCCTTCGGCGAAGCTGCTGGAGACGATGATCCTGACGCTGCGGGGAACGCCTTTCATCTACCAGGGCGATGAGCTGGGGATGACGAATTATCCTTTCAAATCGATTGCGGACTTCGACGATATCGAGGCGAAGAACGGCTACAAAGCCGATGTGGTCACGGGCAAGATGAGCGAGGCGGACTACCTCGCCAACCTGCGCCACATGAGCCGCGACAACGCGCGCACGCCGATGCAGTGGGATGGCTCGGCTAACGGCGGCTTCACCAAAGGCGGGAAGCCATGGCTGGCCGTGAATCCAAACTACAAGGAGATCAATGCCGATCAGGAACTCGCCGACCCGAACTCCATTTATCGCTACACGCAGCGCATGATCGAGCTGCGCCACAAGACTCCGGCGCTGGTCTATGGGTCGTATCGGGACCTGGACCCGGCGAACCCAACGATTTTTGCTTACACGCGGTCGCTCGGGGTTGACCGGTATCTTGTCGTGCTGAATTTTTCGGACCAGCCGGTGAACTATAAAATTCCGGGCGGAGTGAAGCCCACGCAACTGATCATGACAAACCTCGGGAGTACGGAGGTGGACACTTCCACGCTGCACCTGAAGCCGTGGGAGGCCCGAGTCTACCGGTACCTGGCTGCACTCTCTTACTAGAAACCTGGAAGAGCAGTGTGACAATGAATCGTGGGCAGTATCCTGCCCCGCGTTCCAGCTGCCCGATAATAGACATCTGAATCTGGAAGTGGGCAGTAGAGCCAGGGCGACGCCTGGCGACTTCTTGCTCTAACACTGGCAATTGCAGGCGCGGGGGCTGCTTGCGGCTTTCCTGCCAGCGCGGCGAGCTTCATCGATCGAGCCGATGGAAGCATTGCGGAGGAGTGAAGCGGCCTCTGCGCCAGGTTCACCGTCCTTCCTGAATAGGTCCAGGATCGCCAGCCCTGGTCATTCAGGTTTGCAGACATTGCCGTACACCAACGGCACCCCACGTTCCCATGGCTTATAGCTGTTAGCGAATTTGATCCGCGTGGCAATGGAGGGATGCGTCGCCTCAAAGATCAGGAAGAAAGTATCCCAGTCGGGTGCGAGATCGGATTGAGCATCCCGGACACACACCATCGCCGCTGCGTGATTTTGATGAGTCAATTCAAGGCCAAAGCGGTCGGCTTCGAGCTCGATATGGCGGGCAAACAAATTGAAAAACGGCAAAATGGCAAGCCAGAGGAAAGCGAACATAAACACAATCAGCGGTAGTGACGCCGGGTCGCGCAGTTCGGAGAACCCCCAGGCGCCCGGAAAAGCGGCGGATCGTCCAACGGCCCAGGCGACCCACACCGGCAAAACGACTAAAGCAAGAAAGGCAAACGGAATCAGCGCAAGGGCGCAATAGAGGCACCAGCGGCGCGGGCTTCTGGCGATCAATCGATAGGGAAGCCAGATTAACAACGATGCGACTACCAATCTGACGGTAAGTTGGACGCCTTCCCCCGTCACCCAACTTGGCAAGGTCCGGTTCGATTTTCCAGCCGCGTGCTGCTGCACATAGCCGAAATAGAAATCGAAGGGCAGCGTGATCAGCGCCGCCAGAGCCAGATGAGTGCAGGCGAAGAGCGTAACCGTCCAGAACCAGCGGCCACCGGATATGTGTTCGCACATCCTGCGCAGGCGCGTGCCGAGACCGGTGAACAGAAAGAAGAGGGGCATTGCCAGCTCGAGAAGCCGGAAAAACGCCCATAGGATGTTTCCGTGTCGCATCTCGGCGAGCGGACGGGTTGGCCTGGGGCACCGCCACCGGCAAGTCGGAATGGGCCGCCGCCGCCGTTGATTCGGGCGCTGCCAACGTCGATTGGGCATGGGTGATTGCAGATGCCAGAATTGCGCCCGCGATTAACACCGCCAGTGTTTTACATGTGATTGTCCGCAGCCAGGCTGGGGAGGCCCGGTACAAATCGAAGGCTTGCCATAATCTCGACTTCCGCTCAATGTCGCGATGGATCGTCGACAATCATCAGAAACTCATCCTACGCCTAAGTGCGAAAGTTCGAGGACGGCGCGTGCTGACTCGGGGAGAAATCACTTCCAAACAGCATCCGCTGTCCGTGCTGCGCTATCACTGACGCTGCACCCTTATTACCGGCTGGCCGGTATCTCGAGTTGTAACTGGTCCGGTTCGAGCCAGATAACCTGATGCTCGAAGACGCGTCCGAAGTGGCGGGCCACGGCGTTGATGGCGTTCTCCATGGTGGGTGCTGAGTCGGCGTCGGGGGCTTCGAGTTCGAGGCTGGTGACAGCGCGGTCGGAGATGCCGCATGGTACGATCAGGTCGAAGTCGCGGAGGTCGGTCGTGACGTTGAGCGCGAAGCCGTGCGACGTGATGCCGCGCGAAATGTGCACGCCGATGGCGGCGATTTTTTTCTCAGATACTGACCCGCCGGGGATGGTCCAGACGCCCGTGCGTCCGGCGACGCGCTGTGCCGGAATGGCAAAGTCTCCCAGGGCGCGGATGAGAACCTCCTCCAGCAGGCGGACATAATCGACGGCTCCGAGACGCGGAGCAAAACTCCGCAAGTCCAGGATGGGATAGCCGACCAGTTGGCCCGGACCGTGGTAGGTCACGTCTCCGCCGCGATTGATCTCGTGGATTTCGACGCCGCGATAGGCGAGGAACTTGTCGCTGGCGAGGACGTTGGAACGGTCGGAGTTGCGGCCCAGGGTGAGGACGGGCGGGTGTTCGAGCAGCAGCAGAGTGTTGCCGATGCGATCCTCGTGCCGGGCTTCGACGAGCTGCTTCTGGAGGTCAAGCCCAGTGGCGTAGTCGACGCGGCCGAGATGGAGCAGGTTGAGGATCACTGGGGAGCTGCAAATCGTGCAGTCAATGAGATATTCAGAAAAGTTACTTGATTTGATTTGCTGAAGGCACGGACAGTAGCAGAGTATCGTCTCACCGCCAGCGGGTGCATATCAGAGATGATTGGCGAAGGCGGTTGTGACGATCGAAGCACAGCTACGGTTTGTCCTCCCTGAGGACTCAGGCCGACCCGATCCTCCGACATCCTGCAGCCGGTCCCAAAAACAGCTTTCGATAGTGCTTACCCTCGGGCAGGAGCGATTTAATCGAGCGGACAATAACTCGCTCCATGGAGCCTCAAGTGTAGCCGAAAAATTAGGCCGATCAAGGCAGATTTATCTCTTTCGTCAGATCAAGAGGCATTATAAAAGTTGAGGGCGCAGGAGTAGAGGCCGACGTGTATGATCACAGCCTTTCATGCCAGATACGGTAACTTTGTCCTGTGCCAATCCGGTCTATGCCTTCACAGTTACTCGCCTTTGATCGCCTTCACTAAACGTTGATCGCCAACCCTTCCACGGCGCTGAAGCCGTCGAGCATGGCCTCGGCGAGGGTGGGGTGGGCGTGGATGGTCCACATCAGGTCTTCGACTGTGCCTTCGAGTTCCATGGCGGTGACAGCTTCGGCGATAAGCTCAGTCGCCTGCGGGCCGATGATGTGGACACCGAGGATTTCTCCATGTTTTGCATCGGCGACGACCTTTACAAATCCGTCATGAGAATCAACGATGGTGGCCTTGGAGTTGCCCACGAAGGGAAACTTGCCGACCTTGACCGTGTGTCCGAGCTCTTTGGCTTTGGCCTCCGTCAGGCCGACGCTCCCGATCTGCGGCTCGGTGTAGGTGCAGCCGGGGATGTGCTCGCGCTTGATCGGTTTGGCGTACTTTCCGGCGATTTTGGCAGCAACGACCAATCCTGCCATGGAGCCTGAGTGTGCGAGCTGAGGCATGCCGGCCACGATGTCTCCGATGGCGTAAATGCCGGGCTCGTCGGTCTGCATGTATTCGTTGACCTTGATGAATCCGCGGTCAGGAGTGATCTTCGTCTTTTCCAGGCCGATGCCTTCGGTGCGCGGTCCGCGGCCGACAGCGACGAGGACTTTCTCGGCTTCCTTCGTGGCCTGCTTGCCGTCCGAGCCGGTGAAGGTGACCTTGACGCCGTCTTTGGTGGTCTCGACCTTCTCGACCTTGGCGCCGACGTTGGTGTCGATGCCGCGCTTGCGGAAGGCGCGGGCGAGCTCCTTGCTGATTTCCTCATCTTCGACGGGAACCAGGCGGGGCAGGTATTCAAGAATGGAGATTTCCGAGCCGAAGCTGCAGAAGATAGAGCCGAACTCGACGCCGACGGCTCCCGCTCCGATGATGAGGAGCGATTTCGGAATCTGGTCGAGGGAAAGGATCTCGATGTTCGTCAGCACGCGGTCGCTGACCTCGATGCCGGGCAGCAGACGGGCGTTCGATCCGGTGGCGAGGATGATGTTCTTCGCTTTGACGGTCGTGGGCTTGGCCTTGTCCTTGTCGGCAGGCAGGACTTCGATGGAGTGGACGCCGTCTTTGGCCGGGCCGGTGAGGCGGCCAAAGCCGGGAACCACGGTGACCTTGTTCTTTCGCATCAGGAAGTCGAGGCCCTTGACGTGACGGGTGACGATTCCATTCTTCCGGTCGAGGATTGCCTTCCAGTTGATGGAGGCTTCTCCCAGGCCGTCGAGACCGTATTCCTTCGCATGCTTGAAGTGGTCGTAAATTTCGGCGTTGAAGAGCAGCGCCTTGGTCGGGATGCAGCCCACCAGCAGGCAGGTGCCGCCCAGCCGGCTGTCCTTTTCGATGAGGGCGACTTTGAGGCCGTACTGGCCGGCGCGGATGGCGGCGGTGTATCCGGCGGGTCCGCCGCCGAGGATGGCTACGTCGTAGATGGTCTCTGCCAAGGGAATGCTCCGTTCAGGGTTGCGATGCCGTGAGGGATCAGGTCCGGACGATCCGGGCTCAGCCCAAACACTCTATTGTACGCAACGGTTCCGATGTGGAAGATGCCGAAGGGAAGGGGAAAGATTTGGGGGCGGGTGGGACTTGGGGTTGTGACACGTTTGCGCGATACTGAATTTCGAATCCCGGATATTACAGTTGTCGCAGCTGATGTGAGGTGCGAACGAATCCTGCGCAGGCCTGCGCTGCTGTTCGTCCAGATCCTATCACCTGAAGACACTATGCCGCGCGTCCGACAGCGAGTGGACGACTACCTGAACTTCGGCACGGAACATGTGTGAATCGTTGATCCTGAGCTGCGCAAGGCGTATGTCTGCACGACAACCGGAATGGAAGAGCCTCTGATGGTGTGTTGACGATTCCTGGCACGGAGATTTGCGTGGTGCTCAGCGAGTTGTTCGCTGAGCTAGACCGGGCTTAGACAGCTTTTCTCGGAAATGCGGTACGGCAAACCTGCGATACACCTGCTTCAACGTCGGCTTTTGTGATTATCGTAATTTCTGGCGGCTCTTCTGCGGCAACGTCGACAACGTGCATCTGAGACACGACTTCATACTGCTGATAGGTACCTGGATAGCCGCTCGTCGCATTTGTCGTTTCGCGTAGAAATCGAAGATATCGTGAATCGGCAAACACGCGCAGAATCTTGCCCGTGAATTGTTCTCCCTCTGGATAAATACCGTAAGATTCGTCGGTGACCAGATAGGCGATGTATCGCCTCCACTCAAGCTGAAAAAATCGTGAGTCTGTTGAGGGTTCAATAGGGTAGCTGATCCCAAGATCAACCCCACCAATTACCATAGACCTAGGTTTGTCGTGATGAGTCTTTGCTTCCTGTAGCAGGATCTGTAGCCAGTTATCAAATGGCTCGCAAATACCGATCAGAAAGAGAGTCTGGCAAGACTCTAGTTCTTCAAGAGCACCCATTCCTTATCCCAGAATCCTCGCCGCTTCCTTCGCAAAGTACGTCACGATGAAGCCAGCACCAGCTCGGCGGATCGAAAGCAGCGACTCCATCATGGCGCGCTCGCGGTCGAGCCAGCCATTGGCAAAAGCCGCTTGCAGCATCGAATATTCGCCAGACACCTGGTAGGCGCCAATCTGCACATCAAAACGTTCTCTTGCCGCGCGAATGACGTCGAGGTAGGGCATCGCCGGTTTCATCAGAATCATATCCGCGCCTTCGCCGAGGTCGAGGTCGATCTCGCGCATGGCTTCGCGGAGGTTGGCTCCGTCCATCTGGTAGCTGCGCCGATCTCCGAACTGCGGGGCGGAGTCGGCGGCTTCGCGGAAGGGTCCGTAGAAAGCCGAGGCGAATTTCGACGCATAGGAGAGGATCGGCGTCTGGTCATAGCCCACTTCGTCGAGCTCGCCGCGAATGGCGGCCACACGGCCGTCCATCATGTCGCTGGGGGCAACGATGTCGGCCCCGGCTCTGGCCAGCGATGTGGCGGTACTTGCAATCAGACGCACGCTGGAGTCGTTGTCTACCTCTAAAACGCCCTCCTTCTTTTCGACAATGCCGCAGTGGCCGTGCGAGGTGTATTCGCAGAGGCAAACATCGGCGATGAGGACCAGCTTCTGCGCCGCTGAAGACTGCTTGAGCGCCCGCAGGCCGCGCTGCACAATCCCGTCCTCGTCCCATGCTCCCGATGCCTTTTCGTCTTTCGTCTCGGGAAGGCCGAAGAGCAGCAGGCCTCCGATGCCCAGCGAGGCCGCTGCTTCGGCTTCCTTAACAGCCTCGTCGACAGACAGATTGAAGACGCCGGGCATCGAGGCGATTTCTTTGCGGACACCTGCTCCGGGGCAAATGAAGAGCGGATAGATCAGTGCTCCGGGTTCGAGATGCGTTTCGCGGACCAGGTTGCGCATGGCCTCGGTGCGGCGCAGACGCCGCAGCCGGGCGATCGGGTATTCCATAAGGGATATTGTAGCGGGCAGCGGTGGAGCGGTGAGGCATAAAGCGGTCAGGGATGAAGCGGTGAGGCATAAAGCGGTCAGGGATGAAGCGGTGAGGCATAAAGCGGTCAGGGATGAAGCGGTTAGCGAGTTAACCAGGCCGTTGTCTTATGACTGACTGCTGCCCGTTTTATCCCCAACCGTCTCACCCCTGACCGCTGCTTGCCTCACACCTCCGCCATCTGTTCGTACTCCTGCCCGGAGAGCGCCGGCAGCAGCACCCAGAGGGTGTAGATGGCGAGCGCGGTTCCGGTAATGGGCTTGATGAGGGTGAGAAACGCCGCCACGATGGCCAGGATGCGGGCCCAGGGAGCACGGCGGCTGAGCGCAATGCCGGTCACCACGGAAAGAATGGTGCGGCCGATAACGATGACAGTGATGAGTGGTGCGAACCAGGGCATCTGGTTGAACGGGAACTCGCCGAAGGGGCCATGGTGCCAGTGTCCGAAATAGCCGTTGAAGAAACCGCTGAAGAACGACATCGCGAGAACCCAGCCGAGGAGATTCCACACACCATAAGCGATCCAGAGGACCGAGAGAGACTGAAGATGGCGATGCACGCGCGTGTAGAAGCGCGGTGCGACAGCTACGCCCGGACCGGCGGCGAGCGGCACCATCTGGGGTACGGCCCTGCCGCACTTGAGGCAGAACTGCTGGCTGGGGTCGAGAGGTTGTCCACATCCACTGCAAAACATAGGTTGGTCGCTCCTTTGCTACGAAAGACCTGATTAAGTTACGCAGCCGCCGCTGCGCTTGTTCCGGATACCGCTTCCGCTGCTACCGTAGGATGAAGCTAATGCCTCTAACGCATCCCATCCCGCGCGTAGTGAGCGATTGTAGCCGGTCTGTGCTGGAATGGGATCGTTTTCTCGATTTGCTGGCGGGATATGCGCAGTCAGCGACGGGCAAGCAGTGGCTGACGGCGCTTGCTCCTTCGACCGACGTGGAGTGGATTCGCGGCGAGCACACGCTGGTTGCCGAGATGCGGCTGCTGGTGCACGCGGGCGCACGGCCTTCGCTGGGTTCGCTCTTCGATCCTTCGGAGGTGCTGGCCAAGTCGCGCATTGAAGGAGCCGCCCTCGAGGCCGACGAGATTCGCAGGGTAGTGAATCTGGCCGAGGATATTTCAGGATGGGTGGCGCTGCTGGATGCGCCGCCGAACAATCTCGAAGACGCGTTGCCGCAGCTGCGCGCCATGGCAGGCGATCTGCTCACGCTGCCGTTGACACCGCTGGTCGAGTCTTTAAGATCGAGAATCCTGCCCGACGGCTCGCTCACCGACGATGCATCGTCCGAGTTGCGCCGAATTCGCCGCGAGATGGAACGCCAGCAGCGCGCCATCGAAGAGAGCCTGCGCTCGGCGCTGCGGCGCTTCTCTGAGGGCGGCAGCACGCAGGACGACGTGATCACCATTCGCGGCGAGCGCTTCGTGATTCCGGTGAAGGCTGAGTGGAAGCGGCGCGTGCAGGGTGTGGTGCACGGCGCGAGCTCAAGCGGGCAGACAGTATACGTGGAGCCGCTCGAAACCATCGAGCTGAATAATGATCTGGTCCGGCTGCTCGAAGAGGAGCAATCGGAGATCCATCGCATCTTCGCAGCCATGACGCGGCAGATCGGGCAGTATGCTCCGGTAATTCTGAAAGGCGCTGAAGTCCTCGCGCAGGTCGACACGCTGCAGGCGCGGGCGCGGTTTGCACTGGAGTTCAATTGTCTTGAGCCGCGCTTCGCCGATCCCGCGAGTCCGGAGTTGACGTTGAAGCAGGCGCGCCATTCGCTGCTGGAGAAACGGCTGCGTTCACAAGGTGGGAGTGTCGTCCCGACCAGCCTGTCTCTCACCTCCGACGCGCGGCAACTCATCATCAGCGGGCCCAACACCGGCGGTAAGACGGTTGCTCTGAAAACAGCGGGTCTGCTGGCCATCATGGCGCAGAGCGGAATTCCGGTGCCGGTCGAAGAGGCGGTTCTTCCGGTCTTCGATGCGATCCTCGCCGACATCGGCGATGCGCAGTCGATCGAGCAGAATCTTTCAACCTTCTCCGCGCACATCGTGAATCTGAATCGCATTGCGGAGCGGGCCAACTCGTCTTCTCTCGTGTTGCTCGATGAAATCGGCTCGTCGACCGATCCTGAAGAGGGCGCAGCGCTCGCAGTGGCGATTGCCGAGCACTTTCTGCGCTCCGGCGCGTGGTCGATCATCTCGACGCATCACACGTCCCTCAAGGTGTATGCCGAAAATACGCCCGCCGTCATCAACGCCGCTGTGGGCTTCGACGAGCGCACGCTTGCTCCGACCTATGAGCTGCGGCAAGGGGTTCCGGGAGCCTCGGCCGGCATCAACATCGCGGCGCGGCTGGGCCTTGCACAGAGTATCATTGACGCGGCGCGCTCGCGGTTGAGCACGCAAACTCTGGACATCGGGCGCTTTCTCGACAGCCTGCATGAACAGCTTCGCGCGGTAACGGCGGAGCGTGAACGAATCCTGCAGCTTGAAGGCGAGCTGAAGCGTGAACGCGCGCGGCTGGAGACGGACGGCATGAAGGAGTGGCGCGCCAAGGTTCGCGAGATGGAACTGAAACTTGGGTCGCTGCTGAAAGACTTCGAATACCAGGCGAGGGAAACAGTGCGCGCCATCGACGACCGCGCAGCGCAACAAAAATTATCGAAGGACGCCGAGCGCCGCATCGCGAGGTTGCGCAGAGAGTTCTCAGAAGGCTTCAACGCATCGGTCGTCGCGCATCATACTGGCGCTGACAAGGGAGATGCGCATGCGCAGCCGCATGTGGTTCGCCACGTAGCTGCGGGAGACATGGTCAAGCTGCGTACGCTGGGAAAGACGGCGCGGGTCGAACGCCAGATCGACGACAAGACTTTCGAGGTCGCGGTCGGCCCGATGAAGATGCGTATTGCGCGCGATGAGATTGCCGAGGTCGTGCTTTCGGCGTCTGCGCAGACTCCGTTGCAGGCAGCGCGCAGCCGGCGAGGCGTTTCGGTTTCGATGGCCGAGCCCGATGCCAGCGTGGGATGGGAGATCAACGTCATCGGCCGCACCGCGGACGAAGCGCAGGACGAGGTGGAGAAGTTTCTCGACCGCGCATTCATGGCGGGACTGCCGAGGATTCGCGTCATCCACGGCACGGGTATGGGTGTGCTGCGGAGAACCTTACGCGACTATCTCCGCCACCATCCGCAGGTGGCGACGGTCACAGAGGCGGCGCAGAACGAGGGCGGAGCAGGCGCGACTGTGGTGGAGCTGAAAGAGTAATCCCGGCTTTAGCAGGGATCCTTGATCTCGCTCGAGGTGCCTCCCGCCGCGGGAACGTAGCACTTCTGGGTGTAATCCATCACCATGCGGTCGGCATTGAATCGCCACCCCAGCGTGCGAATCGTCCGTTTCATGCGTTTGATCCATCCGCGAGGCAGGCCGTCCTTGTCGCGCTGATAGAAGAGCGGAATCAGTTCGTCGCGGAGCACGCGGTAGAGATCTTCGCCATCGCGGGTATCATGCACATCCATATTCGAGTGCGTTCTGCCGGTACCGATCGCAAAGCCGTTCAGTCCGTCATAGGCTTCGGCCCACCAGCCATCGAGCACGGAAAGGTTCAGGCCTCCGTTGAGCACCACCTTCTGACCGCTGGTGCCGGAAGCCTCCAGAGGCCGCCGGGGATTGTTCAGCCACACATCGACGCCCTGCACGAGATAGCGGCCGACATTGATGTCGTAGTCCTCGATGAAGACCAGCTTGTCGGCAAACTTTGAGTCCCGCATCTTCTCCGCGATCTCCTGTAGCACCCGCTTGCCCGGTTCATCGTGCGGATGCGCCTTGCCCGCAAATAGAAACTGCACAGGCCGCTTGGGATCGTTGACCAGCGAAGCCAGCCGCTCGATATCGGCGAGGATGAGGTTGGCCCGCTTATAGGTGGCAAATCGCCGCGCGAAGCCGATGGTCAGCGCATCCGACGAGAGCACCTTGCTCAGCCTTTGCAGAGTCTGCGGCGATTCGCGTCGGCGTTCCGCTTGTTCGCAGGCGCGGCGGCGCACGAAGTCGAGGAGCTGCGATTTCAGGCTCAGGTGCGTCTCCCAGAGCTCGCCATCGTCGACATTCTCGATCTCCCCCCACGTCTGCGCCCTTCCACTGCGCTGCTGCCATCCGATGCCGAGATGGCGGTCGTAGAGGCGGCACATCTGCGGTGCCAGCCACGACGGCACGTGGACCCCGTTCGTGATGTGGCCGATGGGGACAGAATCTTCCGGCGTGCGCGGATAAAGCCTCTTCCACATCGCCCGGGAAACCTCGCCATGCAGCGAAGAAACCGCATTCGCCCGGCGTGAAAGCTTGAGTCCGAGAACCGTCATGCAGAATGCCTCCTGCTGGTCCGTGGGATACTCGCGGCCAAAGCCCATCAGATTCTCCTGAGAAAGCCCCAGTTGTTCGCGCAGGGGGCCCAGGTGCTCCTCAATCAAAGTGGCGTCAAAACGGTCGTGACCAGCAGGCACCGGAGTATGGGTGGTAAAGATCACTTCCCGGGCGACCTGGCTCGCCGCGTAGGCAAAGTCCATGCCTTCCTCTTCCATGCATGTGCGAATGGCCTCGAAGACCGCGAAGCCGCTGTGTCCCTCGTTGAGGTGGAGAACCCCCGGAGTAATGCCCATCGCCCTGATCGCGCGAAAACCGCCTACGCCGAGCAGCAGTTCCTGACGAATACGGGTGCGTCCGTCACCACCATACAGTCGAGATGTCAGCTCCAGGTCCTCCGGCGCATTCCCCGCCACATTGGAGTCGAGCAACAGAAGATCGCAACGGCCCACCTTCACCCGCCACACCTTCGCCCGTATAGACCCGCCGCGAGTTTGAATCTCGATGACGACCGGCTCGCCGTTGGTGCCGATGGCCGGCTGCATGGGCAATTGGTTGATGTCCGTCTGCAGATACTCCTCGCGCTGCCAGCCGGTCTTGTCGAGGCGCTGCAGGAAGTATCCCTGGCCGTAAAAGAGGCCGATGCCGACCAGCGGAATGTCGAGGTCCGACGCGCTCTTGATGTGGTCGCCGGCGAGCACGCCCAGGCCTCCGGAATAAATCGGCAGCGACTCGTGCAAGCCGAACTCGGCGGAGAAATAAGCGACTGGGCGCGGCCGGAGTACGCCGGCGTGTCCCGCTCCCCAGGTGCGGTCCGCCTGCAGGTACTCCTGCTGGCGGCGGTAGACATAGTTGATGCGGCTATGGAGAACCAGTTCGGTCGCGCGCCGCTCGATCTCTTCGAGTGGAATCTCGCTGAGCATCGAGATGGGATTCTGATTCAGCTGCCGCCAGCGCGTGGGATTCAGATCGCGAAAGAGGCTGATGCAGTCGTGGTCCCAGCTCCACCAGAGATTGCGCGCAAGGGACCAGAGGCGCTCCTGGGCTGGAGCAATGAAGCGGTCCAGCGTGCGCGCCTCACTCACTACCGGAGCGACCTGGTTCGCCGCTTCCACCAGCATGCGGATTTCCGTCTCGCGAAAGGCGCGCGGGTCTTTGGTCTGAACTACTAGCACACCCTGCAGAATTCCCCGGTCGATGAGGGGTACACCGAGAAAAGAGTGGTAGACTTCCTCGCCGGATTCCTTGAAGTACTTGTAGCGCGGGTGGTTGCTGACGTCCTGGACGGCCACCGGCAGTACCTGTTCGGCGACCAGACCGGCGAGGCCCTCGCTGAGAGGCATGCGCAGGGTGCCAATGCATCGCGGATGCAGGCCGAGAGTCGCAGCCAGGACCAGGTTCGACCGGTCGGGTTCGAGTAAATAGGCCGAGCAGACATCGGTCCGGAAGCGCGTCGCGATCAGGGCGACTACGTTCATGAGGGTGTCGGCAGGCTTGCCGCCCGCTTCGGTGAGGCTCGTGATCTCCTCCAGCGTGAGCACAAGGCTGGCGTCGGTTTCTTTATAGGACTGGGTCATCGGGTGCATTCACCTTTCCATCGATTCAGAATCGTCGACACTCGTCCCCGGCCTCGGAAAAAGAGAGGCGTTGTCCGGTGCGTATGTGCCAGCATCAGTTGGCTGATTGCTGCAAGACCGGATTGGAAGACTATTCTGTCGCTCGCTGATCGGGAGAAGCCATGATACCTGCAAGCGGTAAGAGGCGGCGAGAGAAATCTGGAGGATGGATCGGCAGTCAACAGACCCACATGCCGCCAGGTAATACCCATGCAGCAGCAAGCCTAGTCCATCGAGTACAAACGACGTCAAAATTCCACCGGTTATCAGTCCAGCCCGCGTAGAACGACGTAGCGTGAAGCGGCTATGGACCCAGCTCAGCAGCAGCCACCATTCACCGATTCGCACTGGGACCAGAAAGGAAAAAAATAAGGAATTGCCTATGCTTTCACGTCGAGAAAAGTAGGGTGTCGCCCAGAATCCCAACCCCACGGTCGCACCGACCACGACTCCGATCAGCGTCCGCACCCCGCCCGCTTTCCAGGCTGGTGGGGATACTGGGCGATTCTTCCTCTATTCTCGGCAACCGCGGCTCGATGGCCCAACGGCTGAAGGCAGTGTAACCAGCATACTTAGCGGCTGCGAAGTATATGAATGGGTGTGGCTCTGGACCGGCAGGCATGCCGTCATCGTACGTAAAGCGTGCTCTAAACAAAAGGGATCGGTTTCTGGGGACCATCCCCTAGGCTGATCAAACTCGCCAGCTCTCTGCTCACTCCTCTCTCTGGATTTTCGGCGTCTAACAGTGCTAGGATTCAGCACGCATTCGATCAGAAGTTGGGGAGGGTCGGCTATGATTCGCGTGATAACGGTGGAGCGGGAGTACGGCAGCCGGGGCGCGGAATTTGCCACTCATCTGGCGAAGCACCTGGGCTGGAAATTGATCGATCAATGCCTGATTGAGGAGATTGCCCAGAAGGCGGGCGTGACGAAAAAGCTGGCTGAGCGCTGCGACGAGCGGCTGGACCCATGGTATTACCGTTACGGCAGGGCCTTCTGGCACGGGTCGCTGGAGCGGCTGCCGGCGCTGCCCGAGTCGGAGGTCTTCGACAGCGAGCGGATGGTGGAGTTTGTCCGCGAATACCTGGGGAAGGTGGCGGTAGAGGGCCATTGCGTCGTGGTTGGGCGCGGCGCGGCCAGCATTCTGGCAAAGGCGCCTCACTGCTTCCATGTCTTTGTCTATGCCTCGATGTGGCGCAAAGTGCGCTGGTTCGAGGAGCAGTTTCCGCAGCATGCGAAAGAGGCCGAGCAGGAGCTGCTCGCCACAGACCGGCGCCGTGCGGCCTATGTTCGCCGCTTCTACGACCAGGACTGGACCGACCGGCGGCTCTACCACCTGATGATCAACTCCTGCATGGGCTTCGAAGCTATGGTCAAGGCGACGGTGGACGGAGCCGGGCTGTCGGTTGCGGAGCCGGTCTCTTCCTAAGTAGGGAAAAGTAACTCTCCACTTAGTCCAAACAAGTACAACCATTTCACTCGCCGACCCCTCTATGGTTCTGTAACGTAAATCTTTCGTGCAACCGAATGGATGAGAAGGTGAGCACGAAGGGTCCTGCCGCAGGAGAGAAAACATGCTTCTTATCATTCTCATTGTGCTGCTATTGCTGTTCGGATTTGGCGGCTACCGCATGGGGCCTGGAGTTGGCTACTATGGCGGCGGCGGCATCAGTCTGATTTTGCTGATCGTGATTATTCTGCTGTTGCTGCATGTTTTCTGAGGCGGCTCGGCAATCTCCAACACCATCTCTGAACTACGCAGATCGACAAAGGCTGGTGCCCGGCACTGGCCTTTTGTCTTGGGAAAAGCAAGGGGTCATGCAGGAAGGTCATTCATATGAAGAAAGTACCCGTCGAGGTTCAGATCCAAACCACGCACGCCTGGTTTGGACTGTTTGCCGGGCGGGCGTCGGCGTGGCTGGGATCGAAATGGGCCTTTACCGGTGCTGGGACGGTAATCTTAATCTGGGCGGTCACCGGCCCCGTCTTTCACTACTCAGACACCTGGCAGCTGGTCATCAATACCGGCACAACCATCGTGACGTTTCTGATGGTGTTCCTGATCCAGAACACGCAGAATCGCGACGCACGCGCCATCAACCTGAAGCTCAATGAGCTGATCCGGGCCATCGATAAGGCCCGCGATCAGATGATCGATATCGAGAACCTGAGCGATCTGGAGTTGGACAAGCTGCAGGCCAGGTATGAGCAGATCAAGGCGGCATATGTAGCGCGGACGGGCAAGACAATCGGCAAGCCTGCCTGAGATATGGGCGCTGTCCGGAGATAACCCCTTCACAACGCTGATTTCTTGGGGTAGTTTCGTTCATTTGGGAAAACATTCCCGAAATCGATCCCCCAAAGGAGTCCTCCTCGTGCCCGCTCGAACTGCTCGCCTTCTCGCCTGCGCCTTCGCGTTCTTTGTCTTCGCCGCTGTTCATGCGTCGGCAGGCCCCGCCTCGACTCCGCCGCCCGATCAGATTGATGACGAGAAAGTCAATGCACGCGTCGCCGCACTGCTCAAGCAGATGACCCTCGAGGAGAAGATCGGCCAGCTCAGCCAGCAGTTCGTCTTTGGCAAGCCCGATGAGGTAGAGGACGCCGTCGCCAGAGGCCAGCTCGGGTCATTGCTTTTCATTACCGATCCAGCGGTGATCAACCAGCTGCAGCATGTCGCCGTCGAGAAGACGCGGCTGCATATCCCGCTCATCTTCGGCTTCGACGTGATTCACGGCTTCCGCACTATCTTCCCTGTGCCGATTGGCATGGCCGCGTCGTGGGACCCGTTGGTCGAAGAGAAGGGCCAGACCATAGCCGCACAGGAAGCGAGTGCAGTCGGCATCAACTGGGCCTTCGCTCCCATGCTCGATATCGCCCGCGATCCCCGCTGGGGACGCATGGTCGAAGGCGCGGGTGAAGATCCCTATCTTGGCTCGGCCATGGCTGCGGCGCAGGTGCGCGGCTTTCAGGGCCCATACATCGGGTCGCCGGAACACATTCTCGCCTGCATGAAGCATTTTGCCGGATACGGTGCCGCCGAAGGGGGACGCGACTATGATGCCTCCTATATTCCCGAAGACCAGATGTGGAACGTCTACCTGCCGCCCTTCCACGCGGCTGTGAAGGCGGGTGTCGGATCGGCCATGTCCGCCTACATGGATCTCAATGATGTGCCGGCGACGGGCAACAGCTGGCTGCTGGAAGATGTCCTGCGCAAAGACTGGGGCTTCAAGGGATTCGTGGTGAGCGACGCCGACGCCGTCAAGAATCTGAAGACGCACGGCTACGCCAAAGACCTCTCGGGTGCTGCCGTGCTCGGGCTCACTGCCGGGGTCGACATGGAAATGTCCCAAGGACCCACCGCCTACTCGCGAGGGCTCGCCGCCGCCGTAGCCAGCGGAAAAGTCACTGTGCAACAGATCGACGAAGCCGCCGCCCGCATTCTTGCCGCCAAGATTCGCCTCGGTCTCTTCGAGCACCCGTACGTCGACGAGGCTCGCGCCAAACAAATACTTGCCACACCCGAGCACCGCGTGGCCTCGCGCGACGCCGCCGAGCGCTCGGCTGTACTGCTTCGCAATGAAGGCCATCTGCTGCCGCTCAAACCCAGCGCGTATCATTCCATCGCTGTCCTCGGCCCCACTGCCGACTCGCAGCACGACACGCTGGGTTCATGGACCTTTCAGCAGGATATGGCCGAGACCGTTACCGTGTTTAACGGCATTCGCAGCAAAGCAGGTTCAGGCACACAGGTCAGCTACGCGCCTGGAGTCCAGATCAAGCGCATGATCCCGTCCATGTTTGACGTGATCTTCCACGAGCCACCCGTCGCGCCCTGGGGCACCGATCAGGGGGCAGCGGAGATGCAGAAGGCCGTCGACCTGGCGAAGAACTCCGATCTGACCATCCTCGTCCTCGGCGAAGCCCAGAACATGTCCGGCGAGCGCGCCTCACGCGAGTCGCTCGAACTGCCGGGACAGGAGCAGCAGCTGCTCGAAGGCGTCGTCGCTACGGGCAAGCCTGTCGTCCTGGTCCTGATGAATGGCCGCCCGCTGAACATCACCTGGGCATCCACGCATGTGCCGGCGATCCTCGAAGCATGGTATCCCGGCACGCAGGGCGGCAACGCCGTGGCGAACCTGCTCTTCGGAGATGTGGCTCCCGGCGGCAAGCTTCCCTTCAGCTGGCCTCGGGATGTGGGACAGATCCCCATCAACTATGCGCACAACACCACCTTTCAGCCTGAGGAGCAGGCCCGCCGCTACTGGGACGAGGAGAGCACGCCGCTCTATCCCTTCGGCTACGGCCTCAGCTATTCAACCTTCAGCTTCTCCAATGTGAAGGTCAGCCAGTCGTCCGTCCGTGTCGGCCAATCGCTCGAAGTGACCGCCGACGTCGAGAACACGGGAGACATCTCCGCCGACGAAGTCGCGCAGCTCTACGTCCATCAGCAGTACGGCAGCACTTCGCGTCCGGTGCGCGAGCTGAAGGGCTTCTCCCGCGTCACCCTGGCTGCGCACCAGAAGACGACGGTGCGCTTTCCGCTTACTCCTGATGACCTACGCTACTGGAGCACCGCAACCAGGGGCTGGGTTCAGGATCCCTCGGACTTCGACGTGTGGGTCGGCCCCGATTCGAGAGCCGAACTGCACGCAAGCTTCACCGTCACGCCGTGACGGCCACCTAAGCGGGTGCCCCACGTCCGGATTTTCGGACGTGGGAGTAAACCCGTTACTCCGTCCTGAGCGCCTTCATCGGATCGATCGACGCCGCGCGTCGCGCCGGAACCCACGCCGCCAGCAGCGCGAGAAGCATCATGAGCAGTGGCACGACGCAGAAGGTGAGCGGATCCAGGGGGCTTACTTCAAAGAGGAACTGTTTCAGCAATCGTCCTGAAACTGCCGCCACAAACAATCCCGCAATCGATCCCCCGAGTGCCAGCAGAAAACTCTGCCGCACGATCATCATCACAACGTCCCATCGCCGCGCGCCCAGAGCCAGGCGGATGCCAATCTCTCGCGTGCGCCAGCTCACCGTGTAGGCGATCAGGCTGTAGACGCCAACCGCGCCCACGCTCACGGCGAGAAATCCGAACCCAAGTAGCAGCAGAGTCAGTGAGCGTGAGTCCGAGGTCGACGCCGCGACCACCTCTTCCATCGTACGCACGCGCGTGACGGGAACCAGCGGATCAATCTCCGCAACCACCCTGCGCAACCCCGCGGCGGTCTGAGCCGCACCCATCTTAGAGGAAAACGGGGACCGCAGCAGGATCGTCATCTCCGGCCGCCCGTTCTTCTGGGTCATAGGCAGGTAGAGTTCGTTATCGAAGCCGCTGCCAAGCCCGTCGTGATGCGTGTTGCTCACGACGCCCACGACAACCGAGGCCACGTTGGGATCGAGTTGCCCCGGACTCGGCTCGTCGGCTAGTTCTTCGACATGCTTTCCGATCGGGTCCTGGTTAGGCCAGAGCGACTGGGCCATTGCCTGGTTGATTACCGCGGCACGGCTTGCGCCAGACTGGTCGGAGTCGCTGAGGAATCGCCCATCGATCAGGTGCAGCCCGACGGTGTCGAAATAACCCGTCGACACCGTGCGTCCCGCTGCCTTCAAGGCATTCTGTGTTGGCTGGCGCGGATGATTCTCCGAGTCGAAAGCATAGTTCAGGTCAAAGCCGCCCGACATTGGCAGCGAATCGACGAGCGCAACGTTCTCAACGCCCGCTATTCCCTGCGCCTTGTCGAGCAATTCGCGAAAAAATGCCTGGCAACGCCCTTGCTGCCTGCACGCTGTTGAATCGAGCGCCACTTCCGCAGTTACAATTCGATCCGTCCGAAAGCCGGGATTCACGCGCGACAGGCTATACAGGCTGTGCAGCATTAATCCTGCCGCCGTGATCACGAGTACAGACAAGCCGATCTGCCCCATCACAAGCAGTGTCGAAATCCGTGCCTGCGAAGCCTTCCCGGCAACGCTCCTGCTGCCCGAACGCAGGCCCTCCTGAAGATCAGGGGAGGCCATCCGGATTGCCGGCACCAGTCCGAAAAGTATCCCCGTCAGCACCGACGCGCCCGCCGCAAACAGAAAGACCGGCCAGTGCAGCGCGATGTCAGCAAGACGCGGCGTGTCCGCCGGAAGCAGACCGGTGAGTGCGCGCAGGCTCACCGCCGCGAGCACGAGGCCGACGACTCCCGCCATTGCACCGAGCAGCACGCTTTCAACCAGAAGCTGCCGGACGATCCTCGTCGCCGAAGCGCCGAGAGCGCCGCGAATCGCCATCTCCCGCTCGCGCAATGTGGCGCGGGCAAGCATCAGGTTGGCGACATTGGCGCACGCAATCAACAAAATCAGTCCCACCGCGCCGAAGAGCAACAGCAGCCGCGGCCGCGTATCGCCAACGACAGAATCGAGCAGCGGAACGACGTCGGTATCCGCCTCCCAGCTGTCGGGCATCGTCCACGGAAAGAGCTTCAGGAGCGGGGCGTGCAGGCGTCGCAATTCGGCTTGCGCTGCTGCTGGAGATATTCCGTCCTTGAGGCGTCCGAAGGCGCGATTGCCGAAATCTTTCCACGCATCGATCGGGTCGCCGCCCTTGAATGCGATGGGGATTAAAAACTGGGTGTCGGCATAAGGAAAACGCACACCGGGAGGCATCACGCCGATGACGCGCCGCGAGATCCCGTCGATGCGCACCGTCTCGCCGATCACTCCGGGATTCCCGGCGAAGCGCTGGCGCCAATATCCGTAGCTGAGCACGACGACCATGTCCTGCCCGCCGACCGCATTCTCCGGCGAGAAGAAGCTGCCAATCGCCGGATGAATGCCGAGAGTGTCGAAGGTGTTGACCGTAACCGCTGACCCAAACACGCGCTCCGACTGGTCGTTGCCGGTGACATTCGATTCTGTGTTCGCGGCATACCCTGAGATCGACTCGAACGACTGCGAGTGCTCCTGCCACGCTCGAATCCATCCCTTTGGGAAGTCTGCGGAGGATGGCCGACCCTGTTCGTCAGTCCCCGAGATGCGTACCAGCCGCTCCTGATGTGGATACGGCAGCGGGCGCAGCATGATCGAGTCGATCAGCGTGAAGATCGCAGCATTCGCGCCAATGCCCAGCGCCAGCGTGAGCACAGCCGTTACCGCAAATCCCGGAGACCTCCGCAGTTGGCGCAGCGCAAACTTTGCGTCGGCGACGAGCGACTCCAGCCGTGGCCACTGCCACGCCTCGCGGCCACGCTGCTCGATCAGTGTGGTGTTTCCGAAGGCGCGGCGAGCGGCATGCACGGCCTCATCACGGCTCATACCTTCGCGCATGAATTGCTCGGTCTTTTCTTCGATGTGGGCGCGCATTTCCTCGGCGAGATTGCCGTAGAGATCGCTGCGGAAAAAGATACGTGTAATCCAGCTCATAAATCTCCTACTCCGAACGAAGCGCCTGCATGGGATCGATGGAAACAGCGCGGCGCGCAGGCAGCATCGCAGCTACAAAACCTGAAAAAGTCAGAATCAGAACGGCACAGGCAAAGATCGCCGGATTGCCCGGGCTCACGTCGAAAAGAAATGCCTTGATGGAGTGCGCAGCAAAAACTGCGAGGCCCCCTCCAGTAACGGTCCCCAATAAAAGCAGTGCCGCGACTTGCCGCATAACCAGAGCAAAGATTTTCCCCCGCGTCGCGCCCAGCGCCATGCGCACGCCAATCTCGGTGGTTCGCTGCGTCACATACGACGCCATCAATCCGTAGATGCCGATCCCGCTCAGCAGCAGGGCGAGCGCGGCGAAGAATCCCGAGAGCACAGACAGAAGCCGCTCGCGGGCGATAGAGTCGTCGAACTGAACAGCGAAGGAGGTCGGGTCGGTTTCCGGACTGCCCGGCGCGAGCTCGTGGAGCGCTTTCTGCCACGCATTCTGCGCCTCGACGAGGGCTGCGGCGTGAATCACAAAGTACATGGAGGCGAGGCTATCGGTGTTTACTCCAAACGGCAGATAGACGGTTGGCGGTGCGGGCTCGCGGAGGCTCGTGTACTTGGCATCTTCGACAATCCCGATTACCTGGCAGTCCTGCGTTGTGATCTTGCCGACGTTCATGTTGCGATTGGTCTGGCGAAGGCTCTGCCCGATTGCAGTTGAGCCGGGAAAGATCCTGTTCGCCGCCGAGCGGTTGAGGATGCAGGTCCCCGCATCGCTGTCTTCGTCCGCGAAATCACGCCCTGCGAGCATACTCGTCCCCAGCGTCGCAAAATAGCCCGCGCCCACGTCGTTCACCCAGTAGCGATTGGTGAAATCAATCGCCGGCTTCGATGACGAGGCGCTGGTGAAAACGCCGGTTTGCCCCATGCCGTGGAGAGGCGTGCTCACCGCCACGCTGGCGTTATCTACGCCGGGCAACTGTTTCATGCGCAGAATAATTCGCCGGTAGAGGTGCACGAGATCGAGACTCTTTTGCGGCAGCCGCTCGAAATCAGCAGGAGCCAGCAGCGTATTGTCGATGCGAAAGCCAAGATGAGTTGCGCGCAGATGGCTGACGGTGGCGGTCAGCATGGCGGCGACGACAACCAGCGCAAGAGTCAACGCAACCTGTATCGGAAGAAAGATTCGCTGAGCGACGGCGTTCTTTCCGGCGGTAATGCTGTTCCCCGAACGACGCAGTACAGGTTCGATCGAAATGTGGCTGGCCAGCCAACCCGGAGCGAGTCCGAAAAGCAGGGCGCACAGAACTGCGCAGCCTCCGGTGAGGAGCAGGGTGAAAGGATCCGGCCGCACAGACAAAGATGCCGCGGCTTCGCGGTCGGCGAGAAATTGCAGCAGGTAGCGGTCGGTCGCCCATGCGAAGAGGATGGCCAGCACACCTCCGCAGAGCGCCAGCAGGAGCGACTCGACGAGGAGCTGCTGCATGATCCGCGTGCGCGCAGCGCCCAGTGCGCCTCGAATCGCGAACTCATGCTCCCGCGTCGAGGCTCGCGCCAGGCAAAGTCCGGCAAGATTCACGCAGCAGACGAGCAGCACGACGCCGACGAGAATCTGCAACAGGAGCAGCGGCCGCGCATATTGAGGACGCAGAAGGCTCCAGCCCTTGCCGCCCGGCCGCACCGCGAAGCCCGATCGCTCGATCACGGCAAGATGACGGACGGACGGCGGCAGTGTCTCAGAGACCGCGATCGGATAAATCGTCCGCATCTCGGCCGCCGCCATTTTCTGGCTTACGCCGGGCATCAGCCGCGCCCAAACCATAATCCACAGACCTCCCGGCTGACGCAGCATCGACTTCGCGCCGCGCAGGACCGGCTCATATTCGAGCGGCAGATAGAAATCCGGATGCATTGTTACGAAGACGCCTTCGAAGCCTTTCGGCGCAACGCCGACGATCGTGACGCTGTGGTCGGTCAGCGTAACGTGTTTGCCGATGACCGACGGATCGGAATGATAATGCTGCTGCCAGAAGCGATGACTGATCACAGCGGCCCATCCGTCAGGTCCGCCGCCGCGCTGGTCATCTGCGGGAGCCAGCAACCGGCCGGCAGCGGTTGTAAGCCCCAGCACCTGAAATGCGTTGCCGCTGACGACGGCGCCGGAGTAGATGCGCGATCCGGTGTCTTCTTTCAGCACGAAGTCGTAGGGGGCCCAGCCAAACAAACCGGACAGGGTTTTGCTGTGTCTCTGGATGGATTGGAGAAGAAAGGCGTTCAAGGGCTGATCGCTGACGACCCCGTTGGGAGAGTCGATGTCGAGAGCGATGCGCACCAGACGATCCGGCTCCGGAATCGGCAGGCTCTTGAGCAACAGCGCATGCGTCAGGGTGAAGATGCCGGTGTTCGCGCCGATGCCGAGCGCCAGTGTTAGAACCGAGGTTGCCGCAAACGCGGGAGACTTCGCCAACTGCCGCACCGCAAACTTCGCATCGGCCCAGATCGATTCCAGCCTCGGCCACTGCCAGACTTCGCGGCTGCGTTCCTCGACTAACGTCGCGTTGCCAAAAGCGCGTCGCGCCGTGTGTTCTGCCTCTTCGCGGCTCATGCCTTCGCGCATCAACTGCTCGGTCTTCTCCTCGAGGTGCTCGCGCATCTCTTCGGCGAGATCGCTGTAAAGATTGCGGCGGCGCCAGAAAATACCCGAAAAGAGACGCGTGAACCAGCTCATGGTCAGTTCCCCTCAGGAGATTGCCTTGCTCGTGTCGAGCACCAGGGCGATGCCCTCGAACATGCGCTCGAAGCTTGAGATTTCGCGCTCCAGGTGCTTCATGCCGGCGGCGGTGATCTGGTAAGTGCGCACGCGGCGGTTCGTCGAGGAGACGCCCCACTCGGCCTTGACCATCTTCGCCTTGAGCAGGCGCTGCAGCGCCGGATAAAGCGACCCCTCTTCGACCTGAAGCAGGTTGTTGGAGCGTTGCTGAATGTGCTGGACCAGCGCGTATCCATGCGCGGGCTGGCGGCGAAGCGACTCGAGGATCATCATTTCGAGCGCTCCGGGAAAGAGATCGCGAGGTTCCTGCTTACTGTTTGTCATAAGGCCTTATCACAACAGGCCTAGACTAAACAAGTATCAGGAACGAAGTCAAGCCTTCGAACAAATATTCAGAAAGTATTACTGCCGCCAGCGCAGATCGGCCAGGTCGAGATCCTTTTCAAGGTCGCGCAGCACGCTCTCGCGAAAGCGTCCCTGCTGGCGCAGGCGTGTGATCTCCTGGCGCTCAGCCTGGCGAACCTTGTAGTAGAGCTCCTGGTACTTACGGTCCAGGTCGAGAGCATCCTTGTCAACGTCACTGTCGCTCATGCTGCGCAGCCGCCGCCGATAGTAGCGTAAGAGCATGTCGGCCGCCTGGCTCTCTATTTCATCGCTTGCGGGAGGCATTTCCTTCATAGCCTTGAGCGCCGCTTCCATCAACACGGCATAGGCCGCGCGCTCTTCGTCGCGGGCATCTCCAGATTCGCAGAGCCCGAGCCGCTTCAGCATAAGCGGCAGTGTAAGCCCCTGGCCGACAAGCGTGACCAGGATGACGGAGAACGCCAGAAAGATAATGGCCGGGCGGTGCGGGAAGGGCGCGCCACTGTCGGTGACGACAGGCAGAGAGAGGGCCGCGGCGAGAGTGAGTACACCGCGCAGGCCGCTCCAGCCAAGCGCGACCACCTCCCGGGTGGCGGGCTGCCGGACATTCTGGTGAAGGAGGCGCCGGCGCAGGAAGTAAGAAAAACGAGCGCCTGGAAAGATCCAGAACATGCGCAGGCCGATGACCACAGCGCACACGAAACCTGCGCCGCCGATCAGTACGGGCCAGCGCAGCGGGCGCATGCCATCCAGAACCGCGGGCAGCTGCAGTCCAACCACGATGAAGACCAGGCTGTTGAGGACGAAGTCGATGGTATTCCAAAGGGCGCGCGAGTCCATCCGGGCCTCGGTGGTGAAGCTCTCCGAACGCGTGCGACCGAGATACAGTCCACAGGCCACCGTGGCCAGCACACCCGAGGAGCGAAGCGACTCGCCGAGCAGGTAAGCGAAGTAAGGCGTCGCTACGCTCACCATGAGCTGCAGAGCCGTGTCGCGGATGGAGCGATCGAACCAGTCGACGAGCACGGCCACCAGCACACCTGCCGCTACGCCGCCCAGGATGAGCCACGCAAACTCCGTCACCCCGGTCCACAGGGATGGAATCTCGCCCGACACCACGATCGCCGTGGTGAACTGGAGGGCCAGCAGGCCGGCGGCGTCGTTGACCAGGCTTTCGCCCTCGATGATATCGAGCAGGCGATGAGGAAGTCCCACCCGGCTTGCGATGGCGGCGACTGCGATGGTGTCGGTAGTCGAGACGACGGCTCCAAGGACCGCGCCCACGCGCCAGTCAAAGTCAGGGATGAAGAAATGAGCGACGATCGCCAGGCCGACTACAGTGAAGGCGACCAGCCCGATTCCCAGCATCCCGATGCTGACCAGGTTGAAGCGGAACTCACGCCATGCGGTATTGAGCGAGCTGGCAAAGAGCAGCGGCGGCAGCACCACCAGAAAGACGAAGGCCGGGTTCAGCGATACATGCGGAACTCGCGGAAAGAAACTCAGCACCAGCCCGCCGAGCACCAGCACGATGGGATACGGCGTCTTTAGCCGCTGCGCAAAGGCCGCGAGCAGAGCGACCAGCGTGACCAATATCAGCAACGTCACTTCCGCGCTATGAATTCCGGAACCCATCGGGCGATCCTCAGACGGCTAGAAATGCGTGACAACCCTATTATCCCGGAAACAGGATGCGCGGACGGCAAGCAGCAAACCGCATCGGTGCGATAGACTAATTCGTTTTGTACTGTTGTCTCAGATGCCGAGCCGTTGCGGCTCCAATGCCGGTACGCGGATTTATAATCGGGATTTGCGCCAGCGCGACGAAAGCGCCAGGTTACTTGGTAACGAAGCGGAAAGGGAATGCATGCCGACGGACGTAGTGATGCCCCAGATGGGCGAGTCGATTTTTGAGGGCACGATCACGAAGTGGCTCAAGAAGCCCGGCGACACGGTCGAGCGCGATGAGCCCCTGTTTGAAATCTCCACCGACAAGGTCGATGCCGAGATTCCTTCCCCCGCCGCCGGCGTGCTCAAGGAGATCAAGGTCGCCGATGGAGCGACCGTTCAGATCAATACCGTTGTCGCGGTGATCGACGAGGCTGGCTCAAACGGAGCCTCCGCGCCGGCGCCCAGGGCGGAGACTCAGCAGGCGCCGCCGGCGAAGGAAGCAGCAGCTCCCGCAGCGTCTGCACCGGCAGAGTCGGCCCCGCCTGCATCCGGTCCGGCGACCGAAATTATCATGCCGCAGATGGGCGAGTCGATCTTTGAGGGCACCATCACCAAATGGCTCAAGCAGGTCGGCGACAAGATCGAACGAGACGAACCGCTTTTTGAAATCTCGACGGATAAGGTCGATGCCGAGATTCCGTCGCCCGCCGCCGGCGTGCTGACCGAAATCAAAGCCGAGGCTGGCACGACCGTCCAGATCAACTCCGTGGTAGCCGTAATCGGCGGCACGGCTGGCGCTGCCGCTGCTCCCTCTGGGACGCCGCCTCCGGCTGCAGCCAAAGTCGCGGAGCCCCCCTCAACGCCGGCAGCTGAACCGGTTGCAGTCTCAGCCGAGCATGGCCGCTCCTCGCCGCTGGTGCGCAAGATCGCCAAGGAAAACAACCTCGACCTCGCGCAGGTTCCGGGAACCGGCGCAGGCGGACGCATCACCAAAGAGGACGTGCTCTCCTATCTCGAGAAACCCGCAGCGAAGCCCGCGCCCGCACGCGTCTCTGCGCCGCCGGCAGCCGCGTCAGCACTGGCCGCTGCGAAGCCATCCGCGCCAGCCACTCTCGTACCGCAGCCCGGCGAGCTGGTTCCAT
>Ga0210390_10000230_pt1 | contig 61800 bp, 44 predicted proteins | sample IncBWH11OmetaG_FD_161050 | JGI IMG/M metagenome (GOLD analysis project Ga0210390, IMG submission 161050) | Forest soil microbial communities from Barre Woods Harvard Forest LTER site, Petersham, Massachusetts, United States - Inc-BW-H-11-O ...
GGGGAGGCCCATCGCGAGCGCGATCCAAACTCCCAGCGGAGTGAGCACGATTGCAAAGTCTTCCTGCGAGCTGAGCGCGACGGCCGCAAGCAGGCAAAACGTTTTGTAGCGCCGCCGTTCGAGCTGATCGATCGCGAAGAGCAGGAGGGGAATCCCCAGGCCGTTGGGACGAAATGTTTTCCAATCGATGCCGATGTCGAGGAATTGCAACGGAAAGTAGAGCAGGCACGCGGCGGCCAGCCAGACGGCCGGCTTCGACTGTCCGGTGTGCCGTCGTGCCATCCAGTAGACCGGGAAGCAACAAGCGGCCAAGAGCAACGAATCGCACAACTCGAGCAACAATTGCGACGGCCAGAGCAGATAGAGGGGGACCAACAGCACGTGAATGACCTGCACGTGCTCGCCCAGGAAGATGCCTTGATCGAGATAGCTACGAAATCCCTTGCCGTGCAGCAGATTCCACAGGTGCTCCTCGTACATGGCCGAGTCGCCGTGCGGCAACCGCAGGCTGCGGTACAACTGCCAGTTCATAGCGACGAAGACGACAACGTACGCCGCGAAGCACAGCCCGACGGCCAGCGGCACGCGGTAATCTTCGGCAGCGGGGACCAGTAGCCCGCTCGATTTCGCGCGCGCGACGGCCGTCTCCGACTCCGTCCCTGTGTAAGCGGCTGCGCGTCTGAAAGTCAGGGCGAAGAACGTGGCCACCCAGCCGGCTACGCCCGCGGCAATCCAAAAGCTGGGGCTGGAGAGGATGAATTGTTGCATCCCCTCGGAGCCGGCCGCGAACGTGGACAACCGGGCCAGTTCCCAACTCCCGCCGCCCACCCACCAGAGCCAGCCCCTCAAACCCCAGCTCGCGGCAGCCGCGGCGAACGAGAGCGGCTGTCGCCGGGCCATCCAGGCGGCGCCGGCCAGCCAGGTCACGACGCTGACCGCCGCCAGTATTAAGAAGAGAGACGCGTAGGGCGGCAAGGCGGGCTCGCCGCCGGGCGCGGCCGAGGAGGGGTCGGCTCCCAGCCAGCCGTCGAGCCGATTCATGAGGCCGTGCGACGCGAGCGCCCCGGACGCGATCCGGGAGCCCAGCATCGATTGCCCGCTCGCCGCGCACAGAGCGGTGCCCAAAGCGATCGCGGCCACCGCTCCAACGAGCCGCAGCCCGTCGCCCTGGCCTGCGCTGGGCGAAAGCGGGGGACTGCCGGGTTGTTTCGCTTTGCCGCGAGCCATTGAATTCAGTTTAGCAGGGACTTGAGTTTTTCAGGCGTGAAGCCGCCGCTTCCAGCAAAGCAGCAATCCGAATCCCGCGCAACGGCTCCAATCACTATTCCGCGTTTCGGAGCGCTTGCGGGTTCGCGAGACGACGTGCAGTTTTGCGACGGGGCTTGCAACGTGTGATAATCTTCAGCGTCCGGAAACCGAGGTTCGCGCCTGTGCGTCATCCACCGAGTCTGCTTCACGGGCGAGTCTGGCCGGCAGCGGTTGTGTGGCCGCAAAGTTGTGCGTTGCGATCTCCCTGTTTGCCTGCGGCAGACGCCACAAACCGGAGCGAATCGAGACCAGCTTGCGGCCGGAGCCCCAGCCGCTGGTAAGTTAGGAGCCGCGCCGCAAGCCTTTTGCCTAAGGATGTTTACGTTCAACGTTCGGGGAACACGGGGCAAATTTTTCCGAAATCCGGCTCGCAGATTGCTAGTCTGGAGGGCGGGTTTCGGGGTCATCCCCAGTTCGGGCTCGTCCCAAGGTTGAGAACGCATGTCTGAGCAAATCGATTTCAATGGAGTCGATTTCAACGGAGTCGATTTCAGTCGCAGGGATTTCGCCAAACTAACGCTGGCGGCGCTCGCCGGTTTGTCGGCAGGAAGCCATGCGCTCGCCGGATCGGTGCCCGCTCGCACGGTCCAGGATCCGATGCTTTCGGACCCGCATATCTGCCGCGGTCTGAATACGTGTCGCGGTAAGGACGTCACGCGGCGTAATTCGTGCGCCGGCACGGGGACGTGTGCCACGGCCCGCTACCATCCCTGCAAGGGCCATAACGATTGCCGCGGTCAAGGCGGCTGTGGCGATGCGCCCGGGCTGAACGAATGCCGGGGATGGGGCGCGTGTGACGTGCCGCTGAAGCCGCGCGTCTGGGCGGTGGCCCGTCAAAGGTTCGAGAAGGTGATGCGCGACCAGCGCCGCCGATACGGCGTGCCGCCGCTCGTGGCCCGCAACGGCTGAGCGCCCGCAGCGACGGGACTTCCGCCTCTATCGATCCCGAGTTGCATCAGCAGTTTGGGCATTCCCGTCTTCAGCAAACGCTCGTTTGGGCTGACCTTGCGCCCAGTCCCCCCGCCGCACAGCCGTTCATAGTGCCAATTTTTTGCCATCAATTGGCATTTGTTGGCGCGCGGAGAGCCGGCGGAGTTTGTGGACCTGCGCGGTTGTCCCGGAACGGGTAATGACGGCTGAATCGATTTTTCAGTGGTGAGCGCCTTTGGCCGTCGAACTTCGCTTGTCTTAAGCACCGGTCGTATAAGTTTTTTCGATTCACCCGCCGAATATGAACGCGACAGATTCGATGAAGGGGCCGCGTATACGCGGTTTGTCCATTGTGGAGGCTGGAGCGCCTGCTCTCGGAATGTCGGTCCTGCCGGGCCGCTGAACCCATCGCTTATTCGTCGCACGCGTTACGCGCCAAGCGCTACGACGACTGAGCGGTTGCTCCCAGCTTCTACGACTGTCGGTACTGCTCCCCCCGTTTCCGTCGAACCGCTGGTCGAACACGAATTTTGGCGTCGATTGGGACGCTCGCGATTCGGGAGTGCCGATCTCGCGCACGGTATCTGCAATCAATTTTCCCATGGTGAGAGCAATGAAGAACGGATTCTGGAAATCGATCGGCAAGGTGCCGGTCCTGGTGCTGGCCGTCGCGGTCGGCCCGGTCGCCCTGGCGGATGGACCAACACCGGAAAGCAATCCTGCCGACGGAACGGCGGCCTCTGTCGCGTCCCCGATTCCGTCAACGGATCCGACGGCCAGCGTCTCGAGCCCGATCCGCTTGATCTCGACGGATTCGATCCTGGCCGATCCCAACTGTGCTCCGCCTGCCGGACCGGCCGCGCAGATCTGCGCGCAGGCGACCGCGCCGTGCAACATCTGGTCACCCTGTTGCCTCTGCAACGGCTGCGGCGGCGGTGCCACGTTCCAATGGGCCCCGGATAAGTGGTGCAACGTCGGCGTCGGCATTCGTACCAGCTTCAACCACGAGCAGGGCGACAACGTCAACGACAAGAACTTCTTCGCCCTCGACGAAGCCCGTTTGTTCTTCACCGGCAAAGTCACGCAGGTGATCGGGTTCGAGTTGAACACCGACATCTCGGGCGCCGGCGGCCGCGGTTTCACCGACTCGGCCTCGGACACTGTCAACCTGCAGGACTCGATCCACCTGTTGGACGCGATCGTCAAGTTCGAGTTCAACGACTTCGTCAACTTCTGGATGGGCCGGTTCCTGCCTCCGAACGACCGTTCGGACTTGGACGGACCGTTCTTCATCAACGGTTGGGATTACCCCTTCGTCTCGAACTACCCCGGCCAGTTTGAAGGCCGTGACACGGGTGTCGCGTACTGGGGTCAGTACGGCGGAGGCAGTTTGAAGTGGCAGATCGGCCTCTTCAACGGCCAGGGCCGGGAAAACGGCGGCAACGACTGGCCCGTCGCGAACGCGGCCACCTCGCCGAACGTGAGCGGCAACCCCGAGCTCGTCGCCCGCGTCGTGCTCAACCTGCTCGATCCGGAACCGGGATATTACAACTCCAGCACGTACTACGGCGAAAAGAACATCGCGGCGATCGGCTTCAGCTTCACCGACCAGACCGACGCTCTAGAAGACATCAACGGCCACGTCGGCACGTTCTTCGCCTACAACTTCGACTTCTTGCTCGAAAACAAGATGAGCGAATGGGGTTCGGGCACGTTCGAGGCTGCCTACTACCACTATGACGTCGGCGGCGACGTCGCCAACGGCATTGCCGGCAACGCGGGCTTCGTCTTTGTCGGCTGGATGCTGCCCCAACAGGTCGGCTGCTGCGGCGTGTGCGGCTACATCCGCCCGTACGCCCGATGGCAGAAGTACGACTACTCCGACGAGCAGTTCGCTGCTTCCGCCGGCGAGTTCAAGGAAGGCTGGGACGCCGGTTTCCAGTACGTCATCAAAGGCCACAACGCGCGGTTCGACTGCTTCTACGGACAGCGCGAGGTCGAAGGTGGCGGCAACGTCGACATCTTCCGGACGGGCATGCAGCTGATCTTCTAGTCCAAGGATAGTTTGCGCGACGAAGCCGTCGCGCCCGAACCAGCGAGCCTGGCTCCTCGATCCACCGATCGGGAGCCAGGCTCGGCTCGTTTCGAAGCGACGCGGTCGGCCCCGAAATGCCCCGCGCCGCGCGCTTGTTTTCGCTCTTTCGCGACTCTAAGCTCTTCAACTGCGTCGGCCGTCGCACCGAGTGGATTTCGCGCGATCCCGCTCGTCGGCCCGAGCGAACGAGGATCCCCACGATGCATTTGACGCCGCAGGAGCGGGACAAGCTCCTGATCTTTACTGCCGCGCAGCTAGCCCAGGCACGGAAAGCCCGCGGACTGAAACTCAACTGCCCCGAAGCCACCGCGCTGATCACGGCCGAACTGCTTGAAATGGCCCGCGACGGCCAGAGCGTCGCTGAAATCATGTCGGCCGGCCGCAAGATTCTCACGCGGCGCGACGTGATGGAGGGCGTGGGCGATATCGTCAACGAGATCCAGGTCGAGGCCACGTTCCCCGACGGCACCAAGCTGGTGACGGTGCATTTTCCGATCAACTGATCGCCCGACGTTCTTGCCGCCGCTAAAAACGCTGGTCATCCAAACCCCGCCATCGGAAGCCGACCATGATCCCGGGTGAATACTTGCTCGACGGGCCGCCCATTGAATTGAACGCGGGCTGGCCGACGGCGGTCGTGGAAGTCAAAAACACAGGCGACCGGCCGATTCAGGTCGGCTCGCACTATCACTTCTTCGAGACCAATCGCGCGCTCGTCTTCGACCGGGAACGAGCCTACGGTATGCGGCTCGACCTGCCGGCCGGCACGGCGGCCCGCTTCGAGCCGGGCGAGGTCAGACGCGTGCAACTCGTCGCCCTGGGCGGACAGCGGCGCGTGTATGGCAACAACGCTCTGGTCATGGGCGACCTGGACGATCCCAAAGTTCGCCAACAAAGCCTGAAGCGGATGCGCGACGGGAAGTTCGGCAACACGTCGTCAGGCAACACAGCGTCAGGCAACACGTCGTCAGGCAACACAGCGTCAGGCAACACAGCGTCAGGCAACACAGCGTCAGGCAACACAGCGTCAGGCAACACAGCGTCAGGCAACACAGCGTCGGGCAGCGCGGCGCCGACGGCCGCTGCGTCCGCCTCCCGATCGGCCAAGGCATCTCGCAAAGTGGCGAAGAAGCCGACCCGCAAGACGCGGAAGAAGTAATCCAGGAACGCCGCAGCCACTGCCGCCGCCGACCAACAGGAGAGCCCGATGAGTCACAAACTGAGTCGCCAGGCCTATGCCGGACATTATGGGCCGACCGTCGGCGACCGCGTGCGGCTCGGCGACACCGACCTCATCATCGAGATCGAAAAGGACTATGCCGTCTACGGCGAAGAAGTCGTCTTCGGCGGCGGCAAGACCATTCGCGACGGGCAGGGGCAGTCCCCCTATTACAAGCCAAAGTCGCCGCCGCACCTCGACCTGGTGATCACCAATGCCGTGATCCTCGATTGGTGGGGCATCGTGAAAGGGGATATCGGCATTAGCGGCGGCCGCATCGTGGCGATCGGCAAGGCGGGCAACCCGTTGATCCAGCCGGACGTCGATCCGCGACTGGTCATCGGCCCGGGGACCGAAGTGCTCTCCGCCGAGAACATGATCGTGACGGCCGGCGGCATCGACACGCACGTCCACTTCATCTGCCCGCAACTGGTCGAAACGGCCATCGCCTCCGGCCTCACCACGCTGATCGGCGGGGGCAGCGGTCCCGCAACCGGCACCTGGGCCACAACCTGCAGTCCCGGTCCGTTTAATCTCGAACGGATGATGCAAGCGGCCGAGGGGCTGCCGATCAATCTTGGCTTCACCGGCAAGGGAAACAGCAGCCTGCCCGAAATGCTCGATTTGCAGATCAAGGCCGGCGCCATCGGCCTCAAGCTGCACGAAGACTGGGGCACCACGCCCGCGACGATCGACTGCTGCCTGGGCGTCGGCGACAAGTACGACGTGCAGATCACGCTCCACACTGACACGCTCAACGAGTCCGGCTTTGTCGAGGACACGATCGCTGCCATCCGCGGCCGGACGATTCATACCTATCACACGGAAGGGGCTGGCGGCGGCCACGCGCCCGATATCATCAAGATCGCCTCGGAGCCGAACGTGCTGCCTTCGAGCACCAATCCGACGCGGCCCTTCACGGTCAACACGATCGACGAGCACCTCGACATGTTGATGGTCTGCCATCACCTGTCACGCTCGGTGCCGGAAGACGTCGCCTTCGCGGAGAGTCGCATTCGGCCCGAGACGATGGCGGCCGAGGACGTTCTGCACGACAAGGGGGCCATCAGCATGTATAGCTCCGACTCGCAGGCCATGGGCCGCATCGGCGAGTCGATCATCCGCTGCTGGCAGACAGCCCACAAAATGAAGACGCAGTTCGGCGCCCTGACCGGCGACAGCTCCCGCCACGACAACACGCGCGTCAAGCGCTACGTCGCCAAGTACACGATCAACCCGGCGATCGCCCACGGCATCGATCAGTACGTCGGGAGCGTCGAGCCGGGCAAATGGGCCGACCTCGTGCTGTGGAAGCCGGCCTACTTCGGCGTGAAGCCGGAAGTCGTGCTCAAGGGGGGTTTCATCGCCTATTCGCAAATGGGCGATGCGAACGCCAGCATCCCCACGCCGCAGCCGGTTTACATGCGGCCGATGTTCGGCTCGTTCGGCGTGGCCCTCACGAAAACGTGCCTGACGTTCGCCTCGGCCGCGTCGATCAAGGAGGGGATTGCCGAGCGGTACGGGCTGTCGCGGACGGTGCTGCCCGTGCAGAATTGCCGCAAAGTCGGTAAGAAGGAGATGAAGAACAACGACGCCATGCCCAAGATCGAAGTCGATGCCGATACTTACGAGGTCCGCGTCGACGGCGAACTGGCCACCTGCGAACCCGCCAAAGTCCTGCCCCTAGCTCAGCGCTACTTTTTGTTCTGATCCCGCCTCGCCCTTTTTTTGCGACTCGCCGGCCGTCATTTGCGCGCCCGCGCGCGTCCACTCGGCAACGCATGCTCAACCTTCGGTTGCTCCAGCTCGGCGATTCGGCCTTGCCCGTCGGCGGCTATACGCACTCCTGGGGGCTGGAGACGGCCATCGCCCGCGATCGTGTCTACGACGCGGCGACGCTCGAGAGCTGGACCACCGACTGGCTCAAGCGGTGCGTCGGTCCGTTCGACGGCGTGATCGTGGCCGCGGTTTGCCGGGCCGCGGCCGACGGCTGTTGGGAGGAAATCGCGCGGGCCAACGAGTTGGTCACCGTCTCGCTCGCGCCCCCCACGCTGCGCAGCGCGAGCCGCGAAATGGGCGAGCAGCTCGCGGGACTGGCCGACACGTGGGACTGGTCTCGCGGAAAAGTCGACGGCCTTTCGCAGCCGGAGACGCGCTGGAATTATTGCGTGGTCTTCGGCGTCGTCGCGGCGGCCGGCGGTGCCACGCCGCGGGAGGCGCTCACCGCCTATCTGAACCAGACGACCCTGGGCATGATTGCCGCCGGCGTGCGGGGAATTCCGCTCGGTCACACGCACGCGCAGCAGATTCTCGCCTATCTGCACGATACCATCGCGGAATTGACCGAACATTATGCCGACCAGCCGCTCGACACGGCCGGCAGCGGCTGTCCGTATTATGAGGTCCTGTGTGATGAACAGTCTCGACTCTATACCCGGCTGTTTCGCTCGTGACGTCGACGCGACGTTCGGCCGGATCGAACCGCGGGCGAGCGAGGCGTCGATTTCTTTGTCGGGCAGCCGCGCGCGGCGATTCGGCGTCGCCTTTCATCGCGAGCACGACCATGACCACGACCACGACGGCATGGGAGGCGGAGCCGCTCGGTTCGCCGGGCCGAAGCGAAAGACGTTCACCGTCGGCGTGGCCGGACCGGTCGGCTCGGGCAAGACGGCCGTCGTCGAACGGCTCTGCCGCGATTTGTGGCCGGCGATCAACCTGGCCGTCATCACCAACGACATCTACACCCACGAAGATGCCGAGTTCCTCTCGCGGCGGAAAGTCCTGCCGCTCGAGCGGATCGTCGGCGTGCAGACCGGCGGCTGCCCGCACACGGCCATCCGCGACGACGCCAGCGCCAATTTGAGTGCCATCGCCAATTTCGAGCGGCAATTTCCCGAGCTGGAAATGGTGCTGGTCGAATCGGGGGGCGACAATCTCACCGCTTGCTTCTCCCGCGAGCTGGCCGACACGCAGATTTTTGTGATCGACGTGGCCGAAGGGGATAAGATCCCACGCAAGGGCGGGCCGGGCATTGCCCGCAGCGACTTGCTCGTGATCAACAAGATCGATCTGGCGCCGCACGTCGGGGCCGACCTCGACGTCATGCGGCGCGACAGCCTGAAGATGCGCGGCGACCGGCCCTTTCTGTTGATGAGTTTGCGACAGGGCGACGGCGCGGAGGAACTTACGAAGTGGGTCCGTCAGCAATTCGAATCGCGGCGGAAGACTTCGTAATCCCCCCCGAGTTCCGTGAACTGGCGCTGGCCTCGCGCTCGGCCGGCCAGATCGGCGGCACGCGGCTCTCGCTCGTTTATTCCGACGGACGCACGCGCTTGGGCGACTGCTATCAGCAGGTCCCCGTTCGCGTGCTGCCCGCGTTCCATCTGGGCAATGAGCCGGCGAGCCTGGTCTATCTGATCAATCCCACGGCCGGCCTGATGGACGGCGACGGGCATCTCCTGGAAATTGCCGCGGGACCCGGGACGCAGGCGGTCGTCACGAGCCAGTCGGCCACGCGGATTCACCCGTGCCCGAAGAACTTTTCGACGCAGCAATGGCGGATCTGCGCGGCACGCGACAGCCAGCTCGTGGTGCTTCCGGGGCCAACGATTCCGTTTCGCGACGCCCGCTCGTATCAGCGCGTGGACATCGAGCTCGAAGCAGGGGCCCGCTTTGTCTGGGCGGAAATCTGGCACCCGGGCCGCTACGACCGCGGTGCTCTGTCCGAAAAGTTCGAGTTCACCTCACTGATTCAGGAGACGCACGTCCGCCGCACCGGCCGGCTGGTGTTTCGTGACCGCTTCCATTGGCGCGGGCCCTGGACGGCGACGGCTAGCCGCTGGCACTTCGGTCCGCATTTGGCCGCGGGCAGCCTGTTCGTCGCCGGCCCGATCGATCTCGAGTCGCTGCAGAGTGCTGTGCCGGAAAGTCCGCAAATGGAGTCGGCCGTGCTGCCGCTCGAGTCCGGCGACGCGATCGTCCGAATTCTTGGCTCGCCCGCGGACGTAACCGCCTCCGTGGTCCGCGCGGCGCTCGTCATTGCCGGCCGCTGGTCCAATACCAACGCCCCGCCGTGGTTGCTCGAAAGCCACGCGCTCGCCGCCAACCATTGGTTCTCGGCCGTGCCCGAAGAGCGGACGAGCGATGTCTCGCCGGCCCCGCCTATCGTGCGATCCGCCTCAGCGAACGCGGCCCTCGGCTAGAGCGCATTAACTCTAGGTTTGCACATATTCGCAAAGCGAATCAGAGCTCCCCCCTTACGAAGGGGGCGAGCTCACGTCGCTGCGCTCCTTTGCCCCGCACACCTGGGGTTAACGCGCTCTAATTTCCAGCGAATTCGACATTCGTATATTGACGTCTATCTATATAGATGATAATCTATATATATGATCCGACTGGACCAAGCATTTGCCGCTCTGGCCGACCCCACTCGACGCGGAATCGTGGTGCATCTGGCTCGCGGCGAGGCATCCGTATCCGACCTGGTCGGCCTCTTCTCGTTGACGCAACCGACGATCTCGTCGCACCTGAAGGTGTTGGAATCGGCGGGGCTGATTTCGCGTCGTCGAGTGGCCCAGTTGCGGCCCTGCAAGCTGGAGACGGAGCAATTGAAAGCGGTCACGGATTGGCTGGAGAAAGTGCAAGAGATTTGGGAAGGCAACTACAAGCGACTCGACGCGTTACTCGCCGAGTTGAAGCAAGCACAGAAACAGGAGCGAAAGAAATGAAACCTGCTGAAGTGACCACTCCGTCAGATCGAGAAGTACTGGTGAAGCGGAGCTTTGATGCGCCGGTGAATCTGGTGTGGCAGGCGTACACGGAACCGGCGTTGATGCGTCGTTGGCTGGCGGCGATGCCGGGGTGGTCGATGCCCGTTTGCGAGATGGAGACTCATGTGGGTGGGAAGTATCGCTGGCGCTGGCGAGACAACGAGAATGGCACGGAGTTTGGGTTCACCGGAGAGATGCTTGAGGTCGCGTTGCATTCGAAGATCTCGCATACGCAAATCTTCGACCCAGGCGACTTGGGTGGATCGATGGGAGGTGAACCCTATATCGTCACCGTCACATTCACTGAGGCCAACGGAATGACAAACGTGGTGACCTCAATCAAGTTCGCCTCGCAAGCCGACCGAGACGCCGCGCTCTCAACAGGCATGACCGACGGCATGGAAATGAACTACAAGCACCTCGACGGAGTCCTGGCGGGTTAGGTCACGTTGCATTGCTCACGCACCTTCGCTCGCTTTCGACAGAACGGCCAACACTGGTCTAGCCCATCGTCGTCCGCCAACTCAGCCGTTCTGCTTGCCGCTCTTCACCGTCTGGAACAGCCCCTGCTCGTTGCTGATCCAGGTGTCCTTGTCGCGGATGATGGCTTGCGGCGGCAGCGTCGGCGAGATGGTTTGCAGGCTGGAGAAGCGTTTGACGGCCGTGCCGATCGCCATGAATTCCAACAGCCCGCCCATCTCGTGGACGTGCGTCTTGATGCCGATCACATCGTCCGCGCCGATCGAGGCCGCTTCGTCGCGAATCAAACCGATCGCATGCTCGCGGGCATCGTAAATCAGCGAAGTCAGCTCGTTCACCTCGCCGCGCGAAAACGACTTCAACAGCGCCGCCAATCCGCCCACGATGCCCAGCGAATAGACCGCCGTCCCCAACACGAGCTTGAGCGGCAGGTAGCCGATGTTGGCCATGTTCCACGTTTCTTCGCAGGTCATGTCGCTGGTCACAGGATTGGCGTCGTATTCCGGCGGCAGCTCCGGATGTCGCGAGGCGGTGCCCGTCATCATCATCTCGTGCACACCGCGAAACGGCATGATCGTGGTTTGAATGCCGACGACGGCGTTCGCTTTGACGGCCTTGGCCTCGTCGACCATCCGCTGCAGGGCCAGGTGACGCGTGTGGTTAAAGACGTCGCTGAACTGCTTGATCTCGCCGCGGGCCAGGCTCTTCAAGCCGCCGATGATCCCGCCTCCGACGCCGATCGAGTAGGCCACGTTGCCAAACACGAACTTAATCGGGAAGAAGCCCGCGTCTAGCTGGCAATAGAGCTCCTGGCCGTCGCCGCTGGTCGAAAAGTCGAACTCGCGAGACGACGAATCGGCCCGATGCACGCACGACCCGATCGACAGAAACTCGACGTTGCCGTGAAAACTCTTGAGGTCGCTGGTGACGCCGGTGATCCCGTGCCCGTGATGCTGATTGGCTTCATTCACCATCCGGTCGTAGGCCTGCAGTCGGCCTTCGTGAATCACCTGGGTCACTTGGGTCACCTCGCCCCCGGCAATCGTCCGCAGCCCCGCGCCAAGGCTCCCCAGAAAGCCGAGCGAATAAACGCTGTTGCCGATCACCAACTCGCCCGGAGCCATCCCCTTCAAATTGAGGCAGTACATCTCGTTCCCAGACAGGCCGGACATCGCGGGCATGAGGCAACTCCGTGGGGAATGGGGTGAAAACTGCGACCGACGACGCAGACAGAGTATGACGGGCGCCCGCGGCGATTGCACCTTCCCGAACGCGCACCGATTCCTTGCGTCGCCCTCTCCGCCCGCTGGTTGGCCCGCGTACAATAGGGCAGCGAGCCGCCAAGTCCGACCGTCCACGGGGAAGGGCTGAATCGATGTCTCAAAACGCAATGCGTCGGTTCGCTTCGGCCGTCCGCCTGCGGCTCACCAGTCTCTCATTGGCGTCGCTCCTGATTTTCAGTCTGGGGACGGGGGCCGTGCTCGCTGATGGCTCCTCGTCCAAGTCGCCGGCCACCGCGGAGCCGGTCGCTGCTGAGCGGCTCGCCACCGAACCCCTGACGGCGACCGGCCGGGTGCGCTTGCCAAACGGCTCGCCGGCGGCGCACGCCGTGGTCACGGCCTTCGACACCGTGGAACACAGCACAAGTGTCGAGACCGATTTGGCGGGACGATTTCGGCTGCGACATCTGTTCGGCAACTACTTCGGGATCCACGCGCGTACCGCCGATGGGCGTTTCCAGGCGTGGCTGGCGAAGCCCGCCAGTCATGCGCGCGTCTTGCTCGAACGGCCATTGGAATTGCGGTTGGCACCTGCCCATGAACAGCAAGTGCGGGTGAAAGCGGCTGGCAAGCCGGCGGGCGGTGTTCGCGTCGTCGCGCTGGGCACGGCATTCAAGGTCGACGGAATGACGGGACCGGACGGCGTCGCCACACTCTGGCTGCCGGAGGGTCGAGTTTGGACCAACATCGTGGCTTGGGATCGCCAGCGTGGAGGCGCCTCGATCCATGCCTTCGGCCCTTCGCGTGCGAGCGGACTCATCGAGCTGTCGCTCTTGGAGCCCAAGTCGCAAACAATCCGCATCGTCGACCAGCGAGAGCGCCCGATTCCCAACCTCGTGTGTTGGGTCGACGGCTACACCGCGGCGAGCGGATTCAGCACCCGGGAATTTGATGAAGCCCGCGTCAGCACGAACTCGCGCGGCGAAGTCACCATCCCTTGGCTGCCCGCCCAAACTTCATCCGTCGGTTTCGAGGCGGCCGGCCCGAGTTGGAAAGTCGACGAGATTTCGATGGTCTCGCGGGCGTCCCTCGGTAAGCCGACCGTGCACGTTCGGCGGCGCCGCTCGGTTACCGGTCGAATTGTCATGCCGCCGGGCGCGAACGCGGAGGGGATTCTCGTTCAAGGAGACGGAACCAGTAACACGGGAACCGGCGACCTCTTTTTCACGCGCGCCTGCCGCGACGGCTCTTTTACCTTTCCGGCAGCCTCGGACCACGGTTATGCGATCGGTATCACCGATGATCAATGGTCCTGCAATCCCTGGACCGGCGTCGTTCTGACGAGCGACGCGGCCGATCCGGCGGACGTGATACTGCAGGCGTATCCCGCGACTCCGCTCACGATCCGTGTGACCTGGGGGCCGCAAGCGGAACCTTGGAGCGGCGTCTTCCTCTATGCGCAGCAAGACAAGGAGTTCAGTTGGACCAACTCTGCGGGCGAACGAACGGCCTGCGGAGGAAGCTTGCGGACGCATTGTCCATTCGACGCCGATGGAACAGGCCGGCTCGGCGTCGCCCAGGGAGATTACGAACTGTATTTTTCGTCGAATCCCTGGCGTGAAATGCGCAAACTCAAAATTAAGTCGACCGAACCGGTCCTGGTCACTTTGCATCGCCCTTGGAAAGAGCATCGTCAGATTGCCGGCCGGCTCACGCACCACGGTGCCCCGTTTCGTCCCTCGCCGTCAACGACTCTCCGCGCCTGGTCGATCGAGAACACTCTTGCGACTCCCGCGCAAGCCGAAATTCTGCCGGACGGCCGATTCGTCGTTTTGGCGGAAACCAAATGCGTCGGGCTTTACGCCTGGGATCCCGCGCAAAAGCTCAATGCGTGGAAATGGATCAAGCAAAACGACGCGCCGGCCCGGCTGGAGCTAGCCTTGACTCCGACCGCCGTCTACAGCGGGCAGGTTGTCAACAATGACGGCAAACCAGTTCCGGGTGCTCGCGTGCGATTGATGCCCCGGGCGATGAGCGTTCACACGATCACAACCGACGCTGTGCTCTGCGAGACCGTCTGCGACGGCCAGGGACGCTTCAAGTTCGAGTCGGCGCCGACCAACATCATCGTCTGGCCGATTGCTACTGCCTCCCCGCAGGGAGCTTTTTCCCATTATCAGATCGGGAAAGAATTCGTACTGAAGGTCGGCCTCGATCGCCAAAATGATCGCCTCGGAGTCTCTATGGGCGAAGACGAGGAGCCGAGCCAATCCGTCGCTCGCCAATACGACTCCGCGGTCGATCATCTGGCCGATCTTGTTCGTGACGCTCACGCGCTCGAGGCGCACGTGCTCGTGGGGATCTTGGGCGATCAGAGCGATGTCGTCGAAGACACGTGGCAGCGGCTCGTTGACCGGGAAGAAACGCCAATTGCCGGCGGGTATCTTCCGCTGCGGATCGCCTCAGGTGAGCTGAGGATCCAAAGCACGCTCTTCTCGCAACTCAAATTGCGGCCGCCTAAGCCGGGAGAAATGTTATTAGTCGTGCTCGATGGCAGCGGCCGGCGGTCCGACTATTTCTCTCTGTCCATCCGTAACAGGCCCGAGGTCTACGAACTTGGCGTTCGGTTTCTCAATCGCAACGCCCCATCCCGCGATGCCCGCAAAGTCGTCGCGGAGGCCCGTGCGCTAGCTCGGACTACGCACCGCCGGGTGTGGATTGTGGGCGAGGGCGTTCGTGACTCGTCCAGTGTCCGCCTGGCGCATTGGTTAGAGGATCAGCGCCCTTTGCTCGATCGCGACTTTGTGATCGTGAAGCTGCTGGCGGGCCGGGATGAGCACATTTCAGACATCTGCAACGACCTGGAAGTCGGCGAGGGGGGGCCTGGTTCGCGATTATTGACGGAGCGGGAACTGTGCTCGCCAACAACGACCAGCCTGACGGCAGTTTCGACTATCCCCGTTCGGCGACCGAAAGGCGGCAATTCCGCGGCGTGCTGCAAAAGACGGTGCGGACCCTCACTCCGAAGGATATCGACCGGTTAATTAATTCCCTCGGTAACTGACTGGTCCGATGTCGTCCCGCTCAAATCGACACCATTAAAGGTTCGACACCCGGGCGCAGCCGCCAGGGCGACCGCTTTTCAGCGGGGCTGCGCTCAACTTAGACTGGATGGAAGCCGCGGCGCGAGTTACTGCCTGGTCAGGGTGGGGGGCGGAGTGAGTCAGTCCGAAGCAATCCCATTTGCGCTCGCGAGCATCCTCTATCTAGCGACCATGATCTTCGTGGTCCTGATGCTGCGCGAACAGGGGGATCGTCGCCCCTGGCTGATGCTCCTCGGCGCTCTCGGCACGCTGTTCGTGTATCGCATGGTCGGTTTCCTGGTCGTACGGGAAACGCGGCAGGAGCTGGGGCCGTGGGTCACGTTGGTTGTCTCGGCGTGGCTTTTGGCGTCGCTTTTTTATTTCCGCGCGATCACCGTCGCCGGCCGGGAGACCAAGCTGCTCGCCGAACGGCGGACGACCGAGCGCGACGAGAGCGAAAGCCGCTACCGCGCGCTGGCGGAACTTTGTCCGGACGTAATGTACGTGAACGTCGACGGCCGGATCTGTTATGTGAACGAGGCCGCCGTACGGTTCTTCGGCGCCAAGGTTGCCAGCGAGATGTTGGGCCGCTCGCCCATTTCGCTGGCCGCCCCCTCCTCGCGCGACCGTGTCGCGGCCCGCAGCACGGAGCTGAAATCGATAGGCCAGGTGGCAGTGGTCCAGCAGGAAGAGTGGCAACGGCTCGACGGTTCGGTCGTGCCCGTGGAGGCGGCGGCCGCGGTCGTTCCCTGGCAGGGGACGACCGGAATTCTGGTGATGCTACGGGACGTTTCGGAGCGGCGCCACGCAGAGGAGGTGCGGACGCGGCTCCTGGCCAGCGAGCGCACGGCCCGCAGCGCGGCCGAGCATGCCAACAGCATGAAGGACGAGTTTCTGGCCACGCTCTCGCACGAATTGCGGACGCCGCTCACCGCGATTGTCGGCTGGTCGCAAATACTGCTGCGCGGCCGGACGAGCGAAGCCGAAATGTCTCACGGGCTGGAGGCCATCGATCGCAATACCCGCGCGCTGACCAAGCTCGTCGAGGATTTGCTCGACATGAGTTCGATCCTCTCGGGCAAGTTCCGGCTCGAGATGCAGCTGCTAACGCCCCTGCCGATCGTGCAGGCTGCGATCGAAACGATTAAACCGACGGCCGAAGCCAAGCGGATTCACGTGAAGGCGCGGCTTGATCCGCAAACGGGTCGAGTGCGGGGAGACGCGAATCGGCTGCAGCAGATCGTCTGGAACCTGCTGACTAACGCCGTCAAATTTACGCCGGAGGACGGGACTGTGTCGGTGACCCTCGATGAGGTCGATGGGCACGTCCGCATTTGCGTGGCCGACACGGGCCCGGGAATCTCCGCCGACTTTCTCCCCTTTATGTTCGACCGCTTCCGCCAAGCCGACGCGTCGATCCGTCGCAAGCACAGCGGGTTGGGGATTGGCCTGGCGATCGTGAAGCAACTGGCCGAGATGCACGGCGGCGAAGTTTTTGTGCAGAACACCGGCCACGACGGCACGACCTTCGTCGTCACGCTGCCGATGGCCATCAAGCCCGAGCGGAACGGCCAGGACACGCAGGCGGAACAGCCCGACGGTTGCCGAGTATCGTCGAGCAACGGCAAGGTCGACTTGAGCGGGGTGAAGGTGCTGGTCGTGGACGACGAGCCCGATACGTGCCGCGTGATCAAATGGGCGCTGAGCCAATACCGGGCGGACGTCGTGACGGCCACGTCCGCCGCCGAGGCGCTGCCGCTGATCGAAGCCTCGGCGCCCGACATTCTGATCAGCGACATCGGCATGCCGGAGGTCGACGGCTACGAATTTTTGAAGCGGATCCGGTCGTTGCCCAGGGGCCGCGAAATTCCGGCGATCGCACTCACGGCTTTTGCCCGGCCCGAGGACGAAGCGAAGTCGTTGGCCGCCGGCTATTCGGTGCACATCTCCAAGCCCATCACTCCCGACGCCCTGTCCGCCGCCGTCGCCTCACTCGCGGAACGGGCGGCGCATGCCGCGGGGAGCAGCCCGAGCGGATTGGCCAAAGCGCGGCCCTGACGTCGCGCGACGGTTGATTCGCCCTGCGCCGGATCTTCGCCGCCGAGCCTCCGGAGCCGATCAATCCACGTTGCCTTGAGGCAACATGTGGCCCAAACGCATCGTTGTCCCGTCGCTATAACTTGTCGACTGAGTCCACCCGCTCCGATTGACCGCAGAGAGTGACTCGGACGCACGTCCACCGATCGCCACAGCCTGTCACTGCGAAAACGCGGACTAGACTTCCTCTGGTCTGCGGATTTTGCGGCGCGCCGATTGCAGCTCAGGCGTTGATCGAAAGATTCTTCGCTTCTGGCTGCGACTCGGGCGCATCCGCGAGCAGCCCCAGAGGGCGAGGTGCCGATGCGTTCGTTCATGTGGCTCGGTTGCGGCGTTTTGGCCCTCGTGGTTGCGGCACGCGGAGGGTCTCCCGCCACAAAGTCCGCATCAGGCTTGGGGTTGTGGCCCAACTCCGGTGAGGCGGCGAGCGATAGTTCGATTGAGGTGGCCGGCGTGACGCAGTGCGTTCCCGGGCGCCGCGCCAGCATTGCTCCGGTGCCGCTGCATCCCGTGGTGGATGTGAAGGTGGTTCCGGGCGATTACGTTAAGAAGGGCCAATTACTCGTCAAATTGGATGACGACGAAGCACGGGCCGACGTGCGGGCGAAACAAGCGCAGCTCGAAAGCGCCCAGTACTCGGCCGCGGAAGCCCGCCGCTTTCTCACCAAGGCGCGAGCAAAGCAAGCCGTGCTGCCCGAGCAACGACTCCACGAGGCCGAGCTGGCCGTTCGCAAGTCGGAAGCCGACGAGCGCGCGGCGCGGGCCGCCCTGGACTCGTCCGAGGCCGAGCTGGAGCATTTCAGCGTCTCGGCCGTCATCGACGGCGTCGTGAGCTGGCTCGAGGTTTATCCGGGCCTGGTCTCGCGGCCCGGCACGTCGCTCTGGGGCGAAATCGTCGACATCCGCGAGCTCGACGTGCGCTGCGAGGTGACTTCGGAGCAAGCCGACGAAGTGTCGCTCGGCGAACCGGTCGAGCTACGCACGTCTGATGGGAAACGTGCCTTGCCGCTCGGCCACGTGATCTACATTGCTCCGGTTGCCGATCCCAAAACCAAGCAAGTGCCGATTCTGGTGCGAATCCACAACCGCGATCAGCGGGTTCGCTCCGGCATTTCTGTCGCGATGCGATTCGCGCCGCTTGGCGTCGATAGCAAGGCAGGTATCGACAACAAGTTAACGGCGGCCAAAGGCGAGTGACTGGCGTTCCCGCATTTGCCGGAAGGCGAGAGCGCTCCCGTTTCGTGTCGGTGCGTTTGAGCTCTAGTCCAACGGCTGGCTAGCGTTTGCCCACGCGCTCCTTCGCTTCCAGCCGGGCGAGAATCGGACCGAGCGCGCGGGCATCCGCGCCGCTGACCTTTCGGCTCTTGCTCGCATAGGCCAAGAGCGGGGCAATCCGCCCCTCGAGCGCGTCGTCGACGAACGTCCCCACGATTTGAGCCAACAGCGTGGCCCGCGAGACGTTGCATTTATAGCGCAACAAATAGCCGACCTTGCTCCGCTTGAGATAGCCTTTTTGCGTCAGCCGTTCCATCACGGTGAGCACGGTCGTGCGGGCGCGGCCCGTCTTCTGCTCGAAGTGGGCCGTGATGTCGCGAGCCAGGATTGTCCCGCCGTCGGCGACGTGCAGGAGAATGGCCCGTTCCAGGCTACCGAGATTGTGACGCAGATGTGCCATCATTGGGCCTCCGCCGACTACGCGTCTCGCCGCAGCCATTTTTCCCGCAGTCTATTTTTACAGTCGCGCAGGTCAAGAGGCCAGCGGGCGCCCCGACGACACTCGTCGCGCGTGGGTGGCGCTGCTTCGAGAACAGAGGTTGAGGAAGAGAGGTTCAGGAGGAGAGACCAACCGTACCGTCGGTCCCGCAATGTCCTGGCTCAGACTTACGAGAGTCGCCCGAGTGCGTCAAAATGGTGGCATGATCACCACTCAGTTCCGCGGCCGTCAGTGGCTGGCGGCCTTCATGCTGCTTGCGGCCCCAGTCTGCGTGTCTGCCTCGGCGGTCGCCTCCGATATCGAACTTTCGATCGACATCAAAGCGAACGGGCAACATGTCCGCAGCACGCGCACCGAAATCGAACCGTCGCCGCAAAAGCCGCTCGCCCGGCCGGTGTGCCGTCTGAAGTTGCACAAGGACTTCAGCGTCAGTTGGAAGGCGACGAACGGTAGCAAGCGGGAGACATTCAAGGACGTGATGATTCACTGCGTCGTCGTGGCCGAAAACGAGCCTGGACAGCTCAAAGTGCCCTCGCTCAAAGATCCGACGCAGGAGGCGGCCCTGACCATGGACTTCAAACCCGGCAGCAGCGCGTCGGGCAAATTCTCGCTCACGATCGACGAACCGGGAGCCTATTTACTGCGAGTCGAGACTCGCGAAATGCTCGCCACGCACGGCCATGAACACTACGCGGCCATTGATTTGGTGTGCGAATAGCGTTCTCGGCCTACTCGTCGCCGGCTTCCTCGTTGCCGCGACCGGGCGCGGAGCGAACCTGCCCGCATCAATCCGCGGGTAATTGCTGGCCCTAATAGTGAGGCGTCGCCCGTCGCGACGAAGGCCGTCTTCTCGTCGATGGCTCGGTCTCACTCGATAGGCCCCCCCGGCATGGCGATTTCGCTTTCGGTGCCGATTTTTTCTTGATTTGACGAACATATTCGTTATCCTGGGGCGCATACGAACATATTCGTCGACCCCTCCAGGATGCTGCGATGCCCAGAAGTCCGTCGAGCCGGCCGAACGACGTCGAGCTGGCCATTCTCCGCGTGGTCTGGAGCCGCGAGGCCTGCACGGTCCGCGAGGTGCACGACGCCCTGCGGGCCGAGCGCGATACCGGCTACACCAGCACCCTCAAGATGATGCAGGTGATGTGTGAAAAGGGGCTGCTCAAGCGAGACGATTCCCAGCGGCCCCAGGTCTATCGGCCGGCCATCCCCCAAGAGCAGACACAGAAAAAAATTGTCCGCGATCTCGTCAAGACCGTGTTTGGCGGCTCGGCCCGCAAGCTTGTCATGCAGGCCGTGCAATCGCACAAAATCAGTCGCCAGGAACTGAAGGAAATCCGCAACTTGCTGGATCAGCTCGAGGAGGACCAGAGATGAACTCGCTGCGGACTCTCGTCGACTCGCCGGTGATTGAGCGTTTGGGTTGGACGTTGTTGCACTCGGTCTGGCAGGGGCTGGCGGTGGCGATCGTGCTCGCGCTGTGTTTGCCGCTGCTGCGACGGCGCGGTGCGCGGGCGTCGTACGGGGCTTGCTGCGGTGCCCTGCTGCTCAGCGTGTTTTTGCCGGCGATGACGTACTGTCTGCTGCCCGAACCGCAAAGGCCCGTGACCATGCCCGGCGCGTCGGCGCCCGAACGAAGTCAGCCGGTCGCATCGGAGCCGACGCCGGCGGCGCGTCCGATCCCGAGCATGGCCATTGCACCGCTGGATGATTTTGCCAGAGACGGCTTCGATCGCGCACCGAAGGAACAGTCCCGCACCGCACCATCCGCGGGTCAGCAGGCGTCGATCGCGCAACCTGCGAAGAGCGTCTCTTCCCCGAAGACGTCCCCCGCACAGGCGTCCTCGCCGCCCGCGTCCGTTCCGGCCGCATCATGGATCGATCGCGGCGCCGCACTCGCGCACAGACTTCGCAATCGACTGTCGCAATGGATGGCTTGGATCGTTCTGGTCTGGAGCGTGGGAGTGTTGGGACTGTCGCTTTGGAACGTGGGAGGCTGGTTCGCGGCACGTCGGCTCAAAAAGAGCGGAACCATTCCTGCCCCGGTCGCGATCCAACGAGCCGCAGTCCGCATCGCCGAGCAACTTGGCCTCACACGCGGCGTGCGGCTGTTGCAGTCAGCCCTCGTCGATTCGCCGGTGGTAATCGGCGCGCTCAAGCCCGTGATCCTCCTGCCGGCGAGCCTGGTCACGGAGATTCCGACCGATCAGCTCGAATCGCTCTTGGCCCACGAGCTCGCTCATGTGCTGCGGCACGACTACCTCGTCAACCTGATCCAATCCGCGATCGAGACGCTGCTCTTCTATCATCCGGCCGTCTGGTGGATTTCGGCCCAGGTGCGAGCCGAGCGCGAGAACTGTTGCGACGACCTGGCGCTCGCCGTCGCCTCCGATCGGGCCGTTTACGTGCGGGCGCTGGCCAGCGTCGCGGGTGCGCGCCCTTCGCGAGTCGTGCCTGCCGCGTCCGGCGGCCGACTGATCGTGCGCCTGCAGCGAATCCTGGGGGTCGTCGATCCAGTGGCCGCGCATCCGTCGCGCTGGCTGACCGGCGTGGCGATTCTCTCGCTGTGCGGGGCGGCGATCGCATTCTTCGCTCTTAGTTCTCATCCCGTGAAGGCGCAGGCTCCCGCGCCGCAGGAGCAGAAGAAGCCGGACTCGAATTCGGGGCAGTCGAAAGCCCCGCAACAAAAAGTTCCGCAGCCCAAACCCGAAGCCGGGAAGAACGAGAGGGTCAAGCCGCGGATCCCGGCAAAGTCGCCCCAGGCGCCGGTCCCCGCGTCCGCCGCCGCACCGCCGGAAGCATTTAAGGAGCCGCAATTCCCGACGAAGGGGCAGATGCAGATTCGGGTCATCGATGCGGCGGGAAAGCCGATCCCCCAGGCCTTCATCCAGACTTCCATCTGGACCGAAGAAAAAAACTTCCGCGCGAATCGGAATTACAAATGCGATTCGCAGGGCGTCACCACGATCGTCTTGCCAAAAACTTTGTCGATTCTGCGGATCTGGACTTCAAAGCGCGGCTATGTTGGAGAGTTCCAGAATTTCCAGACCAATACGCGCGTCCACGAGTTGAAGATCCCGGACGAATTTGTCGTCCGTCTCTCCAAAGGAGCGAGCCTTCGCGGCATCGTGAAGAACGAAAAAGGGGAGCCGGTTCAGGGCGCCCGGATCGAATGGGAATGGCCGGCCAACGAATTGGTGCAGAGCGATGCCCAGGGGCGCTGGCAGGTCGACGACGTGCGGCCTGGCAACAAATACGAGGTGAAAGCGATTCACCCGGACTACGTCGGCAACGAAGTCGGCGGCGGATGGAGCAGCCAAAAGGTCACTGCAGCGGTGGGAATCACCGAAGTGCCGGCAATCATCCTGCGTCGCGGGATTCGCGCCCTGGTGAGGGTGACCGATCCTTCGGGCAAGCCGGTTCAAGGCGCGCCCGTGATCTGGGGAGACAATCCGTATTTTCGGGCGCGCGACACAGCCGCGCTCACCGATGCGAAAGGCTTTTGCAGTTTGCCGGCGTTTCCCGACGGGCCGATGCGAATCAGCGTGGTGCTCAAAGACTGGATGCCCGATTCGCGAGAGGTCAACATCGCGCCGAACATGCGTCCGGTCGATTTTCAACTGCGACCCGGCAGGAAACTGCGGATTCGGTTCGTCGACCGGGCTGGCGCTCCCCTCCCTGGCGTTTTCGTTTCAATCGAACGCTGGCGCGGCGTTCGCAACCTCGCGTCGAACGTGAACGGCGTCGTGAAGTTCAAGATCCCGAACACCTCTGACAAGCAGGGGATCTTCGAGTGGGATTGGGCGCCCGACGATGCCGTCAACTACGGCTTCGGCATCGAGGGTTTCGCCGACATGGAGCAGGCGCTGACCGCCGACGGCCGGGAGCACGTCGTCACCTTCAACCGCGAGTTGCACATTTCGGGACGCGTACGCGACGCGGTCACGGGGCGCAATATCGAAAAGTTCGTCGTTGTGCCCGTCATCCATTTTCGGCCCGATTTTCCGGACCTCGATCGCCGCCAATCGCGGCAGGGGAAAGCGGGCACTTTCGCGATGGCGTTCGACCGCACCGATATCGAGCACGGCGTCCAGATCGAGGCGCCCGGCTACAAGACGTACCGCACGAGCGAGCGCTATCCCATCGGCGGCCCGGACCGCGTCCTCGACATCCGATTACGGCCCGCGCCGCATTACACCGGACGGGTCCTCGGCCCCGACGGTCGGCCCGTTCAAGGAGTCCGCGTTGCCCTTTCGTCGCGCTTGGAGCAACTCGACGGAGACATCTTCAACGAGCGCGCCTTCAACAAGCCGAAAAAAGACGAAGACGACGACAACGACGACTCAAACAAACGTGGGACGTCTGGCCGCAACGGCGCCTTTGAGATCGCTTCGCAACTGGAACCGTATGTGTTGGTCATCGTCACGCGCGAAGGCTTCGCCGAAGTCAATCGGCGGGCGGACCAGCTTCCGGGCGAGATTCGCCTCCAGCGCTGGGCGTCGCTCACTGGGCGACTCGTGCAGTCGGGAAAGCCAGTCGCCGATTGCGACATCGTTCTCCGCCCCATTCGTCCGATGGGCGGGGATGAGCCTCACAATTTCTCGCAATTGACCGCGAAGACCGCAGCCGACGGCTCGTTCGCGTTTCCGCGAGTTCCACCCGTGCCGTGCAGCGTCGAAGGCTTTCTGCATTGGAGCGTCAAGTCGCCACTGACGGCCAGCCGATCCGTGCCGTTGCATCCTGCCCCTGGTGAAGATGTCCATGTCGAACTTGGAGCAGGCGGAATCGAGGTGACCGGCCAGTTGGTCGCCGAGAATCAGCCCGCCGGATTCGACTATCACTTCGGCCTCAACTATCTCGTGGCGCGGCGGCCGGGGATCGAACCGCCGGAATTTCTTGCCGGAAAAGGATTCGATTGGAAGCGCGGCTGGAACGACTCTTGGCTGCACTCGTCCGAAGGTGGGGCTTACCTCAACACGCTGCATCAGTGGTTCGTCAAACCCGAGCCGGACGGTCGATTCCACATCTCGGGAGTCGAGCCGGGCACGTATGACTTCGCCGTCAACCTCTACGGGACGACGGAAGGATGCCTGGTGCATCCGATCGCGACGGGGGTCGTGCACTTCACCGTCAAACCGGGTGAAAAACAGCTCGACTTGGGCAAAGTTTCGATCCCCTCGTTCACGCTGCCAAAAGTCGGCGACGTTGCCGCCGACTTCGAGTTTGCCGCACTCGACGGCACCAAATCTCATCTCGCGGCGTTGCGGGGAAAATACGTCTTGATCGATTTCTGGGCGACATGGTGCGGCCCATGTGTCGCGAAGCTCGATGAGATCGAGCGCTTGCGAAAAGAATTCCGCGCGGACAAGGAGCTAGTCGTCGTCGGAGCCAATCTCGATTCGGATCCGGAACGGACCCGCGAATTCCTCAAATCGAAACCACTCCCGTGGCAGCACGCCTTGCTGGGCGACTGGGCCAATACCGACGTGCCGCGGCGTTACGCGATTTCAAGCGTGCCGGCCTGCGTGTTGATCGATCCGCAAGGCCGCATCCTCGCGACCGAGTACTCGCTCGAGTCGCTCGAAGGAAAGTTGAAAGATCTCTCCAAAAAGCCGATCACGTCCCCGACCAAGACCGAAAAGCCGCAGGCGCAGAAATCCACGCAGACAATGCAAATGGCGGCGGCCGATCCCAAAGCGGCCAAGGCCGACTCTCAGGCGTCCAAAGCAGCCGAGCGCTGGACGCTGCGCACCCACGGTCAAATGCGGGTCGAAGTCGTCGATGATGCCGGCAAGCCGCTGGCGGACGCCGTTGTGGCAGTCGATGTGGGGACGGTCGACGACTTGGAGAAGAAACGCTCCTACGAGTGCGATGCGCACGGACGGGCCACTGTTGAATTGCCAAAAACCGTTTCCTTTGTCCGCCTCTCCACGTCCAGGCCGGGTTTTTGTGCCGAACAAAAAGGCTTTTGGCCCAAGAATCGAACCGATCACTCGTTCATCGCGGACGAACATCGACTTCGGCTCGTCCGCCCGATCACGATTGGCGGAATCGTGAAGGGCGACGAGGGGCGGATGATTGCCGGCGCGCGACTGCGATTCTTCGATTCGGGCGCCTTCCGAAACATCGACGCAATTTCCGACGCGAAAGGGCACTGGCGTCTCGACGCGCGCCCCGATCAAGGCACGCAGCTCAATAGCGTGACGCATCCCGACTATCTCGGCAATTACCTATGGAACGCGCACTCAGCGCAGCAAAACGTGACCTTTGACGCGCTCCGGTCGCAGAAATCCGTGGTGGTGATGCGCAAGGGCGTTTCCGTCCGTGGCCGAGTCACTGACGCCGGCGGAAAGCCGGTCCCCGACGCGGTTGTCTTTTGGGGACCGGGCGGAAGAAACATGGGTTCGGAAGAGTGTCGCACCGACCAGGCCGGACAGTTCCGGTTTCAAGTCGCGACAACCGGGCCGCAAAAGGTCGCCGTCGTCGCCAAAGGCTGGATGCCGGACCAGAAGGCAATTCTGGTCTCGCCCACAATGCCAACCGTCGATTTTCAGTTAAGAGCCGGCAGGAAACTTCGATTGCGAATCGTCGACCGCTCCGGCGCGCCGGTCCCCGGCGTCTTGACGACGGTCGAAACCTGGCGCGGCGCCTACTTGATCGACAACCGTCCCTCCTATGGTCCCGATGCCGTCGACATTCCGTCACGCACCGACAAAGACGGCCGGCTCGAATGGGATTCGGCACCGGACGACCCTGTGACTTTCAGCCTCGGGAAGCAGGGCTATGCGAATACCGAAGTGACGGTCACGGCCGACGGGAGCGAGCAGACGCGGGCCATCACTCCGTCGTTGCACATTTCGGGCAGCGTCGTCGACGCGAAGACCGGACGACCGATCGATCATTTCCAAGTCATCCCGATCCAGTATCCGACTCCCGAAATCCCAACTCTGTTGCGAGGCGACGGCTGGGGGGGCGGCACCCGAGAGGTCCAATTCCTCGGGGGAGGGCGATTTGACACGCAGTGCGGGCGCGCGGACGTCGAACATGGTGTCCAGATCGAAGCACGCGGGTACAAGACCTTCCGAGATCCCCACCGATACCGCATTGGCGACCCGAATCCCGAGCTGGCCGTGCGCCTTGAGCCGAGCGATCGATTCCGCGGACGCATTGTGGACTCGGGCGGCCAACCTGTGCCGGAAGCGAGGATCCTGGTGCAGACGTGGTCCGAGGGAGGATTTTCGATGGATCTCTCGTCTTTGACTACGTCCCGAAACCTCTATCACACAATCGACGTCGATAACGACGGTGCGTTCGAAATCCCCGTGCCGATTGAGACGTACGTTCTCCAAGTCGTCGCGCCAAACGGTTATGCCGAGGTCGAGCGTACGGCAACCGAATTGCCGGGAGAACTTCGCATCAAGCCGTGGGCCCGCCTGACGGGGCGCCTGCTGCAATCGGGGAAATCCGTGGCAAGCGTACCGCTCATCGTCGAACCAATCAGGGTCCACGCAACGGGCCTTCCTCGCGCCTACGCGATCCGGCGGGGCGTGACGAAAGTGGATGGTTCGTTCGTCATCGATCGCGTGCCGCCGATCCCGTCCTCCATCCAGGCGCAGCTGCATTTTGCAACGCCTTCGCCGCTCAAATCGTCACAATCGGTGCCGCTGCAATTGAAGCCGGGCGAAACCATCGACCTCACGCTGGGCGGCAACGGCAGCGAGATCACCGGACAGCTTGTGGCCGAAAACCAACCCACCAATTTCGATTATCACTTCGCGATCAACTACCTCGTCGCGAAGCGGCCCGGGATCGAACCGCCCAAGACTTTGACCGGAAAAGATTTTGATTGGAAGCGAGGCTGGAGCGACGCCTGGCGCGCGACCGCGGAGGGACAGACGTATCTCAAAACGCTCGAGCACTGGTTCGTGAAGCCCGAGCCGGACGGACGCTTTTCGATCTCGGGAGTTCCGCCGGGCGAGTATGATTTCGGCGTGGCGTTATTCGGCGCGACCGAGGGGTGCCTGGTCCATCCGGTTGCTTCCCGCGTCGTTCACGTCTCAGTGAAACCAGGACAGAAGCAGCTCGCTCTGGGCAAGTTATCGATTCCGTCGCTCACTCCCCCGAAGGTCGGCGACCTGGCCGGCGCGTTCGAGTTCGAGACGCCCAACGGCACCAAGACCAGCGTGGCCGCCTTCCGCGGCAGCTACGTGCTGATCGACTTTTGGGCGACCTGGTGCGGCCCGTGCGTGGCAAAGCTCGATACGGTCGAACATCTGCGGCACCAATTTGTCGGAGATCACCCGCTCTTCGTCATCGGCGCGAATCTCGATGCCGACACGGCAACGGCACGCAACTTCCTCAAATCCAAACCGCTCCCCTGGCAGCACGCCCTCTTGGGGGACTGGGCGAACACCGATGTGCCGCGTCGCTACGCAGTCTCGAACGTCCCCGCCTACGTGCTGATCGATCCCGCAGGCCGCATCCTGGCGAGCGAGTATTCGCTCGAGGCAATCGAGTCGAAGCTCAAAACTCTCGCCGACAAACCGGGCAGTCCCCCGGCGAAGGCCGGCAAGCCGCAGACGAGTCTCTCGCCAAAGCCGACTCCGGTGGCGGGTCGCGGAATCCAAGCCGCCTTGAGTCGGCTCTAAAGCTCGAAAAGCTTTCGAGCGTCCTGGATTGCGGAGTCGCCGCCACGTGCCGGTGGCCATCGCGAACCCCCACTCAGTTCGCCGTGTCGCCTCGGGAATCGGTATTATTCCCGGCGGAGTGACTCATGAATGCCAGCGGCGGCGATTGGTTTGAGTCGGAGGCGTTTTGGGAGCGGTTTTATCCGTTCATGTTCGCCGAGGCGCAGTTTGCGCTGGCGGCGGAGAATGTGCCCAAGATCGTCGCTCTTTCGGGAGTTGGCGGCGGCAGCCTGCTCGACTTGGCGTGTGGGCCGGGGCGTTATGTCGTGCCGTTTGCGCAGGCCGGCTTTCGCGTGACGGGGGTCGACCGGACCCGGTGTTTGCTCGACCGGGGACGCGAGCGTGCGACGCAGGCCGGCGTGAACCCGGAGTGGGTCGAGGCGGACATGCGCGAGTTCGTGCGGCCGTCGGCTTTCGACCTGGCGATTAACGTCTTCACGTCGTTTGGCTATTTCGACGATCCGGCCGAGAATCGCCGGGTGCTGGAGAATATTTTCGCCAGCCTCAAGCCGGGCGGGACGTTCGTGTTTGAGGCCGTCGGCAAGGAAATCCTCGCGGGGAAGTTTCAGCCGACGCAGGCTGAGACGCTGGCCGACGGCACGGTGATGATCCAGCGCCGGACGGTGATCGACGACTGGTCGCGGATCGACGTCGAGTGGATTTTGCTCAACGAAGGGCGGGCATCGAGCTACCGCCTGCGTCACTGGATTTACTCCGGTCGCGAAATCCTCGATTTGTTCGCCAACGTCGGCTTCACTGGCGTCGTACTCTACGGCGGACTGGACGGGTCGCCGTACGGCCCGCAGGCGCGACGGCTGGCGGCCGTGGCCAAGAAGCCCCACGCCTAGGCCCCGCCCGGTCTCCGGCCCCTGGCGGCGTGTGCCGCGCTCCTCTTGTATGATTGGTGGAGACCTCGCTGCGCGGCCGAGAGATTTCCCGCCTGGAAATCCCCGGTTGGGCGGCATTCTTCCGACCGCGGGCAGGGCCGACTGAATGAAAGCAATCGCCTGGCTGATCGTTGCCGGAATCGGCATCGGCCTTGCGGTCTGGACCTATCGAGCGGAACGCCCGAGCGAATTCACGCCAATTTCGTCCGGCGTGATCGTCGCGGCCCGCTCGTCCGCGCAGCGGTTCGACCAGCCGGTTCCCTTTCCGACAGCCAAGGCGCGGGTGCTGTCGCTTCCCGTGATGGGAATCTCCGCCATGCTCGGCATGTCGTCGGGAGGCGGAGGCGACTCGGGTCGCGGCCTGCGGTTCCAGCTTTCGGAAAAGCTGATTCAGGTGTCGCTGCCCGACGCGGGGATTCGCGAAAGCAGCCTGGCGTGGGGCAAGCTGCCGCGGATGGAGCGGAACGAAGTTCTTGCCGGCGCGGAGGCCGCTCATCAGGACCGCTTCGAGATCGACGGGACGGAGTACAAGATCACCGGCGGGCTCGCGCGCGAAGCGGGGCTGTTCACGCGCTGCTACGTGCTGCCGGAGGCCGATCGCACGGGCGAGCACGGCGACGAGGGGAACTCGAGCTTTCGGGCCGCGCTCTTGATCCCGATGGATGCCTGGCAACTCGCCAAGCGAGAGACGAATGAGCAACTCAACGGGCTGTTTCCCGCCAAAGAGTTCGATCGCGTTTCGTGCGTGCCCAGCACGTCGCCGCGGGCCTTTTCGCTGATCCTCTTGGGCCAGGGGCTGTTGCTGTTGGGAGGCTCGGGCTTCTTGATCGCAGTTTACGCGGCTGCCGCGTCCCGCGTTCGCTGGTCCGTGCTCCGCGATCCGCTCGTCGCGCTCTCCACGCATCGGCGGCTCAACTGGGGAGTGCACCTCAGTTATTTCGGGCTTTATTTAGTCACGGCGTGCCTGGTCTACCGCACGCCCGATGTTCACAACGCAATGCAGGCGATCGTGCAAGGTCAACTGCGGCAGGGAGGCGGACTGCTGCAGTATGCGGCGAGCGCCTACTCGACGGGCAATATTGCCTGGGCCGCGCTCGTCACGTTTTCCATCAATTTCGTCGTCGGTTCGCTCGTCTTCCTGACGCTGCCTTCGTGCGTCGTTCCGGGGAGCGGGGTAATCCTGGCCGTGTTCCGAGCGATCTCCTGGGGACTGTTGTTGGGACCGGCCACCTGGCAGCAGGCGCTCGTCATGCTGCCCCACTCGGGCACCCTCCTGCTCGAGGGGGAGGGATACATCCTTGCCACGTTTTTCGGACTGATGATGGCGCAGCTGGTTTTTCACCGCGATTCAACGGCAAGCGTGCGCTCGAACTATACTCAAGGCATCCTGCTCAATTTGAGGGGCAGCGTTTTAGTGGCGCTCGTGCTGGCCGTGGCGGCAATTTACGAGTCGACCGAAGTGATTTGGATGATGAAACACTTGGGGACCGGCTGACCGCACCGCGATTTGCGAAAGGGTCTCAATGCTGGAGAATCGGAGCCTCAGCATCCTGGAGGAGCCGCTGGCACCGCCTTGGTTTGGCCGGTGCCCGACTTGCCGTCGCTGGTTCGTTTTCCGGCAGGTCAGGCAGCACTCCGATTCGCTCTCGCGGACTGTGCAGATGTGGCGCTGCCAGCGCTGTGGTTACGAAGAAACGTTCGCCGACCAGCATCCTCCTCACGCGATTTAGAATCAACGCTTAGCGAGACAACTACGGTGTGCGGCATCGCGGGAGTGGCTTGGACGGCGGACGCGGAACCGGCGTCGCCCGACGTCGTTTGGCGGATGACCGACGTCTTGTCGCACCGCGGCCCGGACGATGCCGCCGTCTATCATTCCGCAGCCGGCCGGCGCCTGGCGCGCGGCGAGCCGCTGCCGGATGGTCAGGCTGCGGCGGGAAAGGCCGGTGCCGCGCTCGGTTTCCGGCGGCTGGCGATCATCGATCTGGTCACGGGCCTGCAGCCGCTCTCGAACGAAGATGAAACGGTGTGGATCTCCTTCAACGGCGAGATCTACAACTACCAGGAACTACGGCCCGATCTCGAGGCGCGGGGCCATCGCTTTCGCACCAACGGCGACACCGAAACGATCGTCCATCTCTATGAGGAATACGGGCCGCAGTGCGTCGAGCGGCTCCGCGGGATGTTCGCGCTGGCCATCTGGGACGCCCGGCGACAACGGCTGTTTCTCGCCCGCGATCGACTCGGAAAAAAGCCGCTCTTCTATCGGCACGACGGCGCCCGCCTGCTCTTCGGCAGCGAGCTCAAGGCCTTGCTGCAGTTTCCGGGCGTGCCGCGGGAAGTCGATCCGGCGGCCCTCGACGCCTATCTGACCTATCAGTACGTGCCGCACCCCGAGTGCATTTTGCGGGGCTATCACAAGCTGCCGCCGGCGCATTGGGCCGTTTATGAGAAGGGCCAGCTGCAAGTCGAGCGGTATTGGGCTCCTCCCTTCAGTGCTCCTGTCTCTCACGTGAACGGCAACGGCGATTGGGCTTACCGCAAGAAGTCTTACGAGTATTGGCAGCGCGAGCTGCGCGAGACACTCACCGAGGCCGTTCGCCTGCGACTTCGCAGCGACGTGCCGCTGGGAGCGTTTTTGTCGGGGGGCATCGATTCGACGATCATCTCGGGCTTGATGCAACGGCTCTCCAGCCAGCCGATTCACACGTTCTCGATCGGCTTTCCGGTCAAGAAATTCGATGAAACGTCCTACGCCCGCGAGGCGGCGGCCTTCCTGGGCACGCAGCATCACGAGCAGATCGTCGAGCCGCACGCCCTGTCGATCCTCCCCAAGCTCATCTGGCATTACGACGAGCCGTTCGCCGACAGCTCGGCCATTCCGATGATGTATTTGTCGGAAATGACGCGACGCGAAGTGACGGTCGCCCTCTCCGGCGACGGCGGGGACGAGCTGTTTTGCGGCTACGACCGCTATCGGGCCGTGCGGATCGCGGAGCGAACCGATCGTCTGCCGGGCTGGGTCAAGCGATTCCTCTCGGCCCCGCTGTGGCAGCGGTTCCCGAGTTCCGTGGAGCAAAAATCGTTTCGCCGTCGCGTGAAGCGGCTGCTGGCCGAACTGTCGAAACCGCCCGAGCGGCGTTACCTGCGATGGATCAACATTTTTGACGAAGGCCGCCGCCACGCGCTTTACACCGACGAGTTCGCTGCCCGGCTGGGAACGGTCGACTCGGCCGACTTTCTGCTCAACGCCTACCGCGAATGCCCCGATCGCGACTTCATCACGCGGACAATGTGCGCCGACGTGCTGACCTACCTCCCCTGCGACATCCTCACGAAGGTCGACATCGCCACGATGGCCTACTCGCTCGAGGGGCGCTGCCCGTTCCTTGACACGCAGGTGGCCGAGCTGGCCGCCCGCATGCCGATTGAGCTCAAGCAGACCGCGACGGGCGGTAAGCGGATCCTGATCGACACGTTCCGCGACCTGTTGCCGCCATCGATTCAAAACCGCGCGAAGATGGGCTTCGGCGTGCCGCTGGATAGCTGGTTCCGGGGCGAGCTGCGACCGCTGCTGCACGACACGCTGCTCGATTCGCGGAGCCTCTCGCGCGGATTCTTTAAGCCCGAGAGCGTTCGCCGGCTGGTCCAAGAGCACGACGAGCGACGCTGGGACCACAGCTATCGGCTCTGGGCTTTGTTGTGCTTCGAACTGTGGCAGCGGACGTGGATCGACTCGGCCGCACCGCCCACGGCGCCGATTGGCGACATAGTCAACGTGCCCGCAGTGGCCGTCTGATCTGGGTGGCGGGGGCGCTCCGCCTTGCGGAAGCCCCCGTCGGCATCGCGCACTCCGGGGCTTCCGCAAGGCGGAGCGCCCCGGCCACCCCCACGTCGGGTCACGTCTTGTTATCGGTCGCGCGAGGCTGCCATCCGCCCCATCCGTCCGCTTTTGTAGTCGTCGATCGTCCGGCGGATTTCTTCCTGCGTCCGCGTCTTACCAGCGTTCCAGATGGTGTCCATGAACTCATGATGTCCGATCCGGCTCACTCCACGCGCGATCGCGGCCATGATGGCCAACCAATCACCGTGCTTCAAAGCGTGCGACGGAATCCAGAGGCCAGGCAACGCCGTGCTCATAATCAGCTCGTTGTCGGCAGTTGTAATGACCGAGAACTTGCCGTCGACCAGACGATTCCAGATCCACTCAATTGGCTCCGTCAGGCGGACGGCGACGTACTCGATCACTTGGGCGCGCTCGAAGCATTCGCGCCGATGTTCGTAGTCGAGCAGGTCGTTTCCCGGGAAAACGTCCAGGACAAAATTGGGCGGTCCCTTGAAAACGTCATATGACGGCTCGGGGTCGCATTGCTTGAGCGGACCGTGGTTGACCTGTACGACGATGCCGGGACAGAGCTGGGTGCCGTCATTCAATTGGACCGTCGCGTGGACGCAACAGTACAAGCCGGGCGAGAACAGCCGGTAGTAGTTGATGCACGTTGCAAGATCGGTCAACAGCGCGGATTGGCCAACATCGAGTTCAAGGGACATAACGGCACCTCTTGGGGCGGGATGACGAGCTTACCGGAACCGTGCCTGACACCTTTTCCTCTCTGCTAAGCGTGGCGGGGACGCTCCGCCTTGCGGAAGCCCCGTTTGCCTGTTTGCAATCGCGCCGCTGACCTTCGGCAAAGTCCCGGGGTTTCCGCAAGCGGAGCGCCTGGGCCACCCCACCAGATTACGATTGAAGGGGGACCGAGCAGGAGCCCGTTCACCGGACGGTTGGGCCCTTCCCCTGGCGTTGAAATATCCGCGGGCGTTGTTAGAGTATCGAACTGAAACAGTCGAGGTATCAAATTCGGACCGAAAGTGCTCTTTGTCGGGCTTTTCCGTCAGGTTCAGACGTTGAATTTTGGACGGAAAGCATTCTGCAGCAGCGAGTTGGGATCGCAGCATGAAGATGACTGAGGATCGGAAGACCGAGCTGATTCGCCAATATCAGCGGACCGAGGCGGACACCGGGTCTCCGGAAGTACAGATTGCCGTTTTGACCGAGCGCATCTCCAACTTGACCGAGCACTTGCAGACCCATCAAAAGGATCACGCGAGCCGGCGAGGCCTGCTGATGCAGGTCCATAAGCGTAAGCGCCTGCTTGAGTACCTGCGACGGACGGATCCCGAACGATTCCGCGACATCAAGAATAAGCTTTCGATCCGGAAGTAGTTCGTCGCTTGGTTTCGTGTCACGTATTTCGAGCCTGGCGCATGGTGCGCAGCGGCTTGAAATCAGGTCACTCGCATTTCGGCAGACCTGCAATCGGGCAGGTTGTTCTGCTCGGCGGCTCGCGCGAGTCGCGGCGAGGTCGGCCGGTTCGTGGTCCGCGCTGCGGGGTTGCCGCAGAGGGCGGCGCGCACGAGATCCAAGCGCCTAGAGTCATTGAGGAAAATATTTGTGAAAGTCACTGTTGAACGTGAAATCGGGGGTCGCACCTTTAGTTTGACAACCGGCGAAATCGCCAAGCAGGCCAGCGGGGCCGTGCTGGTGCAATTGGGAGAAACGGTCGTCTTTGTCGCCGCCCAATCAGGGCCTCCCCGTCCGGGCATCGATTTCTTCCCGCTCACCGTCGATTACCGCGAGCGGCTGGCTGCCGCCGGCCGCTTTCCGGGCGGCTTCCTCAAACGCGAAGGCCGGCCGACGACCCGCGAAATCCTGACCAGCCGGCTCACCGACCGGCCGCTGCGTCCGCTCTTCCCGGAAGGCTTCAACGACGAGGTGCAGATCCAGGGGCAATGCATCGCGTGCGACCCGGAGAACGATCCGGACGTGCTCTCCGTCACCGGGGCCAGTGCTGCCCTGTGCGTGTCGAACATTCCCTTCAACAATCCGATCGCCGCCGTCCGCGTCGGCCAGGTGGACGGACGCTGGATTATCTTTCCGACGCAGGAAGAGCTCAAGACGAGCACGCTCGACCTGATCGTCGCCGGCAGCAAAGACTCGGTGCTGATGATCGAAGGCTTCGGGCAGGAGATTCCCGAAGACAAGATGGTCGAAGCCATCATGTTCGGGCACCGCGAAATCGTGAAGCTGTGCGAGCTGCAGGATGAACTCGTGTCGAAGGCTGGCGTCAAGCCGACCGTCTTCGAGGCGCCGGCCGCTAATCCGTTCGTCGCGATCCTGGAAAGCCGCGCGCTCGACAAGCTGAAGGCCCTCAAGCAGAACCCCAGCAAGGCCGAACGGCACTCGGCGACGGACGAGCTCAAGGCAGCCCTGGCGAAGGAATTGTTCCCCGAGGGGGCCGACGTCGACGCCGAGGGCCGCACCAAGCTGCAATTCAACGTCGCCTTCTACGACATCGAAGGCAAGGCTGTCCGCGGCCTGCTGCTCGAGGGCAAACGCCTCGACGGCCGGGCGACCGATGAGCTCCGCAACGTCAGCTGCGAAGTGGGCGTGCTGCCGCGCGTGCACGGGTCGGCCCTGTTCACCCGCGGCGAAACGCAGTCGCTGGCGACCGTCGCCCTGGGCACTCCTCGCGATAAACAGCGGGTCGACGGCCTCTTCGGCGAAGTCTCCAACCGCTTCATGCTGCACTACTACTTCCCCTCCTATTCGGTGGGCGAAGTGCGGCCGATTCGCGGGCCGGGACGGCGTGAAATTGGCCACGGCTGCCTGGCGGAACGCTCCGTCGAGCGGATCATCCCGGCCGAGGAGCGCTTCCCCTACACGATCCGCATCATCTCCGATATCACCGAGTCCAACGGCTCCAGCTCGATGGCGAGCGTCTGCAGTGCCACCCTCTCGATGATGGACGCCGGCGTGCCGATCGTGCAGCCGGTGGCCGGCGTGTCGATCGGCCTGGTCAAAGAGTCGGACGACCGCTTCACCCTACTGACCGACATCATGGGTGACGAGGACCACTTCGGCGACATGGACTTCAAGGTCGCCGGCACTCAGCGTGGGGTGACGGGCATTCAGCTCGACCTCAAGATCGACGGCATCAGCGAGAAAATCATCCGCGAGACGCTGCAGCAGGCACACACGGCCCGCCGCGAGCTGTTGCGGACGATGCTCGGCGTGATCCGCAAGCCGCGGGGCGACATTTCTCCGTACGCACCGCGGCTCACGCAGATCAAGATCGATCCGGAAAAGATCGGTCTCTTGATCGGGCCGGGCGGCAAGACGATCCGCAGCATCCAGGAAGCATCGAAAGTCACGATCGACGTGCAGGACGACGGCACGGTGACCGTGGCCGGCCTGAACGGCCCGTCGGTCGAGGAGGCCCTGGCGACCATCGAGGCTCTGACCGAGGAAATCAAGGTCGGACGCATCTACGAAGGGACCGTCAGCTCAGTGAAGGACTTCGGCGCCTTCATCGAGATTGCTCCCGGCAAGGACGGCCTGTGCCACATCAGCGAGCTGTCGGACGGTTACGTCAAGAACGTCACCGACGTTTGCCGCGTCGGCGACAAGTTGTCGGTGAAAGTCATCGCGGTCGACGATCAGAATCGGGTCAAGCTGTCGCGGAAGGCCGTCCTGGCCGAGGCCGCAGCCCGTGCCGGCGGCAATGGTGACGGCGACGCCGAGGGCGATCGGGCGAATTAAGCGGCCGTCGATCGTAAGACCGCCGGGGTGGTTTCTGGAACCGATGGCGGACTCCTCCAGCTCGAACGATCAAGTCTTGGCGCACGAGCCGATCGGCGAAGGTCCGGATCCGTCCGGGCCTTCCGCCGCGGGCGCGCCGACCGATTCGGACCCGGACTCGCGCGCGGACTCTGCCGGGGCCGGGGGCGGCCAGCTTCGCCGGCAATTTGAAGAGGTCGCCGCGCTCGCTGGCGGCCTCGCTCACGAAATTCGCAATCCGCTCTCCACGATGGGCATGCTGCTGGAATTGATGGCCGAGGATCTGTCGGCCGCGGAAACTCCCCGCGACCGCCGTATCCTCACGCAGCTCAAAACGCTGCAGCGCGAATGCCAGCATCTGGAGGACATCCTCAACGCGTTTCTGCAGTTCGCCCGCGTGGGCGAGGTGGACCTGGTCGAGTCGGACGTCAACCAGCTCGTCCGCGACTTCATCGAGTTCTACAAGGCCGAGGCCCACGACCACGGCATCGAAATCAGTCCGCACCTGGCGTCCGATTTGCCCCCCGTGCGGGCCGACCGTGCCCTGTTCCGCCAAATGCTGCTGAATCTCGCGCTGAACGCGCAGCAGGCGATGCCCGACGGCGGCATTATGGAGCTGCAGACGAGCGTGAGCGACGGCTGGATTCAACTGGCCCTCATCGACAACGGCATCGGCATGGACGAGGCGACGCAGGCCCGGCTGTTCGACGTCTTCTTCTCCACGCGGGTGGGAGGCAGCGGGCTCGGCTTGCCGACCGTTCGTAAAATTGTCGAAGCGCACCTGGGACGCGTCGCCTGTCAAAGCGAGCCGGGACGGGGAACCCGGTTTGTGATCTCGCTTCCCCCGGCCCAGCCATGACGACCGCCAAGAAAACCGACACGGTCACCATCGACTCGACGAAAATCGACGGCGCGAAAGCCGACTCCAAGGGCGGCGACCCGGGCGATCTGTCCGGCATTCCGATCCGCGTGCTGATCGTGGACGACGACGAGGCCCACGCCCAGGCCGTCGCGGAAAGTCTTAAGCGGATCAACTGCGACTGCGCGGTGGCGACCTCGGGCGTCGGCGGCATCGCGCTCATCGAGAGCGAGAACGACTTCGACGTCGTCGTCACCGACATGAAGATGGACGAAGTCGACGGCCTGGAAATTCTCCGCAAGAGCAAGGAGGAGCTGCCCGACGCGGAGGTAATCGTCGTCACCGGGCACGGCTCGATCACGTCGGCCGTCACGGCCATGCAGCACGGCGCCAACACGTATCTTTCCAAGCCGCTCGACATCAACGAGCTGCGGGCGGCCGTGCAAAAAGCGTCGACGCGCGTGCGGCTCATCCGTCGCAATGCCGAGCTCAACCGGCGGCTCGACGAGCGATTCGGCTTTGAGGGAGTGATCGGCTCCAGCCCCCAGATGCAAAGGGTGATCGAGATTCTGAAGTCGGTCGCCCCGACCGACAGCACGGCACTGATTCAAGGCGAGAGCGGCACGGGCAAGGAGCTGGTCGCCCGGGCCCTGCATCAAAACAGCCCGCGGAAGAGCAAACCGTTCGTTCCGCTCAACATTTCGGCGTTACCCAGCAGCATCCTCGAGAGCGAGCTGTTCGGCCACGAGCAGGGAGCCTTCACTGGCGCCGTCGGCCGGCGGATCGGCAAGTTCGAGTTCGCCAACGGCGGCACACTGTTCCTCGACGAAGTCGGCGAGATGCCGATGGAGACGCAAATCAAGCTCTTGCGCGTGCTCGAAGATCGTAAGGTCACACGCGTCGGCTCCAACGAAGAACACGAGGTCAACGTGCGGCTCGTAGCTGCGACGAATGCCGATCTCAAGGCCATGGTCGAAAAGAAATCATTCCGCGGCGATCTTTACTATCGGCTGTCAGTGGTCAACATTCCCCTGCCGCCGCTGCGTGACCGCCGCAGCGATATTCCGCTGTTGATGGAGCACTTCCGCAAAGACATCTGCGGGCGAATGCACAAGGAGGTCGTCGGCTTCAGCAAGGCGGCCCGCCAGGCCCTGATTTCCTACGATTGGCCCGGCAATATCCGCCAACTCCGCAACAGCGTCGAGCGGATGATCGTGCTTGATTCCGACAGCTTGCTGGACGTCGACGACCTGCCCGACGAAATCGCCGTGCTCGCCCGCCGCGACGGCGACGCGACTGGCATGCCCGCCGTCCCCGGCAGCGACTCGCTGATTGGCCGCCCCTTGAACGAAGTCGAACGCTATTACATCCACCGCGCGCTCGAGCTGACCGAAGGCAAACGCGAGGAAGCGGCCCAACTCCTGGGCATGGGCGAACGCACGCTGTACCGCAAGATCAAAGAGTACGGTCTCAAGAACTACTGAGACTGTTTTCGTCTGCCCGCGTGGTGTCTGCGGCCTCGCCTCAAGCACGGACGTCCTAACGGAAGTCCTTGCGCTCGACAAAGATTGATCTGCGCTGGCCCCGCGACTAAGGTAATGTCTTAGTCGCGTGCAGGACGCGTCTCGTCCGCAGAAAGGGCTGCGCCCACCTGCTCTATCGAGACACCCCTCGTCGGTAACCTTCCTCTTTCGCCTGATTGCGGACCAGGCACACGAAGGAGGATGTCTTGAATCTCGAACAACAGAAGAAGCAGGCCCGCGAGCTCTTGCGGGCGATCCGGTCCGGGAACGCAGACGCGCTCTCTCGTCTGCGGCGGCACCACGCGCGCTGGGCGGCATTGGACGAAAGCGCCGTACGCCAACTCATTTCTTTGCACGATGCGCAATTCGTTCTCGCTCGTGAACAAGGGTTCGCCAGTTGGCCCAAGCTCAAGGCCTACGCCGAGCCGTCTTCGGGCGCGCGGCCCACACGATTGTTCGTCGCGGATGTTGCCTGGATTACGGACCGCGTCCATGGCTTGCTTCGAACGCGGTCTTCCGCAGGTCCGGCAGCGCTGGAGCAAATTCGAGAATGGCACCCGCGTTTCTCCGATTGGAGCGACGAAGAAATTCGCCAGGCCCCCTTCACGGAGGAGGACGCCCGATTGGTCTACGCAAGGGAGCACGGCTTCGAAACCTGGGATGACCTGACCAGGCGCGTGAATCTCCTTGCGGCGAACCCCGCGACAGCGGCGACGGAACCGTTCATGGCTGCCTTCGTCGCGCTCAAGTCGGGAAACGCGGCTGCCTTCGAAGCGCTGCTCCGCGCGAACCCTCGCCTGGCCAACGAGCGCGGGACAAATGGGAACACGCTGCTGAATCTCGCTGTCAGCTTCGCCGGCAGGGCCGATTGGAACGGCGGGCTGTCTCCGATTGCGACTTTGCTGGCTGCTGGCGCCGATGTCAACGAGGCCAATGACCGGGGTTGGACGCCGCTCCATGCGGCCGCATACTCCAACCAACCGGAAATTGCGTCCTTGCTGGTGGAAAAAGGCGCGGCGCTGGACGCGGAAGCACACGGTGCGGGCGGGACTCCGATGATTGCCGCGCTGTTTTGGGGTCATCGTGAGGTGGCCGACTTGCTCGGTCGCCATTCGGTGGCCCCAAACAATCTCCGTGCTGCGGCCGGGCTTGGCATCCCCGAGTTGGTGGATGCCTGCATCCAATCCGACGGCACACTAACTCCCGAAGCCTGTGCTGCCAGAGGCTTTTACCGTCCGCACAGCGGTTTCCCGGACTGGCAGCCTTCGTCAGATCCGCAGGAGGTTCTCGATGAGGCACTGGTGTGGGCCTGCAAGAACGACCGTTTGCTCGTCCTCGAGCGGCTCGTCAAAGCGGGTGCGCGCCTGAATGCCGATCCTTATCGAGGCACGCCTCTGATCTGGGCTGCGGCCTGCAATCGTGTGGAAACCGTCGCATGGCTGTTGGACCACGGCGCGGGCGTCAATCAGAAAGCGACCTTTGGCGGACTCACGCACGGGCAGGGAGTCACGGCTCTCCATATTGCGGCCCAGTCCGGACACCTGCGTGTGCTCAAGCTCCTGATCGAGCGCGGCGCGGATCCCTCCATCAAAGAGGATCTCTACCATTCGACTGCCGAGGGGGGCGCAGCCTTCTTTGGCCAGGAAGAAGCGCGGGACTATTTGCACTCGTTGGGCAGATAGATCGGCTTTTCCGCCAGTGTCTGCTAGATCGACTTACTCAATGGTTTTCGGGGGGGAATTCTCCATGCGGCATCGCTCTGCGTTTTTCTTGTTGATCACCGCGGGAATCAGCATGCTCGCGAGCGCCCTGGTGTGCGCGGGCGAAGTGCCCGCGTATGAAGCTTATGCAGTCCGTTTCGCCACATGTCCGGGTTGTCCGCTCGCCAACCTCGTGAAGGGGGCCGCCCCGGGACGGACGATCGACCTCGCGATGACCTTCTGGGTGCTGAAAGATCCCGGCGTTCGGACAGTCCTTGTCGATGCGGGCTTCTACCGGCAGGAGGTCATCAAGAGCTACGGCGGCGCCGCCGATTTCACGCGGCCGGATAAGGCTCTCGAGCGCCTGGGAATGAAGCCCGACGAGGTCACGGACGTCATCCTCACGCACATGCACTCTGACCACGTCGATGGTGCCGACTTGTTTCCGAAGGCGCAGATCTGGATCCAGAAAGAGGAGTACGCGCACTACGCGGAGAAGCCCGGGCAGCCGGAGTACATCAGCGCGCTCGTCAGACTCAATACCCTGGGGCGCGTTCATCTGGTCGATGGGGACGCCCGGGAGATCATACCGGGAGTGACGGTTTACACCGGCGGCAAGCACACATTCGCGTCCCAGTACGTGGCCGCAAACACGAAGGCGGGCACAGTGGTGATCGCTTCGGATAACGTCTATGTATACGAGAATCTGGAGAAGCACGTCCCGATCGCGGCGACACTGGACGCGAAGTCAAACCTGGCAGCGCAGGACCGCATGAAGAAAATTGCGTCGAATCCGCGTCTCATCATTCCGGGCCACGATCCAGAGGTCTTTGTCCGCTTCCCGAAACCGGGCAACAGCGTGGCCCGGTTGGAATAGTTTAGGACGTTGGGCGGCAATGCCGTTGTTGTATCCACCCATCACTCAGCGATGGGCCAGGTGCGCATACTCCGCCAACGGCAACTCCACGCGAGTTTGCGACGCGGCGCTGCGGGCCACCGCTTCGGTGAACTCCATGTAGCGGACGCCCGTCGCGAAGTCGGTGAATCGCACCGTTTCGTAGCCGCGGATCGCCCCGACAAATTCGGCCTCGACCCGCCAGCCGCCCTGTTTCTCGGGCGGAATGTCGAATTCGAGCAGTTGCGTTTCGCCCACGCGGCCGGTGAGCAGACGCTCGGCGGGAGTCGCCTCGTAGCGCAGCGTCGCCTCGCTGCCGTAGAGATGAATCTGGTTTCCGGGCCCGAAACGGCAGACGCCGCTCAGGTGGTAAAGGCCCCGTCCGCCATTTTCCAGGTCCGTCAGAATCTGCACGCTATCGGGAATCGTGACCTCGGCCGGTCGCGCGGCGTCGCCGTGTCCGCTCGGCCGCGTCTTTGTGAAGGTCTGCGTCCGTGCGAACACGCTGACGGGCGGCGGAGCCCAGCGGAGCAACGTTTCGTGCAGGATGCCCAGCGCCAGCACGTTATAGCCGCTCTTGTCGATCTCCTGTCGCCAATGCAGCGGAGCGTCGGAATTGGCAAAGGCGTCGTTGGCGCCGATCACCACGACCTCGCGAATGTCTCCGAAAAAACCGTCGCGGAGCATGTCGCGCACGTACTCGTTCTGCACCAGTCCGAACGGGCTGGGGACGATTTGTTTGACCAGATCCGGATGACGATGCGCGGTGTCGGCCATGCGATGGGCCTCGGCGGCGTTGCGCGCCATACGCGCCTCGGTCAACACATGCTTGCCGGCATCGAGCGCCGCGCAGGTGATCTCGCAATGCAGGTTCGGCCAGGTGCCGATGCAGACGGCGTTGACGTCGCTATCCGCGATCAAATCCTGCCAGCGCGGATACGTGCGAGAAATGCCGAGCTCGCGTGCGGCTCGGGCCGTCGATTCGGGCGTGCTGTTGACGACGCCGATCAGCTCGACGTCCGCCAGCGCGCGGAAACCGGGAACGTGTCGCTCCCGCGTGTTTTTGCCGGCGCCGATGAGTCCAATTCGCACGCGCTGTTCGGCCATCGCAGTCCTCGCGGTGTATGCTGCCCGGAAGTGCCGCGATTGTAACGCCGTCGACAGCCGGTCGCGATCTTCGAGGAAACTCGTGCGCCGGCCGAACGAAGGCACGCAGCCCGATCGCGGTTTGAGATCGCCGCTCGACGTTTCAGACGGCGGCCCCAACGTGCCGCTCGATTCAGGCAGCAGCCCGAACGCGGTCGACCGGAGCCAGATGGCTCAGAATGCGATCGGCCGTGCGGCCCGTCGCGCCAGGCTGGCCGATTTCCGCGCGGAGCTGTCGCAGCTCGCGCGCGACCTGGGCGAGCTGGTAAGGGCTGCCGATCCACTCGTTGACGACGGCCGCCATCTCGCGGACCGTGCGATCAGGTCGCAGCACTGGCATCCATTCGGGCATCAGGCGGCGGCCCGCGATCAAGTTGGGAAGCGTGATCGAATTGACGTGCACGAGCGGCCGCACCAGGGCATACGTCAGTGGACTGACCCGATAGAGAACCACGGCCGGCTTCGCCCGCGCGAGCATTTCCAAACTCACCGAACCCGAAACCATTACGCAACAGTCGGAGGCTTCGATAATCTCCGGCGTGCGGCCCAGGCAAAGCTCCACGGGCAGCGACCGCGGCCGGGAGGCGAGCATCTTCTGGCAGCGCTCGCGATGGCGCTCTTTGTAGCAAGCGACGAGAAAATGCACATCCGGGTGCCGCGCGGCGACTTGCTCCATCAGGTCGATCTGCAGCGGGAAGTTCGATTCGACTTCGTGATTCCGCGACCCGGGCAGCACGCCCACAATTCGGCGATAGTCGGCCTGAGCCTTGCGGCAGAACGCTTCGTCCAATCGGCTCTCGGCCACGTCGTCAAAAAATGGGTGGCCGACGTATTCGGCGTGAAGGCCGCGCTCGGCGTACCACTTCGGTTCGAAGGGAAGTCCGCAAAGAATGTGGTCGACGAACTTCCGCATCCGCTTGATCCGCCACGTCGCCCAGCCCCAAAGTTGCGGCGGCAGATAATAAAAAACGGGGATGCCGGCTGCCTTCGCCTTGCGGGCGATCCACCAGTTGAAGCCGGGAAAATCGACCAGCACGACCGCGTCGGGCGGCGATTCGCGAAACATCCTCTCGGCCCGTTTGACGAGCGAGTAAAACTGCCAAAGTAGGGGGATGACGCGGAAGATGCCGACGACGGCCAGGTTGGTCAGTTCGTAGTTGATGTCACAGCCGGCCTCGGCCATTTTCGGGCCGCCGTAGCCGCTGAACTCCAGATCGGGCTGACGCCGCTGGAGTGCGAGAATCAAGCGGGCCGCATGCTGGTCACCGCTGGGCTCGCCGACGGAAAAGAAGATGCGCATGATTCAGGCCGCTTTCGTCCGCGGCGCGGCCGCGTCGAATTGCTGGGTCGCCCAAGCACAGCAGGGGGCAGCGTCGGCGCGGAGGGCCCGTTCGACCGCCCAGTTCCACGTTTCGGGAGCGACCAGTTGTTGCGGCAGCCGCAGCACGGCGATCGCGTAGCCGGCCGCTTGTTGCACGGCCGCGTGCAGACGGATCGACGGCATCAGATGCAGGCTGTCGTGGACTTCCTGAAAGTCCTGGTGGCCGGGCAGCGCGCCGAGGTGCCGCGCGAAGCAGCCGAAGGCGTGTCCCATCGAATCACCCCCGCCATGTCCGACGGGACACAGAAAGGCGATGCAGCCGGCCGGCGGTAAACGACTGATCAACTTGAGCGTGGCGGCGTAGGCCGTGCGTGACGACAGGGACCGATGATATTCGGACGCATCGCGGACCAGGATGACGTCGAATTCGGTGCGGATCGAGGGCAGGGGATCGCTGACCGACGCGCAACTAAAGCTACAGGTCGGCGAGTTCCGCCGGGCGTCGAGAATATTCTTGGGCGACTCGTCGATTCCCGTACACTGGATGCCGAGCGAGTCGAAGAATTTCGCCAGTTCGCCTCGCCCGCAGCCGACTTCCAAAACGCTGAATCCCACGCCCAGTCGGAGCGCGGACAACAGCCGCGACATGACCTTGCGGGGAATGCCGGTTTGCTCGAGCAGATCGCTCGATTCCGCGCTGAGACGCTGCCAGGGTGACATCACGCACCTCCCAAAGGGTCGGCCGGTGCGCTCTTTCGGACGGGGAAAGGTGAAGGGCCGAGCCAAGGGGGCGAAGAATATCGCGCGCCCCCGATCCGGGCAATGGCGGAATCCGGGCGAATTTCGCCGCTGGTTCGGCGGATGGAGAGGTCGCGCTTTGGGTGCCACGGTTGAGCTCGCTCAACCGTGCTCTTCGCGTCCAGCACCGTTATCAGCACCTAAAAAGAGCATGGCTGAGCCGAAGTGTCTCAGCCGTGGCACCCGAATTTCCGGACACCGTCATCCCGTGCTAAAATGAACGGGCGACGCCGCGATTCCGTTGCGGCTGCACAGAACTCCCGGATACAACCGTGGGCGCCGACCGGTGTATCCTCCAGTCACGGGTGACGAGCCAGAATTCGTATGGGAAGAAATTTCGAGAATCGCAAGCAATCGATCTTCAAGACGGCTGCTTCGAAATCCAAGCTCTACGCCAAGTACGGCAAGAAGTTGTACATGGCGGCCAAGAATGGCGTGCCCGACCCCCACGCCAATCCGGCCCTCCGCAGCATCGTCGAAAAGGCCAAGAGCGAAAACGTCCCGAGCCATGTGATCGAAAAGGCGATCCAGAAGGCGAAGGGCGGCGGGGGCGAGGACTTCCATCCGGCGCGTTACGAAGGATTTGGTCCCGGCGGCGCCTTAGTCATCGTCGATTGTCTGACCGACAACAATCAACGGACGATCTCCGAGGTCCGCAGTTGCTTCACCAAGACCGGTTCCAAGTTGGCCGGCAATGGCGCCGTCGCGATGTCGTTCGAGCACGTGGCCGTCCTCTCCTTCAAGGGCGACAACGAAGACCAGGTGTTGGAAGCCATGCTCAACGCGGACGTCGCCGTTGAGGACGTCGAAAGCAAGGACGGCTACATTACGATCTTCGCTCCGCCTGCCGAGTTTTATAAAGCGAAAACGGCCCTGCTGGAGGCCCTCCCCGACGTCGAACTGGAAACGCAGGAGATCACCTTTCTCCCACAAGCCAGCAAAACGCTGAGCGCGGGCGACCAGTCGAGCTTCGAAAAATTTCTCGAGATGCTGCACGAGTGCGACGACGTGCAGGACATCTACCACAACGTGACGTTTCCCGGCTAGCAGGCCGTTGACGTCGTTGTAAACACGGGTCGTCCAGCCTCCGATCCGGATTGCTGCCGCACGCGTCGATCCGACTCCACCGACGGTTTCCCCACGCAATTTCATTGCGGCATGCGTGTGAGAGTGGTTGCGATCGGTGCGACCGTCAGTAGAGAATGGGTGCCGACAACAACCTGCTCAAACAAGGGAGAGGGGAGATGCCGAAGCCCGCGAAGAACACGATTTGCCTGTGGTACGACGGCGGCGCCGAAGAGGCGGCGCGGTTTTGTGCTCTAACATTTCCCGATTCCTCTGTGGGCAAGATTGTGCACGCGCCGGCCGATTATCCGGCAGGCAAGAAAGGAGACGTGGTGACGGTCGAGTTCACCGTGCTGGGCATCCCCTGCCTCGACTTGAACGGCGGACCCGTCTATAAGCATTCCGAAGCCTTTTCGTTTCAGGTCGCGACCGCGGACCAGGCCGAAACGGATCGCTATTGGGACGCCATCATCGGCAACGGCGGGGAAGAGAGCATGTGCGGCTGGTGCAAGGACAAGTGGGGCCTGTCCTGGCAAATCACGCCGATCGTCCTGACGAAGGCTATCGCCGATCCCGATCCCGCCGCCGCCAAGCGGGCCTTCGAGGCGATGATGCAGATGCGAAAAATCGACATTGCGAAAATCGAGGCGGCACGACGCGGCTGACGAACACGGGCCGGTCGCTCATCGTGATGTCGTCTCCGCAATCGAGTTTCGCCGCGCCAATAACCATGTTTACCCGGTCAAAGCCGCCTGCGGACAACGGCGATTCCAATTTCGAGGATCAGGGTGCGGTGATGGAGTGGCGGAGGCGACGGCTAGGTGCCGTCGTTGTCGCGGCCGCTGCGCTGTGTGGACTCGTAATATTGGCGATTACCGCATTCGAACGACTGGACACATTAGGTCGGCGCAAGGCCATCGCGGCGGAGATTCAAGGATATCAGGCACAATACTCGAAGGATCGAACGGACCGCGCGTCTTTGGAAAAGATTATCCAGATTGCTAACGGCCGTTATAGCTTTGGGAAGACGTATGCGCTGCTGACGCTCGCCGAGATGCAAGTGGACGATCCGGATGCCATGCGCGCGTACATCGAGTGCTTGCAAAGCAATGACGGATTCGTTCGGGATTCTGCCAGTCAAGCGCTCGGAATGATTGGGACGAAAGCGCGTCCTGCCAAGCTCGCTCTCGCGGAGGCAATCACGAAGTACCCGGATGAAAGGACAGCACTATTCGCTGTCGAGGCCCTTGAGCATATCGGAGACGCAGATCCGGACGTCCTTGATGCTCTGAACTTCGCACATTCGAAGAATGGCGATTCATTTGCGCGGGCCGAGGCGGGAAAGGCCCTTAAAGCCATCAATAAGAAACAGGGACCGTAGCCGGGGATGCCCAGCGAAGAACTTGGGCGACGTGACCCCACGACCGGTCGCGGTGCGGTTTTTTAATGCAGCAAGCGACGCGCGTGCCTAGGCCGCTCGCCGCGACTGCTCGGCTGGCTCGGTCGCGGCAGGGACGGATTGGCCTCGTCCCGAGACCGCGGCAATCGCGATCGCCTCTTGCCGCTCCATCTCCGCCTGCAGGCGCTGCGCGTAAACCTCGAGTTCTTCCCGCTCCAGGTTGGGGGGCACGACGAATGCCGGGCCGCCCCGTGCATGGATCCGCGTGAACGGCTTCGGCAGCTGCATATCGGTCCAACTACCGGGAATCCGCCAGGCGCGGCGGCACGCGTAACCGGTGGGAATAATGATGCGGCCCGAGCGCGATGCCAAATAGATGATGCCCGACTTCATCTGGCGACGCGGACCGCGCGGTCCGTCGGGCGTAATGGCCACGTGCAGATCGCGCACGCGGTCGAGCAGCTCTCGCAGGGCGCGGCTCGCCCCCCGCTTCGAGGAGCCCCGCACCGAACTGATGCCCAATCGCCGCATGGCCTCGGCCAGATAGGAGCCATCCTGATGCGGGCTCACCAATCCGGCCATTTTCTTCGGCCGTCCGGCGAAGCAGGTCATCAAAATGTCGTCGTGCCAGATGCAATACAGAAACCGGCGGTCACCCGTGTCCTCGTAGGGGCAGCACCCGTCGACTTCCGTGGCGACCTCGATCCGGCACGTTTTGAACAGCGCCCGCACGAGCACGACCGCGACGAAGGCCGCGAGCTTCGTGAGATAGCGGTTGCGGATCTTCAAGACCGACTCCGACGGCGGGAAGCACGAAATCCGAATGAAATGACGAAAAAATGTCCAAATGACCTAAGCCCGAAGGAAGACAGTTTTCCCTTCAGGGCTTCGGGCTTCCTTCGTCATTTCATTCGAGCTTCGGGTTTGCACCCGGAGATTGTATCGACCCGCGGAAATCCTCAAATCCCAGTTGCCCAGAGCCTCAGTCCGCCTTTGCCTCAAATCCTCATTCGATTGCGCTCGGGCCTGTGAATTGTTGGAGAAACCCCCTACGGGCGGACACCGGACCGGCAGCGCGAAGGGTGAGGGGCCGCGCGGCCATGCGACATCCAGCGCAGTCCGTCGGGCTCGTTCGCGCGGTTAAGCGGGAACGTACGTCAACCGAATCAGGTCCTCGCCAATGAGATCGCTGCTCACGAGGCGGAGCGGGGGCCGGGGGCCGGTGAAGAATGGCTTGCCGCGACCAAGTACGATGGGGTGGAGGTAAAGTCGATACTCATCAATAAGACCAAGTTTGGTGAGGCTTCCTGCCAGGTCCGGTCCCGCAACGTCAATCTCCCCAACGTGCTGAGCCTTCAGCCCACGGATCACCGCCTCGATGTCATCCTCGACAAGCGTGGCGTTGGGCCCGACCGACTTCAACGAGCGCGACACGACCCACTTCGGATGGCTCCGCCACGCCGCCGCGAAGTCGCGTTCCTCCGCGACCCAATCCGGAAGGTCATCGTCCCAATAACGCATGACCTCGTACGTGCGGCGACCGTACACCATGCCCGTCAGGTCGCGCACTTGCTCGATGAAGTGACGAAAGAGCGCCAGGTTTGGCTTAAATTCCAGATGGTCGACGTAGCCATCCAAGGACTGGTTCAAGCCATAGACGAGCTTTGCCACGCGACAAAATCTCCACCCGGGTTCTTCAGAAAAGCCGAGCCGACGTTCCGCAGGAGTCGGTTGGGCACGATCTGCTCGCCGCATGTCAGTGTAACTAATCACCCGAGGTCCACTTTGGCCGATTGTGCCGGGTGCCATGCACACAGCTTTGGGTGAGACCGTCCGGTAATTCGGGTGCCACGGCTGAGACGCTTCGGCTCAGCCGTGCTCTTCCGGTTCCTGATGACGGTCGCGGCATCGTGAAGAGCACGGTTGAGCAAGCTCAACCGTGGCACCCAAGGCAAATCTTCCCTCTGAATTCCCGGACAGTCTCACGACACACGTATGCCACCTAGCGGAGCCCCACGCCCCATCGCGCGGTGGGACCACTTTCGGGCGCCCCCCTTATATCAAATGTGAGGGTCCCGTCACGGCGGGACCACTTTTTGTTGTCCCGGCGGGTCCACTTGTCCCACCGCGCGCATCGCCTCGGATGAGCCCACCGGCTTCGCCGGCAGGCGATCGGCGACCTCCGCCTGGTCGTGCCGCTCGATCCCGTCCCAGTCTCGTGTCCCATCCCGCCCAATGGACGGGCCGGAAATAACGCCCCAAGGCTGCCGGGGATCCTTTCTCCCCCTATGTGAAAACGGATCCACACCACCAGCAGAAAGCCTCTTGTGTTCTGCCAGGTCCTTCCCGGCGGGCAAGTTTTGACCGCAACTCGCATCTCGCGGCGGTCGCGGGATCGTATGCCAGCTCCGTAGGACAAGCTGCCAGCTTGTCCCCTTGTCCCATGTTTCATAGGGCTTCGGAATCGGGGCCTGGCGCGGGCAAGCTGGCAGCTCGCCCTACGGAACCAGCCGCCCGGGTTTGTCGCCGGTCCCGTCCCATTGAGAATGTGGCTGTGAATGTGGCTGTGAATGTGTCCGGACCGGATTTTTCCCGCACAACGGGAATCGCGCTACGCGTCAGGACCGACGACAGCCGAGTGGGCGATGTCGAGATTCGCCGGGAAATGCTCGATAAAACAACGTGTCCCGTCCCGGTCCCGTGTCCGGTCCCAGCCCTAAGCGGCAATCACGTTCGCTCGCGCGCACGCTCGGCGTCACCGCAACGCACTCGCGTTCAACGATCTCCGTGGTCCACGCGCGCAGGGCTTCTGCTGTCGCTCGAAGGGCGCGCATCGCAATCGGCCGCGAAACACGTCGCTATTTTCATTCAGCCACAAAACGGTGTTTTGAACAAGATCGATTTTCTACGCGGCCGCTCTCGTGTCCGTTTGTCGCACGGACAGAAATGCGGAGACGAAATCGCAGAGCATTGTGAGAAGCCCCGTCAGGGGCGGCACTCCGATGGCCACGCGGCGAAAGCCCGTGGATCTCGGTGCCGCGGTGGACAGAAGCCCCCGAATGGGGGGGACACTCTGTTGAGCAAGGGGTTGACGCCTAGGTGCCATGCCCACGGCCCGGCGTGGGCATGTCTTCAACCTAGCGGAGGTACGCGGCAGAGAGGACTGATGGACGCGGAGCAGCCCGACTACTGGCATGTTTTTGTTCGGCGACGCGTCCTAGGACATGCCCACTCAAACTCGTGGGCGTGCCTCCCGGCGCTTATGTCAACTGCGTGTATCCAAGTTCGATCGCCCTGGCAGCATTCCGGTGGGGACCTGCGTGCGCCTGATCGAACAGCGCCTGCGCTTTTTCGAGAACTGCATCCGCCGCAAGCGGCTTTAGTGCCGCATCAATCCTAATTTCAGAGTTAAGAACGACTGGGCTTGCAAAACTGTCCGCGTACACCTTCGCCTTAATTGCAGCATTAAATGTGCCTGGGCCCGGCAGCTCGAGATAAGTGACCGGCTTGACGAGCCTGGTCCGCTGCGGCTGGAGCGCGTCCCACTCAAAGCTGTAGCGCCAGCTCGCGCCCTCTTTGATCAGACCTACGCCACTCATTCGATCGATCTTGCGTTCTATTTCGCTTGGTTCGCTGAACGCAACATAAGTAACGGCCGGCCAAGAGCGAGCCGCGCTCGCCCGACTCATATCCGACACTTCAAAGGTGCCACTTGACGAAGTTATGGATATTTCCACAAACAGATTGCGGACGCCCGACGCGCTGATATTGCGAATCGCTAATACGATTGGACACGTCGTTGCGTCCGTTCGCGCTTGCTGGAGGACTTGTTCAATGTACTTAGTTAGGCCGCCGTCGACAGTAATGCCATCATCTGCCAGCGCTGGAATCTCAACACTGGTTGCGACGGAGCTGCCTGCGAGCTCACCCTTTTCCAACGAAAAGATTTGAAGATCGAGCGGCGCGGGCTGGCCAACATCGTCTGCTTTTTGCAGATCGCGTACTTTCAATTCGAGCTGACTGGCAAATTTGTCATGAAAGTCGAGCGAAGAGCCGAAAGTCTCGACGAGCGCATGCGCCAGGACACTCTTCTTGAAGCCTTTCAGCCGTTCCATTTGCTTGAGGTCGACGCGATTGGGATCCACGGGAACGTGCGAGAAGTAAAGCATCACGGGCTTACCCGCTTTTGCGACCCGTTCAATCTCCTCCAATGTTCCGCTATTGGCCTCACCCGTTGGTGTTCCAAGTTTCGTCCAAAAGATTCCGACGACCATGTCGCAGTCGTCGACGATTCTGCGGTTAATCGCCTCTTGAGGTCGGACGTTGTACTCTGGCGCCGTGTGCGTTTCCCATCGCAGCGGAAGAATAACGGCGTTTCGGACGTAGGAATGAAGATTGTTCCAATCCTGCATCACTCGGACGGCGGCCTCGCGTTCTTCTGACACGTCTGACGGCGATGCGATGAGGACCCTGTAGACGCGACCATCGTAGGCCATTTTATGACTCGCACTTTCTCAGAAACCGCCAGTGAGCGGCTTCCGACGTCGCAAATGCCGACCGCAGCTTCGGCATCACTCGCAGTACGAAGGAGGGCCGAGGCATACGACTCGGCTGCATAGGGTGCACGCGCGTTCGTGCTCGATCCGGCAAGAGACACTGGCGGCGATCTAGTCCGCCAGTGTCACGTGTCATGAAACGTGCCGCTACTAGGTTGCCTGCCTTTGCAGCGATTCAAGCTCGTGAAGCATCGAGATGTTCTCGAACACTACTTGATAAGCAACGGGATCTCGACCGACGAGGCGGCCGTCGAAATCCTTATCCTGGATCAGGGGCTTGAACGTCTTCATAATTCTCGGAAGGTGTCGCTCCAAAAACGCCTGGGGCTCTTCGGCCCAAACGAGCTGATCCCCCTTCCGAGTAATCAGAACGGTCAATGAGGTGAGAATGGGCATGAAAAAACCGTCGCTATAGCTGTAGTCAAGCGCACGGTTGCGGTACCGACTGGACCAGCCGTGAGGGTGCTTCTTCCCCTTGCTTTTAACGCTCTTAATGCCGCCGAAATGCCCGCCCGCATCGTTGTACGCGTTCGGAAACTCGACCTGCAACCAGTCGTACACCTCGACGAGTTGCCCGGTGAGGGCAATTGCGCTTGCCACCAGTTTGCCCTTCTCGTCATCGTCCAGGAAGTACTGGGCTGCGCGTGAGCGAGCGACGCTATGGTAAATCTCGTGGAAAAATGCTGAGCACCGAGCGGTCGAATTGTAGCAGTGCTTCAGGTCGAACTTGATGCCGACGATCTGTTGACAGATCACTGAGAGCGGTATCGAGGCAAGCGCTACGACGTCTCTTGCCTTTATTCTTCCACCGTCGTTGGTGCGCCACTCGATCTGCTGCCGGATTGAATCATCCGGAATAGCAGCCTTAAGCTCATTGTAAAAGCCGGCATGGTGATCCTTCGTCTCTTCGGTCAACTCGCAATTGTTATTGCGCGCGTCCGCGATATCGTGAATGAGTGCGTCGTACTGGTCGATCTGACCCGCGGCAGGAAAGAGGATCTCAACGGGAACCAGGAATTCTTCCGTTGCGTCGATTCCCTCCACGACGCGCTCTCGCCAAGTTGGCCAAATCTCTTCCCGGAACTGCTCCCAGAGCCCGAACCGTGGGACTGGCTCGTTATGGATCTCGGCGGCCGTCTTCACTAGCGCGGTAATGCAGGCAAGTGTCGTGTGTCCGCCATTCAAGATCCCGCGAGGATGTTCCTCCTGGTTCGACGGATCAAACTTGACGCGATAACGACCTCGCTCGAGCGGTTCGCACGAGGAAGCGGCAATTAGAATTCCGTTGTTCTTATAGTGGAAAGTCGAGGGATCTTCTTCAATCGCTCGCCACATGTCACGTACTTGTTCGTTTACTCTTGGCAATCGCGGGTTTGCCGTTAAATCAGTGGCCTCAAATAGAGTAAGGAGAGTTGCTGGGTTCAAAAATCCCTGGACACGGCAGATTGGGGCGTCACTGATCTCGTGGTTGTCACGAAGCCGCAGGATTGGAGTGCCGTGCGTTTGCTTAGAAGCGCGAGCAGTTGCCATAACATGTCCTCCATTCAAAAAAGCGATGGAGGACGGCAGCGCGATAACCGCGGGCCGATTCCCGTAGGTACTTCCAGAGCGTTTACCAACGCCCTAACGCCACCGTCCCGTCCGGAACAGTTAATGCCATTGGGAACCAACGGCGCGACTAGTTTGATCGATGATGAATGAGGTGTCAAGCAAGTGGGGGCGCGAAGTGGATTTTCGGGACCGAGGTCCACCTCCGGGGCTTCCGCAAGCGGAGCGCCCAGGGCACCTCTCTCTCGTCAGCCTGATCCGTGGGGCGTGTGCTTTTAGAACGCGATCAGATCGCCGCGACGAGTTCTTCGCGCGGGGAGTCTTGGCTGACGAGCGTCGCCGGGCGGACGGGGATCGGTTCGGGTCGCGTGGCGTGGCGGCGTTGGAGTAGGACGCAGGCCGCCAGGAACCATGCCGTCGCGCCCAGGCCCAGCAGGCCGATTCGCCCGCTGTTGGGCAACAGGCAATAGTGCAGCCACACCAGGGCGACGGGAATCCAGGCCACGAACTCGGAGGCTCGCAGTCGGCTCAGTTCGACCAGTCGCTGGCAGACGAACGGGATCGCTGGAAGGAACAGCACGTAATAGCAGCCGCGGGCGACCGGGCAGACCACGAGCGTGGCGACGCAGGCCAGGCCGAAGACCGTTCCGCGTCCGATCGGGTCGTTGGCAAAACCGGCCCGCAGCACAAACCACAGCAGGATCGCGAGGGCCAGGATTCTGCCCGCGACGATCAACATCCCGGAGCGCCAATCGTCCATCGGCAATCGCAACGACGCGTCGTGCGGGTGATCGACCAGCGTGTCGTCCGGTCCGTAGTCGAGCTTGCGGGTGAGGAAGTTGCCGAAGCGATAGGCGGCATTGTCGAGACTCTGATTGCGAATGGAGCGGACATCCTCGCCGAAGTCGGACGTGCGGACGTCGACCACTTTGGTCACGACTTTGGAGAACCAGGTGTGCAGATGGCGGAGATTGCCGTTCCAGCCGGTGAGCGCCGCGGGGATCAGGAAGGCGAAGAGCAACAGGCCCACGGTGAGCCCGCCGCTCAGCACCACCGGCCTCTGCCAGGACTGTCTGAGAGGTTGTCCCTGTCTCCAGGCGACCCAAGCGAGCCGCGCTTCGTACAGCAGCAAGCAGCCGACCGGCAGCAACGGCGTGAGCTTGAGAATCCCGGCTAATGCGAAGACCAGGCCCGCGAGCGCCCAATGGCGGGCCCGCGTTCCGGTGAGTGCGATGCGGAAGCCGAGCATCAGCAGGTAGAGCTTAAAAACTTCGACCTGCCCGCGCTGCAGGCAATTGAAGGCGGGCAAGAGCGCGGTGGCGATGGCGGCCGTGCAGAGGCACATGTTGAGCCGGGCCGAATCCTTCGCCGTGCGGGCCGTCTGCGTCAGCACAAAATCGAGGATTCGCCTCAGCTCGAAGTAGCATCCAAACAACATGCCCACGCTGAGCACGAACCAGACGCCGACCTGACCCATCGGCGGCAGGACGTGCAGCGGAGCGACCAGGATGGCGAACATCGGCGGATAGAGATACCGCCAGCCGCGCGGATTGCTCACCTGGTAGGGGTCGCGTCCGTCGAAGAACGCGGCCCCCGCCTCGGTGTAGACGGTGAAGTCCGTCCGGTGCTCGTTGATTCGCTGGTGATTCACCATGCCCCGCGGCACGACGTCCAGCCAGCCCCAAATCGCAAGGGCGATCAACAGCCCCAGGTAAATCCAACGGTAGCGGAAGACTTCCTCCGCAGGACGAAATCGCGGCATCGTCACGGAGATCCTTGGTCAGCGCTTCTCGGTCAGTCAGTTGTGCAATGTTTCCATCGGTCGCGGCGCGTTCGCCTGGATGGCGTCGGTCGCCAGCTCGAGGTCGGCCCGTGCCACCGGATGGTCGGAGGCGGGGTTGGCGATCCACTCGGCCCGCACCGTCCGCAGTCCGCGAGTGAAGATCCAGTCGATCGGATTCTTCTTCACGGTGGGGCCGGGAATGTCGGCCAGCGCGTTGTGCACGCCGGGCGTGTGCATCAGGCGGACCATCTCGGGGTGCGTGCTGAACTCGTTGAGGTCGCCCAGGAGAATGGCCGGCTCGTTCAGCGAGAGGAATAAGTCGAACGCCGTCCGCAGCTGGATGTCGTGCGTGTCCCCTTCGGTGTCCTTATCGATGTGCACCGTCAACACGTGCACCGTCCGTCCCCAGTGCGTGAAGTTGGTCAGCAAGGCGGCCCGGAATCGCTGGCGGCTGGGAGTGGGGAGCGGAATACGGACGTAATCGCTGAGCGGCAAACGCGTCAGCAGGGCGTTGCCGTAGTGGTCGTGCCACCAGCGGCGTTCGGCGGGCACGAAGATCCAACCCATCTGGAGCCGCTCGGCGACGTCGGCGACTTGCGGGCCAGTGAATTCAAACGGCGGATTGCGGACCTCCTGCAAGGCGGCCAGGTCGAGATCCTTCAACGCCTCGGCCGTGCGTCCCAGGTCGCGGATGCCGTCGCGGCCGACGCCGGCGTGCGTGTTGAACGTGGCGACCCGCAGCGGAGCCGACGGCGCGAGCGGCGCCAAGCGTTCCGTTTCGTGCAGCACGAGCGGCTCGACCGGATCGGCCGGCTTCTGGATGGCTCCGTCCGCGAACAGCCCGGTACCGACGGCGACCAACGCAGCCAGAGTCAGCATCTTGCGGCTGGTCAGCCGTGCCCAGGTGGAGGTCGGCTTTGGAGCGGTGGCGTTCGTCTGCGGCGCGTTCGGCTGTGGGGTGTTCGGCTGTGGGGTGTTCGACTTTGCTTTGGTCATCGCGTGGTCTCCTCGTCGCTCTCGTGATAGCCGACGGGCGTGACGAACTGTTTGGGGAATGGGCCGGGCTCGCCGAGGATGACGTCGTCCTCGTAGGGAACCAGCGGGCCGGGACGACGGTGCATGGCCTGCAGCGGCGAGATGCGGAGGTAGTGGACGGCGACCCGTTTGACGTCCTTGCGGAACTTCAGCCGATAGAGCGTGAGTTGGCCGGCGTGGGGCACGCCCCGGTCGATCGACGGGCTTTGATCGAGCTTTTCGACCGTTCCCCAGTGCTTGAGGTGCTCCTGCTCGAACGACAGGCTGATCAACAGGATTTCGGAAGCGTGGATCTCGGCCGCGTCCAGAAATGACAGATCGTGGAGCAGAGTTGCCGAATCACGCTGATAGAAGAGTCCCAGCATGCCATGAAACGGATGCGTGCCCATATCGACGAACACTGGCAACTGTTCGTGGTCCGCCCGCACGCGGACGGCCTTCAAGAACTTGACGTCGTCGCGATAGCGGTCGAGATATTCGGCGCTGTACAGGTGGCTGCCGCAGTAGGCGATCGCCAGTACGGTAAACACGGCCGCGCCGGCCCGACGCGGGTTCGGATTGAGCGCGCCCCAAGTGATCAGATAGGCGGCCACCGGCGCCGCCACCATCAGGGCGTAAGGCAACCACACGGGGCCCGGAATCTGCTTGTGGAAGATGACCAGCGCGACGATCGCCGGCAGGGCGACCGTCACCAGGCTCAGGCTGGGGCTCCGCAACAGTCGCGGCCAGGTCGGGACGACCTCGCGTAGCTTTCGTGCTCCCAGAATGCCGAAGATGGCCCAGGGCGAAAGTGCGTGCAGCAGGTAATGATGGTGTTTGCCGCCGGGGATCGAAAAGACGATCGGCACGACGAAGGCCCAGCACCAGAGAAACCGCTCGGGCGACGTCGGCTCATTCCAGCAGCGCTTCCAGGTGGCCCACAGACCGAAGGGGACGAGCACCGTCCACGGGGCACACATCCACAGCATGTTGACCGGGTAGTACCAGAGGGGAGCGTTGGTGACCGTGTAGTTACCGCTTACCCGCCCGCCCAGGTCGAAGAACCAGAGGTCGGTAACGTCGGGATAGCGGGCGTAAATGGCCGCAGGCCAGGCGAACATCACGACGGTGTAGGCGAGCGCGCCCCAAACCCAAACGTATTTGGCGATCCGGCGGAAGTCGCGCGTCCCCAGCAAAAAGACGGCGATCGGCGCACCGGCCATCACGGCACCGAACAGCAGTCCCTTCACCAGATTCGTCACGCCCAGGGCGACGAAGAATGCCAGCAACCACAGCGAGCGTTTGCCGAACAGCACGCGGAAGAAGCCCAAGCGCGACAGGGGCGCCGCGGCCTTGCTGCTCCAGCCGATGTTGGGCAGGCCGAACTCGTTCTTGACGAAGAGCGCCATCACCACGGCCATGATGCCGCAGAGGTGGATCTCGTCTTCGGAGCTCCAGGCGTAGCGGGTAAACTCGAGGGTGGTAGCCATTGCCAGTCCGGACAGCACGCCGATGCCCCGGCCAAACCAGAGGGCGGCGACCCAGGCGACGCAGAGCACGGTGAGGATCGAGTAGAGCGTCGGGCCGATTCGCACGATGGCTTCGGTGTCGCAGCGGCCGAAGAGCGAAGCGATCGCCACGGTCGACCATTGCGGCAGGGGCGGATTCTCCAGCCACGGGGCGGGCGGCATCGTCGCTTCGCCGGAGCTCGGACGCTTGGCGTCGATCTTGGGAACGACGAAATCGTGATCGGCGAACATCGACCGGGCCGTCTGCGGCAGCACCGCTTCGTGCAAAGAGAGCGGCCGGCCGCTGACGATGGCGATGCCAAACACGATCGCCGAGTAAACGGTGAGCAGGCACAGGTCGCCGCGCGTCAGGCGTCCGCCGGCACACATCGCGGGTCGTGCGGAGTGCTTCTCCGCGGACAGAGCGCGAGCCTCGCTGTCTGGTGCTGCCATTTGATCGCTCCCCAGGGTTGCTCGATCAGGTCCGGCAACCGCATCACAAGCGCGTCGAGCAGGCGGAGCGAATTACGCCCCGCATGAAGTCCAACTGCCCGAAATCGAATCGCCCAAAATCGAATCGCGGAATCCAATCGCCCAGCCGGCGCTCCGCTCCAGGCATTCGCCGGCTCGTCGGGCCGCGAAAATTAGGCCGATTCGCCATTTCCGTCAACGGCAAGTCGGTTGCTCTTTGTTTAGAAACGCATGCCCTCGGGCACGATGCCCCGCGCGGTCACCGTGTCATCGCGACGGCCGACGATCATGATTTCGGTCGGATCGGAACTGCGGTTGCGATCGCAGGAGATCGTCGCGACCAGCTTCCACGGAAAGCAGAGGTGCACGATGTCGTTGCCTTTGACCCACATGCAGAAGTAGCCGCTGTTGCCCCACGTGTCCGGGTCCTGCGCGTCGAGCCGCAGCAGCCGTACGTTCTCGGCGTAGTGCAGCAGGAACAGGTGGTGGGCCGCTCCCAGGCTGACCAGCGATTCCCCCGGCGGCAGCTTCTGTTTGAGATCCAGGACGGCTTGCCGCGCGTCTTCGCTCGACTTCTGCCGGATGTTGACCACGACGGAGGCTTGGCTCAGCCCGAGAAAGCAGGCGACAAGGGAAAAGGTCACGGTGAGTGCGGACGCCGTCATCCGTGCCGAAAATCGCCAGACGACGGCGGCGGCCGCGACGCAGGCGACGAGATAAACGATGGCCAGGCTCGCCGGCTGCGCCAGAACCGAATCCGCCTTCCAGAAGGAGATGCCGACGAGGACTACGCCGGCCGCGACCATGACGACGGCCAACAGTCGCTGGTACCAGCAGATGAACGCGCTCCAGCCACCGCGGTCCGATGTCCTGAGAAAGCCTTCCACGACGATTCCGACCAGGCAGGCGACGCAGGGAAACATGGGCATGTAGTAGCGCAAGCTGGCCTGCGGAGCCAGCCAGACCGACGGAAACGTGACGGCGAGGCAAATTGCCAGGTAGAGCGCGTCGTCTCGGAACGCCCGCAAGCGTTCCCGCACCCGCCGGCTCAGGAGCAGCACAAACCAGATCGACCAGGGGAGCAACGATCCGCCGAGCAACTCGGCCGGGTACGTCACCATGTGCACCAACATCGACTTGAGCGACAGCTCGTAGAACCGCGGGCCGACGTCATGAAAATAGAGCTTCACCGAATCGGCCAGCCCCATCCGCAGCGTGTAGGGCACCTGCCACACGCCGACGACGGCCAGTCCCGTGACGATGCCGGCGAGGTGTGGCAGCGAAAACAACTCGCGCCACCGCCGCGTCAACAAGCAATAGATGGTCACCGAACCGACGAAATAGAGGGGCGCCTGCGGCCCTTTGGTCAACGTCGCCAAGCCGCCCAACGCGTAGCCCAGGCACCACTTGGTGTAGGGCGATACGCCTTTGTTTTCGCACCATTTCCAGACGAAGAGAGAGCCCGACAGGAAGAGCATGAACAGCGCATCGGTTTCGCCAAGCCGTCCCAGTTCCAGCACTTGTCCCAGGCTGGCGAGCGCCAGCGCGCAGGTGAACGCGCCGAACCGCGAGAGAAAGCTCCGCGCGTATCCATACGTGATGCTCACGATCAGCAGGATCGCGATGACACTGGGGATCCGCAGGGCGGCTGCGTCGACGGTGCCCGTGGCCGCGCCGATCAGGGCGATCAGCCAGTTTTGCAGCGGCGGACGGAAAAAGACCGGCTCGCCTTGGATGCGGGGGACGATCCAGTCGCCGTTCTGCCAGATTTCCCAGGCGATCCGTCCACGACGCGATTCTTCGCCGCGGACCGAAAGCGCGGTGACTCGGAGACCGAAGAACGAGGCCGTCAGCAACAGGAGCAGGCCGAACTGCCACTCGAGCCACCAGGGACGCGAGCGGGCCTCGGGGCGATTGACCTCTATGCCGTCTGCCGCAGTCCCCGCTTCAGCCATTTGCCCCAAAGTGCCCGGAGCTTTTTCGCACGCCGACGCCATTGCTCCCCCGCTTCCTGCCGGTCGCGATCCGTCATGAAGCCAACCCGTTCGCAAAAGCGGGGCAAAGTAGTGCAATTCGACGATTGCGCGAAGGCGAGAAGACGAATTGACGGATCCGGGAAACAAAGCTAAAGAATGCCCGTTTTGAGCGGGCGGTTCTCACGCCCATCCGGAAGTCCGAGCGGAGGACTTCTCTCAGGGACTTGCCGATCGAGCGAATCCCCGGATTTGTCTCGAGCACGTCGTTCGCGACTTCCTCCAATCCTCAGTTCAGCGGGTCGATCGCCACGCATGCATCCATCTGCCGACATCATCAAGCTTCCCTCTCGCGGGCCCGATCACGAACTGACGCTGATCATTCCCGGATATAACGAGGAGAAGCGGCTGCCGCGGACGCTCAGCCAGGTGCAGGACTATCTGGATCGCTGGGGCGTCGATTACCGCGTGATCGTCGTCGACGACGGGAGCCGCGACGGCACGGCGGCTGCCGCCGAAGGATTTGGGCCGCACTTTCGCGTCATTTCGCTGCCGACCAATCGAGGCAAAGGGGCCGCCGTTCGCTCGGGAGTCTTGAGCGCAACGGGCCGCGTGATCGCCTTTACCGATGCCGATCTGCCCTATTCGCTGGACAGCTTGCGGGCCGGCTTCGACCTGATCCGCGCGGGTCAGTGCGAAGTGGCCTTTGGTGCCCGAGACTTCGAGGGATCGCGCCAGCTTGTGCGTCGCCGCACGTTGCGACGGGCGGCCTCAGTCGTCTTCAGTCAGATCGTCCGCTTCCTGGTCTCCCGGGACGTCACCGATACGCAGGCGGGCCTCAAGCTGTTTAGCGCTCACGCCGGCCAGGCAATCTTTTCGCGGACCGTGATCGACGGCTTCGCGTTTGATGCCGAAGTCGTCTTCCTCACGCATCACCTGGGCCTGACGTATCGACGGATTCCAGTCGACCTGATCAACGAAGAGACCTCCAGCCTCTCGGTCTGGCGGCACACGCTGCCGATGTTGCGCGAAGTGTTTCAAATCCGGCTGCGGGCGCTCCGCGGAGCATACGAGGCCGCCGCGCCGGTGGCGGCTCGCGACTTCGACGACTCGCGCAAACGTCGGGCGGCATGACGATCTCGCTCCCCACGGTGGGATCGACCTGAGGCACATCTTTTGGCTCGCGACCTGTCACTTTCCTCTCCCGGCTACCTCACGCGGACCGCTCCTTGGGCGGATCGCGCCGCTTGGACGGCCTGGGCGGCGCTGTTCGCGACGATCAGCATTCTGATTCTGGCGGGCAGCGATCACAGCGTCGTGTCCGCATACCGGGACGCGACCCGACAATGGTTCGCCGGCGGCGACATCTACACCGACACGGGGCACGGCTTTCTCTATCTGCCGATTGCCGCCATCCTGTTCGCGCCGTTCGCCTGGCTGCCGACGGCCGCCTCGGAAATTGGCTGGCGGTTCGTCGCAATCGGCGGCTTCGCAGTCGGCATCTATCGACTGTGCCGGCTGGCTGAAGGGGGCCGCTCGGACACGAAGTTCGCCCTCTTGACGCTGGCTTCGTTGCCGCCGGCCTTAGCTTGTGCTCGCAACGGGCAATCGACCCTCGTCATGTCCGGCCTGATGATGCTGGCGTGCGTCGATCTGGCCGAAGAACGCCGTGGTTGGGCCGCCCTGTGGGCGACGCTGGCCGTCTCGCTCAAGCCGCTGGCGATCGTCCTGCTGCTGTTGGCACCGTTCCTGGATCGCCGTCTGGCGTGGCGGGTTGCCGTCGGACTGGCCGTCATTCTCTGCGTGCCGTTTCTGGTCGGTCGCCCCGCGTACGTGATGGATCAGTATTGGAAGTGCACACAAATGTTCCGCGCGTCGTCCTACTGCGGAATCATCGAGCTCTGGGCACAGCCGTTCTGCGTGCTGGGTCTACTCGGAGTCAAATTGTCGGAATCGACGCAGACGGTGATCCGTGTCGTCGCGGCCGGCGGTGCGATCGGACTGTGCCTCGTCGCCCGCTTCCGCTCGACTCCCGCGCGAGCCGCGGAATATCTGCTGGCGATCTCCGCGCTTTACATTCTGCTGTTCAATCCGCGGACGGAAAACAATACGTATGCGATGCTGGGAC